>ERZ1673750.70-NODE-70-length-108029-cov-8.030304_pt1 | contig 108029 bp, 73 predicted proteins | sample MGYA00580203_ERZ1673750 | MGnify/ENA primary metagenome ERZ1673750 (study PRJEB41218, sample SAMN15661763) | gut metagenome | host: Homo sapiens | place: Canada: London | collected 2015-08-20/2019-03-30 | study: EMG produced TPA metagenomics assembly of... | reverse complement strand
GGTCGGCGACATCAACAAGTACATCTCCGCCACCGAACCGTGGAAGATCAAGGACGACCCGGCGCGACTGGGCACCGTGCTGCACGTGGCCGCGCAGGCCGTGTCCGACGCGAACCACCTGCTGGCCCCGTTCCTGCCGCATTCCGCGCAGAAGGTGTGGGAGGCGCTGGGCGGCACGGGCGTGTTCTCGCCGCTGCCGCGCATCGAGGAGGTCGAGGATCTGGACAAGCCGGGCTTCACTTACCCGATCATCACCGGTGACTACAAGCTCGGCGAGACGGTCCGTCCGTGGGCCAGCGAGCCGATCGTGCCGGGCACCCCGGTGGCCAAGCCCACGCCGATCTTCGCCAAGATCCCGAAGGAGGCCGTCGAGGAGGAGCTGGCGCGTTTCGAGTCCGAGCTGGCCGCCCGCCGCGAGGCTGAGGCCCAGCGCCTGGCTGCGGAGAAGGCCAAGCTGCAGGGCTGAGACGCGGAATCCGGACGGATTCATGACAACGAAAAACCGTGTACCCCAGGATCCGGGGTACACGGTTTTTCGCGTAGACGGGAAAGGAGAGAGGAGATCAGTACTTGTACAGCTTGAGCAGGCGGGCCTCAGGCATCGGTCCGAACTCGACGCTCATCTTCTCATCGCCATTGAGCACGCGCGAGGCAACGAATTGGCCGTCGGCGATTGTACCCTCCTGGTAGGAGACGATGCCTACCTTGCTGTTCTCTCCGATCTTGGCGGTGAAATTCATCGAGCACATCATACCGACCATCAGCAGTGTGTCGTCATCAAGCTCGAACAGCGCGCCGGAAGCCAACGGCTGGGATTCGGCCTTGGGGGAGAACGCGACCTTGAGATCGTAGTTCTTCAACGTCAAGTAGCGACCGAAGTCCGTCTCGCTCTCGCGAACCCAGCTGTGCAGGCGGTCCGTGCCACGGTATTCGAGCAGCAACGGCTTCATGCCCTGGATGAGTTCATAGACGCGTGACAGGTACGGCTTGCTGTTGGTGATGTCGAAGGACGAGGGGTCGATATTCAGCGCGATCATCACGCTCATCGGCGGCTTTGGAATCGAGTCGGGGTCGAGGGCAAGCTGTTCGATGCCGAACGGCGAGTAGCCGATTGCGTTGTACTTGGTGAACGCGTGCAAGGCGTACGATGCGGTCTGTGCATCTTTGCGGACCTCCGGCACGAATAGCGGGTTGCCTTCGTAGCTGTAGTCGTTCATCGCCTTGGCGATGGTGGGCACGTAGATGTCGGGGGCAAGCGTGAACAGCGAAGGTGCCATGGCTTTCCAGACGCGGTGCGTCGGGGTGGACGGACCGCCCGCCGGGTAGGAACCCGGGTTCCAGGGATACTGGTACAGCCAGGAGTTCGTATAGGCGGGGATCGGATGTTTGTCCATGCCTGCCGCAGCGATGCGTTCCACATCCTTGGCATAGTGGTAAGCCATGAAGTTTTCGCCGTCATGGCCCGGGAATTCATCGGCCCACGGGGTGCCCGCAGCGACGCCAAGCTTCTCCGCGAGGTCGGTGGGGATGCCCTGGGCGAACAGCTCGTTGGCCATGTCCGAGTAGTCTCGGTCGGAGCCGAGCAGGCCGATCTCGTTCTCGACTTGCATGAAGATGAATGTGGTCTGGTCGCGGTCGAGCTCGGCGATATGCTCCATGAGCGTGGTGTAGGCGTTCATGTCCTTCTCGACGGCGGCCTCGCACAGCGGGGAGATCGAGTCGAGCGGCTCGCCGTTGACCTTGCGGGCGCGGAAGTAGGTGGCGGTGTCAGTCTTCATCCAGCCGGGCACGTACATGGACTCGGCGTTCTTCCACAGACCGAACCACAGGCCGATGATCTTGGTGTCATGCTCGCGCGCCTGCCTGGTGATGCCGTCGACCAGCGTGAAGTTGAACTTCCCCTCCTCCGGCTCGATCTGCTCCCAGTACAGCGGGATCACCAGGGAGTTGACGTGCATGCCTTCCAAGTTCGGCCAGACGTTCTTCTCCATATAGTCGAGGCTGGCGGCTGACGAGTTCTGCAGCTCGCCCGCGGTGGCCAGGAACAGCTCGCCGTCCACGAACAGTGTGGGGATGCCGTTCACGTCTTCGATGTGCGGAATGGATTCCATTGTTCCTCCTTTGGAAAGTGGTCCCCTTCATTACACCGCGGCGCAAACGGACTGTCTATCGCAAAAATAAACTATTTATACTAAAAAATTAAGAATAAAGTGAATTAATTGTGCAGATCGCTGATATTTGCAGTTTGTCGGTACTTTGCCGGTGTGCTGCCGGAATGCTTCCTGAACACCGAACAGAAATGGCTCGCCGATCGGAACCCGCAGTCGGTCGCGATGTCGGCGATGGGCCTGTCGGGGAATTGCAGCAGTTGCAGACGGGCGTTGACGATGCGGGTGACGGTCAGGAAATGGTGGACGGTCTGCCCGACCGTCTTCTTGAACAGGCTGCAGAGGTATTCGTTGGATACGCCGGCCTCGGCCGCGATGTCCTCTATGGACAACGGCTCCATGTATCGCCGTTCGATTGCGGAAATGGCGCGGTCGACGATCGGGTTGGCGTTGTAGGTGCCGATGTGCTCGACCTGGCTGATGCGTTCCGACAGGCCCAGCAGCAGGTGGAAGCATGCGGCGGCGATGCCGTTGTGGTCCTGACGGTCGCGCATGTAGAGGTGGAACATGTCGGCGATGCGGTCCCGGAAGAAATCCGGATCGGAAAAGTAGTATGCGCCGGAGTCGTACATGCCCAGCTGCATCAACAGGGTGGCGCACATCGGCCCCTTGAATCCGACGAAGTGGACGGTCCAGTCGTCACTGAGCGGCCGGTAGGTGTGAGTGACGTGCGGATGCAGAAGAAAGCCCTGTTTCTCGCGGATGACCATACGCTGATCGTCGACGGTGAGGGCGCCGCTGCCGCGTTCGCAATAGAACCATTGGTACAGGCTCATGCCGCGTGGTCGGTCGATGGTTTCCTGCTTGTGGTTGTAGCCGAGGATATTGACCTCAAGCGGCATGACGTCTTTGCCGCGCTTGCGGTTACTTAGTGTGATAATCACGATATCTCCACAAAAAAATTAATTATTTACTATCAATATTATTTTATTGCGATGGACGACGATTGACTTCGGCGCTGTAATAAGACTGTTCAGACCAAAGGAGTTTGAAACATCGGCCCGTCACCTCAATGGGGTGTCGTCCGTCGATGAAGCGGTTCGATTGTCGAAGGAGATGGTATGGCTGCTGCTTCCGGTAGCTTGGCGTCGAAGTATTTGCCTCGTATCGGTTATATGTCGACCGAGATGGGCACGACGTTCAGCTTTTACATGATCAGTTCGTTCCTGAGTGTGTTCTACACCGACGCCGTGGGTCTGACCCCGATGGTGGTGAGCACGCTGATGCTCGTGGTCCGTGTGATCGACGCGGTGGTCGCACCCGTATTGGGCGGCATCATCGATGGCACGCGCAGCAAGTGGGGCCGTTGCCGTCCGTGGCTGCTGTGGGGTCTGCCGTTCCTGGTGCTGCTGTCGATCCTGACGTTCTCCGACTTCAACTTCTCGGGCGCGGGCAAGGTCATGTACGCGTACATCACCTACATCGGCCTCGAGCTGGCATTCATGCTGGTGGATACCTCGAAGGCCGCGCTGGTGAATACGATCACCGCGGACGGCCAGGAGCGCGTGGTGCTCAATTCGTGGCGTTCGGCCGGTGGATCGATCATCAACATCGTGCTGTCCGCCATCACGATGCCGATCATCCTGTTCCTGGGCAACGATTCGGGCGCCTACCAGATCACCAACGTGATCTACATCATCGTGTGCATCCCGCTGATCCTCGCCGGCTTCTTCCTGTGCAAGGAGACCGTGGTCGACGCGACCACGAGAGGCGAGAAGGTGAAGTTCTCGGAATCCATGGCCTCGCTGGTGAAGAACCCGATGCTGCTCCTGCTGGTGGTCTCGAGTGTGCTGGGCACGGCCGCCTCGCTGTCGCGTATCGGCACGCAGGTGTACTACTACCAGCATTCGCTGCAGCGTGCGGATCTCGCCGGCACGATCATGGTGGCCTATCAGGTGGGGCAGTTCCTGGTCCCGTTCGTCGTGCCGACCGTGCTGCGGTTCCTGGGCAAGAAGATGGGCATGATCGTGGCGAATGCTTTGGATGGCGTCGCGCTGCTGGTCCTGTTCCTGATGGGGCCGAATGCGAACCCGATCGCGGTGATCGTGTGCACGTTCTTCGTCGGGTTCTTCGCGATGAGCGCGCTGATGAGCTTCTCCGCCACGTCGGACTGCATCGAGTACGGCTACTTCCGCAACGGCAAGCGTACGCCGGGCGCCTCGGTGGGCGTGATGACGATGAGCGTGAAGCTGGGCCTGGCGATCGGCGGATGGCTCGGGCTGTTCCTGCTGGGCTTGTTCGGCTACCAGCAGGGCGTGGAGGTGACCGAGGGCATGCGCGAGAGCATCAACTTCGTGGTCAACGCGGTGCCCGCGATCCTGACGTTCCTGAGCGTGCTGCCGATGATCCCGTACTCGCTGACCAACAAGCGCATGGACGAGATCAACGCCGCGAACGCCGAAACCGACGCCAAAGCGGCTGAACTGCAAGGTGCCGATAAGGCCTGATCGTCAATCGCAACGTGAGCCGCTCGACCATCTCGTCCGAGCGGCTCACGGTTCCCGCCGTCGCCCGGCATCCGTGGGAGCGGGCGTTGGCATGCAAGCAAATGTGGTCGTAAAGAGAACAATCGGTTCATCGACGAACCGTCGGAAGGCGTGGCGCGCGCATAAGAGCAGGCCGAAGTGTTGGGTCCATCCATCGGTAGTGAGCGATGATTCAAGCGAGGAAGCGCGGGCATCGCGCCTTGGGTGTGTCTTGGAAAGGAATTGTGGCAATGGCTGCTGCAGTAGGTGTGAAATCCAAGTATTTGGCTCGTTTTGGTTATATGTCGGCTGAGATGGGTACGACGTTCAGCTTTTATATGATCAGTTCGTTTCTGAGCGTGTTCTACACCGACGCGGTGGGGTTGACCCCGATGGTGGTGAGCACGCTGATGCTGGTGGTGCGTGTGATCGACGCGGTCGCGGCGCCGATCATGGGCGGGATCATCGACGGGACGCGCAGCAAGTACGGGCGCGCCAGGCCGTGGCTGTTGTGGGGCCTGCCGTTCCTGGTGCTGCTGTCGATCCTGACGTTCTCGGACTTCGACTTCTCGGGCGCGGGCAAGGTGATGTACGCGTACGTCACGTACATCGGCCTGGAGTTCGCGTATACGCTCATCGACACGTCGAAGGCCGCGCTGGTGAACACGATCACCGCGGACGGCGACGAGCGCGTCATCCTGAACTCGTGGCGCTCCGCGGGCGCCGCGGTCATCAACATCGTGCTGTCCGCCATCACGATGCCGATCATCCTGTTCCTGGGCAACGATTCCGGTGCCTACCAGATCACGAACATGATCTACATCATCGTGTGCATCCCGCTGATCCTGTGCAGTTTTCTCTTCTGCAAGGAGACGGTCGTCAACGTCAATGTGTTCGATAAGCCCGTCAGGTTCTCCGAATCGCTGGGCTCGCTGGTGAAGAACCCGATGCTGCTCCTGCTGGTGGTTTCGAGCACGTTGGGTACGGCCGCGTCGCTGACCCGCGTCGGCACGCAGGTGTACTACTACCAGCATTCGCTGCAGCGCGCGGACCTGGCCGGCACGATCATGGTGGCCTATCAGGTGGGGCAGTTCCTGGTGCCGTTCGTCGTTCCCGCGCTGATCAAGGTTGCAGGCAAGAAGATGAGCATGATTGCCACGAACCTGCTGGACGGCGCGGCCCTGCTGTTCCTGTTCCTGCTGGGCCCGGACGCGGACCCGGTCCTGGTGGTCGTCGGCTCGTTCTTCGTGGGCTTCTTCGCGATGACGGCGCTGATCATGTTCTCCGCCACGTCGGACTGCATCGAGTACGGCTACTGGCGCAACGGCCAGCGCATGCCGGGCGCCTCGGTGGGCGTGATGACGATGAGCATCAAGCTCGGCCTGGCCGTCGGCGGCTCGCTGGGCCTGTTCCTGCTGGGCGTGTTCGGCTACCATCAGGGCGTGGTCGTCGACCAGGCCATGCGGGAGAACATCAACTTCGTGGTCAACGCGGTGCCCGCGATCCTGACGTTCCTGTGCGTGGTCCCGCTCATCCCCTACAAGCTGACCAACAAGCGCATGAAGGAGATCAACGCCGCAAACGCCGAAACCGACGCCAAACTCACCGCACAAGTTGCGCAAGAGAACGAGGCACTCGAACACGAGTGACAATATCCGCCTTTCATATTAGCGGAGTTTAAAGATGCGGGCTTCGTGAGGCTGTGGCGGCAAGTGTCGTAAGTGAACGACGCAACCAAACAAATAATCACGTCGATAAATAGACGAATTAATTTAAGGAGATAATGATGGCCAATGAAGACATCTATGGTCCGTGCATTTTAGCGCCGGTAGTGCAAACTGAGTACGGCAAAGTGCAAGGGCGGTGGCAAAACGCCACATCAGCTGCATATCTAGGGATCCCTTTTGCCGCGCCTCCGATTGGGGCTTTGCGATTCGCCGCTCCTGCGCCTCCGGATCCATGGGATGGTATCCGGTTGGCCACTGATTATGGTCCTACCGCGCAGTTGCAGGGGTTCGGCGGGGCGGAAAGTGTGCCAGAGCCGTCGATTCCCGGAGATGCGACGTTGAACGTGAACGTGTTCACTCCAGCACCTCGAGACCGCCGTGCCAAGCTTCCCGTGTTGGTGTGGATTCACGGCGGAGGTTTCTACGCGGGCTCCCCTGCCTCCCCGTGGTACAACGGTTCGTCATTCAACCGTGACGGCATCGTGACAGTCACAATTTCTTATCGTCTCGGATTCGACGGATTCGGTTGGATTGAAGATGCGCCGGCGAACCGCGGCATTCTTGACCAGATTGCGGCATTGGAGTGGGTGCAGCGTAACATTGCCGAATTTGGCGGCGATCCGGACAAAGTGACCATCGCAGGACAATCTGCCGGCGGCGAGAGCGTACAAACATTGATGGTCTGTCCGAAGGCCAAAGGTCTGTTCCGCGCCGCGATTAGTGAATCCGGCTGCTATGGACAAACCAGTCGTGACGATGCCGAACGCGTCGGAAAGAAGATGGCCGAGGAATGCCATATCGAACCTACGGTGGCAGGCTGGAAAACCTTGTCTCCGGAGGATGTCCTTGCGGCGCAAAAACCACATGAACACGAAATCGAGCCCTCATTGGTATTTACCGTTGACCAAGTGTTCGATGCGTTAGGTAAAGGCTTTTTCGGTGAAGGGGGACTGACATTCGGGCCGATGGCGGATGGAGAGATAATCCCCGATCGAATCGAGCATCTGACAGCTAAGGGCGCAGGCTCTGACATTCCGTTGCTTGCAGGCAGTGCCCGCGACGAGTTTTACTTCCCAATCCCCGCACCGCCGCTTGAGGCATATATGCAATCGTTGCGTGACCGTGGCATATCGGAGGATTCCGTGCAGCGGTTCGCTGCGGATGTGCATCGTATTGGCGACGACCATGCCTGTGGCACAATGATGACATTGTGGACGTACCATATCGGGCTAGTCCGTTTGGCGATGAATCGTCGCTCCCATGGTGCGGGCGCACGGACATGGCTATACGATTTTGCGCAGTATCATGCCTATTTCAACGGTTCGACACACTGCAGTGATATTCCGTATTTCTTTGATTTACTGCATGCGCCGAATGCGCAGCGCGTGCTTGGTGCCGGGGCATCGCAGCGACTAGCCGATGCAATGCATGGTATGTGGGTCGATTTCATCGCTGACGGCAAAATTGATGCGCCGAGCGTCGAGGACCATCCTTTCGGTGCCACACGCTTCCAAAACGGTGCCTCGTTCAGCGCGGACGCGTACACGTTAGAAGGTGAGATTCTCCGGGCTGCGGGGTTCAGTTTGTGACACTGTTCAACTGTTGAATAGTGGGCGGAAACGATGGATATAGAGAAGGGCTATGCCGTCCAGCGTGATTGGTGCGGCACGGCCTTGATGAATTTATCAATACGCGCGCCTGTCACAGTCGTGCGTAGGTGAAGTCGTGGATCGAGTCGAGCACGTGCTGGCTTTCCGCGAGCCAGGTCATGCAGACGGGAAAGACGTGGCCGAGCGTTTCTCCCTTGCCGGTCTTCCAGTCCTGCAGTTCGAAGTCGGCGCCCTTGCGCGCCAGCGCCGTAGCCAAGGCAAGCGTCTCATCCTGTAGGAAGTCGTCACTGCTGGTCAGCAGAAACAGCGGCGGCAGATCCACGTTGGCGACGATATCGCCGGCGGTCAGGAAATCCGGATCGGCATCGTCCAGACCGGCGAAGAACTCCGGGCCGTTGATGTCTTCGAGCATCGCCCTCTTGCCGGTCTCATAGCCGATGCCGCGGTCGGCGGCCTTCGACGGCGAGGCGAGGCTGTACACGCCGCAGACCAGCGCCCCGCCCTTGAGTCCGATGCCGGAGGCCTGCTCGATGCCGAACGCGGCGGCGGCCTTTGGATTGTTTTCGATGGCCAGTGTCAACAGCGCCAGCGCACCGCCCGCCGAATCGCCGGTGACGAACACGGCATCGGGGGCTGCCGGATAGTCGTTGAGATGATCCTTCAACCATCGCAGTGCGGCCTGTACGTCGGCAAGCTGTCCCCTGAGGTTGGTTTGCGGTGCCGGACGGTAGTTCAGCGAGACGACGACGAACCCGCGTGCGGCCAGATGCGTGCAGAAGTTGCGGTTGAGCTCCTTGTAGCCGTAGCAGAATCCGCCGCCGTGGATGTCGACGTACACCGGCGTGGTCTTGCCGTTGCGTACCACGGCGTCATGCGGCAGATAGATGTCGAGCAGATGTCCGCGTACCTGTCCGGCTTCATAACCGCCGTCAGGCAGATAGGCGACGTCGCAGATGGCGTCGACCGACTCGGGGTCATGCCAATAGGGGGCGCGTGGATAATCGCAGAGCACGGTTTCGCATCGCGATCGCAGGATCGCCGCGGCGATGTCGTCCTGTACGCCGGCGAGATCGCCGTCGATCTCAGTCCAACGTTCCGCGTCTTTGAGCATGTCGGCGTCATATCGAGTGGTGTCACGTGTCACGGTCATAGATAAGCTCCTTCGCAGCGATGACGGTGTTCGCAATGCCATTATGGCTCTGCGTGATGAACGATCCGGCGTGTTGGTCGTCCTCTGTCGGCGACGCCGATTCCGACGACGAAGGGTAAACGATGTATCATGGTGTTGGGCGTCGCCAACGACCATGCCGATGCCCAGTCACATACCAACGACCATGGTAAGGAACCACATCATGCAGTACCGCAACGTCGGCAAGGCCGGCATCAGCGTCAGCGAAATCGCGCTCGGCAGTTGGATGACCCGACTGGAGGACACGGCGGCCGTCGACAACGCCGCGGCGATCGTGCGCAAGGCGTGGGAGGCCGGCGTCAACTTCTTCGACTGCGCCGACGCCTACTCGGGCGGCGATGCCGAAGTGTTCCTCGGCCGTGTGCTCAAAGACTATCCGCGCGACGAGGTCGTCGTCTCCAGCAAGGTGTTCTTCCCGACCGGACCGGGCGCCAACCAGCATGGCCTGTCTCGCAAACACATTATCGCCAACTGCGAACGGAGCCTGAAGAACCTCGGCATGGACTACATCGACCTGTACTACTGCCATCGGTTCGACCCGTCCACTCCCATGGAGGAGACGCTTCAGGCGCTCAGCGACCTGGTCGATCAAGGCAAGATCCTGTACTACGGCGTCTCCGAGGAATGGAGCGCCGCACGGCTCGAACGCGCCGAACGCATCATCTCCGAACGCGGTTTGCGCCCGCTGACCGTCGTGCAGCCGCAATACCACATGATGGACCGGTATATCGAGCACGAGATCATCGAGACCTGCGAACGATACGGCATCGGCATCACGCCGTTCTCGCCGCTGGCCCAAGGTCTGCTGACCGGCAAATACCGCAAAGGCCAGCCATTGCCCGAAGGTTCCCGTGCCACGTGGCAGTCGGACCATCAGATCAACGACCTGCTCACCGATGAGAATCTCGACAAGGTAGAAGCGCTGCGCGGCGTGGCCGATGGACTCGGTCTGCCGATGCCGGTGATGGCGCTCGCATGGATTCTGCGTCTGCCGATCATCAGCTCGGTTATCGTCGGTGCCAGCCGGCCGTCCCAGCTGGAGTCGAACCTGAGGGCTTCCGGTGTGGAACTGCCCGCCGATGCGCTCGAGGCCATCGACCGCATCCTCGGATTCCGGCGGTTCGAACGCCACGTCGGCTAAGCGTCGTGCTTGCGGACGAGCGGAGCACGGTCCAATGCAGGTTCAGGCTGTACTCAAGGGGCCTTTTGCTGCGGGATGATGGTGTTCATGCGCCGAAGGGACGTTTCAACCGCGTTTTGAGCGCCCCTTTGTTGCATGATGTCGGTGTTTACGCGCCAAATAGGCTTTTAACCCCTGCTTAAGAGGCCCTTTCGTTGCAGTGGGTCGGTGTTGGTGCGTCAATGGGTCCGCGGGATGCGAGGGTAGGATGCTACGGGTTGTGGTGTACGGCAACACGCCGATTTGATACAAGGTTGCATCTGTTGACGATGGGTCTAGAATGAACCGCGTTTGCGAATCCGAACAGGGGGTTCGGCCGGGAGAAGAGCCGGTGACGGGACTACTCGAAACACGACGGACGTGAATCGTAGCGGCAGCGGAATGGCCGCAACAACAAAACCGAAACCGAAAACCAAGCAAACACAATCCAACAGACGATACGTGCCGACGGCGCGGCCCGTCCGGGCGGTTGCCGAAAGGCGCCGTCTGGACGGTGAACGGCCCGTCCGGCCCCGATCGGTTCCGACTGGACTCCGGTTGGCTCCGGCTGCAAACGGGTCCTGGTCCGCCGACCATCCGCGGCCGGCAACCGGATCCGGAAAGCCGAATGGTCGACCGGCCGGTCAGAGGGCCAGTCGGGCCTGCGGAACGGAACGCGGTCCGGCAGGCCGTTCCGGGCCAAGTCACGTCGCGGCATCATCGCCTTGCGGATTGCCTACCTACCACAGGAGTGAGGGTTCCCATACCATGTATGTCGATCCGAACCGCAACCAGCAGTCCAGCAACCTGCGCTGGATCCTGCCGTACTGCAAACCCGACCTGCCACGCGTGCTCGGCGCGGTGCTGCTGTTCATCGTCAATGACACGATGGCGCTGATCATCCCGCTGATCACCGGTGTGATCGTGGACCAGGTCATCACCGGTGGCCACGCCGACATGCTGACGCGGCTGTGCCTGATCATGATCGTGTTCACGCTGATCCGCGTGGGCTCCCGCTACGGCTACCAGATGTTCATGGAGCGTTTCGGGCAGAACACCATCTTCCGTCTGGTCTCCGACCAGTACGAGAAGCTGCATCAGCTCGACTTCACCTACTTCAACCACACCCGCGTCGGCGACATCATGAGCCGCATGACCTCCGACACGGACGCGATGCGCCACTTCCTGTCCTGGACCACCTACAACATCCTCGACTGCGTGGTGATGTTCGTCGGCGCGATCTGCGTGATGTTCGTCATTGACTGGCGGCTCGCACTCGCCCTGGCCTGCGTGACGCCGTTCATCTGGTTCTTCGCGCGCCAGCTGTCCAGCCACGCGCGGCCGTTGTTCCTCGATATCCGCAACTCCCTCGCCTCGCTCAACTCCATGGTGGAGGAGAACATCGAAGGCAACCGCGTGGTCAAGGCCTTCGTGCGCGAGGACTACGAAACCGAGAAATTCGACGAACGCAACGACGACTACATGCGCAAGAACATGGCGCAGGCCTACAACTCCCGCCGCTACCTGCCATGGCTGGACGGCTGCTCGTTCTCCCTGCAGCTGATCACGCTGGTGTTCGGCGGCTGGCTCGTGATCAACGGCTACATGACCCTCGGCAACCTGGTCAGCTTCAACAGCTTCCTGTGGATGATCGACGGCCCGGTGCGCCAGTTCGGCTGGCTGCTCAACGACCTGCAGCGTTTCAACGCCAGCTGCGTGAAGATCCGCCGCCTGCTCACCGCCAAGTCGCGCATCGTGGAGAAGCCCGACGCGGAGGAATCGGTCAAGCAGGCCGTGACCATCCAGAGCCAGGTCGGCCAGCAGCGCGCGGCCGCCCCCGACCGCATCAGCGGCGAGATCCGGTTCGACCACGTCAGCTTCGCGTTCCCCGACGACCCGAACACCCCGATCCTCAAGGACATCGACTTCTTCGTGCCCGCGGGCACCAAACTCGGCATCCTCGGCGAAACCGGCGCGGGCAAGTCCACGCTCGTCAACCTCATCTCCCGGTTCTACGACCCGACCGTCGGTCACGTCGTCATCGACGGCATCGACGCGCGCGACTGGCCGCTGACCACCCTGCGCTCGCAGGTGTGCGTCGTCGCGCAGGACACGTTCCTGTTCTCCGACACCATCGGCGGCAACATCGCCTTCGGCGCCGGCAACAACCGCGACGAGAACTACATCCGCCGCATGGCCGCCATCGCCGGCGCGGACGGATTCATCCGCTCGATGCCGGAAGGCTACAACACCGTCGTCGGCGAACGCGGCGTCGGCCTGTCCGGCGGGCAGAAGCAGCGCCTGTCGCTCGCCCGTGCGCTCGCAGACGACCCGGCCATCCTGATCATGGACGACACCACCAGCGCCGTGGACATGGAGACCGAGGCCGAGATCCAGCGGCATCTCAAGGAGATGGGCGGGTCGAAGACCATCATCACCATCGCCCACCGCATCTCCTCGATCAAGGACGCCGACCTGATCCTCGTGCTCGAACACGGGCAGATCGTGGAACGCGGCGACCACGCCAGCCTGGTCAAATCGCACGGCCGGTATTGGGAGATCTACAAGAAACAGCTCGGCATGCAGTCCGGGCGTTCGCAGGGATACGACGAGTAAGGAAGGAGGATTCGACCATGGCACAACGCAATACCTACCGCGAGGACGAGGCGCTTGAGGAGCAGATCAACCTCAAGGACATCCTGCGCATCGGCGCCTATCTGAAGCCCTACAAGGCCGACGTGTTCCGCATCCTGGCCGTCGTGATCTTCATGAGCTGCATCGCCGTGTCCATCCCGTACATGACCAAGATCATGATCGACCAGATCATCCCGGCCGGAGATATGACCGGACTGCTGATCCTGGGCGGTGTGTTCCTGGCGGCGATCGTCGTATTCGAGCTCTGCCTGCGGTATCGTACGGTGGCGATCACGCGCGTGGGCCAGCTGATGCTCAAGGACATGCGCCGCGACATCTTCACCCACATCCAGACCCTGCCGTTCAGCTACTTCGACTCGCGTCCGCACGGCAAGATCCTGATCCGCGTGGTCAACTACGTGAACACGCTGTCCGACACGCTCTCCTCCGGCCTGATCAACGTGATCTCCGACGTGTTCACGTTCCTGATCACGTTGGTGGTCATGTTCGTGATCGACTGGCGGCTGGCCCTGTTCAGCCTCATCCTGTTCCCGGTGCTCATCATCTGGGTGCGCGTGCTGCAGTACTTCCAGCGCAAGGCATACCAGAAGCTCTCCAACAAGCAGAGCAACCTGAACGCCTACATCCACGAGTCGATCGCCGGCGTCAAGACCACGCAGACCTTCGCTCAGGAGCAGGCCCAGTACCGGACCTTCCAGGAGCAGTACGCCGACCAGCGCACCGCCTGGATGCACGCGGTGCACATCCAGTTCCTCATGTGGCCCGGCGTGCAGACCATCTCCGTCATGACGATCTCGTTCATCTACTACGTGGGCGTGATGGGATTCGGCGGCGTGAGCGTGACCACCGGCGTACTCATCGCGTTCGTGGGTTACGCGAACAACTTCTGGAACCCGGTCATCAACATCGGCAACTTCTACAACCAGCTGATCACCTGCTCTGCGTACCTCGAGCGCATCTTCGAGACGCTCGACGTGGTGCCGGAGATCCGCAACAAGGAGAACGCCTGCGACCTGCCGCAGATCCGCGGTCGCGTGGACTTCAACGACGTGGTGTTCCGCTACGAGGAGGGTGGCCGCAACATCCTGAACCTGGTGGACTTCCATGTGGAGCCGGGCAGGACGATTGCGCTGGTCGGCCCCACCGGCGCCGGCAAGACCACGATCATCAGCTTGCTCTCCCGGTTCTACGACGTCTCCGAAGGCTCGGTGACGATCGACGGGTACGATGTGCGCGACGTGACGCTCGAATCGCTGCGCCGGCAGATGGGCGTGATGTTGCAGGACACGTTCGTCTTCTCCGGCAACGTGCGCGAGAACATCCGCTACGGCAAGCTGGACGCCACGGATGAAGAGATCGAGGCTGCGGCCAAGGCCGTGCACGCCCACGAGTTCATCATGGAGCTGCCCGACGGGTACGACACCGTGGTGGAGGAGCGCGGCTCGACGCTGTCGGCTGGGCAGCGCCAGCTCATCGCGTTCGCGCGTGTGCTGCTCGCCGATCCGCGGATCCTGATCCTGGACGAGGCCACGTCGAACATCGACACACGCACCGAGGAGGCGCTGCAGGCGGGCCTGAACCACCTGCTCAAGGGGCGTACCTCGTTCATCATCGCGCACCGCCTGTCCACCATCGAGAACGCGGACGAGATCTTCTACATCGACCACGGGCAGATCATGGAGCACGGTTCGCATGAGGAGCTGCTGGCCGGGAGGGGCGCGTACTACCGCCTGTACGAATCGCAGTACGCGATGATCCGCGCCGCGCACAACGCGGATCTGTGAACCGCGGCCCTGCTGGAACGGAACATCGCTTCAGTGGGCGGATGATGGCTTCAGTGGGCGCCTCGCGGGGGATTTCCTCCGCGAGGCGCCTTGATATTGCAACGATTGGCGAGTCGGGTCTCGGCGATGAGACGCCCACTGAAGCGTCAACCCGCCCAGTGAAGGAAGATCGAGGGCGGAGGGAGATGTGGCGTCGGCGAGGTTATGACGCCGCGATGGTGGTGAATCCGGTGGATGCGGTCCGTCCCATGGTGGATTCGCATTTATGTAGTTGGAACCCCACGATGATGCGACGTGGCAGTGTTGGGGCTCCGCTGCTGCGCCGTTCGGCCGCTTCCCGCATCATGTGGATGGCCGTCTGCGCCATGCCGTTGAAATCGACGGCTATGGTGGTGAGGGTCGGTGTGATGTACTCGCCGGCGAGGACGCCATCGAAACCGGTGACCGCCACCTGATTGGGCACGTTGATACCGCATTCGGCCAAGCCGCGCATCACGCCCAGCGCCAGCTCGTCGTTCATGCAGCATAGTGCGTCATAGCGCATGCCTTCATCGGCTAGACGATGCGTGACCTCAACGCCCACACGGAATCCCCAATCAGTGGCGATCATCGTGTGTTCATCGGCCAGACCGTAGGATTCCAACGCCTGCACGGCGTAGTTGCAACGGTTCTGGCGCAAGGTGAATCCCAGGGTTCCCGGCTGCATGGAGCTTGTCTTCGATCCGAGCACTCCGATGCGTTGGCGGTGGCAGTCCTCCACGAGATGTCGGATCGCTGCGTACATGCCGGCTTGGCTGGGCGTGTCAATCGAGTCGTAGCATGACTCGGCGCCCATGCTCATGTCGTCGAACATGACCACCGGATAATTGCCGCCGATGGCTTGTCGGACATCGGAGGCGGAACTGGTGGACGAGCAGATGAACAGGCCGTCGCATATTGAGTCATTGATCGACCGGATGAGCTGGAACTCCTGCTCGTGGTCGTATCTGGAGACCTGGATGATCAGACGTTTGCCATGGGTCAACAATTCATAGGAGAGCAAGTTGGCGAGCTTGGCATAGTATTGGGTTTCCAGATCGGGGATGATGAGTGTGAACGTGTCGAATCGCCCGGAGCGCAGCGCACGCGCGGAAAGGTTGGTCTGGTAGTTGAGCCGGGCGGCGGTCTCCAGCACCTCCTTGGCAGTGTCTGGCCTGACAATATCCATGCCACGGAGTGCGGCGGAAGCCGTCGACGGAGACACCCCCGCTTCTGCGGCAACCTGTTTGAGCGTGACCATGATGCTTCGTTTCTCCCTGGTTCCTTCATTGGATGATGATGCGGAGTGCGTAATCGAGTATATCGCATAGAGTCGTATCGTTGCGAATAATCTTAACAAAATGTCGCAATGTTGAATACGAACGTCTGATACGTGCGGTAAAGAATGGCTGATTTCTGCGCTCTGTTGTGCGAATTTGACGAATTTTGTTTACTGTCATAGAATCGAATCGTTGCGATTTGCGATGTGGAAATCGCAACGAGGAAGCATTCGCCGGTGTATGACGCTGATGACGTCACCGCATGCACATTGTGGTGACACGACGCAGGCGCCGGATTGTGTGGGAACGGAGGAACTCCTATGGCACGGAGAAGTGTAGTGGCCAAGTTGATCGCGACCGCCGCGGCAACTGTGATGATTGGTTCCGGTTTGTCGGCATGCGGTGGCAATGACGAGGCAGTCGATGCGGACGGCAAGCCGATTGTCACCATTCTGGTGGCGAAGAACTCGAACCAGGCGCCGATGTCCAAGATGACTTGGGCGAAGGAGCTCGCCGAGGACGCCGGTGTCTCGATTGAGTGGAAGGAGGTGTCCGATGACCAGTGGAGCCAGCAGAAGAATCCTTCGTTGGCTGCCGGCGACATCGCCGATCTGAATATCCGGGCGTACAACCCGAATGATGCCTCCCGCAATCCCTCGGCGTTCGAGCCACTCGGCGACCATCTCGACGAGATGCCTAACGTTCAGGAGTTCTTCGAGGAGCAGCCCATCGCCCAGAAGTTCGTTGAGGTCGATGGCAAGGTTACTGTGCTGCCGTCCAGCCGCACGTCCGGGTTTATGGCTTCCGGCCAACATTTCCTGATCAACAAGACCTGGCTCGACAAGCTCGGTCTGGAGGCGCCCACCACCTGGGACGAGATGCGCACCGTCATGGAGGCGTTCAAGACCCAGGATCCGAACGGCAACGGTCAGGCCGATGAGATTGCGTTCAATCCGCGCGAGCTGGTTACCGCTAAGATCGGCGACTGGTGGAGCCCGTTCCTGATGATGAACGCCACCGGCATTGCGACCCATTTCAACTCCGGTCCCTCGCAGCAGGGCATCTACGTCAAGGACGGCAAGGTCGGCAACTGGATGCAGACCGAGCAATTCCGCCAGGTCATCGAGTTCTACCACGAGATGGTCGAGAATGGCTGGGCGCCGGCCGACTGGGTGACTGTGAAGGACGACAAGTACAACGCCCGTAACCAGTCCGATGGCAAGACCGCCCAGGTAGGCATGGTGTTCGGTTGGGACGAATCCGCGTTCGGGGCCTACGGCTCCGAACTGGCCAGCCAGTACATCTCCATTCCGATTCCGTCCGCTGACGGCGTGGCCGCCGAAGACACGGTATGGGACGGCTCCCGCGAGGCCAACCGCTATGAGGACTATCACATGGCCATGTCCGCCAACGCCAAGAACAAGGATGCGTGCTACAAGGTCATCGACTTGCTGTATTCCGAGAAGTACTCGATCCAGCAGCTGTATGGTTCGTTGACCGACGGCATGGTTGAGCAGACCGGCGAGCACTCCTACAAGGTCACCGACAAGTTCCACGCCCTGCAGGATGACGCCACCGCCATCCCGGCCCTTGAGGATCGTCTGGCCGGCTGGGTCTCCGACGATGTGACCGTGGAGGGCGACCGTGGTATGGATCATGTGGCCGCCGCCGACGCTCCGTACGCCGACCAGTATGCGAACTACGACCACGAGAAGGATATGATGCCGATCTACGTGCGTACGAGCGAGGCCGACCAGAACACCGTCGCCAACAACAACACCGCGCTGTTCAACTACGCGATCCCGGTGGTCTCCAAGTGGCTGGCCGAGGGCGGCGCTGAGGACGACGCCCAGTGGAACGAGTTCCAGGAGAACCTGAAGAAGTACAACATCGACCAGAACACCGAGATCTGGCAGAAGGCGTACGACAAGTACGTCAAGTAGGCCGGACGCTCCCCGATGGCCGCCGACGCGTCCAACCGCCGGCGGCCATCGCCCGGGAGCCGGGACCGATCAAGGAACAAGGAGGTTTAGGGTGTCCAAGAAAGCCAAGCCCGTCGTCGTGGACGCCGACGGCGTGGTGGACAACAACGCGATGCGCAAGTCATGGCCACTGTCCAAGCGTCTCGGATGGCATTTCAAACGCTATTGGCAGCTGTGGCTGATGGCCTTGCCCGCGATGGCGTTCGTAGCGTTGTTCGCCTATGTGCCGATGTACGGCATCCAGCTGGCGTTCCGTGAGTTCGTGCCGTCCCAGGGGCTGACCGGCGGTGAGTGGGTCGGGTTCAAGTACTTCGAACAGTTCTTCACCTCGCCGATGTTCGCCTCGACGATGATCAACACTTTCAAGATCAGCCTGGGAACGCTGGTGCTTGGTTTCATCGCACCGATCATCCTGGCTCTGTTGATCAACCAGATCGCAGGCAAGCGCATTAAGGGCTTCGTGCAGACGATCACCTACATGCCGCACTTCATCTCGACCGTGGTGATCGTGGCCATGCTCAATATCTTCCTGACCCCGGAGAGCGGCTTGCTTGGCCGGTTCCTTGGCGAACAGAACATTCTGGACAACGCGGATCTGATCGCCCCGATCTACTGGATTTCCGAGGTCTGGCAGCATTGCGGTTGGAACGCCATCATCTACTTGGCCGCGCTCTCGTCCGTGGACGTGAGCCTGTACGAGGCTGCGCGCATCGACGGCGCCGGACGCCTGCAGCTGATCCGCTACGTGGACATCCCCGCCATCATGCCGACCTGCGTGATTCTGCTCATCATGAACATGGGCTCGGTGCTCAACGTCGGCTTCGAGAAGGTCTGGCTGATGCAGAACGCCATGAACATGCCGGGGTCCGAGGTCATCTCCACCTACACGTTCAAGATCGGCATCCAATCGTTCCAGTTCAGCTACGGCACGGCCATCGGCCTGTTCAACACGGTGATCAACTTCGTGTTCCTCGTGGTGGCGAACGCGATCTCGAAGCGCGTGTCGGACACCAGCATCTTCTGATGGGCAATCGTAGGAGGAAAGAATCATGAGCACTGTCGCATCGCCCGCCGTGGCTCCCAAGGTCTCGTCCGACCAGATTCCATGGAACAAGCACACGCATCAGAAACGCACCGTATCCGACTGGATCGTCGATATCGTCATCGCGCTGCTCGTCATCGCCATCGTGGCCGTGGTCGTGTACCCGCTGTGGTTCATCATCGTGGCGTCGTTCTCGGATCAGACGCTGGTCTCGAACGGTGAGGTCACAATCTGGCCGAAGGGCTTCAACGTGGCCGGCTACGAGCGCGTGTTCCAGGACACCCGCATCTGGACGGGCTACCGCAACACCGTCCTATACACCGTCGTCGGCACCGCGTTGAACCTGGTCGTTACGCTGCCCGCGGCCTTCGCGCTGGCCCGCATCGAGTTCAAACCGCGCCGTGTGATCCTGTTCCTGTTCACGTTCACCATGTACTTCGCGGGCGGCATCGTGCCGAACTACCTGCTGTACAAGGATCTCGGTCTGCTCGACAACTGGCTGGTGTTCATCCTGCCGGGCGCGGTGAGCGTGTGGAACCTTATCATCGCGCGCTCGTTCTTCGAGAGCTCGATTCCCGAGGAGCTGCACGACGCCGCGCAGATCGACGGCCTGAGCTACTTCGGCTACTTCATGAAGATCGTGATCCCGCTGAGCTCCGCCATCATCGCAGTCATCGGCCTGTACTACTTCGTCGGCCACTGGAACGACTACTTCACGGGCCTGATCTACATCCGCGAAAGCGGTCTGCAGCCGTTGCAGAACGTCCTGCGTGACATCCTGCTAGCCAACCAGACCAACCAGCTTGGCTCCGGCGCCGGCAGCGGCCAGGATGCGATAATGAAGCAGCAGATCGCCGACCAGATCAAGTACGGCGTGATCATCGTCTCCACGCTGCCGCTGCTGGTCATCTACCCGTTCCTGCAGAAGTACTTCAACAAGGGCGTCATGATCGGCGCCGTGAAGGGCTGACCGGGAACCCCACCCATTCACCCATCCATCAGGCATGGCCGTGCAGGCGGCATCGCACCGTTTGCGCGGCCATGCCCGTCTTCGACGTCGGCAAAGGAGCATCGTGGACAATCCCCAATACCCGCTCGGCATGCATGACGTGCCGCTGCACGATCCGTTCGTGCTCGCAGACACCCGCAGCGGCATGTACTATCTGTACAACGCGAATTACTACCAATACCGCACGCCGGAATTCGGCGACGGCGTCTCGGTGGTGATGTACGCCAGCCCCGATCTCGTCCATTTCAGCGAACCACGCAACGTTCTCGATCTGACGGATGCGCCGGACAATGCCTGGTACGACGACTGCGATTCGCCATGGGCGCCCGAGGTCCATGCGTGGGATGGTCGGTACTGGATGCTGGTCACGCTGCATGGCAGGCGCAGCGAGCCCGAGGCACCCACGGATGGCCCGGCATGGTATCGCGAGCGGCATCGGTTGCGGGAACGTCGAGGCATGTTCGCCGCCGTGGCGGACACCCCGGAGGGGCCGTTCCGTATCGTTGATCCCGAACGGCCGATCACCCCGCCTGATGATATGACGCTTGATGGCACGTTGGCGGTCGACCGGGACGGTGCGCCGTGGATGATTTATGCGCACGAATGGGTGCAGCTGTTCGACGGCACGATGGAAGCCGTTCGATTGGATCCGGGGAACCTGTCCCGGGCGGTGGGGGAGCCGGTACTGCTGTGGCGCGCCAGCGAAGGACTCTGGCATGAGGGTGAGGGCGATGCGCCGGCCGGTGGCTGGAACGGGGATTTCTCCACTCCCGAAGCCGAACGCCTGCTGCCGCCCGACGCTTCCGGATACGTGACTGACGGTCCGTTCGTACAACACTCGCCGAACGGATCGCTGCTGAGCGTGTGGACCTCGTACAGTCGCGGCGAATACATCCTCGCCCAAGCTATCTCCCGTTCCGGAACCGTGAGCGGTCCGTGGGAGCAATTGCCGACCATCGATCATCGAGATGCGGGACATGCGATGATCTTCCGCATGTTCGACGGTACGCCGTTGCTCATCATGCACACCAATATGACACGCAACGACGAGTCCGGAGAAAAGTTGCCATCGCACGGCATCGTCTACGAGATCGACGTCACCGATGATGGATTCGTTCTCGGGCGGCATCGTGCCGATCTGGATGGCATCGCCGATCCCGACCGCGACCGCTGAACCCGTGACGGGATCCTGCAACGAAAGGAATCGATAATGGCCTGGATGAATGGTGTGAATCTGTTCACCGACGACCATGGACGGACAGCGCAATTGCATGGCATCGGCGTGCAACGGTTCGGCGATCGCTGGTACGCCTATGGCGAGATCAAACGCAGCGGCAACCTGTTCCAGGGCGTTGCCTGCTATTCAACCCGCGACTTCGTCCATTGGACGGATGAGGGCGTAGCGCTACCGGTGGGTGACGAGGGTACCATCACCGGCCCCGGGCGCATCATTGAACGGCCGAAGGTCATGCGTTGCCCCGCAACGGGACGGTATGTCATGTATCTGCACGTGGACGGCGAAGACGATTATTCATATGCGCATATCGGCGTGGCGGTGGGTGAGACCCCGACCGGTGAGTTCACATTCCTCAACACCATTCAGCACAAGGGTTTCGAGAGTCGTGATATCGGCGTGTTCCAGGATGAGGACGGTACTGGTTACATCCTGAGCGAGGACCGCCCGCACGGCACGCACATCTACCGTCTGTCCGACGACTATCTGACGATCGTGGAGGATGTCGTATGCCTGAAGGGCACGAACTACTGGGCCGGTTACGAATCGCCGATTCTGATCAGACGCGATGACACATACTATTGGTTCGGCTCGCAACTGACCGGCTGGGACTGCAATGACAATATGTACGCCACGGCGAAGGATTTGCACGGGCCGTGGAGCGAATGGCAGCCATTCACGCCGCAAGGGTCGAATACCTACGGATCGCAGTGTGACAGCATCGTGCCCCTGCCGGATGAGGCCGTGGGCGAGGACCAATGGCATGCCTCTCGGTTTCTGTACATCGGCGACCGCTGGCATCCGCAGGATCTGGGCAATTCGGAACTGGTGACTCTGCCGATTGACATTAACGCGGGCCAGGCCGGTTTGGCATGGCACGACCGGTGGGACAACGGATTGTGACCACGCGCGGGCGGGAGGAATCGAAGATGCGCATGGCGTTGGTGGGTGACCCCATGGCAGCGGGTACCGGCATACCGGATGCGTCGCTGGTGCTCGCCAGGTTGTCGGACGGGGCGGTGGAATTGGACTGCCCGGCCGACGGCGCGGAACTGACCATATATCGGCGAGGACTCGACACTGAGATCGACGCGGCATTGGAGGATGCCGCCTACCTGGTGATGCGAGCTCGCGGCGTCGATCGGTATTCCGTTTGCCTGCAGATCGCCTTCTATGAGACCGGGCAACGTGAACGCGGCGAGGACCCCACGATGCGTGCCGTATTCGGACTGCTGCCCGGCATTGATGTACCGGTGCCGTTCGATCTGACATGGCTGGACGGGCAGACGCTGTTTGCGCCGCGCACGCTGGGCCGCCTCAAGATGACCTTGTTTGGCAAGCGGATGCGGCGCGGGGATATCGAAACCATCGTGATCTCGACCATGCCGAGTTTCGCCCACCGGCGTGTGCGGATATGGCCGTGTGAGCTGCGCGACAGGATGCCGCGGATTGTGCTGCCGCGACGACTGCTGGTCGATGAGCTGGGACAGTGGAATGCGGCGACATGGCCCGGCAAGACCCGTAACCGTGCGGCGTGCACCGAGTGGTTGCGCAAATCGGCGCGGGCGGGGATTGCTGGATTCGGTCTACCCGGCTGGGATCGGTTCGGCGGATGGCAGGGTAAACGGTTCGAGGCGACCGGCTGGTTCCGTGTGACCCGCGAACGAGAGGATGACGGCACTGATGGGCGATTCTGGCTGGTTGACCCGGACGGCAACGCGTTTATCTCGGCGGGTGTGGACTGTGTGCGGCCGGGCGTGGACACGCGGGTGGATGCGATGCGCCCGTGGTTGGATGTTCATGTTTCCGTGTTGCTGGACGCGCTGTCCGCGGGACGGTCCATGTCCGACCCGGCGCTGACATGGAGCCGTGACGACGAAGGGTGCGACGGCGTCCAAGCGTTCTACAACTATGGGGTGGCCAATCTGCGCGCGGCGTTCGGCGAAGAGTGGAAGCCGGCGTGGGAGCGCATGGCTGCGCGTCTGCTGAAGTCCTGGGGTATGAACACCGTGGGCAATTGGTCGGATCTCGGGTTCATCCGCAGTAGCGGCCTGCCGTATGTGCTGCCTGCGGACGGGCTGAGCGAGTGTGGCTTTCCCTCCACCGATACGCCGTTGTTCCGCGACTTCCCAGATGTGTTCTCCGAGGAGTACGTGACTCGTGCCTCGACGTATGCGGAGGGGCTGCGGGTGTGGCGGGACGATCGGAACATGATCGGGTATTTCATGCGTAACGAGCCGAACTGGGCGTTCGTCTATGACCTCAATCTTGCCGAGGAGATGCTGGCGAATCCCGCGCCGTTGGCATCCAAACGACGTTTCGTCGACTGGCTGCGTGAACGCTACGGCGGCGATGTGCAGTTATGGCTCCGGGCGTGGGGATTGGATGGGGGCCGGGCGGAACCGGCGTTCGCGGACGTGACGGATTTCCCCGACATCATCGCGGCTCCGCGGTACCGGACCACCACGGCGTTACCGGGATCACGGGATGATCTCAAGGCATTCTCCCGGCTTCTGATCGACCGGTACGTGCGTGTGCCGGCGGAGGCGCTGCGGCGTGTGGATCCCCACCATCTCAATCTGGGTATGCGGTATGCCTATATTACCGATCCCGACCTGCTCGTCGGTTCGGATTGCTATGACGTGTTCTCGATCAACAGTTACCGGCGTACCGCCTATGACCAGATCGAGTACGTCGGAAAACTGCTGGATATGCCCGTGATGGTCGGCGAATTCCATCACGGTGCCACCGACCGTGGGTTGAGCGCGCACGGTATACGCGGCGTGGAATCGCAGGTCGAGCGTGGCGTGGCCTACCGGTATTACATGGAGCAGTCCGCTCGCAGCCGGTACTTCGTCGGCGCACATTACTTCCAATTCAACGACCAGAGCGCGCTAGGGCGATTCGACGGCGAGAACTACCAGATCGGCTTGGTGGACATCTGCATGCGCGAATACAGCGCGATGGTCTCCGCCATGCGCGACTGCCATGGGGCGTTGTACGAGGTCGCCGATGGCACTCGGGCCGCCTACGGCAGGATTCCACGCGAGGTGAATCCCATTCATTACTGACATACATGCCTAAGGATGATATCAATGGTTGCAACGAACCGTCAGCGTGGCTGCAGCACCATTGCCCCGGCCGACCCGTATGGCTATCTGCTCATCCACTTTCTTGAGGATTCGGATGGTTATGCGGAACGCATCTATCTGGATCTGTCTGAGGGCGACGATCCGGAACGGTGGCATACGTTGAACGCAGGTGCGCCGATCCTGACTTCGCCGCTGGGAACCACAGGAGTGCGCGACCCGTATCTGGTACGCAACCCCGAAACCGGTCGGGTGTACATCCTGGCCACCGATTTGCGCGTGTACGACCCCGATACGGATCCGGACACCCGCAACTGGAAGTATTGGAGCCATCACGGTAGCACCAATCTGATCGTCTGGCATTCGGACGACCTGGTGCACTGGAGCGCGCCGTACACGCTCGACGTTTCGGCCCGGGCCGACGGCACGCATGCGCAGCTCGGCATGGCGTGGGCTCCCGAGGCGATGTGGGTGCCCGACTATTATCCGAAGGGTCATCTGGGCGGCCGTGGCGCGTTCGTGCTGTACTGGTCGAGCAAGCTGTTCGCCGACGACGACGTCGACCACGCCGATCCGGAGGTGTACGACCGCATCCTGTGGGGCGCGACCACCGATTTCACGAACGCGACCTTCACGCTCGGCGGCGTCCTCGTCGACCGGGGCCACCCCACCATCGACACCACGATAATCCAGCGCACCATGCCGGACGGGCATCGGCGCACATACCGGGCCACGAAGGACAACGGACCCCGAGCGAACATCTGGTTGGACGCCACCGACACCGAACGCTGGTGGGAACCAGGCGTCGAATGGAGGGAAATCCAGGAGAACATCGGTGCCGGGTGGACCGAGAACGGCAACCCGGGAGGCGTGGAGGGGCCGGCACTGTTCGCCTCGCACAGTGAGGAACGATGGTACCTGTACGTGGATGTGATCCCGTCGATCGGATACCGTCCGATGACGAGCACCGACCCCGACCAAGGGTTCGACTACCTGCGTTCCCGCGACTTCCGCATGGCACCGCACACCAAGCATGGCGGCGTGCTGGACCTGAGCCGGGAGGAATACGAACGGCTCCGCGCGGCGGACGACACCATCGGGATCGCGGCTGGGGCACAGGGACGCGATGTAGACTAAGCGCGGAGACGATAGTGCCGTATGGCATGAAGCATGGAGGTATCCGGTGAAGGACCGTCAGCGCGAACGTGAAGAACAGACCGGCTCCGCGCAGCCGCAGGGAAAGGACGAAACCGTCGGCGGGTCCGACGTCATCGGTGCACGCGAGGGCATCGTCTTCACCGCCGAACAGCAGGAGGCCCTGGCGGGTCTGGCCAGCAGCAACACCTACGCCAAACAGTCGAAATGGAAGACGTTCCGAGAACTGCCGATGAAGGACAAGTGGCCGTTCTTCGCTCAGCATTTCCTCGGCGTCACCGTGGCCATTGTGGCGGCCGTGGCGGCCGTGATCGCATTCGTGGTGAACTACGTGAACCAGCCGCCGGATCCGCTGCTGTACATCGCTGGCGTGAACATGGCATCCGAATACACCGAGCCGATGGAGCGCTTGGAACAACGATTCGTGTCGGATCAGGGGCTCGACCCCGAGTTGGTCACGTACGACGCGAATTTCACCATCACCGAAACCGGCGTGAGCGGCGGCATGATGGACGGCAGCTCGCGATTGCTCACGATGGCCTCCGTCGGACAGGTGAACACCATCATCACTGATGCGGACACCTTCCAGGAGCTCAGCGCCCGCGGCTTGGTCACGCCGTTGGACGACGTTCTGCCCGATGCGCGGATCGACGCCCTTGAGGCGGCCGGCATCACCGTGGAGGCCGAATCCAGCGAGGCCCAGGGCGGCGACAACACCATCAAAGGCCTTGATCTGAGCCGGTCCGCTGCCTGGACGTCGCAGGATGGGCTGCCCGACGACGCGGTGCTCGGATTCTCCAACGTGACCGAGACCGGCGTGGACTACCCCCGCGCATTCGTCGAATTCCTTGATTTCTCCTGATCCCGGCGGCGTCGGCGCATCCAAACGGCCCGCCGGGCGGCCCTCTTGCGAAGTGGGCAATCGTCGCGACGGGCGCGCGAATTATTCGTAAAACCCAGTTTGATGTATTCGAAAAACCCAGTTTGAACTATTTGAAAAACCACCAGTATAATAGTTGAAAAAGCTGGTTTGCGCCCGGGATCGCCGGTATTCCGCATCCGTGGCAAGGAGGGGTCATGTCGGAGTCATATGTTCCGCGGATCGTGGACGCCGCCGTCCGCGATTACCTCACAGCGTTCCCGGCGGTCAGCATCGAGGGTCCGAAGTGGTGCGGCAAAACCACAACGGCCAGTCGGCATGCGGCTTCACAGTTCAGCCTTGCCGATCCGTCCGGCGGCTTCCGCAACCGGAGCATTGCCCAGCTTGATCCCGCTCTTGCGTTGGATGGGGCGGAACCTCGGATGATTGACGAGTGGCAGGAGGTTCCCGCATTGTGGGATGCGGTACGGTTCGAGTGCGATCGCGGCACCGGACGCGGGCGTTTCCTCCTGACCGGATCGGCTACGCCGAGAGCGACGCAACGACCGATGCACAGCGGCGCCGGACGCATCGCGCGGCTGCATATGTCATCCATGACATTAATGGAACAGGGAGTATCCTCTGGCAGGGTATCATTGCGAGGATTGTTCGCCGGGGAATCATATGCGGCGAATTCCGGCCTTGATTTGGGGAGGATCGCTTCGCTCGTGGTGCGTGGCGGCTGGCCTGCGAATTTGGGGATGGACGATCATCATGCCGAATTGACGGCGCGCAGCTATCTTGACGCCGTGGCGGATGACGACCTGTCCGCTGTTGACGGCGCAGCCCGTGATCCTGTGAGGATACGCAGGGTGCTGGCTTCATTGGGGCGCAATGAAGCCACGCTGTCCAGCAAGGTGGCGCTGCTGAGGGATACCGCCGAGTATTTGCCCGAGGATGCCGAGGGTAAAGGCGTCAAGCGCAAAGGCGGACGTGGTCCGGCTGCGTTGTCCGAAACGACGTTGGACGATTATCTCAACGCATTGAACCGTATGCATGTCACCGAGGATATCCCCGCGTGGCGGCCTGCTCTGCGTTCGCCGGTACGCATTCGTGCGGCCATGAAACGGCATCTGGTTGATCCTTCGCTGGCTGCGGCGGCCATTGGCGGCACCGTGGAGACACTGCGAACCGATCCGAAGACGCTGGGGTTCCTGTTTGAATCGTTGGTGACGCATGACGTGCTGGTATACGCCCGTGCGATGGACGCTCAGGTGATGCATTACCGGGATGATTCGGGATTGGAAGTGGACCTGATCGTCGAGACGAGGGACGGTGCGTGGGGCGCGTTCGAAGTGAAGCTGGGTGCCGCGCAGATCGATGAGGGGGCCGCGAACGTGCTGCGTCTCGACCGCAAAATGAGCGAGCGGGGACAGCGGCCGGCTGCGGTGAAGGCCATCATCGTGGGGGTCGGAGCCTTCGCCCATCGTCGTGATGATGGCGTGCAGGTCATCCCCTTGGATACGTTGGGTGTATGAGCGGTGTTGCGTGGATTCCCGCGCATTCGTCGAATTCCTCGATTTCTCCTGATCCCGGTGGTGCCGGCGCGTCCAAACGGCCCGCCGGGCGGCCCTCGACGTAATACCGCATGCAGTCCACCGCATCGACGATTTGTCCACCTATAAGGTATGTGCTGATTCGCTATGCTGGACGCAGCCGTTGCCCATGCGCACGACGTGCGGCCGCACCGGACCGCGGACGCCACGCATGGCACTCACCGTGAGGAAGGACCCCCATGCAAGTACATAACCCGCAGCACAGCCGTCCGGTGGACATCTCCCGCGTCACCGTGACCGACGCGTTCTGGCACACCGAACAGGAGCTGGTGCGCACCGCGGTCATCCCCTTCCAGTGGGACGCGCTGAACGACAACGTGCCCGGTGCCGCCCCCAGCTACTGCATGCACAACTTCAAGGCCGCCGCGCGCCAGAACGCGTCCAAGGCCGCCCAGGGCAAGGCGTTCGTGCCCCCGACCTACACGTTTCGCGGCTTCGAGGCGCTGCCGGAGGATCCCGCGCACCCCGATCCGGACGCGTTCTATGGCTTCGTGTTCCAGGACTCCGACTTCTCCAAGTGGATCGAAGCGGTCGGCTACAGCCTGGCGCAGCACCCCGATCCCGAACTCGAGGCCACTGCCGACGCCGCCATCGACGTCGTCTGCAACGCCCAGTTGGACAACGGCTACCTGGACACCTACTACATCCTCAACGGCATGGACCGCGCGTTCACCAACCTGAAGGACCACCACGAACTGTATTGCCTGGGGCATCTGGTCGAGGGCGCCGTGGCCTACTACCAGGGCACCGGCAAGGACAAGCTGCTCAGGGCCGCCTGCTGTTACGCCGACTACGTGGACTCCGTTTTCGGACGCGACGAGGGCAAGCTGCACGGCTATCCGGGGCATGAGATCGCCGAGATGGCGCTTGTGCGGCTGTACGAGACCACCGGCGAACGCCGGTATCTGGACCTGGCGCGCTACTTCGTCACCGAACGCGGACGCTCGCCGCTGTATTTCGAGATGGAGGACTGCCGGCGCGCCGAACTCGACGGCACGGCGGTCGAACCGAACATGAACCTGCCCAAGCCGTACGCCTACTATCAGGCGCACGAGCCGGTCGTCGAGCAGACTGAGGCCGTCGGGCATGCGGTGCGTGCCGCCTACTTCTACTCGGGCGTGGCCGACGTGGCCCGCCTGACCGGCGACTCCGACCTGCTGGCCGCATGCGATCGGCTGTGGCGCAACATCGTGGACCGCAAGCTGTACATCACCGGCGGCATCGGCGGCACCCACATCGGCGAATCGTTCTCCTATGACTACGACCTGCCGAACGACACCGCGTATTCGGAGACCTGCGCGGCGATCGCGCTCGCGTTCTTCGCCCGCCGCATGCTGCAGATCCGCCCGGTGGCGGAATACGCGGACGTCATGGAGCTGGCCCTGTACAACACCGTGCTGGCGGGCATGGCGATGGACGGCAAGAGCTTCTTCTACGTGAACCCGTTGGAGGTGGACCCGACCGCCTGCCATCGCGACGAGCGCAAGTTCCACGTGAAATCCGTGCGTCAGAAGTGGTTCGGATGCGCCTGCTGCCCGCCGAACATCGCCCGCATCGTCGAGTCGATTCAGCAGTACGCCACTACGGTGAGCGATGATTCGTCCACCCTGTACATCCACCTGTACATGGGCGGTGAGGCGACGGTCGAGCTTGGCGGCCGGGACGTGACGCTGGTGATGGATGCGAACCTGCCGTGGCAGGGCGACGGCCGTGCGGTGGTGCGGATTGCGGACAAATCGGACATGCCTGCCAATGCTGTGACCACTGCCATGTTGGCCTTCCGCCTGCCGGCCTGGGCGGGCGGCGAGGCGGCGGCCGACGCGATCCGCGTTGAGGGCGCCGCCGGCAGCCGCCTCTCGCGCGAGGTGCGTGACGGCTACCTGTACCTCACCGGCGAATGGCGGGATGGCGATACGGTGACGTTCGACTTCCCGATGCCGGTGCGGATGCTCGCCGCGAATCCGAATGTGCGCGAGGACGCCGGCAAGGTGGCGTTCATGCGCGGACCGGTGACGTACTGCGCCGAGGGCATCGATAATGGCGCGGCGTTGCACCTGTTGCACGTGGACGCTGCGGCGGTCGCGGCCGACCCGGACGCGGTGCGCATCGAGCGGACCGGGTTCCACGCCGGAGCCGAAGGTCTGGATGAGCGAGGAACCGGCGAGGTCGAATCCGTCGAGCGTGACATCGTCCGACTGACGGTTCCCGGCTGGCGTGAGTCCGGTGACGTTCGGAGTGTTACCGGCGGCCCGCTGTATGCCGCCTGGCATCCGGCTGAGCGCGAGTCCGCGTCGATCACGTTGATCCCGTACTTCGCATGGGCCAACCGCGGCGAGACCGAGATGACCGTCTGGCTGCGTGTGTGAGCGTATGGCGGTGATGGTTGGGCGGCTGGATGGGCCGGTGGCGTTCCAATCGGTCGGGCGGTTCGTGTCCGGGCCGGGGTGGCGGCATATGCGGCGCATGATGGACCAGCATGAACTGGTGTTTGTGCGCCGGGGTGTGCTGCCGATCCGTGTCGGGGAACGCCGGATGCACATCGCCGCGCATGAGGTGGCGCTGTTCCCGCTTGGTGTGGAGCATGCCGGCACCGAGTCCATCACTGCCGACCTGGAGTTCTATTGGATGCATTTCCGATTGCCCGTGTGCGCCGTTGCGCAGGCCGATGCCGGCCGGACGGTTGCGGGGTGTGCCGTCGGCATGGACACGGCAGCGGAGGTGGATGCAGGGCATCGCGCGGTCGGAGGAAACGGCGATGACGGGTTGCATCCCATGATGTCCGGCAGTGCGCTGCCGAAGGATGACCGGTATCTTATCCTGCCTGATCTGGCCGAGGTCGCAAATCCGGATCGACTGTCCGTCATGTTCGCCCAGATGGTCGATCTGTTCGCCGAATTCGGCCCATACCGTAACGCGTACTGCGATTACTTCGCCACCAGCCTGTTGCTGGAGGTCTCGGCGCAGGAGCGGGCGCGGAGATCGGGGCGGACATCGGATTCCGGGCTGGCGGCCATGCGGTCGGTACGCGCATGGCTGAGGGCGAACGCGTATGAGGATGTCACCGTGGCTGGTGTGGCCGAACGGTTCCACTACACGCCCAGTTACTTGACCTCGCTGTACCGGCGGGTGTTCGGCATCGGCGTCGCCGAACAGATCGCCGAATACCGGATCGACCGGGCGCGCGAACTGCTGTCGTCCACCACCAGCCCCGTGACCGATATCGCCGCCGAGGTGGGATACGACGACCCTAAGTATTTCATGCGTGTTTTCAAACGCCGTACCGGCCTGACGCCGACCCAATACCGTGAAGCCTTCCCCGCGCGCCTGTTCAACACGGAGTGAGATTGGCGTTGAGGAGGGACCACGCAGCGTTGCCGTTACGGCAATCGTAACGTTGCGATTGCGGTTCGTGCGCATTACAATGGCGAACATCCGAGGTATAAGGCAGGTGGGTGTATGCAGCGCTTCGCGGTCGGGTACGAGTTCGTTTGCCGTGTGATTCTGATGGTGCTCGTGGTGCACGTGGTGTTTATCGTGCACACGGTGATGGGGTTGGTCATCGCCGGCCTGTTCCCCTCGATTGCGGCCAGCTGCTCGACCTACCGCACCTGGCTGCTCGATGTGCACGACCGGTCATGGACGATCAATCGGACCTGGACGGTATTCCATCGCGCGTGGAAGGCCGAGCTCAAAGGCGCCAACCTGTTCGGATGGCCGCAGTTCCTGGTGTGGGCGCTGCTGATCTGGGAATACTGGCTGGTACAGAACAACGACATGGGTGTAGTCGGCATCGGCGTCTCCGGCGCTCTGCTGGTGCTGAACCTGATCTACGGGTTGTTTGTGTTCGTCAGCTGGCCAGTACGTTCGAACTTCGACGAAGGGCCGTGGTGGACGTTGCGCACGTCACTCATGATGGTGATCGCCCGACCGCTGTGTTCCCTGATGGTGTTCATACTGTTTCTACTGACCATATGGGCGTATTACACGTGGCCTGGCCTGATGATGGCGTTTGGCGTATCGGTGCCCATGTTCGCCACCATGATGGCCGTGTACTCCTGGGGCAGGCTGCCAGGCATGGACGTCCACGTGTTGGAACCGCGCGATAAGAAAGCATGAGCTGCGTGACGGAACGAAGTGGTCCATGGACGTGCAGCCGTCCCCTCTCCGGACTCTGAACCATCGTAACCGTGGTGCAAGTCCCACAATCGTTGGGATTCCGGGACTTTGTATCAACAGGGTTGGGTGAAGATAGATCACAGTCCGGGAGGGGAGCGCGGCGGTCTCAGTCCTTGTATCCGAAGTCGGGGATCGACGTCCAACGCCGGCGCAGCCAGTGGGCGGCCATCTTGGGCTGACGGTCGCGTGTTAGGATGCCCTTGCGGTTGCCTTCCACGCGCATCGGCCCTTGGACGGTGGAGAAATCGGCGAAATTCCACAGTTGCTCGCCGATGAACCACGGTCGTTTGTCGATTTCGGCGTCGATTCGCGCGTAGAAGTCGCGCTGGAACTCCTCGCTGAACATCTCGCCGTGCGTGCCATGGTAGCCCTCGATGGTGTCCGCACCGTACTCGGTGAACATCACCGGCTTGCCGATGACAGCCCAGAAATCGAGTTCGATATTCAACGCCTCGCACGCCGCATCCAGGTCGCCGGACAGGTTATACCAGCCGTAGTATCGGTTCAGACACACCACATCCATCAGGCGCGTGGTGAGATCCTTCGCATAGTCGTTCTGACAGCACACGATGGTCACCGGACGGTTCTGCGGATCGAGTCCGTGCGCCAGGTCGTACAACGGCATGAAGTAGTCATGGGCCAGCTGCGATTGTGCCATGTCCCCGTGGTCGCCGTCCAACCGCGGTTCGTTGGCCAGCGACCACATGACCACGCTCGGGTGGTTCTTATCGCGGGCGATCATGTCGCGAATCACGTCGCGATGGTGCCGCTGGATCGTCTCGTTCGTGTACTGTGCCCAACCCATGCCCACGGCCGGCACCTCATCGATGATGACGATGCCCTCCCTGTCGCACAGGTCATACATGTTCTCCGCATACGGGTAGTGGCTGGTGCGGAACGAGTTCGCGCCCAGCCAGTGGAATAGCGAGAGATCCTTGACGTTGAGCAGCGGGTCGGTGCCGCGTCCGCGGAAGAACGAATCCTCATGCTTGGCGGCGCCCTTGAAATAGAACGGACGTCCGTTGATCAGGAACTGGGTGCCGTGCGCCGCCACCGTGCGGATGCCGAAGGTCTGCCGGTACTCGTCGGCGATGGGGTGTGCCGTACCATCCGTCCGGTTGCGTGGCGCACCTTCGTCGGCGATTGCGACGCGGGTCGGGTCTGCGTCGGGCGCCGGTTTCAGACGAATGCATGCGGTGTACAGGTAGGCGGCGCCGGGATTCCACAGCCGCGCGTCCGTCACATTGATCGTTCCGTTGGCATGCCCGTCGGCGGTGATGACCGTTCCGTGGGTGACCGTCGTCCCCTCGGCATCGACGATGGCGACCTCGACGGTCGTCCCCTCGGCCTGCGGTCCCGCCACAGTCACATCGTAGGAGAGTTCGGCCGACGACGCGGTGCGGCGCGGGGAGTGCGGATCGTCCGGTTGCGGATCGTCTGCGATGGACGCCGTGACGATCGCAACGTCGTCGATGTATGCGTCGCGCGGCGTGGTGTACAGCTCCACGTGTCGGTTCAGTCCTGCGTAATTGAAGAAGTCGAAATTCGGCATGTTCTGCGGTTTGGCGTGCCGCTTGGCCGCCTCGATCGAGGGGATGCCGGCGTTGTCCGAGCCGAAGAACGCCACGCCGCCCTCGTTGCCGACCGGCAGCGTCGATTGGCCGACGCGGTTGTCCACGGCCACGGCGAGCAGGTTGTCGCCCTCGCGCAGCCGGTCGGTCACATCGAATTCGAAGGGCAGGAACCCGCCGACGTGACCGCCCAGGCGCTCTCCGTTGAGATGGACCTCGGCGGCGTGCGTGGCGGCGTCGAAGCGGAGAGCGACGCGCTGGCCGTCGGTCAGGCGCCGCGGCAGCGCGAATGCGCGTTGGTAGACGACCCAACCGTAGTGGGCGCGCAGGTTCTCGACGTCGCTCTGTTCATTGTAGGAGCCGGGCACCGCCATCGGCAGCGGGTCGGGCAACGGGTGAACGGTCCATTCCACGGGGTAGACGTCCGCGCCGGCGGTGCGGAAGTCCCATACGCCGTCCAGGCTGAACGTCAGGCGGTGGTCGTTGGTTTGCGGATACAGCATGGTGTGCTCCTTTTCGGACTCTGATCCATCGTGACCGTGATGCAAGTCACGGAATCGTTGGAATTCCAGGATTGTATTGGGTCGGGTAAAGGCCGAGATGTATCACAGTCCGTGGGTGAGTTGTGGTGGTGTGGATATGGGATTGGATGGGGTGGGTTACGGTTCGCGGCGGGGTGCGGCGGCGGTGGATTCGCGGGCGATGAGACGGTGGCCGACGATGGCGCGGGAGGCGGGGCGACGGTCTGTGCCATCGGCATGGTGTGTCTCGTCGATGCGCCGAATCAGTGCGTCCAGCGTGAACCGGGCCAGTTGGTCGAAATCGATGGCGATGGTGCTCAGCGAGGGGGTGGCGTACGCACCTTCGGCGATGCCATCGAACCCGATGATTCGGACGTCCTCCGGCGCACGCAGGCCGAAATCAGCCAGTCCGCGCATGATGTTGAGCGCCGCGTAATCGTTGGCGCAGCAGATGCCGTCGATGGGCGCCACGCCACGGTCCCGCGCATCGAAGATGGCATGTGCGATGCGGTGCCCTGTTTCCAGGCCGTCATCCCTGCCGCCCGCCGCGAACGTCCGTGCGGAATCGTAGGGCAGCCCCGCATCGAGCAGCGCGCCGCTGGCTCCGCGCAGGCGCAGGGCGAACGCGCCGTTGGCGTTGGCCAGCTCCGCTCGCGGCGTGTACGGTGCGCCGACGAGGGCGATGGTCCGGCAGCCGCGTTCGATGAGGTGCTGCACCGCCAGTCGTGCGCCTTCCTCGTTGGGCGGGTCCACGGCGTCGACGGTGGGTTCCTGCTCGCAGGCGTTGATCATGACGAACGGCCGTCCGTGGCTGAGCTCGGCCAGCGGGATGTCCGAGCCCATGACGTTGGCGTTGAGGATCTCGCCGTCGAACTGCTGGCCGGAGAACGGGGACGAGGCGAGCGCGCGTTCGGCGTTCTGCGTGGAATAGCCGGTCTGCTCGATGAACGGGATGAGTCCGCGGGCGGTGGTCTCCGTGCTGATTGCCTGCGCGAGTTTGGAGAAGTACGGTGTCTCGAAGTCGTTGATGACGATGTGGATGATGTTGCTTCGTCCCGATTTCAGGGCGCTCGCCGTCAGATTGATGCGGTAGTCGAGTTGCTTGGCGGCCGCGAGCACCTTCTGCCGGGTGGCTGATTTGACGCCGGGTTTGCCGCGCAGCGCGTTGGAGACAGTCATGGGGCTGACTCCAGCCGCCGCAGCGACGTCGCGGAGTGTGACCTTGTCGGAACCCATGACGCTCTCCTCTCGGCAGTGAAACTAATATATCGATATATATCAGTGTACATGTGAGTGGCCCATGCGGGCTGTGGTGTGTTCGGCTTCTGCTGTATGGCGTTGTACGCCAACATGCCGATAGTTGACGCCTGTTGCGCGGTGTGGTAAATGGAATAGTATATGTATCGATACATATATTGTTCATGAAGGATCGGCCATGACCATCGATCAGTCGCCCATCGCCGTCACCCTGCGCGCCGCCGACGTGGCAGTCGCCGCATGCAGCCGCCACGCCCTGACCTTCAAAGGATTCGGCGTGCTGTCCGGCAACTCCACATCCGCGCTGCTGCTGGACTATAAGGCCGAGCACCCGGACCGGTACTGGCAGCTCATCCGCACGCTGTTCGGCGGCGAACACCCGCTGATGACCTGCGTCAAGATCGAGATGGGCAACGACCGCAATACTTCGACCGGCCCGAACGCGGCCGCGATGCGCGAACGTGACGCCTACCCGAACGTCCTGCGCGAGCCCGGCTTCCATCTGGCCGCCGACGCGCGCCGCGTGCAGCCGGACGTGCATATCAGCATCTTGCGTTGGTGCGCGCCCACCTGGGTCAAGGATAATGACGACGTCTACCGCTGGTACAAGAACACCATCCTGGCCTGCTACCGCGAATACGGGTTCATGGTCAACACCGTCAACCCCGACATTAACGAACACAAACCCGACCTGGCGTGGGTGGCCGAATTCGCCCGTCGTGTACGCACCGACGCGGATGGGTTCCTCGGCAATGGTCCGGACGATCCGGACGCCGGCTGGCGCAGCGAAACGGAGCGCGACTTGTTCCATGCCATCCGCGTGATCACCTCGGACGAGGAATCCACCGGCACCTTCGGCCCCGCGCTGTTGGCGGACGCCGAACTGCGCGATGCCATCGACATTGCCGCCTACCACTACTCGTCCGAGGACGACGAGTCCGGCAGCTTCACCCGTCTGGCCGACGATTATGACAAGGAGATTTGGAATTCCGAGGCGCAGGCCGTGTTCTCGAACTCGGCGGACCGTCCGAACAACACCAACGACCGCGCCCTGGGCGACGGCTCGCGGGGCACCGGCATCGGCGGGCCCGGAGGACCGTTGGAGATGGCCAACACCATCATCAAGGGTTTCGTCACCTCCCGCCGCACCTGCGTGATCTACCAGCCCGCCATCGGCGCCTGTTACGGGCACCTGCAGTACGCCGCCAAGGAACTGGTGAGCATGCGCGCCCCATGGAGCGGGTGGATATATTACGATGCCGGCTGTGCCGTGCTCGCCCACTTCGCCGCATTCGCCCGGCTCGGCTGGGAGCCGCAATCCGACGATCGTGACGCCGCCCGCATCCGGCTCGTCGGCGAGCCACGGGGCTGCGATCGCAACGTCGCCCCGATGGTTTGGCGAGCCATCCCGCAGGCCAGCGGCTGTACGGTCGCCGGTCGCAACCCGGTCAACGGGGCGCGCCACGGCGAACCCAGCTATCTGACGCTCACCGCGCCCGACGGCGGCGACTTCAGCACCGTCATCGTCAACGACAGTGCCCTGTCCCGCACCTACCGCATCGCCGTCGACCCCGCGCTCGCCGCCGCGGGCCGACCGTTGGCCGTCTGGCGCACCGCCGCGGCCAAGCCCGGCGAACGGTACGATGCCGGCTGGCTGCGCCGTGATGACGACATCGTCCCGGACCTCGTGCCGGCCAGTGGCCCGGACGTCGATTCTTGCGCAATCTCGCCTGTCGGTGCGGACTCGGCAGACGCATTGTCGAGTGGGTATACCAGATGGGCGACGGCCACGGTCAATGTCGCGCCGTGGTCGATGGTCACCATCACCACGTTGCGGGATGTGACACCCTCCCCGTTGCCAGCCTCCGGCGAGGACGACCGTCCGGTGCTGGACATGGACCCCGCCCGCGGCGTGCTGTACGCGGATGACTTCCGCTATGCCGACGCGCCTGATATGGAGGTGTCGCGTGCCGACGGGGCTTCGTCGATGCCGTATCTGGATGCGCGCGGTGGCGACGATGGTGCCGTGCCGCGGTACACCAACGACTTGAACGGTGCATTCGAGATCGTGCCCGATGTCGAACGCGGCCATGCCCTCCGCCAGCAGATCGACCGCGCGCATGTTGGCGCGGCATGGAACGACGGCGACCCGCGCACCGCGATCGGCGACATGCGCTGGACGAACTACCGGGCGTCCGTGGATGTCCGGTTCGAGACGGGAGCGACGGTCGCCCATGGAGCTCTGCGGCACGATGATGTCGTGACCGGCGGGATCGGTACTGGTGGAATCGGCGTTGCCGGAACGGCCGCCGTGGACGCATCGCCGGCTTACGCGATGCTTGGCGTGCGCGAGATGGGCGGTGCGGCGCGGCCGGACGATACGTGTGCGTACGACCTACGGCTGCAGCCTGACGGCATGTGGACGTTGCGGCGGTACGGGACCGTGATTGCAGAAGGCGTCGTCCCGGCCAACGGACGGTCGTCCGGGGACAGGACGGCGTCGGTATTGGCGTCGGCGTCGTTGGACATGTCCGATGACAGCCCGGCGGCGCCTGCGGCACCTGCTGAGTCCGACGACATCCCACCGGCATCAGCGGACGACTGGCATCGGCTCGAATTGCAGGCTGCGGATGCCGAGATCACCGCCTGGATCGACGGCGAGCGGGTCGCCCGATGGACCGATCCCGCGCCGCAGACCGCGGGGCGCGTGAATCTGGGGTCGAGCTTCGACTATGTGCGGTTCTCGAACCTGCGCGTCGAACGGGTGCCCGGATACGCGCCGACCTATACGGCGCTCATCGACGACATGCATATGGTCTCCTGGGCTGATTCCCGCACGCCGGTGCTGGAATACGCCGGCGAGTGGACGCACGAGAACGGACAGGACATGTTCACCTACATGCGCACCGTCTCGCGCACCGCGCAGCCCGGGGCGACCCTGACCCACACCTTCGAGGGCACCGGCATCGACCTGTTCGGGCGGTCCGACGGCGGTGCGCTGTTGGACGTCATCGTGGACGGCGCGACAATCGCGACCGCGCAACCTACGGTACCGACCGACGGATCGTTGCGCGCGATGTTCCGCGTGGGCGGTCTGCCGCGCGATCGGCATACGGTTGCCATCCGGCTGGCCAACGCGCACGAGCTCGCCCTCGACGCAGTGGGGGTGCTGGCATGACGCGCCATATCGGACTGAAGGAAGCCATCGGGTACGGCATCGGCGACTGCTACGGCGGCGGACAGCTGACCCTGATCGGCACGTATCTGTCGCTGTTCTGGACGCGGTTCTGCGGGATGGACATCGCCGTCTCCCAGGCCGTCATCGGCTGTTCGGCGATCGTCAGCGCGTTCGCCGCGCTCATGCTCGGTGTGTTCGACGACAATCTGTACCGGTTCCGCGTCGGGCGGCGGTTCGGGCGGCGCCGGCTGCTGCTGCTGGTGATGTCGCCGCTGATCCTGTTCGGCGTATTCCTCTGGATTCCGGGGTTGCCGCTCGTCGTGTATGCGGGGGTATACGTGCTGTGGGTGGTGTTGGCGCAGGTGTTCGCCACCGCCTACAACCCCTTGCCGGGGGAGATGACAGCCGATTTCAGCGAACGCACGACGCTGTCGACCGTGCGTCTGTTCATCTCCACCGCTTCCGGCACATTGATCCCGCTGGTCGGTGGCACGGTGCTCGCGGCGGCGGGGGAGGACCGTCCGGACGGGTATATGGCGTTTACCGTTGGTGTGACGGTGATCTTTGCCGTGGCCGTGTTCGCCGCATGGCGCAACACCTGGGAGATGACGCCGGAGCAGGCCGGATTCGGCGCATGGGAGCGCGGCGAGGTCGCCCTGAGGAAGCTGACCGCCGCTGGCTGGCGGCGGCGCGCCGTCCGAATCGTGTACGAGTATGCGTCCACACTGCGGATCTCCACGTTCCGCAAGCATCTGGCCATCTACCTGCTGGTGCAGGTCTCGATGGATGTGTTCGGACAGACCTTCGTGTTCTTCGTGGTGTACGACTGGAACCGCACGGCGGCGTTCGCCTCGCTGTTGCTGGGGTTCGCGGCGGTGTCGTTGCCGTTGATGCCGGTGTTCGCGCGGCTGCTGGAACGCATCGGGCCGCGGCGGCTGTATGCGGTGAATTTCGCCGGCTGCCTGATTGGCACGGCGTGGCTGTGCGCGGCATGGGTACTGGCGAGCGTGTTGCCCGACCCGTGGTGGACGGTGCTGGCCGTGGCCGGTGCGCTGTGGTTCTTCGCATTTAAGTCGCTGTGCGGATACCTGCCGTGGGCGGTGTTCCCGTTCATCGCCGACGTCGACCAGATTGTCACCGGACGATACCGTTCGGCCACGTTCTCCGGCATCCAGGCGTGCTTCCGGCAGTTGGGCTCCGGCGTGGCCACGATGGCGGTCGGATTCATTCTGGCGGCGGTCGGGTTCGACTCCACGCTCACTGAGCAGACGCTCGCCGCGCGCATCGGTTTGGCTGCGGTGATGCTGGGATGGTTCGCGTTCGCGATGGTCGTCTGTTGGGTGGTGTCCTCGCGGCTGCGGATCGACCGGCATACCGACGGCGTGATTCTGGAGGAGATCGACCGTCTGCGCGCCGGTGGTGCCAAGTCGGATGCCGATGCCGAAACCCGCGCGGTTGTCGAGTCCCTGACCGGAGTCCCCTACGACCGCTGCTGGGCGCAGTCGCCGACGCCAACGGCTACGGCCGATTCCCGTCCCCAAACCAAACCCAAAGCCGTCTCCAACCCAACCCGTGACTCTGATACATCGTGACTGTGGCACATGGTCTCAGACCCGCGGAATTTCAACGGTCTTTGCGTTCGGGAACGTAGTCGTGATGTGTCAGAGTCACGAGATTATGGGCCCAATGTGAAGGGAGTGCGGCGGCAACTCGGAATGTGTTGTACTCGTAAGCTACTCATGAGTAGCTTACCCACAAGTAGCTTACGAATAAGTGCGGGCTGGCGCTGTGGCCGGATCAGTTGGCGCGATCGCCTCGTACTCGGCCTCGGTGATCGGCAGGATCGCGCCGTGGCGCTTCTTGAGCCGGCCGAAGTCGATGTCGTCGGCCGCCGCCCAATCCAGCGGGTCGCGTGACCCCAGATCCGCCGAACGGAACGGCGTGTACCCCTTGCCCTCCGCATACTGATCGCACATCAGGCCGTAGCGCATCGGACGTCCGTTCACCGTCGCCACGTCGTCGTCATTGAACACGAACAGCTCCGGCCCCTCCAGATAGTGCTCCGAATAGCGGCCGTTACCCAACAGATCGGTGAGCGTGCCGACGAAACTCCACTCGTTCGGGTCGTCGGTGCGCAGCACCTCGCGCGCGACCGCGTACGGGTTGCGGGTCCTCTCGATCGTGATCTCGGAATCCTTGGACACGCGGTACCACCAGCCGTCATCGTCGCGCAGCATGGTGGTGTCGATGATGACGTTCTTGCGGTCGATCCACTTGACCGGGTCGGAGAACGTACGGAAATCGGCGGTGGTGGCGTAGTACATGTTCGTCGGGTCGCCGAGTTCGTTGTTCAGTGCCGCCGCATCGCTGCCCGCGGGAGCGTCCGCATTCGTTTTGGTGGCCCAGGGCGGTGATTGCTGCCAGCGATACTGATAGTATATCAACCGTAACGGTACAACGTTTTCGTACAGGTCGTCGCCGACCCGCGCCCAAAGGCGATCGGCGCGGCGGAAAGGGGAATCAATGAGCGCAGCGACCAAAGCATGGCGTCCGCCGATGGGCTGGAACAGCTGGGATTCATACGGCACCACCGTCACCGAGGCCGAGGTGCTCGCCAACGCGCGGTTCATGGCCGAACACCTGCTGGACGCCGGGTGGGATACGCTCGTCATCGACATCGACTGGTACGACCCGACCGCCCGCGCCCACGGCTACAACGAGAACGCGCCGCTCATCCTCGACGAATACGGCCGGCAGCTGCCCGACCCGCAGCGGTTCCCGTCATCGGCCAACGGCCGCGGTTTCGGGCCGATCGCCGAACAGGTGCACGCGCTCGGCCTGAAACTCGGCGTGCACATGATGCGCGGCATCCCACGCATCGCCGTCGAGAACAACCTGCCGGTGCTCGGTACCACGTACACGGCCCGCGACATCGCCGACCTCGATCACGTATGCGTCTGGAACCCCGACAACTACGGCCTGAACCAGAACCATCCCGGCGCGCAGGCTTGGTACGACGCGCAGATCGACCAGTTCGCCGCATGGGGACTCGACTTCCTCAAGGTCGACGACATGCAGACCCCGTTCCATGCCGACGAAATCGTCGCCTACCATCGCGCCATCGCCAAAGCCGAAGCCAAATACGGGCGTGAGATCACGCTGTCGTTGTCGCCCGGCGGCTGGGTATCCACCGGCTACGTGGACTTCCTGCGCGGCAACGCCGAGATGTGGCGCATCTCCGACGACCTGTGGGACCGCTGGGAGGACATCTACCAGCAGTTCGCACGCCTGGCCCGCTGGGCGCCGTTCCAGACCACCGGCCACTGGGCCGACGCCGACATGCTCCCGCTCGGCCACATCGGCCTGCGCGCCGAGCGCGGCGACGACCGCGACTGCCGCCTGACCCCCGACGAGCGCCGATCGCTGCTCGCCCTGTGGTGCATGGGCCGCAGCCCGCTCATGGTCGGCGGCGACCTGCCCACCTCCACGCCTCAGACCATCGCCGCGCTCGCCAATCCCGCGCTGCGTGAGGTCACCGCCGGATCCCGCAACAACCACGAGACCGTGCGCGAGCGGATCTTCGCCAGCTGGGACGACGAGAACTCCTACCGCGGCGAACTCATTGTGTGGGCCGCCGACGCCGTCGACTGGGCCGACGGCACAATGTCCGCGCACGACGGCGGCCACTACGCCGCGCTGTTCTGGACCGGCGACGATGCGTACGAGCTCGGCCGGAACATCGAGTTGCAGTCGATTGTGGGACTGGACGAACGCGACGGCCGTTGGACGCTGACCGACGTGTTCGCCGGCATCGAGGACGGCGCCACGCCCGCCGACGTGCGGATCGAGGGCGAAGGAGCCGACCGTGTGATTCGCGGCACGATCCCGCCCCACGGCGTACTGTGGATCGCCCTCGATCCCAGGTGATGATGGCCCTGTGGTCGGACGATGAGCTGCGCCGGCCACGGGGCTTCCTGGTGTGGGCTGGATCGGCGTAGCTCAGCCGAGCTCGATGGGGCCAGCGTTTTTAGCATGGATGTGGGCCGGGCCATGTTACCCGGTCGTGCCGTGCTGATATTCGGATGTATGTAAAGCGTGTGATATGGCTTGTCGAAGCATCTGAACGTGTGCGCTGTGTGTCGTCTAAACGTCTGAACGTATGCTCGTTCCTTGACTTGGCGAAGTCATCTCCCTCATGAAATGTGACGATTGACCAAAATCTCCCTCATAAAATGTGGTTTCTGTTCAAAATCTCGCTCATGAAATGTGGTAAACTGCTTAAATCTCACTCATGAAATGTGGGTGGCAGCGAAAGAACATTGCAGGGAGGCCGGTTTCGATGTATTTGCAACGTAAGGTGGACCGATTCCTGGCACAATGGCATGCCGCTGATGATAGAAAGCCTTTGGTCATCAAGGGGCCTCGACAGGTGGGCAAGACGGAATCCATACGGCGATTCGCGAAGCGTCACTATGAGAACGTGGTGGAGATCAACTTCGTCGAAGAGCCGAAGTACCGTGCGATTACCTCCGACGGGTATGGCGTGCAGGATGTGGTTCGCAATATCTCACTGCTGGATCCCAGCAAGAAACTGGTGCCGAACAAGACGCTGATTTTCTTCGATGAGGTGCAGGACCACCCCGACATCGCCACCACCTTGAAGTTTTTCCATATCGACAAGCGGTTTGACGTCATCTGCAGTGGGTCGATGCTGGGAATCAACTACCAGCGCATTGAGAGCAACAGTGTCGGCTACAAAACCGATTATGAGATGCATTCGCTTGATTTCGAGGAGTTCCTTTGGGCGAAAGGCTACAGTGATGACGTCGTCGAGGGAATGTTCTCGCACTTGGTTGATCTGAAGCCTTTTTCGGATACAGAGATGGACCTGTTCCTTTCCCTGTTTGTTGATTACTGCACGTTGGGAGGCATGCCCGCGGTCGTTGCCGCCTACATAACAAGTGGCACGTTCTCTGACACGCTGCAGATACAGCGACAGCTGGTACTGGACTATCAGGAGGATATCCAGAAATACGCAGTTGGCCTGGACCGTGCAAGAATCCTCAATGTGTTTAAGCACATTCCGATTCAGTTGGCCAAGGACAACAAGAAATTCCAAATCAGCAAGGTTGCTCGTGGGGCACGGTTCAAAGACTATCGCGGTTGCATAGAATGGCTGGAATCGGCTGGCATAGTGAATGTCTGCCACTGTCTGTCGTTTCCCGAATTGCCGCTGAAGGGGAACTATGACGAAAACAAATACAAGATTTATTGCGCAGATAGTGGGTTATTCGTATCCATGCTGGATGATGAGGCGAGCGACGATCTTCGCGCGAATCGTAATCTCGGGGTTTATAAGGGTGCTCTATACGAGAGTATCGTGGCAGAGGCCCTGCGCAAGAGCGGGTATGAGCTGTACTACTACAAACGGGAGAATTCTACGTTGGAGGAGGATTTCTTCGTTCGGACCAGAAACAATCTGGTGCCGGTGGAAGTGAAAGCCCGGAACGGTTCCGCCAAATCCATGCGTACGCTGCTGTCGTCCGATTCGTACCCGGATATTCAATTCGGGATAAAGCTCAGTGCGGGCAATGTGGGTTCCAGCGATGGTCTGCTGACGTTGCCGTATTTTATCACCTTCCTCCTGCGCCGATTGTTGCGGGCATATGATGATGGCGACACGGTCGAACTGTTTGACCGCGGCGTGCGCTGAAGGATGGCGAGCCGACTGCGGATGCCGATACGTAGGTACGTGGCGATTGTGAATCGATGGCGGGCCGGTATGTGTTGTCTGCATATCGGCCCGCCTCGCCAACCAGCCGGACGTCAGATCATGCCGTTCAGGCCATGATCGGCGCCGTTGCGGGCGAACAGCGGCAGCACGTCGAGCGGCGCGTCGACCGTGACAGTCCTGCCGCCGGCGTACTCGGCGCTGTCGTGCAGATTCGTCCACGTGGTCGACTCGTCGCCCGGCAGATAGACCTCGCGCGAGCGTGCGCCGAGCTCGGTGACGGGTGCCGCGAGCAGGTCCGGGCCGAACAGATACTCGTCGGCCACGTCGGCTGCGGCCTCGTCGTCCGGGAACTCGTAGAACAGGCCGCGGGCGACCGGCTGGCCGTCGGCGTGCGCCTGCGCGAACAGATCGCGCGTATACGGGCGTAGTGTCTCCCGCACCGCGATGTACTTGCGCACGATCCGTTCGACGTCTTCGCCGTAGCTCCACGGCTCGTTGTCCGCGCCGGTGTGGATGTGGTCGATCGGGTTGCCCTTGCGGTCGAACGTCGGCTTGCCGGGCACCTTGGTGGCGGGCGAACGGTCGCCGTGGTTGCGCATCACCGGTGAGAAGCAGGAGAACTGGCACCAGCGCACGTACAGCTCGCGGAAGTCCGGGTCGTTCGGGTCGCCGCCCGCGAACCCGCCCATGTCGGTGGTGAACCACGGGATGCCTGCCATGCCCATATGCACCTGGCAGGTGATCTGCGCCTTGAGGTCGTCGAACGTCGAGTGCACGTCGCCCGACCACACCAGCGAACCGTAGCGCTGCGAGCCGGCCCAGGCGGCGCGGGTCAGGTTCACGATCTCGTTCTCGCGGCCGATCTCCAGCTGCCCGTCGTAGAACGTCTTGTTGTACAGCTGCGGGTACACGTTGCCGACCTTGTTCACCGGGCCGATATGGAACAGGTAGTGGTCGTAGTCGTAGTCGCCGCCCCATTCGGGCTCGGCCTCGTCCAGCCAGAACGCGTCGACGCCCATGTCGGTGTAGTTGCGCTTGGCCAGGCCCCACACGAAGGCGCGCGCCTCCGGATTCGTGGCGTCGAGGAACTGGTTGTCGCGCGGCCACCACATCCCCACGTCCTTGCCGCCGGTCGTGTGCGCCAGGTAGTTGTGGGCGCGCATCTCGTCGTAGTTCTCGGATTCCAGATCGATCTGCGGCCAGACCGAGACCATGAGCTTGATGCCCATCTCGTGCAGCTCGTCGGCCATGGCCTTCGGATCGGGCCAGAACTCCTCGTCGAACCGGAAGTCGCCCATCAGCGGCCAGTGGAAGAAGTCGATGACGATCAGGTCGATCGGGATGCCGCGGCGCTTGAACTCGCGCGCGGTCTCGAGCAGTTGCTCCTGGTTCCAGTAGCGCAGCTTGCACTGCCAGAAGCCCAGGCCCCATTCGGGCATGACGGGCGCGTGGCCGGTCGCGTCGGCGTACTGGCGCTCGATCTGCGCCGGGGAGTCGCCGGCGGTGACCCAGTAGTCGATCTGGTCGCAGGCCGCTGCCTGCCACTGCGTGCCGGTCTTGGCGAAGGTGGCGCGGCCGACCGCCGGATTGTGCCACAGGAAGCCGTAGCCCTTCGAGGAGACGACGAACGGCACCGACACCTGCGAGTTGCGGTGCGCCAGTTCCAGGGTCGTGCCCTTGAGGTCCATGACGGGCTGCTGGTATTCGCCCATGCCGTACAGGTGTTCATGCGGGTCGGCGTCGAACGTGACGGTGGTGCGGGCGCCGCCGCCGGGCAGCGGCTCGTACTTGCGCGACTTGAGCCGCAACGCGCCGCCGTCGTCGGCCTCCTTGAACAGCACGGTGCCGTCGGCGTCGGTGAACGTGAGCTCGCAGCGGCCGTCCCAACGGGGCATGCGCGCGGTCACGGTGATGCCTCCGTTGGTCAGGGATGCCTGGGAGCCGTCATCGGCGATGACGATGGTCGGTGCGGGGGCGTCGGCGGGCGGCGGCAGCAGCGCCCAGTCGGCGTCGGCGATCGGCTGCATGAAGCGGGCCCGGACGCGGATGCTGTTCGCGCCCCATGGTTCGATGCGGACGGTTTCGCCGTCGCCGACCCAGGTCAGGGCGCCGTCGGCGGCGGTGAATGGCGAGGTGATGGTCATGGAAGCTCCTTCGCTGTGTTGGGTGGAATGCGTCCGCGGGTTTATGCGGTCGGGGCGATGCTGCTCCGCCGGGATGCGCGGGATGCATTCCCTGTCGTCACGTGAATTGTAGCGCTAAAATTTCGGTGCGGCAAGCACGTGTGGCTTGGGCGGCGATATCAAGGGGTGCGCCTGCGAATCACAGGCGTTCACCGCTGCCACGCGATTCGAGCCGGTACCCGAGGGTGATCGTCCGCGGCGGTGCGGTTCCGTCATCCGTGGGGACGTCCGGCCGCTGCCCGATGCGTTCGATGAGCAGATCCAGGCAGACCTCGGCGGCCTGCCTCGGGTCGATGGCCACGCTCGTCAGACCGGGGGAGAGATATCGGCCGTCCTCCACGCCATCGAACCCGATGACCGCCACATCCTGCGGTACGCGGATCCCGGCGTCGGTCAGCGCCGTGAGCGCGCCGATCGCGATCGGGTCGTTCAGACAGCAGACGCCGTCGAAGTCGCGGCGTTCCTCGAGGATGGCCCGCATGCGGCGGTACCCCGCCTCACGCGTCCAGCCGCAGGGGTAGACGTCGTCGGCGCGGTACGGCAGGCCGTTCGACAGTAGTCCTTCGGCCGCACCCCGGATGCGGCGTCGTTCGGAGGTGTCGGCCTCCGCGAACCGTTCCGGCGGCAGATAGCTGCCGCCGAGCATCAGCACCCTGCGGCAGCCATGCTCGATCAGATGCCGCATCGCCGCCGCCATGCCTTCGGCGCAGGGGGTGAACACGCAGTCGCAGCGCCCTTCCAGGCCGAACCCGTCCAGCAGCACCAGCGGGTGGGCGCGGGCGAAGGTCTCCATCTCGGCGGAGGCGGAACTGGGCCAGCAGATGATCGTGCCGTCGCAGATCTGGCTGGTGGCGCTGGACAGCATGCGGCGTTCGAAGTCGTGCGAGAACCGCGTCTGCTGCACGATGACCTGGTATCCGAGCGTCTGGGCCCGGTCGGAGATGGCCGCGGCCAGGGCGGCGGGGAAGATCAGGTCGAAGTCGGCGACGGTCAGACCGATGACGTGGGTGCGTCCCGAACTGAGCTGGCGCGCCGCAAGGTTGGGGTGGTAGCCGAGCTCCTCGGCGGCCGCGATGACCTTGCGAGCCGTTTCCGGGCGCACGACCGTCTTGCCCCGGAGCGCGTTCGACGCCGTCATGCGTGAGACGCCGGCGCGTGCGGCGACATCGTCGAGCGTGACCATGGCATCTCCTTCCAAACGGCTCCGGCTCCATGGTATATCGCGCCGCCCCGCGGTCCGCGGCGGATACGGCATGCCGTACGACAATGATTGAATCGATTAGCGTGTTGTATCGCCGTGGTCTACACTGGGCCGACGATACAACGTTGTCCCGAATGTCGTCGCCATACCGACGCCGCGTCGCGCCGGCGCCGACCGCAGCCCCGACCCGATTCTGCACATCCCCGCAAAGGAGCTCTGATGACCGACACCCTGACCGCAACCGTGGACACCTCCGCCATCCGCCGCATCAGCACCGACCTGTGGGGCATCTTCTTCGAGGACATCTCCTCGTCGGCCGACGGCGGTCTGGCCAGCGAACTCGTCCAGAACGGCGCGTTCGAATACTCTCGCGCCGATCATCCGGATTGGAGTAACTACACGGCGTGGCGCAAGCTGGTGCCATCCGGCTCGTTCGCCACGTTCGGCGTGCGGACCGTGACGTCGGTGGCGGAGGAGAACCCCCATCATGCGCGCATCGAGATCCGTTCCGTGGCGGGCGGCCCGGTCGGCCTGGAGAACACCGGGTTCGACGGCATGGTGTTCCATGCCGGGGAGACCTACCGGTTCTCCATGTGGGCGCGCTCGATGTCCGGCGGCGTGATGCCGGTGCATGTGGCGCTGGCGGGTGGCGACGGCGAGTCGGTGGCGGACGCCGAACTGTCCGTGGCCGGCGAATCGTGGGCGAAATACGAGACGACGCTGTCCGTTCCCTCCCCGACGACGGCCGCCGATGGGCCGACGGATGGGGGGTCGCGGGGAGTCATCGCGACGCAGGGCACGCTGCGGGTGCTGTTCCGGGATGCCGGCGTGGTGGACGTGGACTTCGTCTCCTGCGAGCCGACGACCACCTACAAGGGACTGGAGCATTGCCGGCCCGACCTAGTCCGCGCGCTCGACGAGTTGCACCCGCGGTTCATGCGGTTCCCCGGCGGCTGCATCACCCACGGCCTGGGATTGGACAACATGTACCGGTGGGAGCGCACGATCGGCCCCGTCGAACACCGCCCTCACAACTTCAACGTCTGGGGCTACCATCAGAGCTTCCGCATCGGCTTCTACGAATACTTCCGCCTTTGTGAGACGATCGGGGCCAAACCGCTGCCGGTGCTGCCCGCCGGAGTGAGCTGCCAGAACACTGGCCAGGGGCCGGTGCCGATCGCCGACGAGGACATGCCCGGCTACATCGATTCCGTACTGGGGCTGATTGACTTTTGCAACGCGGACCCCGAGACCAACGAGTGGGCGGCGAAGCGGGCCGACATGGGGCATCCGGAGCCGTTCAGGCTGGAATACCTCGGCATCGGCAACGAGGACCGGATCGACCCCGTCTTCGAGGACCGGTTCCGTCGCATCTACGAGGCAGTGCGCGCCGCCCACCCCGAGATCACGATCGTCGGCACGGTCGGCCCTGACCCGAGCGGCCATGATTACGACGAGGGATGGCGCATCGCCCGCGAACTGGACGTGCCGATCGTGGACGAGCACTCCTACCGTTCGCCCAGCTGGTGGTTCCATCACCTCGACCATTACGACCACGCCGATCGGAACGGTTCGAGGATCTATCTGGGCGAATACGGCTCTCGCGACACCCGGCTGGTCAACGGTCTGGCCGAGGCCGCCGTCATGGGCCGGATGGAGGCCAATGGCGACGTGGTGACGATGGCCTCGTACGCGCCGCTGTTCTGCAAGAACGGCCATAACAGCTGGGACCCCGATCTCATCTACTTCGACAACGAGCGGGCCTACCGCACCTACAACTACTGGGTGCAGCGGATGTTCGCCACCACCACGGCCGATACGGCATGGCCGGTCGCCGTGGAGGGCGATGTCCTGTTCCGTCGGGAACTGCCACGCACGGTGGGGCTATCCGTCACGGGCGGTGCGAGCGCGGATCTGACGGATATCGTCGTCACCACCGATACCGGGGAACGAGTCGAACTGCCGGACATCGCGTACCGCGGCAACGGGCCGGTCACGACCGGCTTGGCGCTTGAGGCCGACTCGTACACGGTGGACATGACCGTGACCTACCACGAGGGCATGTGGGGCGTGCAGGTGCATACGGGCGACGTGAACGGGCCGGACCACAACGTCGCCTCGTTCGGACGCAGCTTCGAACTGCAGCTGGTGCGCGAGGGATGCGGATCCACCCTCGCCGGCACCGAGGTCTCGATGGATATGGTGCGTCCGGGCACCGTCTGGCATGCGCGGATCCATGTGGCTGACCGGGGCGCGGACATGGCGCTGCAGATCGACGGCCAGCCGATCGTCGCGGGGCGGGAGGTCGCGGACGAACCGCGACGTACGGTGTCCGTCGCCCGCGATTCGGCCGGCGGGGTGACCTATCTGCGCGTCGTCAACGCGATGGCTGATCCCGTGTCCGTGGACCTGTCGCAGGTCCTTGACGCGTTGGACGTTCCGGTGTCGTCCCGCGCCGCCGCCACGGCAACGGTATTGACTGCCGACGATCCATATGCGGGCGTCCACGGCGAGGAGGCCCCGACCCGTCCGGTCGAACGGCCGTGTGAGCTGATGTCCGGCATGTACGAGGCGCCGGCGTGGTCGTTCACCGTCATTGCTGTGGGATGATGCCGAACCGAGGTTCGCACTACCTCGACTTTCGAAAACGGAGGCAAGGAAAATCAAGGCATCCTGATTGCAGAGGCGAGGTAGTGCGAACCCCCTCCCGGCTACACTGGGGAACCATGAGCAAGCATCACCGTGACCGCAGCTGGGCGCCGGCCCCCGAACCGCTGCCCGAGGACGCCCGGACCATCGACAACCACACGCACGTCGCCTCCGTCGTGCCGTTCTCCCGGGCGATGAGCCATGAGGCGGAGGTTAAGGGGCAGCCTCCGGTGCCGGTCTACAGCGTCGACGAGCTGCTCGACCAGGCCGCAGCCGTCGGCATCGAAGGCGTCATCGATTCCGGGTGCGAACTGCCGGACCTGATGACCGCCGTGCAGATGGCCCTCGACCATCCCGGCGTGGTGCACGCGGCCCTCGCCATCCATCCCAACGAATCGGTGCTGCACGGGCACCGCGGCGTGCCCGGACCGGACGGACTGGAGCTCAAGTACAAGCCGCACCACGACGTGCCTTTTGAACAGGCGCTCGCCGAGGTGCACCGACTGGCCGTCACCTATCCCGAGCAGGTGGTGGCCATCGGTGAGACCGGCATGGATTTCTTCCGCACCGGCGGGGCGGCGCGCGACCTGCAGCGTCAGGCGTTCCGCGACCATATCGCGCTCGCCAAGGAGCTGGGCCTGCCGATGCAGATCCATGACCGTGACGCGCACCGCGAGGTCATCGAGACGCTGCTGGCCGACGGCGCGCCCGAGTTCACCGTGTTCCACAGCTATTCGGGCGATGCGGGCATGGCCGAGGTGGCGCGCGAGCACGGCTGGTACCTGAGCATGTCCGGCACGGTGAGCTACAAGGGCAACGACGGCATCCGCGAGTCGGCCCGCATCGTGGGGCTCGACCATGTGATGGTGGAGACGGACGCGCCGTACCTGGCACCGATGCCGTACCGCGGCCGGACGAACGCCCCGTACATGATCCCCTACACGCTGGCCGCGCTGGCGGACGTGTTCGATCTGCCGGTGGCCGAGGTCGCACGCGCCACACGCCGCGTGACGCGCACCGTGTACGGGGTGTGAACGGCTACTGCAACGCGCTGAGGTCTATCTCGAACGGCATACTTGCCGGCTGCTGCGGCGGCTTGATGAACATCGTCATGTACAACGGCAGATATGTCACATTGCCGTCTTGGCTGAGGTTGCCGTTGCATAGCACGAGTGCGCGGTCAAGATTCCACTCGTGCACGGCCATGACGTTGTCCAGCGCCGTATGTTGAGTCCAGTCCCTGCCTGATTTGACTTCGATGGGCAGCACCGCATTCCCGGTTTGCACCACAAAGTCCACCTCTCCCAGGCGTTTGGTGTGGAAATAATGCAGGGCGAATCCGTTCGCCGCCAGTTCCTGCGCCACCACGTTTTCCGCGATCGCCCCCATGTTGATGTCGATCTGACCGTTGAGAATGGCGAACTGCACGTTCTCCATCGACGAGGCGCAGAGCAGGCCCGTATCCGCAAGGAACAGTTTGAACAGGCTGTATTTGCGGTTTGCCTGCAGCGGCACGGTGGGAGCGGTGACGTTGTAGCAGGGCAGGGTCACGCCTGCGTCGGCCAACCAGAGGAAACTGCTGGCGTAGCGGTTTTGGCGTGCGGTCTTGCCAAGGTCCGCGAGGACGAACCGGCGATTGCGGTCGTCGAGCTGTGCGGGCACCGCGTCGAAGATGGCACGTATCTTCGGCATGTCGGTTTTGTCGGCGTATTTCGTGATGTCGATGCGGTAGAGGTCGAGCAGATTGTGCTGCAAATCAACGACCTGGGCTATGTCATGGGTGTCGACGTAGCGTTGCACAATCTCCGGCATGCCTCCGACCACGATATACGACATGAACAGTCGTTGCATGGTGTTGTGTATGGCGTCGCTGACGGGGGTGGCCGTATCGAAATGCTCCCGGAGCATGGTCAGGGTGGACTCGGGTACGCCGTTGGCCAGACAGTATTCGGCAAAGGTCATCGGATACATGCGGAAGGATTCCTCGAAACCCACCGGGTATGAAGGGACCTCCTTCGTTCGCACGCCGAGCAGCGATCCGGTCTCCACGTAATCGAATCGTCCGTCCTCCACGAGGAATTTGATGGCCGTTCGCGCTCGTGGGCATTCTTGTATCTCGTCAAGGAGGACCAGTGTCTCGCCAGGGGGAAGCGTCGTTTTGAGATAGGCGGTGAGATTGGCCGTCACGCTGTTCGCGTCGAGGGCCCCGTCGAAGACGGTGGCGGCTACAGGGTCGGTGAGGAAGTTCAATTCCGCGAGGCGCTTGTAATGTCGGCTTCCGAATTCCCTTACCAGTGTGGTTTTTCCGACCTGGCGTGCGCCGGTGATCATCAGGGCTTTGGTGTGCCGGCCATGTTTTCTGGCCGCGGTATTGCCGGTTCGCCAAGTCTCAAGCTGCTCCCATGCATTGCGGTACAGCATGTCGTCACCTCGCTTGTAACGTTTTTCTGCGTTTGGTGTGTCTCTATTGTAACGTTTTTCCGACGGCGGAGAATGTCTGTTGTAACGTTTTTCGCATACATGGAGGGTGGTTTTGTAACGTTTTTCCGAGGCGAGGCGGATGGGTGTCCGTCTGCCGTCGCGTGGATTCGCGCACGACCAGCTCGTAATCGGCGGTCAGACGCACGGGTGCGTCGTCGGTTTCGACGTCCACGGTGCAGGCGCCGTCGGCGGACGATGGGTTCCCGTCGTCCCGCCGACGGCTTCTTCACATATGGTCGCGGTGTGTTACCGAAGCTCGGAAGACGTTGCGGGACAACGGTTTTCGGGGTCGTCTTCACAATTCGATTCGCCAATGGTGAAGGAACCGTATAGACTATCCAACAGTGCAGGGAAGCGGCGTCGAAAAGCGGCGCCGTTTCTCGTGCTAGTGAGAGAAACTCGCGTGCGGGGAAGGTCACCGGCGATGGAGGATATGTACTATGGCGGAATCACGTCAGCGTGGGTCGTCGCAGAATGGGAAGCAGTTCGGGAAACGTAACGGTGTCTCCCCGGCTAATCGAAATGCCGAGAAACCCGATCAAGCCCTGCTCAGGGCGGATTCATTCACCAACGCGCCGAAGGTCTCGCGCAGCAAGCTGACCAAGGAAGAGCGCGAGGAAATCACCAAGCAGCAGGAGGCCGAACGCAAGGAGGCCGAGAAGCTCGACAAGGTCGCCGCCCGCGGTCCGATCGGTCGCTGGTGGTGCAAACTGCAGTCCAGTCCGGATAAGGTCAGCCTCGGCATGGCCATCGTGGCGCTCGGCGTCGTCTACGGCGACATCGGCACCTCGCCCCTGTACACCGCGCAAACCTTCCTGTCCGGTCAGGGCGGCCTGGCCAACACCGGTCGTGAGGCGGTGCTGGGCATGCTGTCGCTGGTGTTCTGGTCGATCACGCTGATCACCACGGTCAAGTACGTGCTGATTGCCATGCGCATCGACAACAACGGTGAAGGCGGCATCTTTGCTCTGTACTCGTTGATTCGCAAATACGGCGCATGGCTCGTCATGCCGGCCATGCTCGGCGGCGCGGCGTTCCTGGCGGACTCGGTGCTGACGCCGGCCGTGTCGATCTCGTCCGCCGTCGAAGGCCTGAAGACGCTGCCGGCGTTGGAGCATCTGTTCACCGAGAACAAGGATCTGACGATGATGATCACCGCGGTGATCATCGTGATCCTGTTCGCCGTGCAGTCGCGCGGCACCGAATCGATCGGCAAGGTCTTCGGCTCGGTGGTGATGGTCTGGTTCGCGTTCCTGGCGATCGTCGGCGTGGTAGCCATCGGCAACGACTGGTCCGTGCTCGCCGCGCTCAACCCGTACTACGGCATCAAGTTCCTGTTCAGTCCGAATAACGCCGTCGGTCTGGCGCTGATGGGCACCGTGTTCCTTTCGACCACCGGCGCCGAGGCGCTGTACTCGGATATGGGCCACGTGGGCCGCGGCAACATCTACTTCACCTGGCCGTTCATCAAGGTGGCGTTGGTGCTCAACTACTTCGGCCAGGGCGCGTGGATGCTGCGCAACCAGAACAACCCCGAACTGGCCGACGCCGAGGGGATCAACCCGTTCTTCCAGATGATGGATCCGAACGTGCGCTATGTGGCCGTCGTGCTGTCGGTCACCGCCGGCATCATCGCCTCCCAGGCGCTGATCACGGGCGCGTTCACCATGGTCTCCGAGGCCACCGGCCTCAACTGGATGCCGCATCTGCAGGTCCGTTACCCTGCCCGTACCCGCGGCCAGCTGTACATCCCGGTCGTCAACGTGGTCCTGTGCGTGGCCACGCTGGCCGTGCTGCTGCTGTTCCGCGATTCGGAACATATCTCGGCGGCCTACGGCCTGGCGCTGACCATCACGATGATCACCACCACGATCCTGCTGGGCATCTACCTGTGGCACCGCAGCAACAAGTTCGGCGCCGTTGTGTTCACCATCGTGTTCCTGGCGATCCAGGTCCTGTTCTTCGCCGCTTCGATGGCCAAGTTCCTGCATGGCGGCTGGTTCACGCTGCTGCTCACGCTGGCGATTCTCATGGTCATGTACACGTGGAACGAGGGCACCAAGCTGGAGCGCTCGCAGCGTCGGCACATGATGCCGAATGACTTCCTCCCCGCGCTGGACAAGCTGCACGACGATAGCCGCATCCACCGGTTCGCGGACAACATCGTCTACCTGACCAGCGATCCGGACCTGAAGCGTCTCGATACGGACATCTTCTTCTCGATCTTCGCCGACCACCCCAAGCGCGCCCGCGCATGGTGGGCGGTGGCCGTCGAGACCACCGACGAGCCGTTCACCCGTGAGTATTCGGTCGAGAGCTTCGGTACCGACTACCTGTTCCGTGTGCGCATCCGGCTCGGCTTCAAGGTCTCGCAGTCCATCCCGGCCTACCTGCATCAGATCATGCACGATCTGGAGAAGACCGGCGAGCTGCCGAACCAGCAGTCGATCTACCCGAAGCTTGACGCCGATCCCGGCATCGGCACCATCCGCTACGTGGTGATCCACAAGGCGCTGATGCCCGAGTCGAAGGTCTCCGGCCGTGGCGCCCTCTCGCTGCAGATCAAGTACGCGATCCGCCGCGTGGCCGGTTCCCCGGTCAAATGGTTCGGCCTGGCGCCGTACAACCCGCTGGTTGAGGTGCAGCCGCTGTTCGTGTCCACGCGCCGCCCGCCGCGCCTGACCCGCGTTGCCGGCCAGGCACCCAAGCGCGAGGGCTGAAGTTCTCGGGTGGTACCGGAGCCATAAGCCGAGTCGTCGGATGCGCGACGGTGTGACGTGTGCAAGGCCGCGAACCGTTTCCCACGGTTCGCGGCCTTCTCATATGTGAGTGACGCGGGGTTGGGCGGCATGGTTCGTGCGCATAGGATGGGCCGGTGACGTGGTTGATGACCTTTGCCGCATGGCTTGGTGGCTAGGCGTCGGATGGCGCTGTAATGCAGCTTCGGGATCCCTCACCGCGGTGATACGGTGATGCCTCAGGATGCCTCAGCAGAAGGGACCGGCCGATCTTGCGACACGCCAACCAACGAAAAGTACAAGGTTGTACTACTCTGTTCTTCAGAGGATTTGCAACGGTGTATATCCCATATCGAGGCAAAGACTCCCCCGGTAATTTGGAAAGGACTTACATGACTCAGCAGGACAACCTGACCGCCCGCCTCGTCGTCGATGACGATTTCGAGGTTGCCCCGGTCAACAATCGTCTGTTCGGCTCGTTCGTCGAGCACCTCGGTCGTTGCGTGTACACCGGCATCTACGAGCCGGGCCACCCGACCGCCGACGAACACGGCTTCCGCAAGGACGTCATCGACCTGGTCAAGGAACTCGGCGCCACCACCATCCGCTACCCGGGCGGCAACTTCGTGTCCGGCTACCGATGGGAGGACGGCGTCGGCCCCAAGGAGAGCCGTCCGCGCCGTCTGGATCTGGCCTGGCATTCCACCGAAACCAACGAGTTCGGCCTGCATGAGATGGCCGAATGGCTTGAGGCCACCGGCGGCAACGAACTGATGGAGGCCGTGAACCTCGGCACCCGCGGGCTGGAGGAGGCGCTCGACCTGCTGGAGTACGCGAACGTACCCGGCGGTACCGAGCTGTCGGAATGCCGCCGCGCCAACGGTGCCGATAAGCCGTTCGACATCCGCATGTGGTGCCTGGGCAACGAGATGGACGGCCCATGGCAGCTCGGCCACAAGTCCGCCGAGGATTACGGTACGCTCGCCGCGTCCGTGGCCGCCGGCATGCGCCAGATCGACCCGAATGTGGAACTGGTGGTCTGCGGCTCCTCCTCCCACGGCATGCCCACATTCGGCGAATGGGAGCAGACCGTGCTTGAGAAGACCTACGAGAACGTGGACTTCATCTCCTGCCACGCCTACTACCAGCCGTTCTTCAAAGAGGACGGCACACGCGACATGGCCAGCTTCCTGGCCTCCGGCGTGGACATGGACGGATTCATCAAGGATGTCGCCGCCGCCATCGACGCCACGAAGGCCCGTCTGAAGAGCACGCACGACGTGTACATCTCCTTCGACGAGTGGAACGTCTGGTACCAGGGCGAGGAGCCGAGCAAGACCCCCGAAGGCATCGGCAACTGGCCCGTGGCCCCGCGCCTGCTCGAAGACATCTACAGCGCCGCCGACGCCGTGGTGTTCGGCGACCTGATGATCACCCTGCTGAAGAACGCCGACCGCGTGCATGCCGCCAGCCTGGCCCAGCTGGTCAACGTCATCGCCCCGATCATGACGGAGCCGGGCGGTCCCGCCTGGCGTCAGACCACGTTCCACCCGTTCTCGGTCACCGCGCGTCTGGCCAAGGGCGGCACCGTGTTGGAGCCGAAGCTGGCCGCCGGTACGGTGGACACGCCGCGATTCGGCGAGGTCGACGGTGTGAACGCCGTGGCCGTGCGTTGCGCCGACGGTTCCCTCGCCGTGTTCGCGGTGAACCGTTCGCTCGAGGCGGCCGCCGAGTTCGAGGTCAAGCTGCAGGACGGTACGGTGCCGGCGTCCGTCGACGCGCAGACGCTGCACGACGACGACCTGTTCGCCGCCAACACGCGTGATGATCGGGATCGTGTGACGTTGCGCGCCAACGAGTCGGCCGTGTACGACGCCGAGTCCGGTGTGATTCGCGTTTCGCTGCCGCCGGTGAGCTGGACCGCACTGCACGTCAAGTGACGGATCGCCGTTGCGGGTCGCTGGTTGCCCGGAGGCCCGCAACGGTTGGGCGTGTAGGCAATATGATGCACGTCGCGCTTGCGCGGACGAGGGCGACGGTGTACTCTGAACATAGAATACAAGGTTGTACTAATTCGTTTACTGTGTCGGCGACATTATCGCCGCAGCAGATACAACGATGTATGAACTGGTTTGTCATACGGATGAAAGGAGGACGCGGTGAATGGCGTCGAGACGGCCTATCCTGCGGAACCGTGCATGAATCGCACGAGGACGTTCGCGTTCCCTGAAACGGTTCAGGGGGGGGGGTATTTCTCCTGGTGCTGACGGTCGGCTCGTTTGGGACACCGGCTGTGTCAGACTGACTTTCTCAGCGGGACCGGATAGCCCGGTACGCCTGCTCGAGATAACGGGACGGGGAATGACGCCCGCCGTGTCCGCCGGAAATGGAACGCCCATTGTGGAGGTGCTTTCGTCATGCGGCGGCCGGAACATGAATCATCAGCGTCTGACGGACACCATCCTGGGGTCGTCGTTGCGTTTCGTCTCAGCGGAACGGGGCCGCCGGGACGCATGTGAAACGTTCCGTATCGTGCAATGCGACCAGGAGACCGGTCTGCGCGTGGAAAGCCTGTTGCGGGCATTCGACGGCGTCGGCGCCGTCGAATGGAGAGTCCGGGTCAGCTCCAGTCGTCCGCTTCCGGTGGAATCAGTATCATCGGTATGTCTGCCGTTGCCACTGTCTTCGGTCGGGGCCACGGTGGACACTACCTCTCTGCTCTATGCGGACAGTACGTGGGCCGCGGAGAACCAATGGCATCGTATCGCGCTGCGTGAGACTGGGGTCGTCGACATCGACACCCGCACGAATCCACGCATCCCCGGTGCACGCTGTTCCATGGGATCCCATTCCTCGTGGTCTTCAGGCGAGCACCTGCCGTGCGGTATGGTGGAGATGGCCGGCGACGGCTGCGCCACGCTGATGTGGCAGATCGAGAACAACGGACCGTGGCACTGGGAGATCGGTCAGACGCAGGATGGCCTTGTGACGCTGATGGCTTCCGGCCCGAATTATGACGATCACCAGTGGAGTCGGACATTGCGGGACAGCGTCGCCGTCGAGACGGTGCCGGTGACGGTGGCGGTCAGCGCCGGCGACTGGCAGTCAGCGGTGGCGGAGATGACGTTGCATCGGCGTGCGTTGCGTGACGACACGATGACGGCATGCGGTCGCGGGCCGCAGGCTCGGCATTCGGATTCATTGGTCATCTACAACGACTATATGAATACGTTGTTCGGCGATCCTACGGCCGAGAAGGAAATTCCCCTTGTTGACGCCGCTGCCCAATTGGGCGTGGATGTATTCTGTATCGATGCCGGATGGTATGACAGCGCGGATGGCGGCTGGTGGGACACCGTCGGCGAATGGTTGCCGTCGACGAACCGTTTCGGGGCTGAGGGACTGGCCGGCATCGCCGATCGGATCCGCAGTCGCGGCATGTCATTGGGCCTGTGGCTGGAACCCGAAGTGGTAGGCGTGGGTTCACCGGTCGCCGAGCAGCTTCCCGATGAGGCGTTCTTCATGAGGCACGGCCGCAGGGTGTCCGATTACGGCCGGTACCATCTCGATTTCCGCTCGCCGCATGCGCGCCGACATATGGACAAGGTCATGAAGCGGCTGATTCGAGGACTTGGCGCACGATTTTTCAAGTTCGACTACAACACCATTCCCGGTGCGGGTACGGAGGTGGATTCGGAATCCATTGGCGAAGGTCTGCAAGGACATTGCCTGGCATACCTGGATTGGCTCGAGGACGTCCGCCGCGCCTATCCAGATGTCACGATTGAGAACTGCGGATCCGGCGCGATGCGAGCCGATTACGCGATGCTGTCGCGGATGGATCTGCAGTCGACCTCTGACCAGTGCAACCCTGCTATCTACGCCGCGATTGCCGCGGCTGCTGGACTGTCGATCCTGCCTGAGCAGCAGGGCAACTGGGGCTACGCGCAGCAGGAGATGCCCGACGAGACAGCCGTATTCACCCTGGCCGCCGGTATACCGGGCAGGCTGTACTTATCCGGATTCATCGATCGGATGGACGACGAACGGCTGGGGTTGGTTGCCGATGCCGTGCGTGCGCATCGTGCGGTGCTTGTGGAACAGCGGTCGATGGTGCCGTTCTGGCCGTTGGGATTGCCGGACTTCCAAGCGGGTTGGCATGCCTGCGGATTGCAACGATCCGAACGTGTAATCTGCGGGATGTCGGATGGTCGCCGTCGCAATGAGAACCGGGTACAGGGATATCTCACTCTGTGGCGACGCGAGGGATCGCCCTCGGTGGACGTCGCCATTCCCCGTGATGTGTGGCTGAAACAGGTCTTTCCCGATCCCGGCCGTCCCCGACACGCAGGGAATGCCCACCCATGGCGCATGGAGCGCGTGGACGCCGACACAATCCGTCTGACAGTAAGCGACTCAACCGTACCTTCCGCGCGCGTTTACGCCATGTGTCCGCGCTGACGTATCTCGCCGAGGCCTGCCCCGACGTGTCGATGCGCATCCCATTCGCCACAGGAAAGGAGTCCTATCCGAACGTATATCGATATTGACCTACACCGTCACATCGTTGTGGCGAATAAACCCGCGTCTACATCGAACCCGTGGACGCTTTCCATGACAACAAAGGAGTTAGAACATGAACAAGAGGTTTTTCCGCGTTGCTACGGCTGCGGTGAGCGCCATCGCACTGACCGCGTCCCTGGCCGCCTGCGGCGGTGACGAGACCGCACAGTCGGAGGAGAAGGAGCTGACGATCTCCTGGTACTATTCGTCCGGCGGCGGCGACGCCTGGGAGCGTGCCATCAAGCTATACAAGGAGCAGAACCCGGATATCACGGTCAATGAGGTGCACACCTCGTTCCTACAGATGCAGAAGAACGCCCAGCTGACGTTGCAGACCGACGACGCGCCAGATGTGGCCATGTATAACCAGGGCACAAGCTCGGTGGGCAATCTCGCCTCGCAGGGTATCCTGGCCGATCTGACCGAGTATGCCGAACAGTACGGTTGGACTGAGTCGTTGCCGAATTCCATCCAGACGATCGCCAAATACAAGGCCGACGAGGGTGGCATCATGTCTGAGGATGGCGGATGGTACGGCGTCCCGATTCAAGGCGAGTTCACACTGGCGTATTACAACAAAGACATGTTCGACCAGTACGGCATCGCCATCCCCGAGACGTTCGAGGAATTGGAGGCGGCCATGCAGTCGTTCGTGGATCAGGGCGTGACCCCGGTGGCGTTCGAAGGCAATGAAACCGCGGCGCAGCATCTGTGGTACGAGCTGGCGCTCTCGAAGGCTGACCGCCAGTGGGTCAACGACTACCAGTCCTATGAGCATGATCTCGACTGGAACTCCGAGCCGTTCACCTACGCGGCGGAGAAGTTCGCCGAATGGGTGGATAAGGGATACATTCCCAACAACTCTGGCGGCCTGGTGGCTGAGGACATGATCACGCAGTTCTGCGCGGGCGAATATCCGATTATGTTCTCCGGATCGTGGTGGTTCGGTCGTATCCAGCAGGATGGCGCGTTCACCACCGTGTTCCGCGCATTCCCGGGCAACGAGAACCTGAGCACGGGCGCCACCGGCAAGCTGTGGGTGGTTCCAGAGACCTCCAAGCACAAGGATCTCGCGGCGGACTTCCTCAACTTCCTGCTGAGCGAGGACGTGCAGAACATGCTTGCCACTGAAGCCGGTCTGCCGTTCAATGCCACCGAGGACGCATCCCTGGAGAACCTGCCCGAGGCGCTGAAGAACCCGCTGGGCACCTTCGATGATCTTCAGGAGCAGGCTATGGAATTCAACGCCGTGTTCGAGATGCTGCTGGAGAACGACGCCATCGCGCTGTACCCGGATTGGCCGAGCGCGGGCATGTACGATGCTTTGAACTCGGCGCTGCAGGGCCTGATCAACCAGAACTCCACGCCGGAGCAGGCGACGCAGGAGATCCAGGCGGCCTACGACGAAGGCAAGGCTGAATTGGGCCTGTGACCTTCCGGTCGCCATGATAAGACGGGGGACCGTCGTCTATTGTCCCTTTGAGGACGGCGGTCCCCTCTGTTCTATGCGTTGCCCGAAGGTGGGCTGTGATCCAAGGAGGAACCAATGTCGAGGAAGACAGGCTCGCGCGGCAGGCGTGAGCTCACCGAACAACAGAAGATATATGAACGTCGTATACGTAGCGGCTATGGTCGATACATTATCCCGGGGGCTTTGGGCACCATCGTGGTCCTGTTGATCCCATTCGTCGCCAATATCCTGATTTCGTGCACGAACTGGCGAGGCGGCCGCAGCAAGATGAAATGGATCGGCTTCGACAATTACGCCAGACTGTTCCAGGACGAGAAGTTCTGGACGTCGTTCGGCAACTCGTTGTACATGATTGTGGCCATGGTGATCATACCGCTGCTGATTGGACTGTTGCTTGCGGCGGTGCTGTTCGACTACATCGGCCGTGAATTCGGCGGCAAGACCGCAAGCTTTCTGAGGGCGTGCTACTACCTGCCCCAGATTCTGCCTGTCGGCGTGGCCGGCATTCTGTGGAACTGGATCCTGAACTCGCAAACCGGCGCCATCAACCGGATCCTTGCGGGCATGCTCGGACTCAGCGAAACTCCAGACTGGTTGGGTGACCCGGATTTGGCTATCTACGCGGTCATGCTGATGCTGATTTGGTCGCAAATCGGGTATCCCGTCGTGATCTTCATGTCGGCGTTGGGCAGAGTGGACCCCGAGCTGTACGAGGCAGCCGCATTGGACGGCGCCGGATGGTGGCGTCGATTCACCGCCATCACGCTGCCGCAGATCAAGCCGGAGATCTTCGTGGTGGTGCTCACCTGCACGGTGGCTGCGCTGAAGGTGTTCGGCCCGGTCTACATGCTGACCAAGGGCGGTCCGCAGAGTTCAACATTGGTCCCCTCGTATTATTCGTACATCAATTTCTTCGGTAAATCGCAAATCGGATACGGCGCGGCGATTTCGAGCGTGCTGGCGATTGTCATCGCCATCGTGGCAAGTGTGATCCTGGTGTTCCAGAATCGCAGTGCCGCCCGTGAGCGGGCAGGAGCGCTGATCGCATGAGCATGGCAACTTCAATGAAAACAACAATCCAGCGGCGTATGGCCGAGGATGAACGCCGCAGAAACACCGAGCGGAACACGGGCAAACGTCATAGCAGGCGCGGGCCGTTGCGCTGGGTGGTGCTGATCATCTGCCTGCTGTTGGCGCTGCTGATCCTGTCCCCGTTGTTTCTCATGGTGCTCAACGCGTTCAAGACCTCGCAGGACTATACGCAGAACGGCCCTCTGGCTTTGCCGAAGGAACTGTATTTCGGAGGTCTGATCAACTTCTGGAACGCCACGGACTTCCCAGTCAAGTTCTGGAATTCGCTATGGATCTCCATCTGCTCGGCGTTACTGTCGGTGGTGCTGTCGCTGTTCAACGCCTATGCGCTGGGCATCGGCCGCATCAAGGGTAGTTCGCTGGTGGTCGCATTGTTCATGATTCTGACCATGCTCCCCGGCGAAGGCTTCGTGTACCCGCTGTTCTATATGTTCAACGCCGTAGGCATGGGCAATTCGCAGTGGACCATCGTCATCATCTGCGGCATCATCAATATGGCGTTCGGCACGTACCTGCTGAGCTCCGTCATGGGCACATTCCCGAAGGAACTGCTGGAAGCCGCGCAGATCGATGGCGCGGGCCGCTGGCGCACCCTGTGGAGCGTGGTATTCCCTATCATGAAGTCGAATTGTGCGGTGCTGTTCATCTTCTTCTTCATCTGGACCTGGAACGAGTTCTATTTCACGCTCATCTTCCTGGTCTCCGGGGATACCCAGACCATCCCGTTGGCTATCGCGTCTCTGCAGGGAGACAGGATCATGGATGTGCCGACCATCAACGCCGGCAGTCTGGTATCCCTGATTCCTGCCTTCATCTTCTTCCTGGTGTTCCAGCGCACGCTGACCAAGGGCATCACCGCGGGCGCGGTGAAATGACCCTTGTCGCGGACGGCGGACCGTACCGGGATATCCTCCTTGGCCGGTTCCGGTCCGCCATCCTCTTCCCGACATATCGCTACCGGTGCCCGACGCGTGACCGTCGGGCCATCAACCCTACCTGAAAGGACAACAATGAAATTTTCCGATGGATATTGGCGAGTGCGGCAGGGCTTCAGTGCCGCCTGGGCCCGGCAGACGCATGATGTGGCCGTTGCCGGAAACGCGCTGAGGGCCCATGTGTCGTCCAACCTAGTCAAGGACAGGGGCGATACGCTTGGCGGCCCTGTATTCACCATCACTCTGTCGACGCCGGGCGAGGGCGTCATCAAGGTTGTCGAGGAACATTTCCGCGGCGCTGCGGACCACGGTCCATACTTCACCCTCAATGTGGATGACGAGGCGCCGTTCTCGGTGGAACGGCGTGAGGACGGCACGGTGTTCCGTTCCGGTGATCTCGAGGCCGTGATTTCCCCCGAGGGCGGAGTGTGGTCGATGTCGTTCCGTTCCGGGGATCGCGATCTCACCGGTACCGCCTACAAGGGATTGGGGGCGTACATCGGCCCCGATGGCACGCACTACATGCGTGAGCAGCTGCGTCTGAGCGTGGGCGAACACGCCTACGGCTTCGGCGAACGGTTCGGTCATTTCGTCAAGAACGGACAGACGGTGGAGATGTGGAATTCTGACGCCGGCACATCGTCGGATGCCGTCTACAAGGCCATCCCGTTCTACTGGACCGATCGTGGATACGGTGTGTTCGTGAACCACGCCGAGGACGTGTCCTTTGAGGTCGGATCGGAAACCGTGGGCAAGATCCAGTTCTCGACCAAGGGACACCGTCTGGAGTATTACGTCATCGACGGTCCCGAACCGAAGGATGTGTTGCGTCGATACACGGCGTTGACAGGACGTGTGCCGCGACTGCCCGCGTGGTCCTACGGACTGTGGCTGACCACCTCGTTCCTGACCGATTACGATGATGAGACCGTGGCCGGTTTCGTCGACGGTATGGCCGAACGGAACATCCCCCTGTCGGTGTTCCACTACGACTGCTTCTGGCTGAAGGAATATCATTTCTGCGAGCTGGAATGGGACGGCGACATGTTCCGCGATCCGGAGCGGACCATAGCGGAACAGCACAGGAAGGGTCTGCGCGTGTGCGTGTGGATCAATCCGTATGTCAGCTCCCTGTCCCCGATGTTCGACGAGGCCAAGGAACACGGGTATCTGCTGAGGCAGGCTGACGGCGGCGTGTGCGAGACGGATTTCTGGCAGCCGGGTATGGGTTTCGTCGATTTCACCAAGCCCGAGGCTTGCGCGTGGTACGCTGCCAAACTCGAAAAGTTGATGGATATGGGCGTGGACTGCTTCAAAACCGATTTCGGCGAGTCCGTACCCGTGGATGCGGTGTACGAGAATGGTTCCGATCCGGTCAAGATGCACAATTACTACACGCAGATGTACAACAAGACGGTATTCGACGTGTTGGAACGCCGTCGTGGCAAAGGCGAGGCCGTGCTGTTCGCGCGTTCCGCAACGGTGGGCGGACAGCGGTTCCCCGTGCATTGGGGCGGGGATTGCGAATCGTCGTACGACGCGATGGCGGAAAGCCTGCGTGGTGGTCTGTCGTTGATGTCGTCGGGTTTCTCGTATTGGGCGCATGACATTGGTGGGTTCGAGGGTAACCCGAGTCCGGACCTGTACAAGCGTTGGGTTCAGTTCGGTCTGTTGTCCACGCATTCCCGCCTGCATGGTTCGCACTCCGTACGCGTCCCCTGGGCGTTCGACGAGGAGTCGTGTGATGTGCTGCGCACGTTCGTGAATCTCAAGCTCTCGCTGCTGCCGTATTTGGCTAAGGGATCCGACCAGGCCACCTGTGAGGGCGTGCCGCTGATGAGACCGATGGTGTTGGAATTCCCCCACGACCCAGCAGTGACGTATCTGGATCGCCAGTACATGTTGGGCGACGATTTGCTGGTGGCACCGGTGTTCTCTTCCGACGGTGTCGTGGACTATTACGTCCCGAGCGGCACTTGGACGAACATCCTGACGGGAGAAAAGATTGAAGGCGCGCGTTGGGTCCATGAAGGGTTCGATTACTTCTCTCTGCCGTTGCTCGCCCGTCCGGGCGCGATCATCCCCATGCAGGTGGGCCGTCATGACACCGAGGGCGACTTGTTGAACGATTGCGTGCTTAAGGTGTACGAGCCGCAGGCCCTTACCGGCACGGACCGGGTAGTGCAGTTCCGCCGTGGCTTCGGCGAGGATGACGGTGCCGTTACATTCACCGTGTCGTACACCGATGGGATGCTGTCCATCGCTGCGGATGATCCCACGCTGCGCTGGTCTGTGGAATGCGAAGACATCACAGCACAGGCGGTCGACGGTGCCGTCAGGGTAACCGTCGCATAGCGAACCATCCACGGGCCTCCGTCCTCCTTGTAGTGCACGGAGGCCCGTACCGTCTTCGGGGAGGCGACTCGGAGGCAACGCGGCCTTCGGCGAAGCGGGTTATTCTTGATACAGATGGGCTTCCATCCTGTGGGTATGGAATCGAATCCGTTACGACGACGAGAGGGGTGCTGTGGCGAAACGTGTGACCATCACCGACGTGGCGCGCGAGACGGGCGTCTCCATCAAAACGGTGTCGAATGTGCTGAACGACACCGGCAGTATGCGCCCGGAGACGCGCCAGCGTGTCCGGGATGCCATCGAACGCCTCGGGTACCGCGTCAACGTGTCCGCCCGCGCCATGAAAACCGGTGGCACGCAGCTCATCGGACTGGCCATCACCGATTTCTGCCAGCCGTTCATGCCCTATCTCGCCGACAGCATCGTGGCGGCGGCCCGTTCCCGCGGCTACGCGGTGATCACCGATACCTACAACAGCGCCGGCGGCTTGGCGCAGGCGATCCCGGAGACGAGGAAGCTGGCCGCGGACGGCTGGATCTTCTTCATGGGCTCGCCGATTGCGGACCGAACGATACTGCATCAGCCGTATCCGTTGGTGATTGTGGGCGATTACGATACGCAGGGACTGGCCGATTGGGTCACGATGCCGAACGTGGAGGCCGTACGCACCGCGGTGGGGGCGCTGCTGGATTCGGGATGCCGCAGGATCGCGTTGATCGGCGGCACCGCGGAAAACGCGTGTCCGGACACCGACCGTGAGCCGTTGCCCGAGACCACCAGCACGATGCGCACTCAAGGGTATGTCCTGGCCCACGAGGAGCGCGGCTTGCAGGTCGATTGGCGGCTGGTACGTAACGCCACGTGGGTGCAGTCCGGCGGCCGTGACGCGGTGGCTGGACTGCTGGATGATCCGGATGTGCCGCGTCCGGATGCGGTCATGTGCCTGAACGACGCACTCGCCATCGGGGTGATCCATGAGCTGCAGCGGCGTGGTGTGCGCGTGCCGCAGGATATGCAGGTCATCGGGTTCGACAACGTGCCGGATGCCGAGTACTGCATGCCTGGATTGACGACGATCGACCCGCACGTGGACGATTACGCACGCCACGCGGTGGATATGCTGATTGCGCGCATCGAGGGGTCGTCGGAACCGGCACGCCGGTACGTGACGTCGTTCGATCTGGTGCGTCGCGATTCCACACGGTAAGAGGCGAAGGAAAAGCGCCGAACCGTGAAAGCGCCTGTCGGCGCAAACGCCGCTCACGGCGGCAACAAATGGAGCCCGGGGCTTAAGCACGGTCCGGCGCGGATTTATATTGTACCGGTTCGCGGCATATGCCACGCCGGGCTATTCGAGCTTGCCGTGACGCCAGAGGACGGCGCCGCGATGGAACACCTTGGCGGTGCTCATCAGGTTGGCGGCCGTGTGCATGAGCCGTGCGGCCTTGGCACGGGTCGTCTTCTCCTCGTCGGATGCGGCGTCGGAGTCGTAATCCGCCACCATCCCGTGTGCCCGGATACGTAGACCGTTGGCGATCACGTCGGTGAACACGGCGGCACGATCCATCGCCACGGCGAAATCACCCGTGAACGCACCGGCCAGAATCGAATCGGCGGTGGCCGCGATGTCCTCTTCGGTGGGGGCCTGGTTCACGCCCGCAATCACCGAGGCCGAGGTCACTGTCGGCTCGCCCAGCCGCCACAGCTGCGCGATCGCGGTCGTCCGCTTGCGCATCCACGTTCGCAGCAGGTACAGCCGCCACAGCACCCCCGGCAGCGAGTCGGGCTCCGCGTGGCTCCACAGCTCCGCGATGACGTCCACGCCCTCGTGGTCGACCAGCGTCAGCACGCGCTCGACCACAGCCGGATCCTCGGTGTGGTGCACCCGGTCGAGCAGAGCCGCCGCGGAGGTGTGGCTGAGCTCGCGGATCGTTTCGGGATCGGCGCCGCCCGCCAGGCCGTCCAGCAGCCCCTGGCTGAGCTGGCCGGGGCGTGCCGGCCGCGCGTCGCCCGTGGAGGCGGCGAACCCGGAGCGGCTGGGCAGGATCGAACCGGAACCGTAGTGCAGTGCGCTAGTAGACAATGGGGGCCACCTTTTGGATGTCGATGATGCGGGGACCGTTGGGTGAATCGATGACATACAGTACCACGGCGTTACCGGTGGGCATATACGGGGATTTGGCGATGAGCCGTTTGCCGAGCAGCTTGGTGGCGCACATGCCGCGCAGGTGGTCGAACATGCCCCCGATGACCGGACGATGCATGCAGATGGCCGTGTTGCGACGGTTGTTGAGGGTGTCTTGGATCTCCTGCAGGAACCGCCGCCATGTTGCGTCGGGGTCCTCCGCGAAGGCGTCTTCGGTCAGCTCGTCCACGTGGTTCATCGGGCGGTCGGTCTGCCAGGAGAGCACCTGCAGGGTTTCCTGGCAGCGCATCCACGGCGACGTGGCCAGTTGTGTCGGGTTGTAGCAGGCGAGTTCGCGGTTCAGGGCGAAGGCGTAGGCCGCGCCGCGAGGGGTGATCGGGCGGTTCGCGTCGGTGCCTTTCCATACTTTGCGGGCCTCCGCCTTGCCGTGCCGCACGATGATCATCGCGTGCGAGCGAGCGGCGCCTTCCCTGACGCGGTCCACGAAGATCGCCAACAGGTCCTTGTCGGTGGAATGGGTCAGGATGCGCCGCGCCTCGCGTACCGACATCCAGCTGATGCCGTCGATCTCGCCGACGTCGGCGCGGTGCACGGGGCCGAAGGCGTCGATCAGGTGTTCGGCGTCCACGGCCTCGACCGGACGAGCCATCCAGAACATGACGTGCTTGGTGTCGACGGTACGGTCCTTGGACCGCCGGGTTTTCTTGCCCTCTTCGGACAACGGGTATTCGACCTCGCCGAGGTATGGGCCGAGCTCCACGGTGGTGCCGGTTTCCTCGCCGAGTTCGCGGACCGCGGCGTGGCGATGCGACTCGTTGGGATCGAGTTTGCCCTTCGGCCAGCTCCAGTCGTCGTATTTGGGACGGTGGACGATGCAGACCTGGAGGTTGTCGAGGTCATGTTCCGGGGAATCGGATGCGTTCGGCGGCGTTTCGCGCCAACGGTAGAGAATGCCGCCCGCCGCTTCCACGACTCGTCTGACTTTGTTTCCCATTCCTCTCATTGTAGGTCACTCCCGGGTTGCGGCTACGTAGTTTTCTTAAGAAACGACGATGGCCGACCCTGTGGGGCCGGCCATCGTGCGTTATGCGGGATAAGGCGTCAGCTGTTGCCGCGCGGACGGCGCTGATGACGCTTGATCAGGTAGTCCTGGCTGTCGACCAGCGGACGGCCCTCCTCGTCACGGGAGTGGCGGATGTAGGTGCCGTCCGGCTGCATATGCCAGGAGGCGGTGCTGTCCGCCATCTGCAGGTCGACGTAGCTGATCAGCTCGTTGATCTGGTCCGGGTCGGTGATGCGCACCAGCGCCTCGACGCGGCGGTCCAGGTTGCGGTGCATGAGGTCGGCGGAACCGATCCACACCTCGGGGCCGGAGACCGGGCCTTCGCCGATCTGCGGGCCGTCGGAGTTGCAGAAGGCGTAGATGCGGCTGTGCTCCAGGAACCGGCCGAGGATCGAGCGGACGCGGATGTTCTCGCTCAGTCCCGGCACACCCGGCTTGAGCGCGCAGATGCCGCGTTCCACGATGTCGATCTTGACCCCGGCCTGGCTGGCGCGGTACAGCGCGTCGATGGTCTTCTCGTCCACGATCGCGTTGACCTTGATCTTGATCCACGCCTCCTTGCCGGCGCGTGCGGCGTCCTCCTCGCGGCGGATGCGCTGGATCAGACCGGTGCGGATAGTGCGCGGCGCCACCAGCAGGCGGTGGAAGCTCGACTTCGGCGCGTAGCCCGACAGCTGGTTGAACAGGCGGGTCAGGTCCTGGCCGACCACCGGGTCGCAGGTCAGCAGGCCCAGATCGGTGTATTGGCGCGCGGTCTTCGGGTTGTAGTTGCCGGTGCCCACATGGCAGTACCGCTTGAGACCGTCGGCCTCCTGGCGGACCACCAGCGAGATCTTGCAGTGGGTCTTCAGGCCCACGATGCCGTAGACCACGTGCACGCCGGCACGTTCGAGCTTGCGTGCCCAGGCGATGTTCGCGTCCTCGTCGAATCGCGCCTTGATCTCGACCAGCGCCAGCACCTGCTTGCCGGCATGGGCGGCGTCGATCAGCGCGTCGATGATCGGGGATTTGCTGGAGGTACGATACAGCGTCTGCTTGATGGCCAGCACCTTCGGATCGGCCGCGGCCTGTGCCAGGAACGCCTGCACGGAGGTCGAGAACGAGTCGTAGGGGTGGTGCAGCAGGATGTCGTGCTGACGGATCGCGGCGAAGATGTCCTGCGCACGGCTGGACTCGACCTCGGCGATCTGGCGGTTCGTGGTCGGCACGAACGGACGGTACTTCAGGTCCGGACGGTCGATGCCACCGAGCTCGAACAGCACGGTCATATCCAGCGGGGCCGGCAGACGGTACACCTCGTCGCTGGTCACGCCGAGCTGGTCGGCGAGCAGCTGGGAGAGGAACGGGCTGGTCGCGTCGGAGATCTCCAGGCGGATCGGCGGTCCGAAGCGGCGGCGCAGCAGCTCCTTCTCCATCGCGTTGAGCAGGTTCTCGGCGTCGTCCTCCTCCACGTCGATGTCCTCGTTACGGGTCACGCGGAAGGAACGGGCCTCCTTGATGATCATGCCCGGGAACAGCGACTCCAGGTGCGCGATGATCAGGTTCTCCATCGTGATGAAGCCGTAGCGCTCCTCGGCGCCCTCCTCGTCGGTGCGGTCGTCGACCGGCACCAGACGGTTGAGGTTGTCCGGAATCTTCACGCGAGCGAAGTGCGACTTGCCGGACGTGGGGTTCTCCACGATGACGGCCAGGTTCAGCGACTTGCCGGAGACGTACGGGAACGGGTGGGCCGGGTCCACGCCCAGCGGGGTCAGGACCGGGAACACCTGCTGACGGTAGTAGCGCGACAGACGCTCCTGCTCGGAGGTGGTCAGCTGGTCCCAGTTGAGCAGCACGATGCGCTCGTCGGCCAGGGCCGGCAGCAACGTATCCACCACGTAGTGGGCGTGCTCGTCCTGCATGACGTGCGCCTGCTCGCTCAGGGAACGGAGCAGCTGGCGTGGGCTCAGTCCGCTGGAGGAGGTCACGGCGATGCCGGTATCGATGCGGCGCTTCAGGCCGGCCACGCGGACCATGAAGAACTCGTCCAGGTTGGAGGCGAAGATCGCGGCGAAGCTGGCGCGTTCGATCAGCGGCAGGCTTTCGTCCTGGGCGAGCTCCATTACACGCCAGTTGAACTTGAGCCAGCTCAGCTCACGCTCGAAGAAGCGGTCATCGGGCAGCGGGGCCTCGCCGTCGCGAGCCTCGCGCCTGTCGTCCTTATCGGTTTCGGCGATGTGCTCAGCGATTTGGCTGCGCAGGATCGCCTTCGATGATGCGTCGAATATTTGTGCCATAGTCTTCTACTTTAGGATGACAACGATTGCGGCGCACGCGAAAACGCAAGAATTTAACCTCTGTTTACATAACCTGCCGTGTTGGGGGCATGGTTGGGCGATCGGGCCGCAGGACGGCGCTGCGACACGCCGCGCTGCGGCGATGCGAACAGAAACGAACATCGGAACCCGTTCGATAGTCGCAGGACCTCTCATGGAGGGCGTGACGATGTTCGGTTGCGGAACACTTCGGCAAAAAAGAACACATTCGTGGTTTTCGGGTTGCGCCTGGCGCAGCGCCGAGCATAATGGCAAGTACAAGGACAACTGAACAGGTGGAAGCCCACAAAAGTGTATGGTCACAAAGGACTGTTACGTTGAACGGGCATTGGAAAGACTTACCGTTACAACGATGATGTTGTGTTGCGATTCCACCGCTGTTGGACTTGTCGGAAGACCCGCTTCGGCGGGTCTTTTCGTTATGTGTGCAGGTCGCTCATGTGGATGACACGCCGACGGTGTGGATAACCCGGCATCGTTCGACCACATTGGCCCAGCGGGCTTGAGTACGAGCCGGGGCAGGGCATTCAATCGTCGTATGAGCACCACATCAGGAACCACATCACCGCCGCGCAGCCGGCGGGACAAGACCACGGACGTCGCCGTGCAGGCGCGGCACCGGACGGTCCCAGCCGTGGCGTTGCCGTCCGCTGGCCGCGGCGGGGGCGTTCGTCCGACGGCGCTGGCCGCCGCCACGCTGCGCGCCAATCTGGTCGCGGTCACAGCCGTCAGCGGCGGACTCGGCGCCAGCACGGTGTCGGCCATGATGGCCGCCGAATTGGACCGGCGCGACCGCCGGTGCACCCTGGTCGATGCCGACTTCGGCGGCGGCGGTCTCGACGTACTGCTCGGCCTGGAAGGGGAATCCGGGCTCCGGTTCGAAACGGTGGAGGCCCCGCTCGGACGCATCGACGGCGGGGCGCTGGCCCATGAGCTGCCGCAGTGGGGGCGTATCGGTGTGCTGGCATGCAACCCATGGAGCGGCGATGCTCCGGGCTCATGGGAGGTGGAGGCGGTGTTGCACGCCCTGTGCGAGTCGAGCCAGGCGGTGGTGGTGGATGCCGGGCGTGGTCCTCTCGGCCAGAGGTTGCCCGGTGTGGCGGCCGGGGTTCAGGTTGTGGCGGTGGAGCTGTCGGTATTGGGATTGGCCAGGGCCAAGGTCTGGCTGGAGCGCGTCCCCGGCACGATCCGCAAGAGGACGCTGCTGGTTGGCATCCATCCCCATGGCGCGGGCGGCAAGGGCGTGGTGAGCGGCGCGGAGGCCGAGGACTATCTGGATGCGCCGCTCGAAGCCTGTGTGCGCTATGACAGGCATCTGCATGACGATATGCTCCAGGGGCTGGGCTTGCGCGCGCTCCGAGGCCGCAACCGTCGTGCCATCCGGCGACTGACGGACAGCGTGGAGTCGCTGATGGCCCAAGGGGGTGGGGATGGATGACCGATTGATGCTGGGGCCGTTGGAGGATGTGGCGCATGATCCGTATATCACCGATGTGGCGGTGACCTGTGACGGGCGTGTGTGGGTTGATCGCGGCAACGGGATGGACGAGTTTCATCCGCATGCGGCGTTCCGCTCCCCGCAGACCGTGCGCGACTACGCCGTGCAGCTGTGCGCGCAGCTTGGCCGACGGCTGGACGATGCCTGTCCGATCGCCGATGCCTCGACCGCCGGCGGCATACGCGTGCATGCGGTGATCGCGCCGTTGGTGCCGCAGGGCGCTGCGATCTCGATCCGTTTCCCCGAATGCGGCGTGCCCAGGTTGGAATCGTTGGCGGTCCGGGGCGCTATGCCGGAGGCATGGCTGCCGTTGCTCAGAGGGCTGGTATCAAGGCGCGCGACCATCCTGATCACCGGAGGTACGGGCACCGGCAAAACCACATTGATGAAGGCACTGCTCGCCGAGTGCGGCGCGAGCGAACGCATTGTGACGGTGGAGGAGGTGCGTGAGCTCGGCATGCTGGGGCTGGCGAACCATGTGTCGCTGGTCTCGCGCGAGGCCAACGTGGAGGGTGCGGGCGCGGTGGGATTGCCGGAACTGGTGAAGGCCACGCTGCGTATGCGTCCGGACCGTGTGGTGCTGGGCGAATGCCGGGGCGAGGAGATCGCCGATCTGTTGCGTGCGCTGAACTCCGGGCATCACGGCGGTATGACGACCCTGCACGCCGATGGTGTGGCCCGTGTGCCGGCGCGGATGGAAGCCCTGGGACTATTGGCGGGATTGGCTCCCCAGGCGTTGGCGATGTTGACGGCCGGTGCCTTCGACGTGGTGCTGCACCTGGAACGGCGCAATGGCCGACGGTATATCGGCCAGATCGGTTGCCTGGTGTATGACCGCGGCAGCCTGTCCGGCGTGCCGATCGCCGCATGGGATGGCCGCCGCGCCGCGTATGCGCCGGAATGGGAGCCGTTCCGGCGCCGGTGGATGGCGGCGGGGTCATGACGGGCTGGGCCGTGTGCGCGGCTGTTGCGGTGGCCGCCGCGGTGGCCACCGCATGGCGCCCAAGCGCGGTATGCAGATTGCGGCGGCGGAGCTGCGGCGGTGGCGGCAACGCCGGTGCCGGTACGCCGACGGGCGAAGGCATGGGGGAGTTCCTCGCCCAGGTCCGTGGCCGCCTGCGCGGCGGTGGGACGGTGCAGGAGGCATTGGGGAGTCATGGAAAGTATCCGTTCGCCACACGGTCCATTACCGTGGCCAGGATGGCTGCGGTGCTGCGGCGTACCCGGAATCGTGACGAGACCATGCGGCAGGTGGAGTCGATGGCGTTCGAGTTCACGGCCGTGTGTCGGCTGAGCGAGCGTTCGGGCTGCGAGATGGTGCGTTGCCTCGACGTGGTGGCCGACGACTATCGACGGCTGCGCATGATGGAGGACCTGCGCCGCAACGCCTTCGCCATGCCGTTGGCCACGGTCAGGTTGTTGTCGGCGTTGCCGTTCCTCACGGTGGCGATGGGCATGCTGCTGGGGGCCGACCCGGTGGGGTTCCTGCTCGGTTCGGCCGGCGGGATGGCGTGTCTGGGACTGGGAGGGGTCTGCTATCTGATTGGTCTGGTGTGGCTGCGCGCTTTGTTCGAAGATGAGGGGGATTCATGACGATGGGGTGGTGGATGTGGGGTGCGGCGGTCTCAATGGGCTGCATGGCGTGGATGCTGCTGGAGCGACGCCATGGCCGGTTGCCGGACGGCGGATCGTCGGAGGCGGTGTGGGAGGACCCCTCCGTGACTGCGGTGATGGGGATGCTTGCCGTGGTGATTCGGCAGGGGTCATCGATCCCCACGGCATTGGACGAGGTGGGGAGGGCGGTTGGCGGGGAGTTCGGCGGCGATCTGTGCGGAGTAGCGGATGGGCTGCGCCGCGGCGTGCCATGGCATGAGGCGTGGGTGGTGCCGTGCGGTCAGGAACGGCGGCATGGGGTGAACTGCCGGCAGGTCAGGGATGCGTTGGAGGACGCGTGGCTGTACGGTGCTTCGCCGGAGGAGCGATTGACCGCCGCCATCGAACGCGTCGATGGGGCCGCACGGGCCGGCATCGAACAGCGCGCGGCGAAGCTGTCCGTCCGTTTGCTGATGCCGACCGGGCTGTGCTTCCTGCCCGCGTTCATCTGTGTCGGGGTGATCCCCTCGGTGGCGTCGTTCCTCTGACCCGCCATTGTGGTGCGGCTTCCGTGGAACGCGCCACGCGGTTCATCCTGATGATGACGGATGTCGGAGCCGCCGGTTATTCCCATGGGCCGTGCCTGGTGATTGGCACTACGGCGGCGAATGCGGTTCCTGGGTATGAGCCATCCGTCCACAATATCGGTGGACGACATGCCCGGGGTGTGGATAACCCGGTATCGTTCGACCACATTGCCCGGATGCCATGGCGCCGGAATCCGTTGTGGTCCATAGTGGTGTGCACCCGGTCATCCGATCGGGCGCACTACTACGTAAGGGGACATCATGAGCAAGCAGACGGATGCCATCGGCGCGGGGACCGGCATATCGGTGCCGTTGCGCGAACGCGTGGCGGGATGGCGTGAGCGGGCGGAACGCGGGATCTGCCTGTTGGACGCACGGATGAGAACGTTGACGGCGGAGCCGGAGGAGGGCGCGGCCACCGCCGAATACGCGGTGGTGTTGGTGGCGGCCACCGGATTCGCGGCGCTGCTGGTCGCGATTCTCAAATCCGGAACGGTGAAGAACCTGCTGACGGATATCGTCAAGCAGGCGTTGAACGTGGCATGAGCCAGCGGATGAATCGGCGGCGTGGTGCCTGGCGGATTCGCTTCGGAGTCGCTGGGCAACGTCGGCGCAACCATCGACTGTGGCGGGGCTGGCGTCTGGCGGCGGACGAGGGAGCGGTCACCGCGGAATTCGCGGTGGTGCTCCCCGCCGTCATCTTGGTCGCCGTGGTACTGATCGCGCTCGCCCGTACGGTGACGGTATCGATGAGCTGTCAGGATGCGGCGGCCGTTGCCGTTCGCGAGATCGTCGTCGCCGGTGACGAGTCGGACCCGGTCGGAGCCGCCCAGGCTGTGGCCGGAGCGGACTCGTCGGTGTCGGTGACGTATGGCAGCGAAGCGGTGAGCGTCACGGTGTCCTGCCCGGTCATCCCTGATCCGCTGGGTGTGCTGCCCACTGTGGTGACGGCTGAGGCCACCGGCGTCGCACAGTGACAGCGTTGCCGCTGCCGATCCGGTGGATGATGGAAAGGGGTGTTGATGGTGGACGAATCGAAATACATGGCCGTTGAACGAAAGTGGCGTCGTGGCCGCGGTTGGGGCGATTGCGACGAGGGGTCGGGCACGGTGGCCGGCGTCATGCTGATCCTGGTGGTCGCCCTGCTGATGGGGGCGCTTGCGGCGGGAGGCGCCGTGCTGATCGCCGGGGCGAAGGCGCGTGGCGTGGCCGACACGGCCGCGGTATCCGCGGATCGGATGCTGTTGGAGGGCGGCGCCGACCCATGCGCGGCGGCGCGGACGATCGCCTCCGCGCAGGATGCACAGCTGGAATCCTGCGCCATCGAGGATGAGGATGTGACGGTGACGATCCGATCGCCCACGGGCGTTCCCGTGGCGGCGTGGGTGGAACGGCGATCCCGTGCCGGTCCGCAACGGTGCGACATTCCGTGAAACACTGGCGTGGAACCACCGGTATCGGATAAGGTGACGGTATGGCAGAAACGATCGGAACGGTGGCATGCATCGGCAACCCCATCGCGGATAAGGGTCATGGCGAGGAAGCCTACGAGCGGGCGTTCGACCTGCTGGGTCGGGAGGGCGAACGGTACGGCTTCGCCGTCATGGATCTGACCGGCGGCAGCTTCGAGGAGTCGTTGGCGAACGCGCGGCAGCACGCGGAACTCTATGATGCCTTGGTGGTGGTGGGCGGCGACGGCATGATCGCGCTCGGCGCCAACGCCATCGGAGGCGGCGGCAAGCCGTTGGGCATCGTGGCGGTGGGGTCTGGCAACGACTTCGCCCGTGGACTGGAGCTGCCGGTGAACCGTATCGAGACGGCGGTCGAAGGCATTGTGGGCGCGATCGCATGCGGCACGTCCCTTGATGTGGACATGGGGCATGTGACCGGCATCGGCGAATCCGCGTCCATCGACCGCTACTATGCGGGCATGCTGTCCTGCGGGGTGGACGCCAGCATCAACGATCGGTCGAACCATTCGCATCTGCCGAACGGGTCGTTGCGGTACCTGGCCGCCGTGGCGGTGGAACTGACCCGGCTCAAGGCATACGGATACCATGTCCGTGCCGTGCTGGCCGACGGCCGTGTGGATGAGCGGGACATCGTCTCGCCGCTGCTGACCGTGGCCAACTCGCGGCATATCGGCGGAGGCATCGAGGTCTGCCCGTACGCGAGTTTCGATGACGGGCTGCTGGACCTGGTGTGGCTCGACCACATGCCCAAGCTCGGGGAACTCGCGCGGATCGTGCCGAACGTCTACAACGGCCGGCTGCTTGCCCACCCGCTGTTCGGATGGCGTCGCGTCCGTGAAGTGGAGATCTCCCGCATCGAGGGATACCCGGTGCCGCCCATGCTGATGGCGGACGGCGAATACGTGGGTGATCTGCCGGTGAGGGTGACGGCCATGGACCGGGCGCTGCGCGTGCTGGTGCCCCCGGCGGTCGCGGATCAGCAGCTGCGCCGGCTGGATGATCGGTCCTCGGTGGTCATCCGCCGCGACGGCCGTGATTCGCTGACCGGCGAATTCGTCTGCTGACGGCCGCCGTGTTCGGCGGCGAGCCTCCGCATGACAGCGCGTATGGATGAGGGTCTTCGCCGTGGCCCGTTCCCGTCGGTGGGGTAATGTGAACACACTACAAGAATCGACAACGGCGGCACGGGGATGTGAAAGGCAGGCGGCCATGGCACTCGCACTGTATCGGCGGTATCGTCCGGACACCTTCGACGGCGTGATCGGCCAGGACCAGGTCACGGTGCCGCTGATGCGCGCCCTCGACCAGGGCAAGCTCACCCACGCCTATCTGTTCTCCGGGCCGCGCGGCTGCGGCAAGACCAGCTCCGCCCGCATCCTGGCGCGTTGCGTGAACTGCGCGCAGGGCCCCACGTCGCATCCGTGCGGCGAATGCGAAAGCTGCAAGGACCTGGCCACCGGCGGCCCGGGGTCGATCGACGTGGTCGAGATCGACGCGGCCAGCCACAACGGCGTGGACGATGCCCGTGAACTGCGCGAACGCGCCGGCTTCGCCCCCGCGCGCGACCGGTACAAGATCTTCATCCTCGACGAGGCGCATATGGTCACGCCGCAGGGCTTCAACGCCTTGCTGAAGATCGTGGAGGAGCCGCCCGAGCATGTGATGTTCATCTTCGCCACCACCGAACCGGAGAAGGTCATCGGCACCATCCGGTCGCGCACCCATCATTATCCGTTCCGGCTGGTGCCGCAGGAGGTTATGGGGCCGTACCTGGAACGCATCTGCGAGCAGGAGGGCATCAGGCCCGAGCCTGGTGTGCTCAAGCTCGCCATGCGTGCGGGCGGCGGTTCCATGCGTGACACGCTGTCGGTGCTCGACCAGCTGATGGTCGGCGCCGTGGACGGTGCGATCCCCTATGATTCGGCCGTGGCGCTGCTGGGGTTCACGCCGGAGGAGCTGATCGGCGAAGCCGTCGACGCGGTGATCGCCAAGGACGGCGAGGCATTGTACGGCGTGGTGCAGAAGGTGGTGATCGGCGGGTTCGATCCACGCCGGTTCGTGGAGGATCTGCTGGCTCGCGTCCGCGATCTGCTGGTGCTGTCGTTGGGCGGCGAACGCGCCGAACACGTGCTGGGCGACGACGCCGCCTCGGATATGGACGGTCTGCATCGTCAGGCCGCCGCGCTGAGTCTGCCGGAGCTGACGGCGATGGCCGAGATGATCAACACGACGTTGGGATCGATGTCCGGCGCCACCTCGCCGCGCATGCGGCTTGAGCTGCTGGCCGCGCGACTGCTGGCTGGCCGTGAGCAGGGATTCGCGCCGTCTGCGCCCGCTGCCCCGCAGTCATCTGGTCCCGTGGGAACCGCAGGTCAGGCGACGTCCCAGCCCACGCCCCGCGTCGGGTTCGTCGGCGCCGCGCGCAATCGCAAGCCGCAGCCGGCGAGTGCCTCGAACGTATCCACGGCGTCTCCGCGCGAAAGCGTCGCCGTGGCGGCGCAGCGCCCCGTCCCAGGCGCGTCGTCCGATGCCGTGACCGGGCATCGGGAACCGGCCGGCACTTCGCAGCCGGCCACGCAACCCGCTGCGGAACAACCACAGCAACCCGACGCGCGCACGCCGGAGCAGAAGTGGGAGGCCGTGCTGGCGGCGCTGCCCGAGGAGATTCGCGAGTACGTGGATCACGGCAAGGTGCCGACCGTCTCCTACGCCGTGGACGCCTCCGGCAAGGGGCGGCTGTCGATGACCTTCGACAGCGCGCTGAGCCAGCACGCGTTCTCGCTGGCTGTGGCCACCGATGCGGAGCACGGCGGCAAGAAGGCCGCCAATGTGGTGTTGGATGAAGTGCGCCACACCTTCGGCGCGCATACGATGATCGCGCCCACGGGCGTGGCCGCGAACGGCGAACACGTGGTGCCCATCAAGCGTCTGAGCCCCGAACAGGTCAAGCAGGTGAAGACGCAGATCCTCATGGCCAAGGCCGAGGCCGCAGCGGCCAGCACGGCGGCCATGACCGCCGGTCGCGCCGCGGCCGAACCGGGGAGCCACGCGGCTCACGATGACGAGGAGCCCTCCGAAACCGACGAACCCGGGCATCGAGGAGCCCCGTCGCACCCGGGCGCATCGTCGCCCGTCTCCAATGCGGAGGCGCCGGACGATGATGATCCCTGGGCACACCCCATGCCCGCCCAACGGGTCGAATCACCGGCTTCGCAACGTGCGAACGCCGAGCAGAGGCCGACTGCGGGTGCGCCCATGGCGTCACCGGCATTCGGCGCGGAGGACGACGACCCTTGGATGACGCCGATCACACCGGTGCCACCGATGCCGTCCCAGCACAAGCATGTCGCGGTTCCCGACTTGAGCGATGACGACGATCCCTGGGCGCATCCGCTGCCGGCGCCGCAGGCGCCGGAGGCCGTACCGGACGGGGGCGTGCCACAGGCATCGCAGGCGTCGCAGCCGCCCATGGCGCCACAACCGTCGTCTGGCCATGAGCGGCATTTCCTTGCGACTGCAGCCCCAGGCTCCGCCGCGGCCGATCCGTGGTCGTCGGTTCCGTCCGCAGGCGGCTTCGAGGCGCGCGTGACCGAGACCGCCGGACCCGACGAACCGTCCGGCCCCCAGGTCGATCCCGACGAGGACGAATACTCGCTGAGCGACGAATCGCTGGGCACGGCCACCGCGCTGAGCGTGGAGGAGCTCTCGAAGATCTTCGAGGTCAAGAAGGTCGAGGAATTCGCCGCGGACGACCCGAAGAACCCGAAGAACGCCCAGCCGTCCAAGCACGGGTCGAACTGAATCGACGCGGTGGTCCCCACGGACGGGAACGGAGAGGAGTGCGACGATGGCACTGGTGTATGACGGCGCGATCCAGCATCTGATCGACGCGTTCGCCAAACTGCCCGGCATCGGGCCGAAAGGCGCGCAGCGCATCGCCTTCTATCTGCTGTCGGCCTCCGACGAGGAATCGCAGAACCTGATCGACGCGATCGACGAGGTCAAGACCAAGGTGCGGTTCTGCGAGGTGTGCGGCAACGTCTGCGAAACAAGCCCCTGCCCGATCTGCGCGGATCCGCGGCGCGACCGCGGCGTGATCTGCGTGGTCGAGGAGGTCAAGGACGTCATGAGCATCGAGCGCACGCACACGTTCCACGGCCTGTACCATGTGCTGGGCGGCGCGATCAACCCGATGGCCGGCGTGGGGCCGGAATCGTTGAACATCCCCAAACTGCTGGAGCGGCTGAAGGAAGACGGCGGCGTGCACGAGGTCATCCTGGCGCTCAACCCGAATATCGAGGGCGACGCCACCACACGGTTCCTGTCCGCGCTGCTGCGTCCCTCCGGCATCACCGTCACGCGATTGGCCAGCGGCCTGCCGGTCGGCGGCGATCTGGAATACGCCGACGAGATCACGCTGGGCCGTGCGCTGGAGGGCCGCCGGGAGGCATGAGTCCGCACCGCGGCCACCGCGCGTTGTCCGACGACCGTCACCATGGATTGCCGGGCATCCCGGTACTGCCCGGTATACGGGCGCTCGCAGCCCGCATCGTGGTCTTGGTGCGGTCCGCGCCGTCGCGACATCCATATAATCGTGGCGCTTGCGTAGAATCGTGGGCGGTATTGGAAGAAGAGGATTGGACCAACTGTGGCTCTTATCGTGCAGAAGTACGGCGGCTCCTCGGTGGCCGACACGGATTCGATCAAGCGCGTCGCGCGGCGCATCATCGAAACGAAGAACGCCGGTCATGACGTGGCCGTGGTGGTCTCCGCCATGGGCGACACCACCGACGATCTGATCGACCAGGCGCTCAGCATCGACTCCAACCCGCCGTCGCGCGAGATGGACATGCTGATGACCGCGGGCGAGCGCATCTCGATGAGCCTGCTGGCCATGGCCATCCACGCGGCCGGCTCCCACGCCTATTCGTTCACCGGGTCGCAGGCCGGATTCATGACCGACGCCCAGTTCGGCGCCGCCCACATCAAGGCCGTCAAACCCGACCGCGTGCAGCGCGCCCTGGACAAGGGCAGCGTGGCGATCGTGGCCGGCTTCCAGGGCGTCAACGAGGGCGGCGACGCCACCACGCTCGGTCGCGGCGGCTCCGACACCTCCGCCGTGGCGCTGGCCGTGGCTCTGGGCGCCGACATCTGCGAGATCTACACCGACGTGGACGGCATCTTCACCGCCGATCCGCGCATCGTGCCGACGGCCCGCCGCATCCCCGTCATCGACTACGACTCGATCACCGAGATGGCGTCCTGCGGGTCCAAGGTGCTGGCCCTGCGCTGCGTGGAATACGCGCAGCGGTTCATGATGCCGCTGCATGTGCGCAGCTCCTTCTCCCACCGGCCCGGCACATTGGTGGTGCCGGACGGCGTGGACCCCCGCACACTTCCCAACATCGACTGACAACAACCCACCATCGGATAAGGCGGACCAATGAACGAGAATGACAACAAGTCCATGGGCGATCTGTTCCCCGACCTGGGCCCGGAGGCCCCGGTCATCTCCGGAGTGGCGCACGACCGCACCGAGTCGCTGGCCACGCTGCGCGGCGTGCCGAACGAGCCGGGCATGGCGGCCAAGGTGTTCACCCAGCTGGCGGAGGCCGGCGTGAACGTGGACATGATCGTGCAGGCCGGTGCCTCCACCGGCACCGCCGACATCTCCTTCACCGTGCCGGAGACCACGGTGCGCAGCGTGCAGGAGGTGCTGGAGGTCAAGCAGGACGAACTGGGCTATCAGGCGTTCGAGATCAACAACAACGTCGGCAAGGTGGCTGTGGTCGGCGTGGGTATGAAGACGCATTCGGGTGTGGCGGCCAAGTTCTTCAACGCGCTGAGCGACCATGGCATCAACGTGCTGATGATCTCCACCTCCGAGATCCGCATCGCCGCCCTGGTGCCGCTGCCGGAGCTCGACGACGCGGTGCGCGCCCTGCACACCGTCTATGGACTGGACGCCGATCAGGTGGAGGCCGTGGTCTACGGCGGCACCGGTCGCTGAACCGGTCGGTTTTCCCGAAACAGAACGGCGGGAGGCAGTCACTGCCTCCCGCCTCAGCATACCGACCTACTTGGTGGAGATATAGCCCAGCGCCTTGAGCATCTCGGCGCTCTCCAACGCGCCGCCCGCAGCGCCGCGCAACGTGTTATGGGCCAGACCCACGAACTTGAAGTCGAACAGCGTATCTTCGCGCAGACGGCCGATGGACACGCCCATGCCGCCCTCATAGTCCACGTCAAGGCGGACCTGCGGACGGTCGTCCTCGGTCAGATACTGGATGAACTGCTTCGGCGCATGCGGCAGCCCCAGACGCGACGCCTCGGACGTGTAGTTGACCAGACGGTCGATCAGCTCGTCCTTGGATGGCTTCTTGCCGAAGTTGATGAACACCGTGGCGGTGTGGCCGTTGAGCACGGGCACGCGGATGCACTGCGAGGTGATGCGCAGCGGCCCGTCGAACGGCACGATCTGCCCCTTGGACTCATCCACATGGCCGAAGACCCGCAGCGGCTCGCGCTCGCTCTTCTCCTCCTCGCCGGAGATGAACGGGATGATGTTGCCCTCCATCTCGGGCCAATCGGCAAAGGTCTTGCCCGCGCCGGAGATGGCCTGATACGTGCTCACCACCACCTCGCGCGGCTCGAACTCGCGCCAGGCCGCCAGCGCCGGCGTATACGCCTGGATGGAGCAGTTGGGCTTGACGGCGATGAACCCGCGCGTGGTGCCCAGGCGGGCCCTCTGGTACTTGATGACCTCGTAATGCTCCGGATTGATCTCCGGCACCACCATCGGCACATCCGGGGTCCAGCGGTGCGCGGAATTGTTGGAGACCACCGGGGTCTCGGTCTTGGCGTACCGTTCCTCCAACGCGCGGATCTCGTCCTTCGGCATGTTCACGGCGGAGAACACGAAATCCACGTCGGCGGCCACCGACTCCACATCCTTGGCATCCCGCACGATCATGTCCTTGACGGCCGCCGGCATCGGCGTCTCCATCTTCCACCGGCCACCCACGGCCTGCTCGTAGGTCTTGCCTGCGGAATGGGCGGATGCGGCGAGCGTGGTCACCTCGAACCACGGATGATTGTCAAGCAGCGTCACAAAACGCTGGCCGACCATACCGGTCGCGCCGATGATGCCGACCTTGAGTTTTTCGGACATATCTCACCTCTGGAATCGTGGGGATGACGTGCCCTCAATTGTAGGAGACGGCGGGAACTTCGTTTTCGCCCTTTTCCACATGCTGGCCGTGGGAGCGGGCATGTGGGATACTGGAGGCATGTCGAAGGCATCGGAAGAGGCGTCGAGGCAGCTCGACCGTATTGTGGCGTTGGGATATGCGGACGTGGCCGACATGAGCGAGGACGCGTTCCGCGCGCTCGCGCAGCCGCTGATCGCCGCGCTGGAACACAGCGATCTGGGTGGCGACATCCTTCTGATCCCCACGCGCGAGCTGGTCTCCCCGGAATCGCTGATCGCCCGGACCAGCATCAACCGCATGGCCGGATTCACCACCATGCCCCCGCGCGACATCGCCAGCTTCCTGCCGCAGGACGGGTTCACCCCGCCCGAGGGGCCGTTCTACCTGGTGGTCGAACCGCACACCGGCACCTGCTACATCAACCGCGAACCCGACGTGGCGCGCAAACTCATCGACTCCGACGAGCGTTTGCCGCTCACCCTGGAGGAAGGGCTCGCCATCGCCACCCAACATCCGGAATGGCTGTTGGAGAAGAATGGCTTCAACCTGCTGGGGTCGCGCAGCGCCGACGGCCGCGTGCCCAGCATCTGGATGAGCCAGAACGCCCCGCGTCTGGGCGCGGTCTGGCCCAACTCCCGCCACACCTGGCTGGGCAACGCGTACTGCATGGCCCGCCGAGGCGTGAGCCTCTTCCCGTGATCAGCGTTTGAACAGGCGGGTAATCATCGCAGCGATGCCGGCCAATGCGGCGGCGCCAAGCCCCACCAAGGTGGTGAACACCGACGGACGGCGCAGCTCGTTGCGCAAGCCGATGGCGTCGGTTATGCAGTGATCCTCAACGAACACGCGCAACTCGTTGCGGGAATACCTGCCGATCAAATCGCTCCAGGTCAGCATCCGCGTCTCATAGGCGGCCGGATCGGATTCATGAAACTCAAAGAGCCGCACCCCGCGCAGCCGCGACTTCGGGCCATAGCATTCGAATCCGCAGGTCGGCGCATACCCCAGGTCCATGCCGTGCACATGCCCGACGAAGGCGTTCTTGTGGTCGTGCCCGCAGAACAGCGCGAAATAGCCGCCCGCCTGACGCATCGCCTCAACCTGCCCGACGTTCTCGTCCGCGCAGCCGATCGCTTCGCCGAGCCTGGATCCGGGACGGCAGACCACATCGTTGAGCACGTAGCAGTGGCCGGCGTGCGTGCGTGCACCCTCCACGGCATTCGGGGTCCACGCCGGCACCTCGGTCAGGCAGTCATAGAACTCCTGCGGGGGAATGTGCTGGAACGCGATCGCCGGCACCGGCTGGCCGTCGCCGTTGCGCGCGCCGAGTTCGTGCTGCACACCGCCCAGCCAGGCGATCGCTTCGGGGGAGGGGGTGCCGTAGCCGTCGGAATCGGCGAGATCCAGTCCTCGCGAGTTGGCGATGTACGCCGGATACTCGGCGTCGTTCTCCTCGGGCTTGCCGGCGTAATCGCCGGAGTTGACCATCATCACCGCCATCGCGATGCGCCCCGAGCCGTCCGCGGATTCGATCGGCAGCGCGAACGTGCCCGGCTCGAAGCCCAACGATTCGGCCGTGGACGGCATGCTCGGCCTGTCTGTGGTTGGACTCGCCATTCCGTCTTGGTCCCGGCTATCCGCCACATCCGCCGCATCCGCCGTTGGTTGCGCCGATGAGGCGACCGGGTTCATACAGCCGGGGAGTTCGCGATACATATCATCCTGTTCGTCGGGCAGGATGCCGCATTGGAAATCGTGGTTGCCGTAGGTCACGGCGAAGGGGACCCCCGCATCCACAACCGGCTGCAGAAACGCCTGGATGGTTCGGCGGACCTTGCCGGCCGATTCGGCCATGAGCTCGTCGATGCTCGGCGGCTCATCGCCGGTGAGCACCGCCGGCGCGGTATGGCCGCGGTCCTCCAGACGGTCGGCCATCCGCTCGGCCAGTTCGGCCGCTTCGGGATACCTGCGTTTGACGCCGTAGATGCGGGCCTCGATTTCGGTGATGAGCCGCACCCGTGCACCCGGCTTCTCGCCGCGTCGGCGCAGGAACGTGTCGATGTATGCCGGATCGTAGCCGCGGATCTGATCGCCGGTGAGCACCACCAGATCCGGTTTGGTCTCACGGATTGCGGCCTCGATAAGACGGATGGTGTCCCGGTTGACCTCGGGCTTGTCCTGGATGTCGGCCATCTGCAGCACGCGGAACGTGCCGTCCTCGTTGAATCGCAGCGTCATGGTTCCACTGTATCCGGTTTTCAGCGTAGCCGTATGGCGTCTAGCCGATTGTGAAGCGGCCGGAACCAGAGTACGAAACGCACGGGTTCGGCGACGGGTTGAGGCGCTAGTATGAGGCATAAGCGTGCATGCACGTGGCCAACCCATGCAACGGTCCGCCATGTCGGCGGCGCTACCAAGCAAAGGAGGAGAGATGGGTCAGGATCAATCATCGGTATTCGATCTTGCGGCGGTGGCCGCCGCATCCAACGGAGGGAACAACGACCCGCTGCTGCCTCCGGCGCGTTTCATCGGCGAACCCCAGAAGCCGAGCAAGATGCCGTACAACAAGTACGTGGCGTATGACAAGCAGGTGCCGTTCGACTATCCGGAGCGCGCCTGGCCGGGCAAGCGGCTGCAGCGTGCGCCGCGCTGGTGCTCGGTGGATCTGCGCGACGGCAACCAGGCGCTGGTCAACCCGATGGATTCGGAGCGCAAGCTGCGCTTCTGGAATATGCTGATCTCGATGGGCTTCAAGGAGATCGAGGTGGGCTTCCCCTCGGCCTCCGAAACCGATTACGACTTCATCCGACTGCTCATCGAGCGTGAGCTCATCCCCGACGACGTGACGATCGTGGTGCTCACCCAGGCGCGCGAACACCTGATCCGCAAGACCTACGAATGCCTGCGCGGCGCCAAGCGCGCGGTGGTGCACTTCTACAACTCGGTGTCCGTGCTGCAGCGCGAGGTGGTGTTCCGCAAGGACAAGGAAGGCATCAAGAAGCTCGCCACCGATGCGGCCGAACTGTGCAAGGAGCTGGAGGGCGAGGCCGGCGAGACCGAGCTGTACTACGAGTACAGCCCCGAATCGTTCACCGGCACCGAACCGGAGTACGCGGTTGAGGTGTGCAATGCGGTGATCGACGTGATCAAGCCGACGCCCGAGCGCAAGATGATCATCAACCTGCCGGCCACGGTGGAGATGACCACGCCGAACGTGTTCGCCGACGAGGTCGAGTACGTCTCGAACCATCTGCAGGACCGCGATTCGGTGGTGCTCTCGCTGCACCCGCACAACGATGAGGGCATGGCCGTGGCGGCCGCCGAGCTGGGCATCCTGGCAGGCGCGGACCGCATCGAGGGCTGCCTGCTCGGCAACGGCGAGCGCACCGGCAACGTGGATCTGGTCACGCTGGGTCTGAACATGCTGACCCAGGGCATCGACCCGCAGATCGACTATTCGAACGTGCCGGAGATCCGCAAGACGGTCGAGTACTGCAACCAGATCAAGATCTCCGAGCGTCACCCGTACGCGGGCAGCTTCGTGTTCACCGCGTTCTCCGGTTCGCACCAGGATGCGATCAAGAAGGGCCTGGAGGCCCGTCAGATGGCGGCCGACATGGCCGGCGCCAACCTGGAGAACTTCGTGTGGCTCGTGCCGTACCTGCCGATCGACCCGAAGGACGTCGGCGGCAGCTATGAGGCGATCATCCGCGTGAACTCCCAGTCCGGCAAGGGCGGCATGGCCTACCTGCTCAAGACGAACCACAACCTCGACCTGCCCAAGCGTTTGCAGGTGGAGTTCGACAAGATCGTGCAGAAGTATGCGGACGAGACCAAGAAGGAAGTCAAGGACGCGGACATCTGGCGTCTGTTCAAGGACGAGTACCTGCCGGTCGAGGAGACGGGTGCCACGGCCGCCGGCGCGATCGTTGGCGACAGCCATGACGAGACGCTTGAACAGTGGGGCCGCCTGAAGCTGCTCAAGGTGCAGGTCTCCTCCGGTGAGGATGGCTCCGACACCGTGCTCAAGGCCAGGCTGCTCGACCGCGGCGTGAACGTGGGCGTGGATGAGCCGGTCGAGCGCGAGCTGATGGGCGTGGGCAACGGCCCGATCGCCGCGTTCATCAACGCGATCGCCGCCATCGACATCAACGTGTCGGTGATGGACTACGTGGAGCATACGATGACCGCCAGCACCGACGCCATGGCCGCCTCCTACGTGGAGTGCGAGGTCGGCGACGAGGCAGACACCACGGTGATTTGGGGCGTCGGCATCGATTCCTCGATTATCACCAGCTCGCTGAAGGCCATCATCTCCGCCATCAACCGTTCGATGCGCTGAGCATACGGGCCGTCGTCAACGACGGCGTACCGAGGCTTCTGAAGGGTCCTGCAGCTTCAACGGCTGCGGGACCCTTCGTTATGTCCCTGTCTGCAAACCGGAGCAACGACGGGCATGGTCGGGAACAAATGCGGGGGATAATGGTGGGCATGGGCAACGTCAGTGTGGTCATCACCAGTTACAACCAGAACGAGATGATTCGCGAGGCCGTCGATTCGGTCCGGCGGCAGAAGCTGCGTTCGGACGCGATCATCGTGGTGGACGACGGGTCGACGGATCCGGCATCCGTACAAGTGCTGGACGAACTGGAACAAGCGGAAGACATCACCGTCATCCGGCAGGGGAACGCCGGACCGTCCGCCGCGCGCAACGTCGGCATCCGAGCGGCGCGGACCGACTGCGTGACCGTGCTGGACGGCGACGACCGGCTGCTGCCGACGTTCCTGGAGACGACGGTCGGTCTGTTGGACGGCGATGCGTCCGTCGTCGCCGCGTCCGGCTGGCTGCGGACCTTCGGTGTGCTGGATGCGGTCGTCAAACCGACCGGCGGCACGATCACCGACTTCCTGTCGCGCAACGCCTGCCCGGCGACGTTCACGTTCCGGCGAACCGTCTGGGAAGCATGCGGCGGCTACGACGAGTCGATGCGCTCCGGATTCGAGGACTGGGACTTCTGTCTGTCGCTGCTCGCAGCCGCGGCAACGGCGGCGGACACAACCGCGACCGGGCAGGAGCCTCGCATCGCCATCGCCCCCGAGCCATTGATTGAATACCGCACCGCGCCGGCAACCCCGAACATCACCAGCATGACCACGCGTCTGGAAACGATGCGCTATCTCATCGACAAGCACCATGCCGCATACGCCGCCCATCTCACGGATGCGCTCCTGGGCATCGAGGCCACATCGATTAGCAGGCTCAACTTGTGGGAGCGCACGGTCCGCGAGCATCCCGCGCTGTTGGAGAGCCAGCCGGATTCGCGCGCCTTCATGGCCTCGCCCACATACGGTGACGGCGGCATGGCCGCCGCCGTCGGCCTGCGTTCGATGGCGTATGGGCAAGCCGCATACGACGGAGCGGCGCGGGGGAACGGGCGGAGAATCGTTCCGTCCTGCGACGCGCGCGACTTACGAAGCGCGACCTCTTCGTGTTACGGTAACCGCTGACTTTCGAAAACCGCATGACTTCTTGTCGTACCGGACCTCGCGCCGGTTGAACCCAGGAGGGCATGCGGTTTTTCTTTGCCGGGCCGACGGTGGCCGCCGATCACCGTCGGCGGACGCGCTGCACATCTCGATCGCGGGCGTGGTCTGCTACCTGTTGGCGGACGTCGCGCTGATCGTCGAGGCGTTCGCCGCCAGTCGCGTGGAGCGCGCGACGATCGTCGTCGAGCCGGCCGCGGCCTGACGCCGCCGTTCCCGCACCGACCGGAGCCGATACGCCGGATGGCGGCAGACCACCCCTGGAGGTTGGCCGCCATCGGCGGGACACGCGAGATGGTGGCAGGCCTCGGTATGAGGTGCGCCACCATCCTGCGTGTCGCCCGGTTGGAACGGATCCTGTGGCGGAACGCCCCTGCCAAAGCCCAGACAACCCGAAGGAACCTCCCATGCAAGCCATTGATTTCAACGACGGATGGTCCTACCGCCATCTGGATGCGGACGAATCGTTCACGGCCGTACGCCTGCCGCATGACGCCATGATCGGCAAACCGCGCCATGAGGACGCCCCGGGCGGCGTCAACACCGGCTGGTTCGACGGCCGCGACTACGAATACGTCAAGACCTATGCGCCCGGCCCCGAGCTGGCCGGCAGGCGACTGCTGCTTGAGTTCGAAGGCGTCTACCACAACGCCGAGGTGTGGGTGGACGGGGTGCAGCTCGCCTTCCGCCCCTACGGCTACACGAATTTCCGCGTCGACGTGACCGACGCGCTGGCCGCCGGCGAACCGCACGAGATCCGCGTCGTCGCCCGCAACGCCGACCAGCCCAACTCCCGTTGGTATTCCGGCGCCGGCATCTACCGGCCGGTCACGTTGTGGGCGGGTGATGCCGGGCATATCCTCCCCGACGGCATCATGGTGCGGACGGTGTCGGCGACCCCGTTGCCCGCGGACGGTCCAGCCGATGCCGTAATCGAAACGAGTGTCGAGACCACCGCATCGGGCGCGGTCGCCATCGACATCATTGACGCCTCGGGCGCCGTCGTCGCCAACGCGCAGGCCGTGACCCGCGATATCCAGACGACCGGGCGGGGCGGCGAAGCCGACGTCGTGCCGCAGGGGGCGCTCGCGGCCGCCCTCGACGCCGGCGCGAACGCGGTCGTCGTCGCGCGCATCGAGGTGCCGGATGCGGCGTTGTGGGACTGCGAACATCCGAACCTGTACCGTTGCGTCGTGCGGTTCGCCGGTGACGACGGTTCCCGCGATGAATCGGAGACGACATTCGGCGTACGCACGCTGGCCTGGGGCGACGACGGCCTGCTGCTCAATGGTCGTCGCGTCATCATCCAGGGCGCGTGCATCCACCACGACAACGGCGTGCTCGGCGCCTGCGCGTACGCGGACGCCGTCGAACGCAAGGTGCGGCTGCTCAGGGCCTGCGGATACAACGCGGTCCGTTCGGCGCACAACCCGTGCTCCCGCGCGCTGCTCGACGTGTGCGACCGGCTCGGCGTGCTGGTGATGGACGAATATATCGACCACTGGTACATCCACAAGACCCAGCACGATTACGTGGACTATTTCAATGACTGGTGGCGGCGCGACCTGAACGACATGGTGCGCAAGGACCGCAGCCATCCGAGCGTGGTCCTGTATTCCACCGGCAACGAGGTCAGCGAAACGGCCCAGCCCAAGGGCATCGCGCTGACGCAGGCGATGACCGACCACCTGCACGGGTTGGACCCGACCCGACCAGTGACCTGCGGCGTCAACATCTTCTTCAACTTCCTCAGCTCGATCGGCATGGGCGTCTACTCGGACGACAAGGCCGCCAAGGAGGCCGCAGAAGCCGAGAAGCGGCGCGCCGCCGGGGAATCGCAGAAGAAGCACAAGGCCGTCGGCAGCGAGTTCTTCAACAACATGGCGGGCCTGCTCGGCGCCGACTTCATGAAAACCGGCGCCACGCTGCCGTTCTGCGATTGGAAGACGCGCGACGCCTTCGCCGCGATGGACATGGCCGGCTATAACTACGGCATCAAACGGTACCGGCATGACCTCAAGGCGTACCCGCATCGGCTCATCCTCGGATCGGAGACGTTCTGCTCCGACGCGTACCGCTTCCGTGAACTGGCCAAGCGCGAACCGCGCCTTGTCGGCGACTTCGTGTGGGCCGGCATAGACTACCTCGGCGAGGCCGGCGTCGGCTCATGGGAGTACGAGGATTACGCGCCGCGGTTCAGCGGATTCGGCTGGCTGACCGCCGGTTCGGGGCGGTTGGACCTGACCGGCCGTCCGCTGGGCGAGGCCCTGTACACCCGGGTGGCGCTTGAGGCGGACAACAGCCCGTACCTGGCCGTGTGCCCGGTCAACCACACCGGCGACAGGCATTCGCCGTCCGCATGGAAGATGTCCAACGCCATCGACTCGTGGAGCTGGAACGGATGCGAAGGCCGCAAGGCGAACGTTGAGGTGTACGCGCGCGCCGCGGCGGTGGCGCTGGTGCTCAACGGGCGTGAGATCGGTCGCAAGGCCATGCGCCACGATTGCATCGCCCGGTTCTCGTGCGCCTACGAGCCCGGCGTGCTGGAGGCCGTGTCCTATGCCGAATCGGGGCGCGAGATCGGACGGCGTCGGCTGGTTTCCGCCGACGAGCAGACCGTCCTGACCGCCGAGATCGAATCGGCCAACGGCGAACTGACTGCGGGTGCCGTGCACCCCGGTCGCCTGTGCTTCGTGCGGCTGCGGTATACGGACGCCAACGGCATCACCAAGCCGTTGGAGCGTGGCCGGATCACGGTCGGCGTGGAAGGCGGGCGGCTGCTCGGCCTCGGCTGCGCCGCCCCGTTCAACCTCGACTCGTTCGTCTCCAACGAAACCGGCACCTACTACGGCGAGGCGCTCGCGGTCGTCGAGGCGCTGCACGACGCGTCTCATGGCGACGTGATCGTGCTGACCGCCGCGGATGCCACGGGCCGTACGGCCACGCTGACCGTGCCCGTTGGCTGACCGACGGTCGGCACCGCCTCCGTCGGGGCGCGACCGCATAGCCTAAGCGAATCCTTGAAACCGAAAGAAACCGATGATGTCCGATATCGTTACCGCTACCTCCGACCAGTCCGCCACCGGACCCGATGGCGCGCCGGATGACGGCCTTGCCGCGGCCGCGCCGACCACCGCCGAACGCCCCTCCTCCGCGCTCGGTGCGTGGTGGGCGCGGTTCGCGGCCCAGCACAAGCTCATCGCTCAGTTCGTGATGTTCTATGCGTTCTCGCTGTTCGTCACGGTGCTGCAGTACGTGCTGCTCACGTTCCTGCCCGGTCTGTTCTACCGGTTCACCGACTGGTGTTCGATCCCCGCGCAGATCGGCCACATCCAGTTGGGCCCGGTCGACACCTACGTGTTCGACTATCCGGTCACCGGCGACGAGACCGGTGGCATGGGATACTTCGCGGCGTTCGCGATCACGCTGTTCATCGCCCAGTGCGTCAACTTCCCGATGCAGCGCAACATCACGTTCAAATCGCATGGCAACGTCTGGTACCAGATCCTCTGGTACGTGATCGCATTCGTGCTGATCACCGTGGTGTGCAGCTTCCTGATGGGGCTGTACGTGCCGTGGCTCAAGGCCCTGGTGCCGCCGGCCGTGTACAACATCCTGATCACCGTGGTCAACGGCGGCGTGCAGATGGTCATCTACTTCCCGATCTACAAGATCATCTTCCCGGAAGGAGAGTCCACCAAGCGCTGAGTCTCTTCCCCCATGCTCTCCAACACGCCCGGCCTGTGCGGACTCTGACACTTTTGTGACTCTGATGCTTCTGGAGATTGGCGGAATAACGCCGTTCTTCGAGTTGCATCACGGTCACGATGCATCAGAGTCCGCACAGGCCGGGCGTGTTGAGACGATTCGGACACTTGCGGCGGCGCGTGACTCGGCTATGCCAGGTGCGCGGCCCAGATGGTTCGGTTGCCGCCGATCGCGGAGAAGGTCAGCGTCATGCGGCCGTCGGTCTCGCGGGGGAGTTCCGCGAACACGCCGGTGTAGGTCACGCCGTCGAGCGTGATCGCCATGTCCGTGTCGCAGCAGCGCACGCCGGTGGGACCGCAGTCGCCCAGCATCCGCCAGGTGCCGCGCACGGCCGGGCCGTCGGTCGACCGTGGCAGGTTCACCTCCGGGGTATCGAAGAACGAGACCGCACCGCCGCTGGTCACCCGGCCGTCCGGCTGCAGCGTGATCGTCTCCGGCCGGTTGATGCCGACGAACTCGCCGTCGGCATCGCGCTCGCCGTTGTAGAACGTGTGCGGGTCGTGTCGTACCAGCTCGTAGTCGCCCGCCAGATACGCCGGAGGCGCGGTTCCGGCCAAGTCCGCCGATTGCGCCGGCGACGGGGAACCGGCGGAGACGGCAGCGGGCTCGGTCCGTGCGGCGGACTTCGCCGACGGCGTGGTGCCGGCGACGCAACCGGCGCCCGCGACCGTGGCCGTGCGGGGCGGCATGGCCACCTGTCCTTGGTACTCGTACGGCGCGGCGACCAGCCAGCCGTCCTCGGTCGGCAGCAGTTCGCGGATGTGCGTCTCGTAATCCTCGCCCTCGCGTTCGATGAACCGCGTGTGGTAGGTCAGGAACAGCCGTCCGTCGCTACGGCGGTGCAGCACCGAGTTGTGCCCCTGCGAGACCTCGACCGACCCGATCCGGTCGGGGCCGCCGCTCCACAGCACTGACGAGGTCAGCCGCACGCCGGTGTCCTTCGTCAGGTTGTCGGGGATCTCGCCGGCGCAGATCGCCGGGTTGCCGTTCTGGTCCACGTACGGGCCGGTCAGATGCTTCGAGCGGAAGATGCGGATCTGGTAGCCGCCGGTCGTGCCCAGCCAGCCGTAGGAGAGGAACAGGTACCACCAGCCGTTCTTGCGCACGAAGTACGAGCCTTCGCCGGAGTTCCAGTAGCCGCCGGCCACCTTCACGCCGTAGTACGGGTCGCAGGCGTCCTTGACATACGGGTACGTGGCGGTGTAGTCGCGCAGGCCGGTGGTCGGGTCCAGCCTGAACATCCAGATGCCGCCGAACCAGGAGTCGACGCTCATCCACATCTCGCCGTGCTCGCACATGATCGGCGCGGCGTCGATGGCGTTGATGCGCGTGTCCTTGAGCGAGAGGTACCGGTCGGGCAGATCGTGCGCCGCCTGTTCGCCGAGCACGCGCGGCACGTCGGTGCGGTCCACGTTCGACACGTCGAACCCCGAGTAGACGACCGGACCCACGTACGTCCAGTCGCCATCGAGCCGGTCCGCGGTCAGCAGCACGATCACCGAACGGAACTCGTGGCCGTTGACGGACAGGTACATGCACCATTTGCCCATCACGGGGTTCCAGATCACATCCGGCGCCCAGGTGTTGCCGTTGAGGTCCGGGTTCTCCGGCTGCTTGGGCCACGCCTCCCAGATGTTGCCGAGCACGGATTCGGGGTTGCGGCTCAGGTTGTTCTCGAATCGTTCCCAGTGCACCAGGTCGGTGCTGCGGGCGCAACGGCGGTGGGTGCCGAAGATGTAGTACGTGCCGCGGTCCTCCACAATCGCCGGATCGTGGATGGCCACGCGGCCGGGGGCCAGGGGGTATTGGGGGATGGTCATGGACGCTCCTTACTGCTGCGAGCCCCAGATGCACAGGTTGTTGCCCAGGGCGCTGAAGGTCATGACCTCCTTGCCGTCCAGGTCGCGCGGCAGCTTGGCGAAGTCACCGGTGTAGGTCACGTCGCCGAGCGTGATCGTCATCTGGTTGGATCCCTCGGACGCCTCCCAGGTGCCGGTCTGGTCGCCGGAGACGGTGCCGTCCTCGTTGAGCGTGATGTTCACCGGCTTGTTGACGCCGCGGTAGTCGGTGCTGTCCTTGTCGGTGACCTTCTTCGGGCCCTTGAAGTAGGTGCTCTTCTCGTGGGTCACCAGCTCGTAGTCGCCGGCCAGGTCGGCGGCGTCGTAGCCGGCGGTGTCGGCCTTGGTGCCGGTGTATTCGTACGGCGCGGCGACCAGCCAGCCGTCGGCGGTGGGCATGAGCTCGCGCACACGCACCTCATGGACCTCGCCGCGGTCGGAGAAGCGGGTGTGGTACACGATGTACGCGGTGCCGTCGTCGTCCACCAGCACCGAGTTATGGCCCTGGGAGACCTCGATGTCGCCGTTGTCGTTGCCGCTCCACTGGATCGAGCTCATCAGGCGGATGCCGGTGTCTCCCTGCCAGTTGTTGCCTTCGGCGCGGGTGGCGATGGCCGTGTTGCCGGCCTGGTCCACGTAGGGGCCGGTGATCGAGTCGGAGCGGAAGACGCGGACCTGGTAGCCGCCGGTCTGCTGGAGGTGGCCGTAGGACAGGAACAGGTACCAGTGGCCGTTGGCGTGGGCCAGATACGCGCCTTCGCCGGAGTTGCCGAAGCCGCCGGCCACCTTGATGCCGTAGTAGGCGTCGGACTGGTTCTCGACGGTCTCGTAGGTGGCGGTGTAGTCGCGCAGGCCGGTGGTCGGGTCAAGCTTGAACATCCAGACGCCGCCGAACCAGGAGCCGTACACCATCCACATCGTGCCGTCCTCGTCGGTTTTGACGGTCGGGTCGATGGCGTTGATGCCGGTGTCGCTCTGCGACTGGTAGCGAGTCAGGTCCGCGTCCTCGCCCAGCACCTGCTCCACGTCGGTGCGGTTCACGTTGACCTTGGTGAATCCGGAGTAGACGACCGGGCCCACGTAGGTCCAGTCGCCCTCGATGTCGTCGGCGGTCAGCAGCACGATCACGGAGCGGTAGTTGTCGCCGTTGACGGACAGGTACATGCACCACTTGCCCATCGTCTCGTTCCAGAACACGTCCGGCGCCCACATGTTGCCCTCCACGTCCGGGTTCGTGGACTGCTTGGACCACTCCTCCCAGATGTCGCCGAGGATCGTCTCGTAATCCGTGCTCAGGTTGTTCTCGAAGGTCTTCCAGTTGACCAGGTCGGTGCTCTTGGCCCAGGCGCGGTGGGACCCGAAGATGTAGTAGGTGTCGTCGTCCTTGACGATGGAGGGGTCGTGCGAGGAGACGCGTTGGATCTGCGAGGTCTGGGCGTCGCCGCCTGACTGTTCGGAGGACGACGGGGCGCCGGTGCAGCCGGCGAATGCCGCGACCGCCAGTGCCGCGGCGGCCAGCGCCGCCGTCAGCCGGCGAAGCGTGGTGGATGCTGTCATGGATGTGTTCTCCCTTCTAGGGCGCTGCCGTGCGCCTTGTTCCGCATCGCTGCGTGTCGGATGTACAACGATGTAATACACTATACTGTACAACGATGTAAAACATGCCGCAACCGAAAGGTCCCCACCATGTCCCGCTCCTATTCCCTGCTGTGCTACACGCGCAAACCCACCAAACGCGAGGAGGCGAACAACGCCGACATCGCCCTGAGCATGCACCTTGCCCTGCGTTCCCACATCGATAGCGCCTGGACCCCGCTGAACGAGAACTACGGCATCCTGTTCGCCGCCGGCGTGCCCGCCGCCTCCGTGCCATCAGCCGCTCGCCGCGCCTGCACCGCCGCTCGCCGCTTCAAGGCCGACCGGTTCGACGCCCCCCGCCCCGCCAGCGCCGCCGTTGACGTCGACGCGGTCATGCCGGACGTCGACATCGTCCTCAAAAGCCTGAGGGACCCCTACCTGTTCCGCCTCAAGGACGGCCGCTTCGCCGTCGCCGCCACCCGCACCGCCCGCGGCGGCGACCCCGACGGGTCCGAGGCCTCCGCGTTCCTGCTCGCGGTCAGCCGCGACCTGACCTCCTACGACCAGCTCGGCCTGGTCCGTCTGGACACCGTCGCCGGCGTGAACCGGCCGGGCGTGGAATACGACGCGCAGTCCGGGCGGTACGTCATCCGCTGGCGTGACGACGAGGGGCACGCGCTGTATGCGGTCGTTGACGACATCGAATCCGCCGTGGCCCGCACCGTGCCCGTGGCCGGCGCGGACCGCGATGCGGCGACGGTGCGGCACGACGCTGCGTGCTACGGCATCGACGACGTGGTGCCGGGCAACGTCATCACCATCAGCGACGTGGAGGCCGCCCGGCTGATCGAACGCTTCGGCCGCGTCTACAACACCGGGTCCTCGGCGCCCACCTGCAGCCTGATGGCGTCGCTGCGCGGCCCCGAGGCACGCGAGGCCGTACGCTGGTTCGCCGACACCCGCGCCGACCTGACCTACTCGGACGGCTCCAAAGCCACCCGCGCCGTCGACTGGGACACGGACGCGCTCGCCCGCTTGGCCGACGACGCCGCGGAAGGCCGCCTGAAGCCGGGCGAGAGCCGCACGATCCGCGGCCGCATCCGCCAGACCACCTACCCGGTGCCGTTCGCCGTCGAGCGCGCCGACCCGTCGGTGTTCGCCTGGAACTTCAACGGCAAGCCGATGTTCCTGTTCATCGCCACCGAGGACGCCGACGGCAACTGCATCGACCCGTGCGAGGGCCGCACCCACATGCCGCTGCGCGTGGCCGACACCATCGAGGGCCTCTCCGACGCCGCCGGCGGACGCGAGCGCGAGATCGACCTGCTCGTCCGCGGCGACCTGAACTCCGAGGGCCGCGCGATGACCGGATGCTTCTGGGCGCCCGAGCTGCACGTCATCGACGGACGGCTGTCCATCCTGTTCATGCCCTGCTTCGACGGCGAGCCCACGCACGCGGACGGCACCCCGAACGACCGCGCCGGCAAGCCCGACATGTGGACCGGACGCTGCCACATCATGCAGCTGAAGAAGGACGAGGCCGGCCTGGACCTCGATCCGCGCGAGCCCGCCAACTGGACGGTTCCCGAGCCGATCCTCGGGCCGGAGGGCGACATCCTCAACCCCGTCCAGCTCATCTCCCTGGACATGACCGTCATCGGCGACTCCGGCAACTGGTACTACGCCTGGCAGCAGGTCGGCAGCGTGTGGATCGCCCGCTTCGACCCGTCGAACCCGGCGCGCCTGACCAGCCGGCCCCGGCAGATCGTGGTCCCCGAATTCGCCTGGGACAACCTCATCGCCGAAGGTCCGAACGCGGTGATCCGCAACGGCCGCATCTTCCTGATCTACTCGGGATCGTCGGTCGGCATCGACTACACCACCGGTCTGGTGACCGCGCCCGCCGGCCGGAACGCGGATCTGACCGATCCGGCCTCCTGGGCCAAGCTCGACTACCCTCTGCAGAAGTCGGGGCGGTACAACGGCCAGTGGCAGCTCGGCACCGGTCATGGCATGTGGTCGCGCGACGAGGACGGCAACATGATCTACGTCTTCCACAACGCCGAGTACGTCAACGGCCGCTATGGCGGGCGCGATGCCCAGGTACGGCGCGTGCACTGGTCCGCGGAGGGCATGCCGCTGCTGGACGTGGAGACCTGCGAGGAACTCGACCCGGCGTATGCCGAGGTCGTGATGGAGATCGCCGTGGCGTGACCCACGGGATTGGGATCGCAGCCATCGGCCCGGCGTCCGCGCAACGGCGGCGCCGGGCCGATTGTACTATCGTTGTAGATGAATGAGCGTACGGAACGGAGGGAACCGATGGCGCGCAAAGAGAGCGATCATGCCGTGACGATGCGTGACGTGGCCGAGGATGCGGGGGTGTCCGTCAAAACCGTGTCGAATGTGGTGAACAACTACCAGTTCGTGTCCGCGCGCACGCGGGACAAGGTGATGGCCTCAATCGAGAAGCTCGGATACACGCTGAACGTGACGGCGCGCAACCTGCGCACCGGGCATACGGGCATCATCGGCCTGGCCGTGCCGGACCTGGTGATGCCGTACTTCGCGCAGCTGTCGTCGCTGGTCATCGAGGAGGCCAAGAAACTGGGCATGCGCGTGATCGTGGAACCCACGCTGTACTCGCGCGAGGGCGAGCTTGAGGCGTTGCACGGCGCGCAGCAGGCCATGCTCGACGGGCTGATCTTCAGCCCGCTGGAGCTCGGGCAGGATGACGTGGCCGAGCTGGATGTGGACTATCCGCTGGTGCTGATCGGCGAACGGATCTTCACCGACACGGTGGATCATGTGGCCACCGAGAACGTCGAGGGCGCCAAGCGCGCCACCAAGTACCTGCTGCAGACCGGGTGCCGACGGCTGGCCGTGGTCGGCACGCATCCGGGGGAGCAGGTCGGCTCGGCGGCGCTGCGCCTGCAGGGCTACCGTGAGGCGCTGGAGGAGATGGGCGTCCCCTACGACGAGCGGTTGGTGGTGCCCTCGAAGATGTGGCACCGTGATGACGGCCTGCACGCCATGAATATGCTGCTCGACTCCGGCGTGGTGCCGGATGGCGTGGTGGCGTTGAACGACATGCTCGCCTCCGGCGTCATGCATTCGATCCAGCTGCACGGGTTCCGGGTTCCCGACGACATCTCGGTGATCGGTTTCGACAATTCCGACGATTCGCAATACCTGACCCCGTCGCTGACCACCATCGCCCCCGGTCTGGAGGCCGTGGCGCGGCTGTCCGTGAGGGTGCTGCGCGACCGGATCGACGGCGTCTCGCCGTTCGGCGCCCCCGAAGGCACCTCGGTGTTCCGCAAGGTATCCTCCACGCTGGTTGTGCGCAACTCCACACGCCCGATCCCCGACGGCGGTCTGCGGCTGTAGGCGGACGGGCGGTGGCTGCGCCTGTGGGGCGTATCCAACCGTGAAAGCGGGCAACCAATGGGCGTGTTGTCGCGATTGTACGACAACACGGACGCAGAGCAGATGGTCAATGGGCGTGTTGTCGCAGCTGTGCGACGACACGGACGCGAAGCGGATGACTGGGGGCGTGCCGTCGCATGACGGCGGCGTATCTGCAACAAAGGCTCCGGCAATCGTCCCGCGACACTCTGACCGATTTGTTCCAACGATGTAAATCGACTATATTCAACGTTGTAAACAACGAAACCGATGGATTGATGAGGTTGAAACAATGGCTGTTTACAACAATCCGATCGTGCTTCAGCGTGCGGACCCATGGGTGCTCAAGGTCGACGGCGAATACTACTTCACCGCGTCGGACCCGGAGTACAACGTCATCGCGATCCGCCACGCCTCCGCGATCAACGACCTGCAGAAGGCCCCCGAGACCATCGTGTGGCGCAAGCATGAGTCCGGCCCCCAGAGCAAGTACATCTGGGCCCCGGAGCTCCACCGCGTGAATGGCGCGTGGTACATCTACTATGCCGCCGCCGAGCGCGAGTTCGAACCCAACGGCATGCCGACGCACCGCATGTACGTGATCGAGAACACCGACGCCGACCCGACCACCGACAACTGGGTGGAGAAGGGCCAGGTCGTCACCCAGTTCGACACGTTCTCGCTCGACGCCACCACCGAGGTCATCGACGGCGTGCAGTACCTGGTCTGGGCGCAGAAGGATCCCGATATCCCGGGCAACTCCAACCTGTACATCGCCCGGATGGAGAACCCGTGGACGCTCGGCGGCGAGCCGGTCATGCTGACCAAGCCCGAGTACGACTGGGAATGCATCGATTTCCTGGTCAACGAGGGCCCGGCGTTCCTGTTCCACGACGACAAGATCTACATCACCTACTCGGCCTCCGGCACCGGCGTTCCCTATGCCGTGGGCCTGTTGACCGCCGACCGTGACGCCGATCTGCTCGATCCGAACAGCTGGTCCAAGAGCCCGGTGCCGGTGTTCAAGACCTGCGCCGAGAATGGCCAGTACGGCCCCGGCCACAACTCGTTCACCAAGAGCGAGGACGGCGCCGAGGACCTGATGGTCTATCACTGCCGCAACTACACCGAGATCAAGGGCGACCCGCTGTTCGATCCGAACCGTCACGCCCGCGTCGGCGTGGTGCGGTGGACCGAGGACGGTCCCGACTTCGGTGTGCCCGCCCCCGACGACGTGTGGACGCCGACCTCGACCGAGGTGCTGCCCGCGGACGGTGGTCCGCTGGCCGGCACGCCCGTCTCCCGCGACTGATGTCGCCGCCGTCGGTTTCGTCGGCGGCGATCGCAGATGCCCGCGGAGCCGTGGGCTGACTCTCTTTCCGCAAGGTGCCGTTTCGTCCGGGGTCGATTGGTGTCCCCGCGATTCCCGACGGGGCGGCATCCGAGTTGGCGGTTGCCGGTGGTCGTCCGACGCGGTCCATTGCAGTGACGGTGGCGTCGAGATGCGCCGCACCGGACCGGAGATCCGGTCGGTGTCGATTGCCGCAGTGCGATGGCGCCGGGTGTTCCCTGTGAGCGACGCCAACCCCGCGTCCGCCTTGGTATTACACGGCGTGTCGCATAACTTGTACAACGATGGAAATCGCTGTACAATGCATATTACAACGTTGCAAAAAGCGCTGAGGCTACAGCAGCAGACAACGGTGTTGTAAGGCGCAAAACCGTCCGTTCGGTGGATCGCAAGCTGGTGGGATGGTGATATGGCCTGGCAGCTTCGAGCAGCGTCGATACAGTTCTGGTATCAATCCAGGAGATAAGGAGAAATCCATGAACATGAAGAAAAGCCTCGTCGTCGGCGTGGCGCTGACGATGGTCGCCTCGCTCGGCCTGGCCGGTTGCGGCTCCAACGGCGGTGTCGAGAAGACCGAAGACGGCAAGATCAAGATCACGATGTGGCACGGCTTCTCCGAGGCCGACGGCAAGACCCTCGAAGGCATCGTCGACGACTTCAACAACTCGCAGGACGAGTACTTCATCGATGCCCAGCTGCAGCCGTGGTCGACCATCGGCGAGACCATGGTCACCAAGGTCACCTCGGGCGATGGCCCGGACTTCGTGACCACCGGCGCCGACAACGGCCAGGGCTGGTCGCTGGACGGCACCTTCCAGTGCGTCACCGACTTCTATGACGATCCGGAGAACGAGACCGAGAACTACATCCCGAACGTCGTCGACCAGATCACCTTCGACATCGACGGCTCCGAGGAGAAGTGCGCCGTTCCGATGGGCTACGCGCCGACCGCCGTGTGGTACAACACCGACATGTGGGCCGAGGCCGGCCTGACCGAAGCCGACATCCCGACCACCTGGGACCAGCTGCTTGAGGTCGCCAAGAAGCTGACCAAGTCCGACGGCACGCAGTACGGCATCGCCCTGCCCGATCTGGGCTGGGGGTCCTTCCTCAAGGGCAACGGCAGCGGCGTGTACACCGTGGACGGCGAGGTCTCCATCAACACCCCGGAGAACAAGGCCTTCCTGGAGAAGATGCGTGACTTCTACAAGGGTGGCTACACCGTCGCCGGCATGGACGAGACCGCCGCTCGCGAGTCCTTCGAGTCCGGCCAGTCCGCGATGGTGATCGTCGGTCCGTGGGAGGACCAGGCCGCCACCGACAAGGGCATCGCCCACGACCTGTTCCCGGTTCCGGCCGGCGATGGCACCTACGTCTACCCGGACGGCACCTCCGGCTCCAACACCGGCTCCACCGGCCTGTACTGGTGGGTCACCTCGCAGGTCGGCGATTCCGAGAAGCTGCCCGGCATCTACGAGTTCTTCAAGTTCTACAACAACCATGACAACCAGGTGACCTGGTCGCTCGGCTCCGCCTACCCGCCGAACAACACCACCGTCACCGAGGAGGAGCTCTCCGAGCGTCCGCTGATCGCGAAGATCGCCCAGTACACCGACCAGTCCTTCATCGCCGTGGCCGGCCTGAAGGGTGGCTTCGGCGACATCATCGCCACGATCGACACCCTGACCTCCAACACCACTCGTACCGACGACGACATCCAGACGATGCTCGACGAGGCCGAGACCAAGATCCAGGGCTACCTCGACGAGTACGCCGAGTAATCGCCCCCGGATACCCCAACATCGCGGTCCGGCCATCCGGATCGCACCTGACACGCAACGGCCGCCGACGGCGCTCCGCCAGCCGCGGCCGTTGCCGTGCCTTATCCCGTTCCATCCAGACAAAGTCGTTTACTGGAGGAGTGCATGACCACCGCATCTTCTAAGGCGAACAAGCACACCGCAGTGGCGCATCAGAACAAGAAGGCCATCGCGCGCCGCAACCTGCGCGTCGGCCTGACGTTCACCGCCCCGGCCCTCATCGTGCTCGCCATCTTCGTCTTCTATCCGGCGATCAAGACGTTCATCACGTCGCTGACCACCGACCGCATCAACCGTTCCGGCAAGTTCGTCGGGTTCCAGAACTACATTGACCTGTTCCAGAGCGCGGACTTCTGGACGGATGTCAAGAACACCGTCGTCTACGCGATCCTGTACGCGCCGATCGTCGTGATTGTCGCCCTGGCGTTCGCGCTGCTGCTCAACCGCAAGGACCTGAAGTTCGTCGGATTCTTCCGCACCTGCATGTTCCTGCCGTTCGTCATCTCCCTGACCGTGGCCGCCATCGCCTGGCAGTTCATCCTCTCCCCGTCGCTGGGTCTGGTGCCCTACTGGCTGGACCAGCTGTTCGGCATCGAGAGCCTGAACCTGCTTGGCACGCGCGAGACCGCCATGGCCACCATCGTGTTCATCACGGTGTGGAAGAACTTCGGCTACTTCATGGTCATCTTCCTGGCCGGCCTGCAGGGCATCTCCGCCGAGTTGTACGAGGCCGCCAGCCTCGACGGCGCCAGCGCCTGGCAGAAGTTCCGCTACATCACCCTGCCGGCCCTGCGCCCGACGTTCAACTACGTCGTCATCTTCGGCCTCATCGGCTCGTTCCAGGTCTTCGACCAGGTCTTCATCCTGACCTCCGGCGGCCCGGCCCGCGCCACCGAGACCATCGTGTACCGCATCTACACCGAGGCGTTCGGCAACGGCAAGCTCGGCTACGCGTCCGCGCTGTCGTACGTGCTGCTGATCATGACGCTGATCGTCGGCCTGATCCAGCTGTACACCAACGCCAAGCATGAGAGGGAGGAGATCGCATGAGCTCCGTAACCATTTCCGCTGCGCAGGAGGCCGAGAACGCGCGCATCAACGCTGAGAACGAGCGCCTGCGCCGCCAGGCCACGCGCCGCCGTCTCATCGGTCTGGGTTTCAGCTACCTGGCGCTGATCCTGGTCACCATCCTGATGCTGTTCCCGCTGATCATCGTCGTGCTGGTCTCGTTCACGCCGAACGAGATCACCCAGACCTGGCCGCCGAAGCTGATTCCGAGCGCGTTCACCCTCGACAACTACACCGATCTGTTCGGCCGTCTGCCGATCGGCCGCGAGCTGCTCAACACCATCGTGTTCGCTGGCGCCGTGACCATCATCTCGGTGTTCTTCGACTCGCTGGCCGCCTACGGCCTGTCCCGCGTGGACTTCAAGGGCCGCGGCGTGCTGCTCGGCGTGCTGATCGCCACGATGATGATCCCGGGCATGGCCCTGCTCATCCCCGTCTACAAGCTGCTGGCGGACATGGGCCTGGTCAACAGCTACCTGGGCATCATCATCCCGCGTATGGCCGATGTCGGCGGCATCTTCCTGCTGCGCCAGTTCTTCATCTCGATCCCGAAGGACCTGGATAACGCGGCCCGCATCGACGGCGCCGGTGAGTTCCGCATCTTCGCCCAGATCGTCCTGCCGAACTCGATCCCCGCGATCCTGACGGTCGGCATGTTCAACTTCATGGGCAACTGGAACGACCTGCTCTGGCCGTTGATCATGACCTCCCGTCCGGAGACCCGCACCATCACCGCCGGTCTGGCGATGCTGACGGGCCACGGTTCCTCGGTCACCCCGTACGGCGTCGTGATGGCGGGCGCGCTGATCTCCGCCCTGCCGCTGCTCATCGTGTTCTTCTTCGTCCAGAAGAGGTTCGTCGAGGGCATCGCGATGACCGGTATGAAGTAATCCTCTTCCCTTCCTTTCCTCCTTCCGATGCCGTTGGACCGGTGTCGTCAGCAATGACGGCACCGGCCCAACGGTTTATCTGGGAATACCCGCTACGGCAGCGAATCGGGCGCGCTGGATTCGCGCTCCACCAGCCTGGACGGCACCACCACTTCGGCGTATCCATTGGGCCCCGCCTCTTCGGGCACCCGTCCCTCGATGCGGTCGCAGAGCAGTTCCAGCGACATCCGTGCCACTTCCCGCAGGTTCGGATCCACGGAACTCAGCGAGGGGGAGAGATACTGCGAATCGGTCGAATCGTCGTAGCCGATGACCTTCACGTCCTGGGGCACGCAGATGCCGCGGCGCGCCAGTTCCTGCATCGCGCCCATCGCCAGCAGGTCGTTCATGCAGACGATGCCGTCGGGGCGGATGCCGCCGTCCAGCATCCGGGCCACCGCGTCGGCGCCGTCCGGCTGGTACCAGATGACCGCCGGGATCTCAAGCGCCGGATCGTTGGGCAGTCCCGCGGCGGCCAGCGCCTGCCGGTACCCCTTGAGGCGGTACGGCGACGAGCCGTAGTCCTGCTCCCACTCGTGCACGCCGATGATGGCGATGCGCCGGCATCCGAGTTCGATGAGTCGTGCGGTGGCGTTGCGGAAGCCGGTGGTGTTCTCGGTCAGGACGCGGTCGTAGGTGTCGAGCCGCAGGTGCTCGCCGATGATGACGAGCGGGTAGTCGACGTGGATGTCGGCGGCGTCGCTGGTGTTCAGGTGCAGCGGACTGAAGATCAGACCGTCGGTCAGGGTACTGAACGAGCCGTGGAGCACGTCGAGCTCGGTCTGGCGGTCCACGCCGGAGGGGTTGAAGATGACGTGCTTGCCCCGGACCCGCGCTTCCTCCATGACATACGCGGAGAGTTCGGCGAAGTAGGGCATCCGCGGGTCGGGGATGGACAGGCCGATGATGTTGCTGTGCCCCTGACGCAGGTTCTTGGCCGTCATGTTGAGCGAGTAGCCGAGCTCGTCGATGGCGGCGAGGACCTTGGCCCGCGTGGAGTCGCGGACGAACGGGTAGTCGTTGACCACATTCGACACGGTTTTGACCGAGACGTCGGCGCGGCGTGCCACGTCGTGCATGGTGACGTGTCGTTGCTGTATCATGGACGTCTCCTCGTCGTGACGATGATGCGTGGTCAATACCGCTACAGTATACGGTGCGCGGCTATGATTATGCGGTAACTTCGCGTTTTTCCAACGTTTATATCGTTGCAGTGATTCTCGCTGCGACGACGGAGAGACGCGTATCGCATCGTTGAATATCATGAGTGCGTCGTATAATAGTACAACGTTATATCCATCATCGTTCCACCTCGCAGACGGGAGAGCGCCATGGAAGCGCAACCAACCGACCCCTACGGCTACCTGCTCGTCCACTTCCTCGAAGACCCGGACGGCTACGCCGAACGCATCTACATGGATCTGTCGGACGGCGACAATCCGCATCGTTGGATCCCCCTGAACGGCGGCGAGCCGCTCCTGACCTCCACCATCGGCACCACCGGCGTGCGCGACCCGCACATCACCCGCAACCCGGAGACCGGCGTGTGGACCATCGTCGCCACCGACCTGCGCGTCTTCGGCGGCGCCGAAGGCCTCAGCGGACGCGAGATGTCGTCTTGGCACCACTGGTCGCGGCACGGCAGCACCGATCTCATGGTCTGGCAGTCGGACGACCTGATCCACTGGACCGGCCCGCATACGCTCGACGTGGCCCGCCGCCCCGACGGTTCGCGGCTGGAACTCGGCATGGCCTGGGCCTGCGAGAGCCTGTGGGTGCCGGATTACTATCCCGAGGGGCATGACGGCGGCCGCGGCGCCTTCGTCATCTACTGGTCGAGCACCGTCTTCCCCGACGACGACCGCGACCACACCACCGCCGACGTGCGCCCGCAGGTGCTGTGGGGCGTGACCCGCGACTTCACGCAGGACACCTACGAGTACGGCGGCGTGTTCATCGACACCGGCGGCGACTCGATCGACACGACGATGATCCAGCGTCCGCTGCCCGACGGCGGACGGCGGACCTATCGCATCACCAAGGACAACGCGTTCGGCAACGGCATCTGGATGGATTCGACCGACGCCCCGCGCTGGTGGGAGCCGGGGACGCCGTGGACGACCGTGCAGACCCGCATCGGCGCGGAGTACGCGGTCGGCGGCGACCCGGGCGGCGTCGAGGGGCCGGCCGCGTTCGCTTCGCACAGTGCCGACGAATGGTACCTGTTCGTCGACGTGATCCCGGAGATCGGATACCGGCCGCTGGTCACGGACGATCTGGACGCCGGTTGGCGACCGTTGCAGGCGGAGGACTACCACCTCTCGCCGCACACCAAGCATGGCGGCGTGATCGGCCTGACCCGCGCCGACTACGAGCGGGTCAGGGAAGCGTTGCTCTGATACCGGACTCTGACACAATGAGGCGGGGCCATCCCGGAGAAGGATGGCCCCGCCTCATCATATGTCGGTATGGACGCGGGAATTGTACTGGCACAGCCTCTGATATGCAGGTGCCATATCAGAGGCTGTGCCAGTACATGGCGACAACCGACAGCGCCTACTATGGTTGTTCGGAATCGTTGTTCGTGCCGTTTCCCTCGCCTTCGGATCCGTCCGATTCATCGGTAGAACCCGACTCGGGGTCCGTTGCTCCTTGGTTTTGGTCCTGCTGCTCCTGCTGTTGCTGCTGCTCCTG
>ERZ1673750.67-NODE-67-length-109519-cov-7.257710_pt1 | contig 109519 bp, 109 predicted proteins | sample MGYA00580203_ERZ1673750 | MGnify/ENA primary metagenome ERZ1673750 (study PRJEB41218, sample SAMN15661763) | gut metagenome | host: Homo sapiens | place: Canada: London | collected 2015-08-20/2019-03-30 | study: EMG produced TPA metagenomics assembly of... | reverse complement strand
GTAGGGTTCTTACCGCCTTTCAATCAGAATTGCGAACTTGTTTCGCAATTACCTAAAAGCTCCATTTAGCAACTTCAACAACATAATCTGAACCAGCATCATCCTCAAGTTCAAGTTCCAACGTCCCTTCATTAAGAATATCCTGAAATCCATCATCGCTTGAGAGATAAGCGGTATTATCAAATAATAAAATATCGTTAATCATATGTAGATAACACATATCCCAAGTCATTGATAAATACCCGGTTACTGTATCAATAGTGTATTCAGTACAATCCCTGTCAATCGTATACACATCTCCAGATGGTAATGTTACTTTCGCTGTATTTACCATTACGTCATCTCTATTTGTTTTACCTTCAATAATTAGTCTCATCTATGTCATCCGCCTTTCCCCAAACTACTATCGCAGTATTATAACTATCCATAAAACCTCCATACTTACTGGTATCAAAACACCAATCATAATCACATCCATTTTCAATGGCTCTTCTAATATCTCTAGCAATTTCATCTACAATGTCGTCATTATCCGCAGCCTTTTCATATTCAGGTTTGTCATTTTCCTTACTTAATTTCAACAATGTTCGTTTTACTTCTTCTTTGTAAATATCCAACTGCTCCTCTCTCAATTCTGCATCCCAGGCAGCCCAAGCTGCCTTAATTTCATCCACTGTGAGCTGAATCTGCTTTCCATTTCTGGTAATATACACGTTTTGCATAATTATTCATCCTCACTTTCTTCGACCAATTCAATAGAATACGGAATATCAAGTTCCGGAAACGACTCTACCAATCTACAACCGATAATATCAAGCATTACACTATAAGCTTCGTCAGCAGAATTTTCGGTCACACGCATTTTCCCAAGGCACGAACCATCTATTCCGTCTGGTCCCATAAACACTTTGAATTCATATTCTTTTGCGTCATCCGACAGTTCCTTCACATCTTCTGGGGTAAATCTAAGATATGTTCTTGGATGAACATATGTAATTTCATCGGAACACTTTTTATACTTATATTTATAAACAGTAAGGCTGTCACCCATTCTCAAATTGATTGCTGGAAAATCTCTAAGTAATCGAATCTTACATTTTCCATTAAATTTCATTCTTCTACCTCTCCAAACAACGCTTCATATTCATCACATTCCAGATGATCCATAGCCCAGTTCTTTGCCCCTTCTTCAGTCAAAGGAATAATTCGAGATCCACCAGTACTTCCGCCACATACACTTCTTGCATATTCAGTTAAAGCACCACCTTCTCCGTACAGGAAATATTCTCCTGTTTTCTTAAGATATAAGGTTTCCTCGCAATGATTGAAGTCAGAACATGGATATCCATTGCTCCAATAACCAATTTCTTTTGCCGTTTCTGTATCATATTTTCTTCCGTTAATGATTTTTTTCATGATTTAGTCCTCCTTTTTAACAAAAAATCTCTTGTATCGCAGTCCAATTTGAAATCTGCAAGTAAAGCAATCAGAGTGCAAGGTCTTCCTTGTACCAGTATTTGTCGCCGCAAGAAACGTTCTCCAAGTACCAGTCTTCCACCACCGCTTCTCCAAAATCAGCATCACCGAACTGCATTTTTTCAAGCCCTTTTTTGTATGCTTCTTCCGGGGTTTCAGCAGAAATTGTGAAATACATTCTTGCATCCCTTAAAGAATAGCAGTTGTAACTTCTCAGTGTTCCATTGCATTCCAAATCTCCAATACTGGAGTCCTTTTCCGGAATATCAGCATACACTACAAAAGCAACTTCGTATTTTTTAGGCATCATCTACAATCCCCTCCTCTACTGCCTCAATGTATGCATCATCCATCAGGCGCGTCACCTGGCAGCATGAGCATTCATCGTTTTCGCAATATTCACAAAGTGCTTTTCCTGCTATACTAAGTTTTTCGTAGAGTTCTTTTGTCATCTTTGCCATATTTTTTACTCCTTTCTTGGGTTAGAATCATACAATTTTTCAACATAAAAAATCCCTTTCTTGATCTTAAAATCATCATTTCATGCCAATTCTAACCAATATGAGTTTTTTAATCCTCTTGCTGTTTTTATCGTCCCATTACAGATTTTAAATTTTACACCTAATAACATTGCTGTATTTCCATTTATCTCATATCCTTTACTCTTTAAGTGATGTAAAAATTTATTCATCTTTATTCTCCTTATATTTTCTTAAAATAGTTTCAATTTTATCCGCAAATTTAGATGTTGTAAGTGTCGGTGTACCATTTAATGCGTTCATAACTATCTGAATTTCTTTTTCTGTTAACATGATTACCTCAATTTTCAGCATAAAACTCTTGTTTCATTTGCATTATATTGCTTCTAAAAATTCATCTTAAATTAATCATCACTCAACCACCTCATATCCTTTCAATTCAAACAATCCTATCAATCCTTTCAATTTTACAAACGCCGGAGTGTATTCTTTTGTCCGATCACAATAACCAAACCATTTACCATTTGTATCTTGCTGAATACGGTAAATATTTCCATTAGTTTTATTTACTGCTTCCATTGCATTACTCCCTTCCGTGATATCGAGGTATCAAACCTCAGCATCACAAATTGCGTAAGCCTTATCGATAAGTTCATCTCCGTCTACTACTTTCATGAACATGTTTTCCTGATAGTATTCGCTTCCTCTGGACGGTTTTCTATGTGTAGAAAAGTCAGAAACAGCATTCACAAATCTATAAGCAGATGGCTCAAGCACCTGCAGATCCGGAGCATTAAGATATCTCATCATAAGTTCATTTCGCATTTCCTGAATGTTTGCTACCTTACGATCTCCATCTTTCTCGTTGATAGGAAGTAACATCTTAACAAACTTATGTACCTTATCAACATCAAGCTTTTTCATCTTCATCTTTCCGAATTCTGCTTCCAAAGCTTCAAGATAGTGCTCAGTGTTCATGAGTGTGTATTTCGCCTCTACGAGTTTCTCATCAATGCGTCCGGTATGTTTGCACACCCACTGTCTTTCAGCTTCTTTAAGGGCCAGATTGAGTGTATTTTGGCACCATACACGTACCGGTGTAATAGCTACTCTGACTGATCCTTTTCCATCATGACTGTTCGTAAACACTAAGAACGGATCAATCTTTTCATCAGTAATCATTCTGCCTTCCAGTCTTGCAAGCATCCACACTTTCTTACCGCTCTGAAGGGCACCTGCAGTTTCATATCGTACACCTTCTCCAAGAAGTGCATCCGTAAATGAAAATGCCTCTTCATTCTGCACAATTTTGTAACGCTCAGTAACAATACCTAACGTTTTATTATCAATATCTCTTACATTTGCCTTATAACCAGGAATCTTTAATCCTGTAGCTTCAGAAATAATATCTGTTGGAACTACATTCCAGTCCAGACCTGCTAATCTGATTGCATCTCTTGATGTAACTGCCCCGGCAATTCTCTTGCCAAGTCCGTCCCATGGAGTTCTTCTTGCATCAAACATTGTCTCTACCTGTGTAAGATTATTTGTTCTTCTTTCGATTGTATTGTCCATCATAATATACATCTCCTTTGTTTAATTAAATTTTTATTCTGTTTTATTTATTTACTTTACTCACCGGCCACTCTTTTAGTAATATCAAAATCTCTTCCGTCCTTCTTACCGGCTTCATAATCTGATTTTGATACTTTTGCAGCTTGCTTAGATCGGAACGTAGTTGTCTTTAATCCAAGCTCAGACATTCTTTGCTTTACTTCTGGAGGAGTAGATAACACTAAGCCCCAATTTGCCTCTGACTGTGCAGCTGCTCTTTTTTGTTCTTCAAACGCTTTATCAAGTCCTTTAATGAAACCATAAGCATATCCATTGCACATGGATGTAATCAGTTCGTTTGTATAATTAAATAGTTTACCTTTTTGTTTTCTCTTTTTAATTTCTGATTGAATACAATCAGTTGCATATTTGAATGCAATCATACAAATTTCAACGTCTTCATTTAACCCACAAAAATATAATTTATACGTTTGTTTACCTTTTTCTCTACGAGAAAAACTTTCACAGCAGTAATTCTTACTAATAACTTTAGACAATCTCAGCACCCAGGGATCTCTTCTAGTCGAATAAGTAATTCCAGCTGAATGTTCATGCGCCTTTCTTTTTTCTTTGTCTTCGACCTCTGCCATAGAAATTTTGTGTTCCGCCATAAGCCGTTGCGCTTTTGCAAGAGCCGACTGAGCCTCATGTTCATTCGGACTCTTACTTAACGCCAAAAGTTTCTTAATTTTCTCTTTGTAATCTACCATTTTATATTTCTCCTCTCTCATTCAGATACAGGATCTGCTGTAACTCTTCATGCGTAATTCCATACTGTTGTTCCAGAAGCTCTTTCCAGTCTTCAAAAGTATCAACTCGTGGATCCTTGCAGTATTTATATCCGGCATTAATCACGTCTTCTGCGATTTTCTTAAGGCGCTTCGGTTCAATTCCCTCAGTCCAAAGTGGGCACTCAAGCTTTACATATGTAAGGATTTCGATTGGCTGTGCGATATTGCTAATCATTAAAGCTGCATTTGCAACCTTTTTATTTACATTCTCTTCCGGTTCGGTATTATATTTATTGCATAAGGAGATAACATCTCTCTTATTACTCCATCCGATCTGCATTAAGAATGTGACGGCAGTATTAAATTCCAAGTCTCCCGTAATTGTTCTTACCTCATCAAGTTTCTGTTTTACTTCCTTATAATTATTTAATGCTGACATTTTATTTCCTCACTCTCTTATTTTCTTCTTTCTTCACAGATTGACAAAGCGTCTTCATATGTTTTGATATCATAATGTCCACCATTCAGTGATTGTGTAGATTCATTCCAAGTAGTCCATACAACCCATGGTCCACCACCTATAGATGCTTTAAGTGGTGGATAATTTTTATGTTTTGCAATTACCATATACAGGTATGAATCCATTGGATCTTTATAACGGATTACATCCTGAAGATCATATTTGTCATCCAGAGATTCTTTAAAATATTTTCTTACATTGTTCCACACAGACATAGGTACTGTTGCACTCATAAAATTATTTCCTTTCATTTTCATAACTTATCCATAGCTTCCATTTCCTCTACATCATCAGATGTTAACTGAAAGCTGCCATCGACATAGATACCATCTTCAGGAAGTTTGATATGTTCCGATTCACTATGGAATTTTTTCATAGCTTCTTCCATATTGTTAGCTTCGATATCAATGTACCCGCACATTTCCCAGGTTACTGCTACTTTCCATGTTTTCATGCGATATTACCTCCATTTAATTTTCTTCTTCCTCAAACTGTGCTATTTTTTCTCTGTTAAATCTCATTGCCGGATAAACACAATATCCACTTCTTTTTGTTCTCCCTGTCTTCTCTGCCAAACCATTTTCCTCAAGGAAAGCCACCGCCCAAGGGCAATTATTTGTGTCCACATATGCCACATCTTCAGGTAATGTAGGATCACACAAGCAAGTCGTCAGTCTTGCAATCTCTCCATCCTGTCTGTTGTAAATCTCAACAGCCAGACTTTCATCCATCATATATTTTCCTAAACGCAGCATACAATTCTTGTATACTGAATAGCTTGTTTTAACATTTAAAAATCCCATACTTATCTCTCCTTATTTTTATGTGATATTATCTCCATTTAAGCTTCGCTTTTATTAAATTGAACAACATTATACATTTTTCATTCATCTTCAGTGTCTATGCATGAATCATATTCATTTACATCAAATACATCAATATTATAATCACGAGCAAAATCAGCTGTTGCACTCATATTATTCTCCTTTCTTATTCTATATAACATCCTTTCGTTTTCTCTTTTGGTCGTCCGTACACTGATTCATATAAATATTCTACCAGCCCAGGTGTTACTCCATGGTATTCACATAACTCTTTAAATACTTCATGTGATTCCATTTTATCGACTTCTTTGATGAAATCGTCTGTTATTTTTTCTGTTTTTGTATGAACAGGGTTGGGATATATAGGACTACATATTTCTTCCATGTCACGATATACGTTTTCATCATATTTCTGTTTATCTTGCTCGTCCTGAATATCATTTAAATTAAATTGAACAACATTACACATGTGCCATTCTTCACCGGTATCTACACATGAATCACCTTCATTTACTTCAAACACATCATCATTTGTTATATCTATATCAAAATCATTTGCCGTCTGAGCTGCTGAATCTAACATTTGGTTTCTACATTCTTCAAATGTTCCAATTTTCTCAATGCAAAAACCAACGCCATCATAAGCATGATGAAAAATGCATAGAAAATCTCCATCAGATACTTGAATTTCAAAGACTTCAAATACTAAGAAATGTTCATTTCCATAAGAATAATCTATACGCATTCTGCGATTTTTGGGAAAACTTATATCCATAACATATTTAATTTCTCTATCCGCACCATATTTATCATCTTTAATATCATTCGCAATATAATCTATGACAGATTGGTGAGCTTCAGAAAGACTCCTAAAGAATTCAAAGCATGGACGTCTGTAATCTTCATCATTAAGACTACATAATAAAAATACTTTCATATCTTCCTCCTGTTTGTTTAATTAAATTTTATAGTGTTCCATCAAGAACTCTGCATAAGCAGTTACTTTATCCTTATCACCACAATAGAATCCGGTAGTAAACTTCTCGATAAGCTTATCTCTAATATCCTCGTGAGTCTCCCAACCATCATCTAAATAATCACGATAATCACGATCCATAACCTCTAACATAGATTTGTCATCTATTCTCGCTTCGAATTTTATATTGCGCATATCTTCCGGCAGATCATCCGGCAAGCGTAAGCGCGCAGCGTCAGCGGAGTTAGGAGCGGAAGCGACGACATCTGGAGCGGAAGCGACCTCTACGAGCGATCCGGCTACCAGACCATCCAAGCGGTCACGCTGGTGGTCACGGTACCGGTCGGTACTATTATTATTAGTATTATAATTAGTACCAGTACCGGAACCAGATGGCCATATCACCTGCCCCGTAGGATCATATTCAATTTCATTTATGAGCAAGTTAAAGTCAACAAAACCTGCATACCCGCCATCTCTGTATTTTGTAAGCACTTTATTGACTTTGCCTTTGCTCGTCTTCAGCTCTTGCGCAATCTGATTCTGAGAATATTCTGGATGATCACGCTTCAATTCCAAGATGGATAAAGTGACGGTCATGTTCTCACCGAATGCTCGTGACCGCTTTTCTTGGGACGAGTCGATTGTCTCAAGTAAGGTGTCTCCTACATATAATAGAAGTTCTTTGTCTATTGGTTTGGCATACAGTCCATAATCTATGACCGCCTCATAATATTCCAGAGCTTTCTCCGGCCCAAGAATTTCTTTTATTCTTTCGCCCTGTTTCCTATAAGAAGCAAAGAATGTAAAACACTTACCGCGGTCAAATTCTTTTTCACTCATGATTTTCCCTCCGATTTACTTTCGTTAGTTATCCCTTCTGTTGTCTTTATTTTGGATATGTGTATCAAGAGCTGTGCATAACTCCGGTGTTGCTTCAAATATATAAACATCCAGATTTGGACGTCTTCTATTTGGCGTGATGCCAAGAATTTTAAATCCCTCTTTCCTCAACAGCCATGCGATTCTCTGGCTGCGGACTGCCTTTGTCTTCATTATATTTTTCTCCTTATATATAGTTAATTTAACTTGTTATGATTAATATATCATTCTTCTCTCATATTGTAAAGTTAATTATTGCAGTTATTTAATCTTGATAATGCTGCCTTAATATAATCTTTTCCATTCAGAATGTGTTCAAGCAAATCCCAACCGGTGTTTCCCAGTTGGTTCCATGCCTGGTCAAGACCGTGACCGCGTGTACTGTCCATTGGATCTAAGACTGTTGTAATTATGTTTAGCATTTCGTTTGCCTTAGACCAGTCTGTAATATGATAAAAGTAATCATACCATTTATTACCGTTCTCATCTGGTAGGACATCATTATCTGTATAATTCAAATACTCTTCTCCTATATATGGAAGGACATCTGAATTTACCGCGTCTTCGAAGAACCAATCTGCGCTGTTATCTTCCGAAAGATCCTTTAATACTTCTGGCTTCCAATACTGTGGTAATGGACACATATATAAGCGGAAACAAATTGTTTTCTGATCTGATCCAAACGCCTGCAGATCCATTGCTTTAATAATATAGCGATATTCGAAAGCCGGCATATCTTCATCTGCTTCTGCCTGATAGATTTCTTTTGACAGTAATGTTAACTGGCCTCCGTCGCTATATTCTTCATCGAATTTCTCTTTCCACGGGATGATTTGATCCGGATTGCCTGGTCTCCATCCTGCGAATGACAGTGTTTCATTCATCTTCACCCACCTCTTCCTTAATGACCGTGAACGGATGACCGATAATTTTTTCAATTTCTTTTACAGTCATTGTAGTTGGTTCTTCCCAATCAGGATCCATGTATGTTGGAGCATTGTTTTTTGTATAGAATTCATCAATTAAAGCACATTGCCTTTCAAAATTTGATTTCCATACTTTGATAATGTCAATGTTGCGATCATTATTATGTCTGTTTGACTCATAATTACTTAAATATTCTTCACAAGATACACATGTAGTATTGTTAGTATAAATGGCAAGATGGTTATTAGAATTCTTATTTCCTAACACAATCCCAATTTTTCCATTTCTTAACTTTACAATATCTGTAGCTGCCAGCTCCGGCATTTTATTACTTGTTATCATGCGATTTCCCTCTTTTCTCTTTTTCCTGTAAACAGATTGATTAATTTAATTTTTTCTCTACGTCGTTCACGCTTACGTTCTTCTTCCTGGCGCTTACAGTCTGCCATGATTTTATCGAATTTTGTTTCTTCGTATGAGGCAGAAATTACAATGTCAACCAGTACTCCATTGTGGGCAACGATTGTTTCCACATGGAATTTTTCGTAATTTTTATGATTATCTACTGCTTCTTTAATCTTTGTCATTACAGTTCACCTCTCTCTTTCATTTTTGTTTTCAACTGTTCCACATAATCTCTGGCTTCTACCAATGTACATTTCTGCGACTCTGTGTTGTGCATGTGATAATACAATCTGATTGCTTTCACTTTTTCGTGATGTTTCAAGAAATTCTGTACAGTAATTTCTGTAGGAGACATTTCCCTTACAATGTTTCCAAAGAATGTACGGATATAGAATTCAAGATCCGGATCCCATTCATTAATTTTCTCATCACCTGTCATGAGATAGATCGCATTGATCAGGTCTGTGACCGGAATAATACTTCCGTTTTTATGAAGAAAGTATCTTCCCTTCATTGGAATTGTTACTACTGCTTTTGCTTCTGCTTTATTCATTTGCTTTCTCTCCTATTCTTATGCTCAATAGCATAATTCAGCTACGATTTAGAAGGAGAGCGGCTCTAAATTTCACGCCGCATATGCCGAAGCTGAATTATGATATCGAACATTCGTTTGTCTTTGAGCAGAGTATAGCACTTACGGTACTAAAATGCAAGTGCTATATTCTGTATAATTTAATTTGTTTTATTTGTTTTCTGTTCCAGTTGCTCCGTAATAGCGCTGACTATTAATTGCAGAAGTAACTTTTCTTAAGTCTCCTCCAGTATATAATGGCTGAATTCCTAATTTCTTAGCAACTTCTTTTTCCAGATGCATTGTGAGGTATTCCGCTGGTCTTCTGCCATGATATTTCGAAAGTGCATCAGCGAAAAATGTGTTCGGTTTGATTGGCTCAAATATTCCAATAATTGCATTAACAACTCGTGGATCATTATCATGCATGTTCAAAACACTTTTTACTGGGCGAATAACATTTGCTGCATATCCATTTGGCTCTGTATGCCATCCAGCTTTTTCGATAATATCGAAGATATTATTGAGAGTCTCTTCACCATTAGTAAGAGCTGCTGCATCTCTTGCTGCTGCATATCCTGTGAGGACTTTGTAATCAGCTGCTTTTAATGCATCTCGTTTCTCTTTTGGAAGATTCTTCAGTTCATGCACACTTAAAAGTAATTTTCTTCCTTTAAGGCAATTGTCAAGAACGCAATATTTTTTGACACCCATAGTGACATTTGCTCTGTGTTTCTGAGCAAGCGATAATTTATCAACATCATCTCCCTGTTCGGAAAATAATGCGGCTTCTTTCATTTTCCTTTCCATAGGATCCACAGGTAATCCTTCTGTAAGTACCGCAATAACATATTTCTCTTCCCGAATGCCTGCTGCCAGCATTCTATGAGATCCATCAATTACTGCGAATGTTGCTGTTTCTGGATGTGGAGATACCAGAATTGGTTCGCATTTATTGAAGTCCCATTTGCGTACCAGAGAGTATACTTTCTCCATATTAATACAATATACTCTTTGGTAATCTTCATCAATTTCCAGAAGCTCCAATGGAATACAGCAGAATCTTTTGCCTCCGATTCTCTGGCAGTTATTCATCACCGTGTTGTATGCTGTCTGATCTTTGAATACTTCCGGTCTGATTACTTTGCTTTCTTTCTCTGTTTCTCCTGTAAGTAATTTTTCGATTGCTTTGTAGTTCATCATTTTAATCTACCTCTTTCTTTTATTTAATTTTTATTTAGTTTTTAACCGATCAATGTCCAGAACTTTCTCCAGGCATGATCGTACTTCATGTCTGCATTTTCATGTGGACATTCGATTTCCGTTGTCCGAATAACAGATTCTATTATATCTTTTGGAAAACTAAAATCTCTCATTAAGGTTCTAATTTCCATCTTCCAATTAATTCGAGATTTGTATGTTGTATTAATTTTTCTACATGGGTTTACACATCCATATAAAGGAAGATTTCCCATAGTTGTAATGGAACCAATGCTTCCGTTTCCTTTTGTCATTGTATACACCTCGCTTCTGTTTAATTAAATTGCATAGAGCTTGCGACCGTTGATATTTGCACAACACTCAATGAGATTTGCTTCCTTCATGCCAATAAGTCCAGGCAGACTACAGATTGCAATAATCTTGTCTTCATAGATAGCATCTGCCTTGGCGTAATAGAGTTTGATCTTCTGGTAATTTGCCTCAGCCAGATTTTTAGCCATCGCTTTTTCATTGCTCCACATCTGCTCTGCTGTCTCATCATCATTTGCTTCAATGGCGGCCTTTCTTTTTGCCTTGAAGTCTTTGATTGCTTTCACCATTCCTCTGATGTCGGCATTAAGTGCATCTAATTTCTTTTGTTTTGGTATCATATTTTTCTCCCTTCTTATGCGGCTGATGTAATAAACATTCTCAGCCATTCTTCATTTACTTTTTCCCATGCTGTAGGATTTAAAGCATATTCTCTTGGTTTAAACAACTCTCTGTATCTTTTGTTCATGGCATCAAGGGAATCAAAGAACTCTTCCCTTTTCAAGTTCCCTTTCTGCGCGCCGGATTTAAAATAGATCCGGAGTTTGTATCTGTGTTCCATGCAATCACCTCGTTTCTATTTGCTTATAACAGACAGGATGTTTCCCTGTTTATCTAATTTCACTGTTACTTCGGATCCGCTTTGGAATCCGGATACATCATATGCTTTTCCATTCTCATCAAGGATATAGTTTCCTGATGCGGAAACAATTCCCTTAACAGAATGGATCCCGGCATATACGTCAGAATCAATATGTCCGACAATACTTGCGAACATTAAAAAAGCAGCTATTCCTAAGCTGCCTTTAATAAGGATTGATCGTTTTTTGCGTGTAATCACACGCTGATTATATTCTGTTCTTGTCATTTATTTTCTCCTTTATGTGTTCAATTTAATTTGCATACTGTTCGAAGTGTTTTAATCCACCTGCATAATGGGCCAGCAACACTTCGTCATCAGTTACATATTTAGTTCCCTTGGAATCCATGATACAGGACGCAAGGTCATTAATCTCGTAATCTCCGGTATCTGCATACCATGAGAACATATTTCCGTTGGAGCAGGTGATTGTTACAAGATCCACTTCCGGCTCTATGTCATATTTGATTTCTGTAACAATTCCGGTAAGTGGATACAGACCATTTACATTTGAAAGTTCCGGAATTTCATTTTCTTCATGATAGTATCCGGTTCCGTCTGTAAATGTATAGAGTGTACCGGTTTCCGTAGTTTCAATTGAAACAAGTTCGGATCTATCAGTAAAGATTTCCGTTTCGCTTGCAGGAACTGACTGGCAGGATGTGAGTGTAAGTGTTGCTACTGTAATAATTGCTGTGAATAATTTTTTCTTCATAGTTTATTCTCCTTTTTATTTCCCTGTACATGGGGGTATCCCGTCCAGAAAAATCGATTCTAAAAAGTTTCCCTTTTTTCAAATCCGCCAGTCAAGGAAAATCATATAGACTGGCAGATAATTTAATTAGTTTTTGTTAGCTGCAATGATAAGCTTGAATTCATGCAGACTAATAACGCCCTTAAGATATAAATCAAGCGCATCATTTGTAAGAGTCGCAAGGCGCTCATATTCATGAGTAGCCATACAGTAATCAATGTAATCACGAGCATCAAGTGCTCGGATTTCAAAGTTCGGATCACCAATGATAATGCAAGCCACATGACGAGCAATATCAATATCTTCCGGTGTATCCTGGTTAATAAATGTATGCCAGATATTGACATACACCCATTGTGATGATACTTCTACCGGATATGAATGGCAGAGTTCCTGGTACAACGTGTGTGCACTGTATCCGAAGAAGTTACGGGATACGAATTCATTAAAAGCTTTGATTATTTCTGATTTTTTCATATGATTTCCTCCTGTGCTTTTAAGGCTGAAGCATAACCTTAAATTATTATTATTTAAACGCATCGTAAAGGATTGGGATTACTACCATGAGTACTGGTCCCAGTCCCATGGCTAAATCAAACATGGTTTCATAAATTTCATCGACTCTTTCTTCTGTGAAAAATTTCTTTAATTTCTTCATTATCTTACCTCCTCATAGATGTCTGTCCACTCACCGGACATGAAGTTGATGTTATACCGAGGAGCTAAATCTTCGTAGTCATCATCCTGTATGAATGATACTTCAAAATTGAACTTACCCCAGTTCTTTTCGAACTGTTTGTAGATTGGGATAAGTTCTTTATTTCTGGTAAACAGCACCGGAATAAGTGCATTTTCGTGTGTGTCGAATTCACACTGAGATAATACTGCTGCCAATGCAATTCTGGTACGAATTGACAATGAACCATGTCTGTTAAGAACAAGGTTGCGCAGCTTTCTCACTGTATATTGAGGGCGGTAGCAGATTGATTCTGCAAATGTCATCTGGACATTAAAACGTCCGGACAACTCATTACCCTCTGTGCGGTCATAGAAGATTTCTTCTGAGTTCATAAGTGCGTTGATAATTTCTTTTGCTGTGTTAAGGGATGCGTTAATTCTTGTGTTTGTCATGATAATTCTCCTTCTCTGCCTTTTGGTTTAGGCATAACCTTATATTTTGTTTCCGTTGGTAAAATCTATACTCTTCATGGGCATTATAGAAGAGCATAGAAAAATCCCTTATCAAGGTTCGACCTTGCAATTTCCGATAGGGAAAAGTCTGCTCCTCACAGGAATAAGGGATAGCAAGTTTAATGGTTAATTAGTTACTTATTACTTATGTGCTGTTATGCACACATGTAATCTTTGATGTTACCGCGTTCGTCTGTCTCGCGGTAATGGCAGTCGTATTCAGACTGGATGAACGCGTCTGGATACGGCAGATTTTGTAATACTGCTGTCGCCTGTTCATGTGTGTAATTATTAGCATGATGGCGACTGAAATATGTCGCACCTGTACGTGGTGATGTATATAGGTGACGTAAGATTGTACCGGATCTGCCCGCTGGTGTGATGAGACAAATCTGGTATTTAGGATGTGGTTGTGGGTTTGATAAAATTTGTGATAACATTTATTTGCCTTTCTGATTTTTGTGTACTAAAAAAGAGAGCTTACGCTCTCCTTTTTAGAAGCTTTATTATTTTGTAAACGCTTTTGCTATGTCACTGGACCATGCATATTCATCTTTAGCAGTCATTGAGATGTAAAATGCCCAAAGAGCTTGTATAAATTTACTCTCATCTTCTGAATATTCTTTGTATTCAGAAGCTATTTGTTCTGGTTTTTTACCCTCACTGCCGACGGAATGCCAAGACCAATAATCATAGGTTGACGGTTGACAGTATTTTTTCACATGTTCATCCATAATATGCAACGCACGCTCGCGGCGTTTGGAATCCCACTCTGAAAAATTATATTGTTTAGTATCAATTATCATATTAGTTCACCTCCACGACATCATCTCCTCTCATTATAGGTGGCATTGTATGATTAGTCAATGATTTTACCATTAATTTTTACTACAATTGTAGCACGTTTTTCAACTTTCTCAGGACGGCACTTAATCTGATTGATTTTCATGCCGTCTCTGCGACGTGCTTCATAGGTATCAGTGTATCCTTCAAAAGGTCTGAAAGATATAGATTCAGGACAAATAATATCATTGTTATATGGCACTTGTTCTTCATCATGTACTAATTCATCCCACGGAATACGCGCCTGCTGTGGCGTTACATAACTATCATATTCTGGTTTAATACGAACGCCATTACACGGAACCGGACGTAAACCATATTGACGTGAAACCTGTTTATAAGCTCTGTCAATGGCTTTTTCGGCGCGTTTTTCGGCTACTTTTGGGTCTTGAAATGTCTTGATTTTAGGTATTCCGCCTATTTCGTGACAAATATTTGCGACTGCGGTAAATGCCGGATGTTCACGTCCTATGAGCATTTCGCGCCATCTGTTGCTTACCCATGACGGTTTTAAAACATAAATTGGCATAGTATCCTTGCGAATATTTTTAGGTTGAGTACAGATAAAAAAGATATACTCTGTGCCTTTTTCATATGGAATTAAAACACGTCCGTAAATCGCGCCAACTGGCACATTATATCCCTCGAATTTTGTCCCGTATTTTGACGCAATACGAGCATATTGTTTTATACCTTTTTTACCCATTTTATACCTCTTTCCGCCTAATACATTTTGTACTATGATATAGGCATATTATTTTTATTGCACTAAAAAAGAGTCCTTGTTAGGACTCTTTTTCCTCTGTTTTCGGTGTTTCCGGTGTTTCATCTGGTCTATTGACTGCGATTTTTCCACTGTCGAAGATGACCGCAAAAAGGTCTGTCAGTGAAGACAGTACTTTTTGTTTATCATTTTTCACCTGATAGGTGTAGTTATCCCATACGGTTGTATCGCCATCTTTATGGCTATTTCTAGAAGCTGTACCGCCAAAACTTGCAATGAAGTGACGGACACATTCCTCTGAAATATCAGATTTTTTGACGTTTACGCCATAGAACATAATACCGGATTCTGCAAACATTCTATGGAAAATACTTGTAAGCATTTTCTTAAATGCTGTTACCCCTGTCCCTTTTTTATAGTATGCTGTAATCAGGGTTGAGAAATCACACATTTTATCATTGCCATTTTCATCTTTACCGTCAATCAAGCATTTTTCATCAAGTTTAATTGATGAAATACAAGTATGTGCCTGAAGCATCAAGAATGTTCTGTCAATTTCTGATAAAGCGTTAAAAGTTTCAATATTAACGCCTTTACCGTTAAGGGCGGCAAGTTCGCTACGTGCGTCAATTAAATTTGTACGTGCGTCGAGAAATTTGTTAATATCAAATTTTTCGTCGTGTACGCTATACAGTTCTTCTCGTGTCACTGTCTCAAAGTCAGCGTCTTTCAACGTTGTTTCTTCGAGGATTTTTGTATATGTATCATAAGTCTTTTTTGCGCTGTCGCGTAAAGACTGATACACTAGAAAACGAACATGATTGTAAACTTCTGTCGCTTTTTCTGGAATAACGTTAACTGCTTTGACCTGAATACGTGTGCTATCGAATGTTTTTGCCATAATTATTTACCTCTTTTATTCTAAGATTTTAGTTGTCAGTTGTTCGCCATGCTTTATTTCAGCTATGGTTACTATACCATGACTAATATGTACTTGTATAAACGTGTTTTACCAACGTTCTACACACTGTTGCGTGTGCTACATCAAGAGACAAAACACGGTGAAAGTTGCACTTGTCGTAAACATGTACAATACTGCCATAGGCAGTAACTCTAAACAAGACGCCTGATTGAAATTGTAACGTTGTTTAGAAACATTCACCTATATGTGAGTTGTGTTCTATGAGCCTGATTGACGAGTTGCAAGTCCGTGTCGACTACTGCCGACTATACCGCCCACTTACAGTATTTTAACGCTTTATCCGCGTCCCCCTTGTTAGGGTTGTTGCCTACCATGTTTTTCAGTGACTTTCAAAACTTTTTTCTTGCCTATATTAGCGCAAACCGTCCGTCTGTCCATCACTTAGATTAAACATACCGCATTCACATAGAAATTTCCATGCAAGTGCCTTTTCGACAAATGGTAACATTGATATAGGGTTGTTATTCCCTGTCGCATTTTCATTTCTTGACAACGACTGTCACGAACCACACTTTAGCCCTATATGATAAAGGGGGATGGACTGCTGAAAAATCAGCGTCCTAATTGCGATACTACGGAATACTTTGAAAATGCTTTTACTTATGATATGCGCCCCACATGGGCATTGGACATATCACATGTATTTGCATGTTCGCGATATTCAATTGAACCGCTCAAGTGTTTACCGTCCCTTCGGACAACTATATAATACCAAAATCATTTGTCTAAAAATGAAAATGTATAAAAAAAGTTATAGAATATTTATTCATATAAATACATAATTCGTGCATAAAACATGTATATATGCATAAAATTAGCTATATTATGCATAAAATTAGCAGTAATTGGAATTACTCAAAAAGGGGGTACTTTTAACGCCAAAATGGGCTAAAATTACCCAGAAAGACCTAAGCCGGTTAACTTCCACACTGGCTTGAAAAATACGCCCTCTCTTCCTATTAAAATGTAACGCTCCCCACATCGCCAAACTCCTATAATCACTGCCCATATTGTTCCACGTTCCCTCAAATCTCACCTCACACTACCCTCCAACCCCCATCTACCGTCCATATTTTCAAACGCATAATCTCAAATATTTCAGTTAATTTAACTTCTTTTCTTGACAAATCCATCTTCCTATGCTATTATCTCATTATCAAAACAAGCTAAATTAACTCAGCATGCAAAGAAAATCTGCAAAATCCAAATATCCACAACTTGTTTTGATCATTCAATAACATTAAATAACACATCAATAACTCGTAAATCTTAGCAATAAATAACAGGAGGACAAACCAAAATGTCACATCAAACAGAATACGATCTCAGAATGAGATCCTACAAATCAATTACAGATGCTCATCTAATCCCTCGTACCCCAGTGATCATCCAAATCGATGGTCGTGCATTCCATACTTTTACCAGGGGGTTCGAAAAACCATTTGACCCGGTACTTATGGCTGCTATGCGCTATACTGCAGAATACCTCTGTAGAAATATCCAGGGCTGTGTTCTGGCTTATACTCAATCAGATGAAATTAATCTTCTTCTTATTGATTATGAGAAACTTGAAACTTCACCATGGTTTGATAACCGGGTCCAGAAACTTGCTTCCATAGCAGCATCTATGGCCACTAATTATTTCAATCAAATATTTAAAGAATTAGTAAAAATTATTGGCAGAAGACATCATTCTCCAAACCATAGCTATGATCGTACATTACTTAAAGGAGCAGAATTCGCTGCATGTGCATTCAATCTCCCACGAGAAGAAGTCACAAACTACTTTAACTGGAGACAGCAGGATGCAATTCGTAACTCTATTCAAATGGTTGGTCAAGCACATTTTTCTCAGACCGAACTAAATGGTAAATGTAATCAAGAAATCATAGAAATGCTTATTCAGCAAAAAGATATTGACTGGAACAAACTTAAAATTTACAAACAGCGCGGTACCTGTATCATCAGATCTGTTCATAGTTCTTTCTTATTAAATGGTAAACAAATTACAGCAGATACATGGTCTCATGACTTCGATATTCCACGATTCACAGGTGAAGGTCGCGATTATATAGAAAGATATCTGTATCCGGATGATCCAAACAACACTACTTCTCGAAAGGACGGAAATAATTAAATTATGCAGAGCAAAGAACATAAAGATACAAAATATGCTTGGCAGTTAGAACGTGACAGTGATTACACTTCTGCTACAGCATTTGACTCTATAGAAGAATGCATTGCAGACGCTCAAGACTATTTTGCAGAAGAAAATGTAAAAATCAAATCAATTACAATTCAGGAACTTAGACCATATGAAATCTCTGTTGATGCAGAAAGAGTTCTTGAAGTTGTCTGGGAGGAAGCAGAGGCAAACGTTGGTGATCTTGTAGATGACTGGTTAGATAGTAGAACAGCTTATACTACTGAACAACTCAATGATCTTTCTGAACGCCTAACGGGGGTAGTTAAAACCTGGCTGAAAGAAACACATAATGAACCGGATTTCTTCCATATTATAGGAGAAAAAGAAATTTCAATATGTAATATACCACAATAGGGGGATAAATCATGGTAATACTTATATGTATTCTTTTATTTGTATTAACCGGTATTGGATGTTGGGCTTTATGTGCTGCATCTGATACTGATGAATATGATGATGAAGAAATTAAATATGATCAAAATGATGATAACAAATTTAATTAAACAATAAAGGAGAAAAACAAAATGAGTACTTATACAACAAACACAAAACCAGAATCCAAATTTGAAGACGTACCAGAAGAAGTTCTTACAGACCCAACAATGAGAACAGCACTTGGTATGGATCCTATCCCAGGGATGAATACTCCGGTGGATGATAATAAGCAGATTTCAATGTTTGATTATATGCAGAACAAAAATAACTCTTCTACATCTTCTTCTACTACCACCACTGCTGCCCCAGAGGTGACAGTTTTCAAGAATCTGGTTCATCCAGAGTTTGGAGAACTGAGAACTGTTGAGATTGACGGTGAGCCGTGGTTCGTAGGAAAAGATGTAGCGGAAGCTCTGGGATATAGTAATGCAAGGAAAGCTGTTTTAGTACATGTTGATGCAGAAGACAAGGGGGTAACGAAATGGGACACCCTTGGAGGAACCCAGCAGATGACCATTATTAATGAATCCGGTCTCTACTCTCTCATCCTCAGCAGCAAGCTTCCATCAGCAAAAGAGTTCAAACACTGGGTTACTTCTGAAGTACTCCCGTCTATCCGTAAGAATGGTGCTTACATCCGTAATCAGGAAAATATGACTCCGGCAGAGATCGTGGCTCGTGGTCTTATTGCTGCTCAGAAAATTATTGAAGAAAGGGAGAAAGAAATTGTACATTTAAATAATCGTTGTGGCAGGCTGACTCAGACAATAGCTGAAAAACAGGATGTCATTAATGCTATTTCCAGAAATGTACCGGCTCCAACAAAACGTATGATGCTGAACAGAGTAATGAGACGACGATCCCCAGAGCTGGCCCAGAGTCGATGGTCTTACTTATACGCAAGGTTTGACGAGATTTATCATAAAAATGTTAAGATCCGCATGAAAAATTATAATGCAGAACCAGGACATAGAAAATGCTATTCTATTCTTGATTTTATTGAAAAAGTACTTAATATGCTTGATGAATTATATGACCTAGCAGTAAAACTTTTCGAATCTGATTTTACACAGCTTATGCAGGAAATGCATTTATTACGTATGACTGATGAAGAATATGAAGACGAAGAATACTGGAAACGTGTACTTTAAGATAAGGAGGGAATGGTAAGAGTGCCTGCCGGTGCTCTTACCTATTAAAAATATGAGTTATTTACCAATCATAAGATTTAAAAATAGATGGCAAACATTCGATTTAAATTTACATTATCCATATTCAGTAAATGGGAAAATTATTAATTATACTCATTTAGGATATAGAGGTGATGCCTGTTATATTGTTGATAATGAATATAATACATATTATCTTCCTCATGATTACGCTGAAATTATTAATGATGCATTAAAATTACATAGCAATATCTATCATGAATGTGACACAAATTCACATAGACGTCAAATAATAACAAAACTCGAAAATATGAATAGACGTGAATATGGCGGGAATGATTTTGAATTACTTAATAGTGTATTGGCAGAACAAAGTAGAAACAGCAATTGTATTCATGGCAGAATCTTATACGATACTACGTGCAATAAAGCATATGTATATAACTGTGATGGAACCATACTTTGTGCTATACGTTTGTGTCACCTTGAACCATCATCTACGCAAAGAGGTCGTAGGTCTGAAGTAACATCTACTTTTGAAGAGGAACTTAATATTAACAATATTAACAATTTTAATAGGCCGATAGATAATGTAAGGGCATCTTCTAATAGTTATGAATTTGAGAGAGGATACTTTCGTAGTTTTGTCTCAAGCCGATTCAAAACATACATTCATCAATTTAATTATGTACCAAAATACATAAAACATTTTATGCCTGGAGAATCAGAAGATACTACTCTCCTGCTCGGAGCAGAGATTGAAGTAGGTGGAAATAATAATATCTCTTCTGATAATGACAAAAATTCCACAGTAAAAAAATGTATTCAGATTATGAATGGATCTGATAGTGATGAAGAAAATCTTATTTACAGTACACATGATAGCACTGTACAGATTGAATTTGACACTATGCCATGCAGTTTGGAATTTCATAAGAACAAAATGAACTACCGTGAAATGTTCGAATATCTTGATAAAGAAGGATATAAAGGTCATGATTGTGAAACTGCCGGATTACATATTCATGCGAATCGTAGCTATTTAGGGAAATCAAGAATATCACAAGAGTTAGTTATATCTAAGATCCTTTATATTCTTGAAAAATTTAATGATGAAATTTGTGTGATTGCAAGGCGCGACAATGACTATAGTGAATTTGCCGGTGAAAAGCAAAATGAAGATTCAATAGTTGAACTGTATGGTAAGTATAAGGATAAAGGTAAACGTGCTGCATTGAATTTACAGCATAAGGATACCATTGAATTTCGTATGTTTAAAAGCACTTTAAAATATGAAACATTTATTCTTACATTAGAGTTTGTAAAGGATATTATTGATTATGCTAAGTCTATTGATATTGAAGAGATTGAATTAGCAAAATGGTCTGATCTGATGAATTGTTTTTCTTCTGAATTACGTAAGTATTATGAATTTAGGTATCAGAAAAAAGTAAAAGATATAAACGGATCGACTGTGAAACAAATTCGTAAACGAATCTCTAAATTAAAGTCAGAATTAAAAAATAGTAAAAATTTCTTCCAAAAAACTAAGTTACAGCAGGAGTATTGTAATTTGAAGAGAGAATATAAAGAATTAAATAAAAAAGAGAAGAAACTTATAAAAATGAAACGTAGAATTGTAGAATCTGAAACAACTTCTATCTGTATACCTGCAATTTCTAATAATAATTATGGAACAGTTAGTACTAGAAATCTAAATCCTATAATTTAAATAAAATACGAAAGGATTACTATTATGCAGAAATATACAAAACCATATCCTACTATTGGAAATGTTATTGATGCAATACAACATAGAGGAAGGAGAAATATCATTTGTCTGAATTCGGATTAAAAATAAAAAATATAAAGGCCGGTACTCTCTTTGGATATAACCAGGGAGTCAGAAACCGGTACGATTATACTGAAGCAATGTTCAGTAACAGTCTATTCAGTGATTATATTATACAGAATGGACTTAATGTTTGGAATGATACCAGTACACGAGACATTATTTGTCTTGATTTTGATTTTGGAAGTCGTAGTTATGAAGAAGAAATGGATCATTTGCTAAAGCAGTTTGGACCATTTGAACATGACAAATCTTTATCTGAGGAATCCAAGGAACGTATTCGAGCAATATTTCGAAATGTAATTGATAATAAAGACAATTATATGAAATGTTCCAAAGATGAAATCCGGGAAATATTCTATGAAAACGGTGTAAATGTTGAATACATTTCTTCATATACAAAGAAAGAAGGTGAAAAAAAGACTGTTATTAATTATAAAATGCTATACCGCAACTCTTCTAAGGCAAAAGTCGGACAGGTGATGTTTATTAACTCAAAGCTTTATAAAAAAGCATATAACTGGCTGACGATGGGTCTTGGAAAGAAAATGCCGATGGAAAATGCTAAGATTGTAGAGATGTCGGCATATGCTCCTCTTACAACCAGTACAATAGTTGGAAAGTTCTATTGTCCTGTAGAAGCCATTCTTATTATTAAAGATACGGATAGTTTCTACAAGACAATAGCCAAGATCGTAAAAGCTGAGGATTATGTAGTTCAGGAAAAAGTTTTGGATGAAACTGCTACAGAAATTGCAAAGCAAAGAGCTATTGCTGAAGGAAAATTTTTAAAAGACGGTGTTACTCCGAAATATACTAAAAGATATAAACGAGTAAATGTTATAAAAAAGAAATGTGTCGTTCATGATGAAGAAACCGAAGTAAAAAATACTCTCTGGGACGGAGAAATGCTAATTGAATCTGATATTTTGCCGGAATGGGTTAATGGCATGGCTCTTTTAAGACAGCATTTCTTTAAGGCATGCGGAATTCGTACTCATATTCAGTTATTTTTTAAGGATTGGTGTGAAAAAACTGGACATGATTATGAAACTTATGAAGTACAGGATATGTTCGGAGTTTGTCATAAGCTCAAGGATATTCGCATGATTACAACTGATAATGCTATTAAATGGAAGAAATTCATGAATCTGATGGGTAATACACCTGCAGAAGCTTATCAGTATTGGTGTGATCGTGTCAATGAGACTGGATCTTACTGGGGGATAGTAAAGACCGATCATCCAAGTAAATTAGGCGGTGTGCAGCAGATGAGTTATCAGATGGTTAATACTCTTCCTTCCTATAATATAGATGTTCCATCTCCTTGCTCTACTGATGATGTGCGTAAACTGGCAAAAACCAGTGTGGATTATGTAGAGGGGATGAAAGATGATAACAATCTTTATGTACAGTATCTTAGGAAGAATGCTACGATAATAAATCATTATGAGATGCTGGCAGATTTATATGATTGGAATAAGGATTTTGGAAATAGTACATGGTTCCGATTAGAGAAACGTAAAATTATCAATCAATATGTAACCAGGCTTAGAACAGGCAAAATTACAATTGATGGAGATAATCTTACAATATTTGGAAATCCATATGCTCTTCTACTCAAATCTGTAGGAATGGATCCGGAATCAGATCCTACTCTTAATATTGAGCCAGGAACTATTCAATGTTATACAAAACGTTTTCAAGATGGAGAATATCTTTGTGGTATTAGAAATCCACATAACAGCCCAAATAACATCTGTTACTTACATAACACATATAGCGATGAAATGCAACGATATTTTGTATTCAGTAATAATATCATGGCAGTAAATTGTATTCATACAGATATTCAGGATCGTGCCAACGGCTGCGACTTTGATTCAGATTTCTTTTTTGTGACAAATAATGAAGTAATGGTTAAAAGTGCTAAGGCTGCATATGAACAGTATCCTACTATTGTTAATAAACTCAAAGAAAGTGGCCTTACATATAAGAATACAATGAAAGAATACGCTCGTATGGATAATAAATTCGCCAAATCACGTATTGGTATTGGAGAATCAAGTAATCTCGCACAGCTTGCAATGACTTATTATTGGACTAACCCAAGTCGTGAATTATATGACAACTTTGTTATTCTTTCGGTACTAGCTCAGGTTATTATTGATGGATGTAAACGTGAATATGAAGTGGATGCTATAGAAGAAATAAAGCGTATTAAAAAACTTCCTTGTATGCAGCAGTTAGAGGAAGTTGAGGACGAATTTGGTAATAAGAAACAGGTGCGTCGAGATTTTCCAGAATTCATGAGATATACGCGTAAGATTCAATATACAAAGAACGGTAAAGAGGTGGAAAGAGAATTGGTTGATCAGCAGAAAGAAAAGTTATCTGGAAGAATTTCTTCCTATTATATATGTCCGATGAATAGTTTACAGATTGTTATGGATGATATCAAGCCGATACATTCTACTAATACTATTCCTACTGAAGATCTTGTAATAAAAGTAAAAGGCAAAGCAAACGCTAGGCAAATGGAAAAAATTTTAGGATATGCAAAAGAACTTGAGCTTTTAAGTAAAGATAATATGTCTGATGATGAAATTCTTGCATATACCGAGAGATTCGATCAGATTTTAGCGGAATTAAGAAAAATAAAAATAAAAAATCCAAAGACTATGAGCAGATTGATTGAAATTGCTCTTAATACAAGTAATATGGGAAGAAAAAAGGATTATTCACGTTATACAAGAAATCTTCTTAATCTATTATATAGAATGGACAGAGAAGCATTCTTACAAAATTTCTCGAAAAACTGCAGAATGTCTGAAAAAAAATCAGCCTAAAACCCTTTAAAAGTAACAAAAATCGTAAATACAAATTCGTCCGGTATATGAGGGGAATAACTTTTCGCTTCGTTGCATCTTCAGGCACATATTTTGCGCAGGATATGTGTACATGTATGCAGACAGCTGTTTGAAGAAAAGCGAAACTCTCCGCGCTGTCTCCAATGCGTGTTTAAATATGGGATTCGAATTTTTTTGTGTAGTAGCCTGCCGTGGGCGTTAAATACACGGCTAAAAAAATCAAATATATTTGACTACAAGGAGAAAGATCATGAGTAATTATAGAATGTCCAAAGGGACAACAGAACACTTTACATCACTTGAAGAAATGAGAACTGCATGGGGAATGAAGCCCGTGACAAAGAAAACTTCTGATAAGAAGAAATTAAAAGAACAGCAGGAAAGATTTCTTAGTAAACATAAGTGTAAAGCATGTGGCACCCCAATGACATATATACATGGTAATGTTATGGCTTGTAAAAATCCTGAATGTAAAGGGATTGAAATCAAGCGCGAAGATAAAGACGGTAATGAAATGGTATCATATATCAATTCCTTCTGTACTTTAGACGATCTTGGAGCTGAAATTGCATCAAACATTTTCAGCGAATAATTGAAAATTAAATATTGATAATTCAAGGCAGTGTGCTGGTCAGTACACTGCTTTTGCTTTATATAACTATTATTTTTATGAGAAAAAGGAGAACTAACAATGAATAAAGTTGAATTAATTAAGGCTGTTGCAGAAGCAACAAATAATACACAGAAAGATATTAAAGTAATTATGGAAGCTGTGCAGGACGTAACATATGGTGCGCTGGTTGAAGGCGATGAGGTAAAACTGATGGATGGTGTTACTCTTTCTGTCGTACATAAGGATGCACGTATTGCACGTAACCCAAGAACAGGTGAATCTGTTGAGGTCGATGCAAAGAACGCAGTAAAATGCAAATTTGGTAAGGCAATTAAAGACGCTGTTAATGCGTAAATAAAGGATTGGGGCAGAATAAATTCTGTCCCAACTATTTATAATTATGGTAAATACTAAAAGGTATGGAAACATAGGTGAGGCGATGGCCATATCATTATTTGTCAAACACGGTATCCCTATAGCAATACCTTTTGGCGATAATGAAAAATACGATTTAATTGCAGAATTTAACGGAAAATTAAATAAAATTCAAGTGAAAACTTCTATTTCAAAAGCAGAAAATGGAACTGTTACTTTTGATGTTACATCATCTTCCTTGCATAGAAAAAATGGAAGTAAGGCTAAGTATACTAAAAACGATATAGATTATTTCTTTTGTTATAACATTGAAACAAACAAATCCTTTTTAATAGAGGCGCCTGAAACTCCGGTGAATATGATGACTGTAAGAATAGATCCGCCTAAAAATAAGCAGGTAAAAAATATACGGTATGAAAAGGATTATTTATTTGAAAACGTAATTAAATCTTTTGATATTATTGGAATGTAGGATAGTTTGGCAATCCGCCTGGTTTGGGACCAGGACATCGCACGTTCAAATCGTGTCATTCCAACTGCGGGATAGAGGAGTGGATCCTTGCTAGGTTCATACCCTAGAGACGATGGTTCGAATCCATCTCCCGCTATTTGTCATATACAAATGTATATGCCAACCCTTTCTGTTTAATTAATTACATTATGGAGGCTTGGCTCCGATAGTGCGCTGTGAGGCGTATAAAGGCAGATTTACACACTGTCGCTGCGGTATAAGCAATTATATTGCAGTCAATCTAAGCAAAACTGACATGCCAGAGACTCAAAAGGTCTCGTTTCGTATAGGGTAAGTGAAAAGATTAAATCCTATGCGGAAATAGTATCATGAAACAGGGAACGATAAGGTGGTCCAAGGGCGACTGCTGAGGAACACTTTCTGGCCGCAAACTGGATAGTTCATGCAAACTGTGAAGATATGATGGTGAATCAGGAGGTTATTCAATCTGAGCATTTATTAAGCAAAGGTGATAGCCATTTGTATAAGTGAATTGGTATGTGCCAAATTAGCTTGTATGGACATTTAGTAGGGATAATAACCGAACGATATGAAGGTGTGATGTATTCTTATCCTCAAAAGGGATCGGAGCGTCTGGTGTAGCACATCTTCAGTAGAGAAGACTTTTCAGATAATAAATAATTATACTGATTGAATTTTAAAAGGTTAAAAGATTTAATAGAAACTACAAGTGGGATATTATATTATACAGCGAAAGTCTACACCTCTGCATAACGAAAGCAGCCTAATACCATAGTATATTTTATGCAATATGGTCATTGATGAGTCTCGCAAGACTCTGATATGTTTGTCCGATTCTGCACAGTGTTCTTAGCGGAACTTTGTGGCGCGGCAGCGTCAATGGAATGATGACAACAGAGTAGTTATGCGGCTAAAGAGAAGTGCCACTCTTAAACAAGGCGGTTGTTGAAGCTTACTATATGTGCGCGAAGCGGCGTATAGTGGATAAGAAAAGAAACCATAATGTTTCGAAAGAGCTTCTATATTTATGTGTAATCTCAGCATAAATAAAAAATATTGGAAAATAGTTTAACTGGCAAAACATGATCTCGCGAATCAAATGTAGGTTCAACTCCTGCTTTTCCAGCTTAAATATATGGGAAGTGCCAATACGAGGCTACTTATGATAGAAATGCGGCATTTTTTGAATAGGTCTGAAAGAACACGAGCCGCGGATAATTGTGTTTTAGTAAGTAATAAAATAAAAAGAGGGGCAGCACCTCTGCTTCCCAGATGAATATGTCCGGTTAGTCTAGCGGTATAGGACACTGCCCTTTCAAGGCGGTAACATGGGTTCAAATCCCGTACCGGACATTTTTTGCTACTTTGGCGTAATTGGCAGGCGCAGCAGACTTAAGATCTGCTTCCAATAATGGAGTCTGGGTTCGAGTCCCAGAAGTAGTATTTGGGAGTTATGGGGATACTCTCAAAAGTTTTGGATTTTAAAATTTAGTCTTTTGAATTGGTGTTCTTTTTATGGAGAGGACAGATTATCCTCTCCTCCATCTCTAAGTTTACAATTAATTTGTGACATTTCCCAAGACGCTTGTTATATCAGGTATGCAAGAAGAGGCGTAAAGCGGGGATTTATTCGGGAAGTCTGCACCTGTACCTGAAAGTGAAAACGAAAAAGAACGTAGTCAATTTGACTCTATAGGATAACGGCTATTCCGTCTGACTGTCTATCAGAAGATTCCGGGTTCGAACCCCGGTAGAGTCGTTATTTTGCAAAGTAAATTCACTAGGTGTGGAACTGACCTGCTAAGTCATGTGATCCGACAGGATTGAGTTTCGATTACTCTGCTTTGCGTTACAAGATATGTAGATTACAGCCCACCTCCTGTGGGAATTCGTAGGTGAAAATCCTACCATGTAACTCTTGGTTATGTGATTGTAGCATATCATGAATATAAAGATAACCGGATTGATTCCGGTTGAAAGGCAGGATTACTCTCCTGCCTTTTATTTTGCTGCATGTCCGGGTTGGTGAGGAAGCGGTCTTGAAAACCGTTGGTCCGAAAGGGCTTGCAGGTTCGAATCCTGTGTGCAGCGTTGTGACTATGGCAGACTTGGCAATGCAGCGGATTGTGGTTCCGTCTTATATGGGTTCGAATCCCATTAGTCACCTTTATTTGCGCCTTTCGTATAATTGGTAGTACAACCGGCTCCAACCCGGTTAGTCAGAGTTCAAGTCTTTGGGGGCGTGTTAGGTAAGTTCCAGATACCTTGTAGCGAAAAAATCTGGCGGGATTTAGTCAGGACGAGACGCGGCTAAGTTTTTTAATAATTTTACCGAAAATTATATGGAAAGTTAAGGTTCCAACAGAATATATGACCTCCACTTATGGTTATATATTCGATAAGGGTAGCTGCCCATCTTAACACAAGGGAGAGTAGCCTAGCGGCGAAGGCAAGGGACTGTAAATCCCCCACAAAGAAACATCGAAGGTTCGAGTCCTTCTTCTCCCATGAGGTTGACAAATTAAATCAAAATTCCATAAAACAAGTAGATAAGTTTTACCATGGAAAGTGCTTGCACTTTGATTGGGTTTATTAAAGGTTTTTGTCTCTGATTGCAACAGATAATGAGCCTTTGAGTCTACAAATAAATAAAAGTGAGGAAACTTAATTGGTTAATATCAGTCAAAAAGAAGCAGAATACTTACGTAATCATGGAAGAGCTTTTGATGTGCGTGTACGTAATAAACACCATAAAAGTAAAGCAAAAAGCTATTTTCTTGTAGAGCATGTTCGTAGTGTCGAGATGTTAAACAGATACAGAGAATCAATCAATCAAACCGATTTTCTTACTGTAAAACCGAGAGATAAAGATTTTCGATTTTAAGCAGTAAAATAATTTGAAAGTTGGTGTTTGACATAGGCAGGAAGAAAAAAGAAGATGGCATTTACTTTATAGGTCAAAATGCTGACGATGTTACAGGTAGCTGCACTTATATAAAATATAATGGAAAAAAAATATTACTTGAATGCGGATTATTTCAAAACAATAATTATCTGGATTCATATAATATCAATTCTCAGAAATTTCCATTTAAACCTTCAGAGATCGACTATGTTTTTGTAGGACATACACATGTTGATCATATTGGTTTACTTCCAAGGTTAATAAAAGAAGGTTTTAATGGAAAAATTATCGCTTCACATGCAACTGCTCAATTAATGAAGCCATTATTATATAATTGTGCTTTTATATTGTTGAGTGAAGCAAATGCTTTATCATTTAAATATAAACGTAACTACTCTCCTATTTACACAGAAGAGGATGTAGCTACGACTTTAAATTATATATATGAATATGATAATGTACATGAATTATATGTTCTTGATGAAATAGTTTCTTTTAAATGGTTTGAAAATAGCCATTGTCTCGGAGCTAGACAGCTTCAATTAATTCTTAAAGATAAAAATGGTGTATCAAATTCTATATTATACACTTCTGACATTGGATCCCTGAATACAAAAAATCATTACGTTCCAAATACTGAAATTCCAGATACTTTTAATAAAGTAACTATTATGGAATGTACGTATGGAGAACCAGGCAGAATTAATAAAAAGACAAGAAAATTTGATTTAGAACATTTAAAAGCAGCAGTTGATACGGTTACAGAACGTGGCGGAACAGTAATCATGCCATGTTTTAGTTTCAGCCGTACACAAGAAATTCTTACCAATTTATATAATATTTTTCATGATGATATAAATTTCAAATATGACATTGTAGTTGATTCAATATTATCATGTGATATTTGTGATCTATATACTACTCTTCTATCTGAAGACGATTTGAAATTATGGAATAGTGTATGCAATTGGGAGAATGTGAAGTTTATAAAAGAAAAAGAAGATTCCTTAGCATGTGTAAAAAATCATTCACCAAAAATTATATTAAGTAGTTCTGGATTCTGTACAAACGGCAGGATCCTTTCTTATTTACATGAATATTTGAATGATGAAAAAAGCATGGTGATTTTTAGTGGATATACGGGAGCAGACAACTCTTATTTATCCTATCGTATTAAAAATTATAAGGAAAATAAATTTATAAAAATTAGTGGCGATAAGGTCGAAAATAAAGCTGACTGTATTTCTTTAGGTACATTTTCAAGTCATGCCAATAGAAATGAACTAATTGAATTTGGATCGAAGGTAAATACAGAAAAATTAGTTTTAGTTCACGGATCTGTTGTCGCGAAAAACAGTATAAAGGAAGACTTAAAAGAAGCCATATCTAAAGAAAACAAATCATTTAAAGTGATTGCTTCATCAAAAGATATGGTTATTTATTTATAGGAGAACAAGGAATATGGAATTTTTAGACATTTTAGAAGACGATAGTCTCTATCAGAGCACTATTAAGGAGCATTTAAAAGAAAGAAAAATTATTGTCAACGAAACTATTGATGACAATGTTATTGAAAATATATGTTTAATGATCATGAAATGGAATAAAGAGGATAAGGCACTTCCGGCATCATGTAGGAAACCAATTTATCTCTATCTCAATTCAGATGGTGGTGATGTTATTTCCGGGTACCAGGTATTAAGCTCTATTAAGACGTCTGTTACTCCAATTATTACAGTGGGATTTGCCAAATGTGCTTCTATGGCATGTTATATTCTGGCCGCAGGACATAAACGTTACTGCTTCCCAAATACAGTAGTTCTTTATCATGATGGACAGACTGGATATGTAAGTTCATCTAATAAAGGTAAAGATATTCAGAAATTTTATGATAAATTAGAGCAACATCTGAATGATTTTATGGTAGAACATACAAATATGACTGCAGAATATCTTGAGGAAATCAAGGATCGTGAATATTATATGTTCCCAGATGAAGCAAAAGAAAAAGGAATTGTAGATAAGATTATTGGTATTGATTGTGATTTATCAGATATTCTTTAATACTGAATATTATTTTAAACTTTCACAAATATCATTTTACTATTATACGTTCAATATGTCAAGGAGAATAAGGAGAAAATAACATGGAATTAAAAAAAACTGTTAAATATGATGGTAAACTCAAAGGTCTTCATATGGTAGACGAACAACTTGTAGATATGGATGGTGAAATCATTGATATTTTAGATATCTTTGAAAAGGCATATGGTGATAAACCTTTTGACATGTCTACTACTACTAAGACTGAGGAAATCATCAATCTTGATGAATTAGATTAAGGTATTTTATATGGATAATAACGAATTTCTAAAAGAACAGCTTGATCTTATTAAGAAAAAACAAATAGATACATCTATTGAGTGGCAAGATGTTGCAGATTTTCGTTCTAGTCATGGTAAAGAGCCAGAGCACCGCGATACAATTCGTAAAGGGTCTAAATTGCTTTTAGAATATATAGATGCAGGATGGGATTTATTCCCATCCTCTTCTATTCAATTAGGACGATTTTCTGATGAGATAGCTTTAAAAAAAGAACGTATTAAATTACAGACTGAAAAGCAAGAATTTAATAAATGGATTCGTGAGTATTCTAGGGATGAACTAATTGCCGAACATATTGTAAATGCTGTTAATCAATTACAGCCATTAAATGTACCAGGGTACATTCCTCCAGTACATATGAATAAAGAATATCTTCTTACAATTTCGGATGCTCATTTTGGAGTTGAGTTTGAGATTAAAGATTTATATGGAAATATTTTAAATGCATATAGTCCGGAAATATTCAAGAATCGTATGTGGGATTTATACAATAAAGTTATTGAGCAAATTCAAAAAGATCATATTCAAGTTTTAAATATTTTTGAACTAGGCGATGCCTTAGATGGAATTCTTCGTGCAAATTCTCAGCTTATGCAGTTGAGATATGGAATAATTGACTCTGCCATATTATATGCTGATTTTTTATCTACATGGCTTAATGAATTAAGTAATCATGTTCGAATTAAATTTCAAATGGTAAAACGTTCAAATCACAATCAGCTGAGATTAGTAGGACAGCCTAAAAATGCTTTTCCAGATGAAGATATGAGTAAATCCATATTGGTTTTTATGAAAGAACGTTTGAAGGATAATCGTAATGTTGAAATTATAGAAAATTCAACCGGTCTTGTATATGCACAACTTGCAACATATACAATTCTTGGAGGACATTTTGAGACAAAAAATTTAGGTGATTCTTTGAAAGATTTTTCAAAAACATATCAAGTGCCTTTGGATTATATTATTTCAGGCCATTGGCATAGTTTAGCTACTGGAGATGTTGGAATCAATTCAGAATATATTTCTGTACGTTCAATTATTGGCGTAAATCCGTATAGCTATTCAATTAATAAGGTGTCAAATGCAGGAGCCTCTATGTTTGTATTTGAACAGGGAAATGGTCTTGTAGATGAACATCATTATAAATTGTAAAGGAAAATATTTATGGAAACAAATAATGAAGAACAGTTTGTCGAGTTCGACGAAATATTAAATTTTATACATGAGAATACTGGATTTGATAAAGAAGTTATTGAAAAAGTGCTTGATGCAGAAACGAGATTTTTAATTAAATCTGGTATTGCTACTGAACTTAAAGAATAGTATGAGTGGCGTTGCTGCTTATATTATACATTTCAGGAGAGCGTTCTTGCTCTCCTATTTTCTGGGCGTATGGCGCAACTGGCAGACGCGCCTGACTTAGGATCAGGTTTTTGTAGGTTCGAATCCTACTACGCCCATTTTTTTATTATGAGTACAAGGAGGAGTTGTTTATGGCAACAACTAAGAAAATTGAGCCGGTAAAAATGACTCCGACTCAAATGAAGAAAAAAATAGAGGCACTCGAAGAAGAAATTCGAGTATATAAAGAAGATACCGCATGGTGTTATATGTGCGGAAAACCCAAAAAGAAAAATAGAGAAAATTTTTATAAAAATACTGATCCTTTAGTTAAGTCTGGATATGCTGCTATTTGTTCTGAATGCGCCAGAAAGATTGCATTAAGAACAGATGAAAATGGAGAAGAACATAAACCGACGAAAGAGTCAATTATTCTTGCTCTGCAGTATCTGAATAAACCGTTTTTAGAAAATGTCTATAATAGTAGTGTTCAAGCAGCTGAAAGAAATGCTGGTATTCCAGGAGCAAAACAAAATGCATGGAGTACATATATAAGAACCATTGCAATGCAGCAATATTCTGGGAAACAATTCAAGGACTCTGATTTTTTTAAACAAAAAATTATATATGAAGATGAAAAGACTCCTGCAGATGTTATAAAAGGCAAGGAGTCCCAGGATAATTATGAAGGTTTTGAAAAGAATAAAGCTGATGTAATCAGGTTGATTGGATATGATCCATTTGAACAAGAAGCATTGTCTGATCAACCATTTCTATACTCTCAATTAATTGGGTTGCTTGATTCTAGTGAAGACGCAAATGATGATATGATGCGTACTGCTTCTGCTATTTCTATTGTAAGAGCATTTTTACAGCAATCGAAAATTGATAATGCTATTGCTACTTATATGTCTGATGTTCAAAAACTTAGAACAAATTCCGCTACAATAAAAACACTACAGGCGAGTAAAAAAGATCTTACTGCCATTATTAAGGATCTCGCTGCTGAAAGTTGTATTTCTTTAAAGAATAATAAAAATGCTAAAAAAGGTGAAAATACTTGGACTGGTAAAATACGTAAAATCAAAGAAATGAATTTGCGTGAAGGTGAAGTAAACGGATTCGATATCGGAACTTGTCGTGGTATGCGTCAGGTTATGGATATGAGTAATGCTTCTATATTGAAGCAGCTCCGACTGGATGAATCAGAATATTCTGATATGCTAGCAGAACAAAGAGAAATGATAACAAAGCTTCGTGATGATTTGGACAATTACAAAGAAATTTCTCGTATTTTATTACGTGAAAATATTGATCTTAAAGATTATATGGAAGAACATAATTTAATAGAGCCGGATAATTTAGTCGATTTAAATGAACTATTCTCCTGCTTCTCCTCCGATGAAGAAGAAACGGAGGTGGCCGATGATGAATCCGGATCTGATTCAAGAGCTTCCGAAGCTTAATTATTGTGAACAGGGAAATAAGATTTTTGTAAAGCCTGGAGTTTACCCATTATCTTCACGCAAACTTGAAGGTTTTATGAAAATTGCAAATCTTCAGAAATATTATCAATGCAATCCTGTAAGATTTATAAATGATTTTTTTAATATAGAATTACTTGATGCACAGGCATGGGTAATTCAGAGAGCCTGGAACTGTCCGAATGTTTTGTTAGTGTGCACCCGTGGATTTGGTAAGTCTACATTGATAGATATTATGATCATGGCAAAAGATATGCTATTTAATAACTATTGGACATACATTGCTTCCGGTTCTGGATCACAGGCTGAACAAACGTTTACGACGCTCGAAAGGCTTGCGAATGATAATATAGATACTATGCTTGGTTCTACAGGTTATATTTTTAAGGCAGAAATTGAAATTAAAAATGCTGCTGGAGATGGCTTCAGTCACTCTTCTAATGGATTCTCATATTCCCTTTATAATGGCTCATTTACTCAAACACTTAACAGTAATGTAGATAAAAAAAGAGGTATGCGTGGTAGTGTTGTATTTGATGAATGTGGATTCCTTGATGAAGAAATGATGTCGGTATATGCAGCTTTTGCAATTGTAAATAAAAGCTTTAAGTCCGGTAAGGATCGTGATGGCAAATCAATCGATCGTAACCGTCTAAGATGTATTCCATCAAATATTCCAAACCAATTATTTTATATTTCTTCCGCTTCTTCTACAGATACAAAATTCTATAAGTTATATAGAGATTTTAGCAAAAGACAACTCATGGGAGATCCTGATTATTTTGTAGCTCATATTGATTGTGAAGTTGCATTTAAACCAACTATTCGTGGAGAAACAATGGAACCTTTGTTAACACCCGGTACAGTAGCTGCAGAAATGCGTTCTAATCCAGAAAAAGCGCGTAGAGAGTATTATTGTGAATTTACTTCTGATGCAGGTGCTAATGCGATTATTCGTAGAGGCGTTATTGCACGTAATGAAGTAATTCGTAAACCTGTGCTGTATAATGACACCGGACAGAGAAAGATTGTTATTGCATATGACCCGGCTCGAAGTCGAGACAATTCAGTAATTTTGGTTTGTGAAATTTACTCTGAAAAAAATCAAGACGGGGATCTTGAATATAAAATGAGACTTTTAAATTGCATAAATCTTATTGATATAAGCAATAAAAAGAAAAAGAAACCTATGCAAACACCAGCTCAGATTGACTATTTGAAACAGGTTATTCTCGATTATAATCAGGGCGGGGATGAAAACTACAGTAATATTCTCGGAGTTTATATTGATGCCGGTTCTGGTGGTGGTGGTGTTAATATTGCTGACTATTTAATGCCTGATTGGAAAGATAAATCCGGTAAAACTCATAGAGGACTGATTGACAAAGAATATTCAGAAGAATATGTTAAAAAATTTCCAAATGCAGTCAATAAGCTTCATTTAATGGAACCAACTAAATACAAATCAGAAATGTATGAAGCCATGATTGAGATGATGAATCAGGATAAAATTGAGTTTACGGCTACATACGATAACAAAGGATATCTTACAATATTTGATATTGATAAGGATAAATACGAAAAAACTAAAAAAGATCTAATTGCCAAATATAAAAAACAGAAAATGACAGATGAAGAAATTGATTACAATGTTCAGAAAGAATTAGATAAACTTCAAAATGTTAAGAGCCATATTGAAAAATTAAATTGGCAAGAAGAAGCTTCTCTTTCAAGTATCGATGCATTAAAAGAGGAACTTGTAAATATGATCCGTATTCCACGACAATCAGGAAAAGATTCATTTGAATTGTGTCCTGAAAAAGCTAACCGTCTTCATGACGATAGAGCTTACGTTACATGTATGTGTTCTTATGCTCTTCAAACTGAACGCCGGAAAAATATTACTGCAAAACGTAAACCTAAAGTTGACAAATCGTTAGTTCAAAAACTTACGATTAGAAAAGGCGTTGTACGTTCTATGTTCGAAACTTAATATAATTATATGATATTTCAAAGGAGGTGCTGTTACTTGGCTAGACAACAAGGAAATATTTCTGCAAAAAAAGTTTCTACTGCAAAAAAAATTGATCCAGCACCTTCTCAGCTGAATAATACGGCTGAAATGCGTGATTGGTATCAAAAAAATAAAAAAAATATTGAAAATTATGCTGCTGCTATGGAAGGAGCAAAATCTCTTCGTGATATCACTAAGACAAGCACTAAAGCGGTGACAGCTTATAGTAAGGACAGTCTTCGTACTTACCTGCAAAATATTGGAAGTAATGAAAAGAATTTAAGAAATTTATCAAGATATCTTTATTATCGATGTCATGCTTATTATAGATTAATTGCATATAATGCAAACATGTTTTGTTTAGATGCAAGATCTGTTATTCCGGAATATGATATGGTTGCAGGCGTAGATACGAATGCCATGCTTAGTTCTTATCAGGACACATTAAATGTGTTGGATAAGTTAAATCTTCAGTATGAGTTCTTAAAAGCTTATACTATTTGTTTTAGAGAAGATGTTTTTTATGGATGCGCTTATTATGATGAAATAGGAATGTTTATTCTTCCGCTTGATCCAGATTATTGTAAAATTTCTGGTATATACAATACCGGTGATTTCGCGTTTGTAATGGATATGAGTTATTTCAGATCCAGACAGACTATGTTGGAATTATGGGGTGAACCCTTCCAGTCAATGTATCGTGCCTATGAAAGTGATACTACAAATGGAAAGTGGCAGCCTATGCCAGATGAATATGCTATTTGCTTAAAAGCCAGAGCTGAAGATTGGGAAACTGTAGTCCCCCCATTCTCTGGTTTGTTATCTGGAATTATCAATCTTATTGATTTAGACGATCTACAGGCTATTGCTGACGCTCAGGATATTTATAAAATGATCTGGTTAGAACTTGAAACGATAACTGGTAGTGAGGATCCAGACGATTGGAAAGTTAATCCGGATATTGTTATTGAGTATTTTAACAGGATGATTAATGAATGCCTCCCTGACTATACTTCTGCTGCTATTGTGCCAGGAAAATTAGATCAGATTTCGTTTAATAATGATAAAGCAACAGATACGAACAAAATAGCAAAAGCTACAGAAACTCTTTTCAATTCTTCTGGTGGCGCTCAAATTCTTAATAGTGCTACCATCTCAGGTACAACAGCCTTTGGAGCAGCAATTCGTGCCGATACAGAATTAGCTATTTCTATGCTTCTACCACAGACTCAGGGATGGGTTAACCGCTTCCTTACATATTGGGTCTCTAACCCAGCCAAGGTAAAATTCTTTGAAGTTTCTGCTTATACAAAAGATGAATTTAAAAAAGAACTTTTGGAGGGGGCGCAAAATGGTCTTCCTACAGCTCTTGCATACAATACTCTTAATCAATTTTCTGAAAAAGAAACTCTGGCATTAAATGTATTAGAGCAGCAGGTTCTTGGAATATCGAATTTATTTGTTCCATTGCAGACTTCATACACTCAAAGTGGTAGCTCAGATACTGGTGGTGCCCCAACAAAAGATTCTACAGAAATCACAGACGACGGAGAAGCATCAAAAGATAAGGCTGATAAAGCTAAATAAGAGGATAATAATTATGGATAATAAGAAATTTATAATTACAACAAACGATGAATCAGCTTCATTGCTTATTCAGACTGGTTTTCATCTTGTGAGCCAGAATGGTAAACAGTGGACTTTTTTAAATGACAACAAAATGCTGTTTAACAATTTAAGCGATGTTGTCTATTCAGATAAATTATTTATTTGATTACTCCTCTTCTATTTGAGGAGAATTACTCAAAGAAAGGAGGAAAATCTTGAAGAAATTCTTAACTATTGACGATTTGATTGAATTTTGTATGAAGAATAATTTTTCTAAATTCAGCAGCAAAGAATCTAATGCAGAAATTAGCGTCCAAATGCCAGCAGTCGCTACATTTGGAAAATCTGATGATAATAAGCATACAGAAGGATTATGTCCTTTTAACGCTACTGCATATCATGATCATGTCAACTTAAACAAATCTAATATCAACGAAGATACATTTCAGGAAAATACACAATCTATACCATATCGCCCTATTCTGGCAAATATCGTTGAAAATTCTGATGGTAATAAAGATTTTGGATCACATGATTTTACAGTGGAAACTGATGAAAATGGAGAAGAAAAAATCACTTATCAGGAACGTCCAGTTGGTGTAATCAAAAAAGATTATACAATTGAATATGATAAAGAAGCCGGAGTTAACAGAGCTGTAATTCAGGGATATCTCTGGGAAGGATATTGTCAGGACGCAATTGATATTATGCAGCGTAGACAACAGGTTGATTGTAGTGTTGAATTGAGTATTAGAGAATTATCATTTAATGCTAAGGATAAAGTGTTAAATCTGGATGATTATTATGTTAGTGGATTGACTTTACTAAATGAAAATGTTGGTCCAGGTATGGCTGGAAGTAATGTTCAGCTTGCTGATTTTGAATCAAAAAATTCTGTATATTCTAATTTTGATGTAAATACTAAAATGCTTGAAATGTTAGAGAAGATTAATGCTACTCTCTCTAATTTCAATAAAAAAAATGCTGATGGAAAGGAGGACAATCAGGTGAACAAATTTGAAGAACTTTTAAAGAAATACGAAAAAACTGTAGATGATATTACTTTTACATATGAAGGTCTTTCAGATGAAGAACTGGAGGCTGCCTTTGCTAAGGCGTTTAATACTGATCCGGCAGGTGATCCTGCTCCTACAGAACCAGAAAAATTCGTAAAATCATTTGAACTTTCTCACAGCGATATTCGTTGTGCACTTTATAACTTATTAAATGCATATGAAGAAGCAGATAATGATTGGTATTTTATTAATTCTGTATATGATTCTCATTTTACATATGAGAATTGGGATGGAGATAAAATCTTTGGACAGGCATATAAAAAAGATGGCGACAATGTTTCATTTGATGGTGAAAGATATAATCTTCATCGTGAATTACTGACTGATTCTGAATATTCTGAACTTCAGAATATGAGATCAAATTATGCTGCAATTTCAGATAAACTTGCTGCTTATGAAAAGAAAGAGGCTGACGAAGCTAAAAATGCACTTTTTGAGTCAGATGATTATAAAGGAATTTATGAATCAGAAGAATTCAAGGGTTTAAAAGAAAATCATACAGAATTTTCAGTTGATGAATTGAAGTCTAAACTTGATACTATATTGCTGTCATATGCTAAGTCTGGCAAGTTAAATTTTGCTGTTGAAGATGGTGATGTGCATGATAATAACGCCGGAAAAAAAACAGTAAGTAAAAAGACTTTTGGAAATCCATCACAGACTAAAAAGAAAAATAGATATGGATCTTTATTTGCATAATGCAAAATAACATATTTGTTTTATAAATCAGACCGTAAATACGGTCTTATTTTTTTTGCCAAAATTTATGAAAGGAGAACAACATGATTAAGTACAGTATTGAAAAGCATGCTGTGGCCTTCCCTTCTAAGCTTGTTGCACAGAATGGCGGAGAACACATTTATAACATTACACTGACCTCTGATACAGATAATGGAAATCTTGTAGCAAGAGGCGATTTTGAAGATCTTGACCGTTACACAGAAGCTGCTGTTACTACATTTGAAGGTAAAATTCAGAAACAGGCTGCTAATGGTAATTGGTATGTAGAGGTTGTTGATCCAGGAGATGCTCTGTTTGTTTACATGCAGGCATTTATTGCAGAGGATTGGACAAATACATGGAAGAAGGAGTCTAACTTCTATAACGCAAAAGGAGACGTTGTAAGAGGTTATGCTCTTCATAAAGGTGATGTATTTGAGGTATCTGTTGAGGGATTCGATGGACAGCCAGCTGAAAAAGCGACAGTTACTTGTGAAAACAAGAAATTAAAAATTGGTTAATTTAAGGGAAAGGAGGAAAAAATATAATGAGACGTAAAATGACTTTTGCTGATTTAAGTGCACATGTTCAGGAAGTATTTGCTAGCATGTGTAAAGATGGTGTTACACCAGAGGAAAATTATGAAGGTTTCAAAAAGCTTACATATGATCTGAATCATAATCCAAACGAAATGTTTGATGAAAATGGAAATAAAAAGACCAAACGAGACGCAGAAGATGCGGTTCGTAAATTTGTATATGCAATTATGGGACTAAACGAGAATTCTACAAAACGTGACAGAAATCGTGCTATGAAGAAACATGGTATTGAACTGTTCGAAGTTATGGAAGAAGAAATTGATATTAAAGTCGAAACAGGCTTTAAAGAATCAGAATTCTTCAATAACTATGTAGAGACAAGAAACCTTTCCCGCGGAGATCGCCAGGAATTCTGGACAGATGATAAAGTTGTTTTATCTACAACAAAAATTGCGGGCGATCATCATGACTTTACACTTCAGAGACTTGGTTCTGGAGAAAGTTATACTGTAACCACAAGTGTATACGGTATTGCTGTTGGTGCTGATATTGATCTGTATTTGGCAGGAAGACTTGATTGGTCTAAATTCACAGATCAGTGTGCTGCTGCTTTCGTGAGACAGATTCAGAATGATATTTATGCTGAAATGATGAACGCAGGAAAGAAACTTCCAGCTCAGTTCCAGGGCACAGGTGCTCTTTCAAATGCTACTAAGGACAAGCTGGATGAACTGCTTGAGGATGTATCTCTCGCAAATGATGGTGCTCAGGTAGTTATTATGGGTACAAGAACTGGATTACAGCAGTTCCAGAAACTGATGGATGTTGATTGGATCACAGATGATCAGAAGAAAGATGTTGCTACAATGGGACGTCTTGGATACTATGGTCCATATACATTAGTTGAAATCCCACAGAGATTCGCTCTGAATGATACAACTAAGAAATTAATGGATCCTAAGACTCTGTTTATTATGCCGCAGGTTGAAGATAAGTTCATTAAATTCGTTGATGTTGGTGAAACAGAAATCTATGAAATCACTGATAAGGGTGATCGTATGGATGATACAATGAAATACGAAGTACAGAGATCAATGGGCGTAGGAACACAAATCGGACGTTATTTTGGCGTTTGGACTTTAGCCTAATTTTTTTTATTGTAAATTAATATTATAGTCGTGTGTCATATAGATGCACGACTATACGAATAAAAGGAGGAACTTTTCATGGCAACTACTGCAGTGAAAAAGACAAAGACTACTGAAACTGCTACTGAATCTGTTACAGCATCTGTTACGGAACCTGTTACATCTGAATCAGCAAAAACAGTAGAAGTAAAAAAAGGAAAGAAAACTTATGCCCCTACTGATGGGATTCCATGTAAATCTATTACTAATGGTGGACTTTATATGCCAGGGCTTAAGTCAAATATTTTATACACATGGATTGATGCCGGAGATGTAATTGAAGTTGAATATCAGGATCTGCAGGCAGCAATCAGATCAAATAATGGTTATGTTATGAATCCATTTTTTGTTATTGAAGATGAAGAACTTGTTGCACAGTTTCCACAGCTTAAGAAAATTTATAATACATTATATTCTGTAGGTGATCTTGAAGATGTAATTACAGAGCTTTCTCCTGGAGATATGAAGGCTACTATTCTTTCACTTCCGAAAGGGGCACAGGACTCTATTAAACATCTTGCTTCAAAAATGGTAAGTGACGGTAGACTTGATAGTGTAAGAAAAATTAAAGTGCTTGACGAAATCTTTGATACAGAAATGAGTATTATGACAGGACTATTTAATTAAAAATAAGGAGGTATATTATGCCTTCTCTAAATTACGAAGAAATATACTCAAAATTTCGATTAAAAGCAGAAGCTTATGATATTTTACAATATCGTGAAGATGATGTAAGTGCGGTTTTTATGCCGGAATATTTACATGCATCAATAAATAAACCTTATATTCGAAGACTTTTTTCTGAATTGAAACTTGGAGATACAGTTCAGGAATTGACATATATAATGAAATATTCTGTTGATGATGATTTTGATGCAGAATTTATAACTGATATCTTAGGTATAGGTATGGTAATTGAATGGATTACACCCAAAATTAACAGCCTGAATAATACTCAGCAGGTATTTGGATCTTCTGAGGAAAAATTTTATTCTCAGACTAATCATTTAAATGGTTTAAAAGATTTAAAAAAATCATTAATCAAGGAACAGAAGAACTTGATTAAAGATAGAGGTTATATATGGAATAGTTATCTGGATGGAAGTAATACATAATGGATACAATTTACGGACATTTTGATGATTTACAAATTGAAGAATATAAGGAAAAATTACACAAAGAAATGTTTTGGCTTCTTTTATATAAGGATCCAAAAACAAAAGATGAATTTAAAAATGTTGACTTTGAAAAATATTTTATCAATTTAATGAAGAAAATCGATGGTTTGAATACTCTTCTCTTCTATCCTGTAGAAATTGTAGCAATTATGAGTTTATTACAGGCGGCTCTCAATGAGACAAGAAGTGATGATTTTAATTATCGTTCTTACCGAAAATTGATACTAGATGCGCATTCGTTAGTAGACAAAATTAATTCTAGGAGTTGATTCTATGGTTACTGCAGAAATGTACAAAAATTATTTGTCATCATATGGCAGTAATCTAGCTCAGGTAAAGAAAAATCAGTCTGATGCAATTATGAATAATTCTTTTACTGCCGATGCACAATATAAAAGAGTTTATATTTTAACAAAAGATGGATGGAAATGGGAAGATGCTAAATATCAACGTCATGCCAAGCTTTCCATTCTTAAAGATGCAGTGGATTATTATTTACAATTTCGGCCTAAAGTACATTATCCAATAGGAAGTTATGTGTTTGTTCCTGATGATACTGACTTCGATATTAACATATCTGGGCACGAACTTGATAATCCGCTCTCACTTCCAGACGAAAGAATTACACAACTGTGGTTTATTGTCGGTAGAGATGATGCGAATGCTTTTGTTAGATATAATATATTAAAATGTAATTGGAAATTTCAATGGATTTACGATAACAAATTATATAAATGTTGGGGTTCAAATAGATCAGCTAATAGCTACACAAGCGGTCGTTGGGATGATCAATATACATCTTCGCTTGATAATCTGACAGCTGCATGGCTTCCAGATATTTATTATGCGTATGGTAATAATTTATATGATTTAGGACTTAGTGACGATCGTACTATTATGCACGAACAACGTTTTATGCTTACGAATAACATTCTTGACCCAAAAGTCTATCAGGTCACAAAAATAATAGATCTTAATCCTTCTGGAGTAATTAAACTTTCCATAAAACAAGATGAATTGAATAAAAAAGTTGATAATGTTCAACTTAGAATTTGCAATTATTATAAAGGTTCTGGTGATCAAAAAACAGAGATTATTCAGAAACCTCAAACAATGATTACAAGTTCACAAATTGAATGGATGTATCTAAATGACGATGGTGAAATCGAGCCATTATTGGACCGTTCAAAACAGTTTCTTTATATTGGAAAAAATTCATATTTTGAATATAAACTTCCTTATGCCGATCTTACTTCTGAATGGAATATTAGTCTTGTTGACAAAAATTCCGAATATACAGAAGAAGAAAAATCATATTATGAAGGATTAATAAAATTGACTGTAATGGATAATGTCACTATATCACTTAAGCCTGGAAAAGCTCATAGTTTAATAGGTAAAAGATTTAATTTATCAGCCACAGATAATAATGGAGACAATCATTCTTCTATTGAAGTGGAGGTGCAATTAGATGAATAGAGATATATCACATATTACACGAGATCTTGAAAATAAGAAAAATAATGACATTATTTATAAAAAAGATAAACTGTTAAAACTATTCAATGAGGATCCTGATCTTAATGAAATTTTAGGGAAAAAAGATAAACGCCCGTTGAATAAATATACAGATAAAAATAATCCCACAGCTCAAGAACTAAATGAGCGAAATTTAATCATTGAATATAATAAACGAGTTGATAAAAAGCAAATTCTTCCTATATTAAAACTGAATGGTATTAATAAAGAAGTATTAAATTTTATTATGTTTGATATAAATGATACTGATACATCATATTACAATAAGGCTATGAAAATACAAACACTTATAGTTATGTGTTTAGTTCATGAAGATGATCTTGATACAGAATATGGAATTGTACGAACAGACTTATTGAGTTATATCGTAAAAGATCTTTTATGTTGGACGAATTCTTTGGGAAATCAACTTAAATGTATAGATGATTATGGAGATATTATTGACTCTAGGTATTATTGTAGAACGTTGAAATTTGAAATTGAATGTCCTAATAATTTATATGCAGGAATGAATAACAAATATGACAATTTCCAAAGAATCTGAAATTGATGCACTGAAATTATATTTTGGTGAACCATTTGTTATCGAAAATGATACATATAATGACATTATAATTAATCAACCTACAATAGGAGACATTATAAAAAGTGGTGAGAAAAAGATTTATTCTACTATAAATATTTTTATTGCTAATCCTACTATGTATCGCATGCAATTATGGGATCTTGGTATTGATTGGAATAAAATGTCTGACTTTTCTTTGTTTTGTATGCTTGTTCCAAGTATAGACTCAAAATCTACAAAGTTACTATTCGGTGACTTGAATTTCCAATTGTTTCAATTGCAACAAACACAAACAGAAGACGGGGAACCGTTTTTTTATTTACTTAATGAAGAACAAAATGTTCAGATAGATGAAGCCGCATATCTACAGATGGCTTCGTATTTAAGAGCTATGTTCAACACTTACCCAAAAGTGGAAAAAGCCAGGGGAAAATCTACAAAAGAATGGATGATTGAAGAAGATCGCATGAGCTTCGAACAACACAAAAATGATGTTTACAAATCCACTCTTCTACCACTCATATCTACTTGTCTTAATCATCCCGGTTTCAAATATAAAAAAAATGAATTACGTGAAGTTGGCATTGTTGAATTTATGGACAGTGTTCAAAGATTACAAGTTTATGAATCTTCTACTGCTTTACTTAAGGGTATTTATAGCGGCTTTGTTGACGCTTCAAAGATTGATAAGAATGAACTTAATTTCATGAGAGAAATTTCTCTCAAAAATTAATTTCTATATACAAAAAATTTAAAGGAGGAAATCATAATGGGATTTACATTAGATGATATCGTAATCGACCGTGTTCAGTATGGATATGCTGAAGATCTTAGCGGAAATCCATTATATGCATTAACTCAGCTTCAGGATGCAACTATTAATATCAGTGCTGAGTCAACAGATGCAACAGATAATCAGGGTAACCTGATCAAACGTTTCTGGAAGGCCAAAACAGGTGAGTTTACTGCAAATAATGCAATGATTAACCTGAACGTTATTGGCGCTGCGTCTGGTGAAGGTAAAAGAACTGCTTCTTCTACTAATAAAATTAAAATGCCAAAAATTATTACTGTAAAAGCTGGTGCAAAAGCAACATTAACAGGAGTTGTTGATGGTACTGTAAAAGTAAATGCTTTCAGCGCAAATGGTTCCATGGGTACTGCATATGAGAAAGATACCGCTGCTGCAACAGATAAATACGCTCTTACAGAAGGGGGAGAATTTACACCACCTACAGCTGCAGGCGTAGATACTTACATCGTTATGTATGAAAGAGAAGTTGAATCTGGTGTTGCTATTACTAATAAGGCAGATAAGTTCCCGCAGACAGTAAAGCTTACTTTAAAGGCTCTTGCTGTTGATCCATGTCATTCTGACGTTCTTAAAGGAGTGTATATTGTACTTCCATCATTCCAGGTATCTCCTGAAATTGAAATCTCTCTGACAACTGACGGACAGCTTGCTTACTCTGGATCTCTTCAGGTAGATTACTGCTCTGCTGATAAAGCTCTTTATCACATTTATTGGGCTGATGAAGACGAAGAATAATTATTAGATAATATAATATTATTCTAATTACGGTCGGTATGTGTCATAGCATACCGGCTGTTTTACTATCCATATTCAAGGAGGAAAACATGGTTAAGAAAAATAACAAGAAATGCATTTTATGCGGAAAAACATATACATATTGTAGTCGCTGTGAAGAATTCGACCATCTTCCAAGATGGATGGAGATTTATTGCAGCGATAATTGCAGAACAATCTTTAATACATTAACAGAATATAATGCTGAAAACATTACAGCTAGAGAAGCTGCTGAAAGAATGAAAGATTGTGATATGTCTGATGTCAGTAAATTTCATGAAGTAAATCAGAAAATGATTGCAAAAATTCAGAAAGAAACTGCTGATATTAAATTACAGAAGATCTCAGAAAAAGATATTGTTGAGCCGGATTCTGTAGTTGACGAAGAAAACAGCGAGGAAATTGAAACTCGTAAACCAGTACGTACAAGAAAACGTAAATAGTATTTGAATAGTGATTTTTTAGGGGTATGTCTCACTATTCGAGACTACCCCTTTTTTCACTTTTAAGGAGTAAAAGGAATATGAGAATACAATCAAATTTGAAGCCGCGTGATTATACGGAGAAAGAAGTCTGCAGGATTATAAATCCGAAGCAGCGTGATTTATATATTAAACATAGAGTATTTCCGATAGATATGTATCCAAGTGTTACGGATGACGGAAAAGATATTATTGTTTACATCTTTTTAATTGAAGAAACCAAAGAGCTGTTTCAGCAATGGCTTAATCATACACTTGAATAAGGAGAACTTTACATGAAAGAAAAAATTTTAGATAAACAAGTTCTAAGATATGTTATTGCTACTACTGTTTCTGGCAAACCAACATATCTCAAAAAGAAATTGCAAAAAATTGAATACAGTTTTGTAACAGATATTGATGACGCTACTAAATGCTCATCTTATGCTATTGCAGAGGCTGTAAGAAAATACTACGAACATGACACTCGTGATACTAATGCAGGATTGATTATTATTCCGGTTGTTATCAGTTATGAATTAGTAAAAGAGGTTTAAATATATGGATAAATCAATTATATTGACAATTGATCAAAAGACATTAGATTTGTATACAAAGTATTATTTTTTAGAACATCCAAGAGCCAAGAAAATTCCTATTGAAAAACCTTGGCATCCTTCGATTAATACTTGGATGATCTTACCACGTATACAGATGAATGCGTTAAAACAAAAGTGGAAGGAATTCGTAAAATTCTGGGTAAAAATAAATAAAATGGATAATAGGCAGTTAGATGATTTTGATCTCATTGTAACTGTCTTTTTTAATACAAAAAGACGACACGACGTAGATAATCAAATTCCTAAATTTATTTTAGATGGATTAACTGAAGCTGGGACTATTGTAGACGACGATGAAAAGCATCTTCACTCTCTCACTTTAAAAACCGGATACGACAAGGAAAATCCTAGAACAGAATTTGAATTTATCATCCATGAACATATAGAAAATAAGGAATAAAAGGAGATTTATTATGAGTGAAATAAATAAAGTTAATTCAGATACAATTGAAAGAAAAATTGATGTTCCAGAGTTCATCAGAAGATATAATCTCTTGAAAACAGATGAACAGCGAGATGAATTTGTTAAAAATATTATTTGGAGAACATATTGCCCTGTTTTAGAAAAGAAACTTGTTCTTCAGACAATACTTGATAAGTCTATTACCACTGGAAAAAACGGGGTACAGTATATTGATATGTTTTTATCTAAAATCAATATGACTACTACTATCCTTATTTTATATACAAAATTGAACATAGTAAAAACTGATGATAGTACTACAAATGCATTTCAAGATTATGATTTATTATTTGAAAATAATCTCATGAATAAAATTTGTGAAATTATCGGAGAAAGAGAATTGTCTGAACTTATGAGTATTAATAGTTTGCTTATGGGTAATTTCCATGAAGAAAATAAAAATATCGAAGCATATGTTGCGAAATATACAGAAGCATTTGCTACTACTGTTGGTATGTTTGCCAACGAAGGTATTTCTGAATTAATGAAATATGTAAAGGAAAATGGAATTAAACTTGATTTGAAATAAATTATAGGAAGGGGGCATTTGATATGACAATAGAGGAATTTGCTCGAAGGATAAAAAAATTAATGGCTGATATCCCACAGCCATTTTCAAATTATTTGGCTGAAGCTATAGCTCCAGAAGTTAAAGCCAAAGTTAAAGAAATATTTGATAAATGGGTTAACAATTATTATGCGAGTTATTCCCCAATATATTACAGCAGAACATATGGATTAAGAGATGCATATGTTTGTGAAGTATACGGAAATCTTCTTGTATTTGAATCAGATGCCTCTTTACTAAATGGATCTCATAGAGTAAGCAATGAATATATTTATGACCGTATGTTTTTTGAAGGATGGCATGGAGGCGCTGATAAAGGAGAAGGTCATCCGGCGCCAGGATCATTATATTGGAGATCTCCATTTAAAGAGTATACACATTGGGGAGCTATGGCTGCCTCATCTGCTGCTCCTGGACCTAAAATTCAGTCAGACGTAAAAAACTATTTTAAAAGTGGAGAATGGCATAAAAAAGTAGAGGCTGTAGGGATAGATCTACTTATAAATCGTTATGGATTATAATATAAAGGTTGGTGAACAATACATATGGCAAAAATAAGAGAAGAACTTGAAATAGTAAGTAGTGACGATCTTAATTCATTGCTTAATAGATTAAATAAATTAAAGGATGAAATTAAGGATACTAACAATACAACAGTTAAGCCTAAGACAGATTCGTCAGAAATTGATAAAGCTAATATAAAATTAGACAATTTAAGAAAAAATGCTCAAAGTGGAATTGATGCAAAAGTAAATGTTCAACTTGATGCTTCTGATTTAAAGAAGCTCAATAATCTCCCAACTGCAAAAGCAAAAGTGGATTTTCTAGTAAATAAAGGTACTATCAGCAAAAGCATTGGTAAAGATTTACAGGCCGCTATTGGGAAAGCTTATTCAAATGTCAGTAGAAAATTCAAAGATTTTCCAGGGCTAGATAAAGAGCCTAATATATCTCTTGATAATTTCATGAAAAGAGTTCCTGAATTATCAGCTCGTCAAAGAAGTGGCATAATTCAGACACTTACGGATAAGGGCATAATATCAGATAAAAATATTCCTGAATCATACGAAACTGTATATAGATTAAAAAGCTACTTAGAAAATGCTAAAAAAGCAGTATCTAAAACTATTCCGTCCGAGGCGTTTACTGCCCCGGATCTTTCTTTATCTGCAACAGAATATGGTAATGCAATTAATGAACAAGTGAAGCTCGTACAAAATGTACTTAATGCTTCTAAGTTTTTTGCTGATTTAAGTTCTAAAATGAATGTTAAAGCTGCTGCAAAAGTTTCACCTGAAGAAATGTATAAATTAATGGGCGTTGGTTCTGAAAAGGCTGATACAGGTAACTATGTTGCTTATCTGGCAGATCAGATTGCTAAGAAAGCAAATGTATATGATATTATCGATCAGGTTGTAACGGGCGCTCTGGATCCGACGCAGATCAGTCAAAAAGATATTGCAAATAGCATTTCAAAAATTACTAAAAAGAAAGAATCTACACCTAAGGCTTCTTCTACTGGTAAAACTAAAAAAAAAGTAAAACCTGTTATTGATGATTCTGATGACTCAGATCGACCAGAAGGAAATATTGAAAAATTATATGATGAATTAAAAGATGCATATAAAAATTTTGTAGAAGCAAGAAAAGCAAGAAAAACAAATAGTATTCATCCATCTGATTATGCTTTAAAAAGTGCAGTATTTAGAGAAGCGTATGCAAAAGTAGCACCACATTTATTTGATGATGAGAAAGAAAAATTTGTTGGTCCAAAACCTATGAGTCAAGAAGTAGCACAATTAGCTGCTGATTCTACAAGAAAAACAGTAGAACAGATTTATTCGATAAAGAAGCCGCTTAAAGATCTGGGTTATTTAGGGAATAATCCCGATGTGTCTAAGATATTCGATAGAATTTCCAACAGAATTATTAAAATTAATGCCGATAAACTCAATAACCGTGATAATGAAAATGGCGATACTGATGAAATTATAAAAAATATTGGAGTAATGAATAAATTAGCAAGTCAGCTTGAAGATATGATTCATGCTGACGGGCATGTGGATTTTGCTATTAAAAATCTTCCTACTATTACGAAACCAGCTACTACTGCTTCATCGTTACTTGATAATTCTGATATTAAAAAACAGACAGAAGAAACTGCAGATGCTATTACTAGAACAGCAGATCAAGTTATTGATGCAAAATCCAAAGAAGTTGATGCTGTTGTTGCTGCAAATGATAAAATTGCTGAGTCCGAGAAGAAAGTAACAAATCAAGTTACAGATGCTGCAAAAGAACAGAACGATACAATCAAAACTGTGTTTGGTTTGAAGAATGTTAATTCTAATTTAACAGAAGAACCTGTTACTCCACCAGAATTAGATGGCTTAAAACAGCTTTCTCAAAGGGAATTTGGTGACGCGCAGAAATATATTAAAGTGTATGAAGATACTAACAGAACTATATACACCCTTACTCAGACATATAAAAAACAGTTCGATGCTAATGGTAATCTTTTAGCTGAGGGATATGAAAATGCTATTGCATATTATGATAGTTATGAGAAACTTGAGGGAGAAGCTGTTAAATTAAGTAAAAAGATTAACTCTAATTATGCGAAACTTGATACAGAAAGATATAAATCTACTGATAAACAGAATCCTAATTATCTTAAAAAGTTACAGGATGATATCAAATCTGATCAACAAGACTTATCCGAACTACATAGAATTGCAAGGTTAAATGCATCTCTTTCTAATAACAATTATACATATCAGGATTTTACTCAAGCACTTCGAAAAGGATCTGCTGAATCCGCCAGATCATTATCTGCAACTCGTAAAACAAATCGTGATAATTTCAATGTTCAAAAAGATACATTAAATACCGATCTTTCTAAACAGATTTCTGATGTGAAATCTCTTGGTCAGGCAGGCGCTATTGCTGCTGCAAAGCTTCAGACTGTACAACAGGCTTTAGTTGGTATTACTACTCCTTCTGGACTTGAAGATACCAAGAAACAGATCGAGGATATTGGTAAACAATTCGATGCAAATAAAACTCGTGAGTCTGCATTAAATTATGTTCACAACCTGGAACAGGGATTAACTGGTAAATTACCTATCACTAAACAAAATAGTGCTACTTCTCAATTTGAAGATAGTATCAATAGAACAAATGGTACATGGACTGGACCATTAGCTGATTTGGATAAAACATTCAAATTTAATCGTAATACTACTGCAACGGAAATTGACGGATATATTGCCGATGCAAAAAAACTTGGAGATATCGGGAAAGAGTCAGCAGAAGCATTTTCCAATTTAAAAACAAATCTTGAAAATTGCTATACAGAATCTGGATTGAAACAAATTCAGACACAAATGCGTGGAATTTCCAAAGAAATGTCTACTGCCAAAAAGCAGGCAGATGAAGCTGCGAAAAATTCTGAAACTGCAAAGATCAATGATCAGTATACTCAGATTATGTCAGATATGTCTAATCTTGAGAAGAAAAATAAAGAACTTCGTACTGCTCTAAAAAGCGATAAAAACGCTGATTATATTAAAAATATTACCGCAGAACGAGATGCATATAAACAGGCTGTAGCAGGTGCAGATGAATATATTGATAAGCATAGAGAGGTTCTCGGAGATAAAGCTGTAAAACAATACAATACAGCTAAAAGTCGTGCCGGTCAGGTAGAAACAGATATCGAAAATGATATTGCAGCACAAACAAAAGCACTTGATACCAAAGATTTTACTGATAGATATACTTCTGCTATTGCTGATGTAAAAGCATTGGGCGAAGCTTATAAAGAACTTAGTAGTATTCAGAAAGAAGCATTTTCTAAAAAATCCGGACAATCTGCTACCACTTTGGACGATTATAATCAGAGAATTACTACTGCTCAGAATAAAATAAAAACTTTAACTACTAAAGTACAAGATTTCCGAGATAATGTATGGGGATCTGATGCTGCTCAAGTGGATAAATTAAATCAGAAAGTATTTGACAATTACGAAAAACAGTTCGACAATATGTCAAATACAAAAGATAACTATACTGCTGATTTAGTAGAAGCAATGAAAACTGCATATCAATTGAAGCGTTCTACTGAGGCTAGTCTACTGAAGAAAGCAATGAATGTTTCTTTAGACTCAGGCCAGTCTGCTGAATTAAAAGGCAAAAATTCCTATGCTTCTCAGCTTTATGGTTCTTTACGAGATCAGGTTATAGAGCAGTTTGGTAAAGATTTTCAGGAGCAGGCAATTTCTGATTTAAGAACAACTGCAAATAGTCAGAGAAGCGATATTCTCAATACAAATTTCAAAACACTCTCTGGTGACATTGGTCAATACGTTTCCAGTGTCACTAAAGCAGGTCGTGCTTCAAAACAGTTTGAAAGTGATTTTTCTGGAATTTCTACAGATCTTGTAAATCTACAAAATACTTTCACAAATCCTTCTAAATTAAATTCTCAAGGTATTGCAGAATATTTTGATCAGATGAATGCAATTGCTAAAAATTATGAATCTCTGAAACAGCATTATTCCTCTGGTATAGGTAAAATATCGCTTGATTATGAACAGGCTCTTGGAGCAATCAGTGGTGAAAAATCTGTTGGAAAAAATAGCAATTACCTTAGAGCGGCTCAAAGTTATATTGAAGAATACAATGGTATTTGGAGTAAATATAATGAAGATGTTAAACAATTTGCTGAGGGTAGTGCAGAAAGACAGCAATTAACCGCGCAAGCTGAAAAAGATTCTACAGAAACTATCAAGAAGATGCAGAATCTTGCAAAAAATGCATCCAAGTATGAAAAAGTTACAAATAAAGGAACCGAAATTGACTGGACAGCAAATAGAACAAAAAATACAAAAGATGCTTCTGCATTTTTAAATCAATACGCTTCTTCTATCGGGTTGACTTCTGAGATTTCTACTAAAATCAATGAGTCTACTGGTCAAGTAACAAAAACATTCACTGATATTTCCGGAAATACTGTAACATTAACCGGTAATATTGATAAATTTAATGATTCACTGCGTGTAACACAGTCATTAGTTTCTAAGAGTGGATCTGGAATGTCTTCATTTGGTAATTCTATCAAAGGAATGGTATCAGGAAACTTTAAAGGTGCTATTGCAGATATTGCAAGTTATGTTTCTTATTTCCAGGTGACCATGAAAGCAATTCAGCAGGCCAAACAAGGCTTCAATGATTTCTTAAATTTTCAAAAAGACTTAACAAATATTAGTTACACAATGAATTTATCACCGGATCAATTACAGAATCTTGGTACTTCTGCAATTGATATGGCAAAAGATTTATCAATGTCATTAGATAATACTATGGACATTTATAAAATCTATGCGAATATGAATACTACTGCTTCTGAAATTCAGCAGACAGCTAGACCAACTGCTATCTTAAGTAACTTAAGTGGTGTTGATGCCTCTACTGCTGCCGATCAGGTACAGGGTATTTTACAGCAGTTCCATATGTTAGAAGATGGATCTACTACTGCTGCTGATGCCTCTATGCATATTGTCGATGTTCTGGATAAAGTTTCCGGAAGTGTGGGAATTGATTACGCTAAAGGTATCAAAATTATTTCTGATGCTGTACAGGCTTCCGGTCAGGTTGCTTATGATGCAGGTATGTCATATGAACAGCTTGCAGCTATTACTGCTAAAGTATCAGAAAGAACTCGTGAAGATGGATCTTCAATTGGTAATGCTTTGAAGACAATTATCACAAGAACTACAAAAGTCGGTAAAATGCCACAATACGCCGACGAAGTTGACAATGCAGCTTTATCTAATGCTTCTGCATCTCTGCATGCTATAGGTGTAGATGTTTATAATCCGGATGGATCTGATCGTGGTATCATTACTGTTATGTCTGAGCTTAAAGATAAGTGGGACGATTTAACTGATGCACAGCAAGCCAAAATTTCGTACGACGTAGCAGCAACACGCCAGACGAGCAAGTTCAAGTCCATGCTGGATGCATTCACAGACTCCATGTCATTGGCAGAAGAAGCAACAACCGCAAATGGTAATGCTGAAGCTAACCAGGAAAAATACATGGAATCAACCGCTGGTAAACTACAAGCAATCAAAACACAGATGCAGGATTTCTGGGTTAATTTCTATAATTCAGGGACTGTAAATGGTGTTCTTGAATTTGTACATAGTTTAACAGAAGGATTTACGTCACTTGAAAAAACACTTGGACCAATACCGGCATTACTTACTGCTGTATTTGCAGCAATGACAGTAAAAAATGCAACAATGGCAGGATTAAAATTCCTGAGTGGTGGAGGTCTTGCAACAGTCGTAGGTTAACCCAAAAATCTAAGGGTCACACGTTATTTTCCGATTTTTAACAATGAGCCTATCTACATAGAGATTCATATCAATGTGTGGAGAATAGCGACTTAAAATAAATAGAGGATTAATACGTCGAATTCACTATTCTATGCTGATTGCATAGTGAAATGGGCGAAAGCTCGTGACAACGCACGTACCAACCTGATTTACGATTTAGTCATATGTGAAACGTTAGTAACAATTACGCAAGTAATGACGAGGGAAACATATTAATAATCAGGAGGAGTAGAGAGAGCACCCTTCCTCGGAGTATATTATATATACTTTTAATGAATGTTCCATGAGCGGCACTTCTCTTCTGTCGAATCGCTTTATGCGGAGGAGAGAAAAATAAACTTGACAAAAGAAAGACACCGCGGTGATCAAGCGCAGTGTCTGTAAGATAAGCTTTGAATTTTAAATTATTGAAATTTAACCTTTAAAACTTTAATTGTGTGGGTTTCACCCCACACTACCAGAGTTGTATTTCTACTTCTCCGGTGTCTCGCTTGCAAACTCGCAATTAATATCAATGCTCTGTTCTTTCAGGTTTATTGATGTCACGAGTTTTGTTGGATTGTGCTGGAACACCATCCATAAAGCTGCAAGTAATACTAAAACCGTAAAGAATCTTTTAATTGCTATCTTTGCAAGCTTAAATTGATGTTCTTCTTTCTTCATGTTCCACCTCCCTTCTGCCATATGGCTAAAGTAAATATAAGTGGATTTTGATTTCGGACAGAACATCCGATTTTGATATTTATGATTGTAGGTGTGTGCAAAGCCGAGGCACACTCTCGGCTATCCTACAATTAGTAAATATATCACTAGACTTTATTGTTGTAAAGTCAGAACGTAAGTTCATTCTTTTTCATATGTCATACATCCGATGATTAAATATCGCTTTGTTCTACCGTATTCTTCTGAATCAGTTTGTGCATAAAGTGTATAGAGATTTTCAAAAGGTTGTGGTGCAGGTTTCTTATAAAACGGAGATGAATATAATTTTTTTCCATACGGATCTAATTCTTTTCTAAAATTGTCAAGAAAATTCTGTTTTTTGATTTGTATTTCATAATCCGACCTATTCTTTAGGTCTGACATTGTAATAGAATATTCTGTTTGACAATATTTACCAGGAAAAATATTCTGAATGACAATAACTTCACATTCACATATGTCAAGAATTAAAAATGGTTTACAGGAACAATAAAATTCTGTGAATACCCATCGTGTACTTCCATATGAGTTCATTGATATACTATTTTCAGGAGTGACTGTTAATGATAAATTTGCAATATTTTTATGTAATGCTTTCGTGTAAATATCTTTGACTGGTTTATACTTTGCATATTTGCTTTGTGAGACAGAAATTAATTCTTGAAAATCGTCTGGAAGATTTGAATTTATGTGTCCAATCATTCTTATACTAAGGCTTATATAATCAGGATCAGATATTGATAAACCATTATTATGTACCAAAATTTTCCTTAGAAGTTTTTTATCGACAATTCGATAATCTTCCCAGAGAGTATTTGATTCTTCTTTTAATTTTAGAACATCTGGAGTATTAATTTCATCCCAAAATGATTGCTTAATTTGTTTTTGAGATTCACCGATCTCTATAATCTTTTTTATTCTATTGATTTCTTCTGGGCTATAATTTCCAGTATACATATGTACTCCATTCTGAAAGTAGGTGTTTATATGATTAGCTTAACAAAAAATAATAACATTATTATTCCGTCTCAGATTCAGTTTGAAAACCAATTTGCCGTCTTGGAGCTTCTGGAATTTCCTTTGGCTGCGCGCTTAAAAGAAAATCCAACTGATTTATATGTTGTATCAGTTTCTGCGGTTTGCCGTAACTGTCCTCTCCGTAAAACACGATTAGGTTGTACCCAATGTAGCCGACTTTGTTGACAATTATATTAACTGTTTCTCCAAAATGAGCTACCGCAAGAACCATATCATCTTCGTCTGGTAACGATTCTTGATAAGAACATAATGCCTCATATAGTTTTTGAGCGATTACAGGAGCAGTATTTTCATTCTGAATATCAGCAGATAATTCTTGTTTCATATGAAGTCTACGTTCTTCTATATTTTCATAAAATCCATTTACAATATTATGCATATCCATAGTATTACCTCACCTTCCTGGCCACCACTTGTGACCGCACTTCTGGCAGAGATTCTTCTTCTGAGATGCACCAATCCAGCCGAAAAGTCCGTAACCTTGTTCTTCTGTTGTTACTGATGTAGAACCACAACGTGGACAACGAACAACATTTTGGAATGTATTTGGTTGTGGAGTTGGCTGTTGCGGTCTGTCATTATATCTTGGTAAAACATCAAATTCGAATGTTTGAAAATTATTTTTTATACATTCAAGTACTAATTTTGCCGTTACATAAGTTGATAAAAAATAGAATTCTGACCATTTTTTTAATTCATTGTAGAATTGTAAATATTTTTCATCACTTATTACCGGACGAAAATTTGATATTCCGTATTCCAGCTCAAGAAACTGTTTAAAGTGCGTTTTATCCTCTTCAGACAGTGGTATATAGTATTGGCTTATACAAGAAACATCCTGTTCTTTATTTCTGAAAATACAAATGTTGGTCGCTTGAATCACTTCTTCAGATAAATTATTATTTATAAGAAATTCAGATGCAGGACATCCGCAATAAATACAAGCCGGAGCTTTGTCACTTATCTGTTCTCCACATTCTGGGCATTTAATAAGGGCCATAGTATCATCTCTTTCTTTTATTTTTTATATGAATTATACCTTAAAATTCATCTTATGTCATTAAGTAAAATCGGAAAACTTACAAGCGCATTTAGTTCATTTAAAAATAATCCGTTAGATTTGACTAATATGGCTACTGCATTAGCTTCTGTCGGAAATGTTGATAATGCTGCTAAATATTTAGTAAAAATAAACAAACAAAATGGTAATTTTCTTGGTGAAAATGCTATGGCAGTTTTATTGAGTAAAGCATATCGTTCTTCAGGCATTAATCAAGAAATGGCTATGGGATCTATAAATAATGCATTAGCAAATAGTTCTAAATTTAGTATGGGTGGAATGCTTGGTAGTCTTTCTGCTGTTGGTACTGGTATTGCAACAATGTTTGAATCTATTGCCCCAGTAATAATTCCTTTAATTATCGCAGCAGTTGCTGCTAAAGCAGGTAAAATGGCTTGGGATAATTTTGCCACAAATACTGCTGCTAAAAAAAAATATCAAACTTCATCTAAGGCTTATCAAGAAGCTGCTTCTGAGAGAGATTCTGTACAATCTGAATATGACTCTAATAAAGAACGTATCCAAGAGCTTCGTGCTAAGGCGAATAGAACTGTAGATGAATCCAAAGAATTATCTAATCTTCAAAGTCAGAATGATTTATTAAATTCACAATTATCTGTAAAAAATCAAATTGCCGATACAGCTCAAAAACAAGCTGCGTTAGATGCTAAAACTGCATTGGAAAAAGGGAGCTATCGCAGTGGTGGGCTTCTTAATATGGACTACGACAGTGATCTGGAACATGCATCTCAATTAATAAAAGAAATTAAAGAAGCACAATCTGAAAAAGCTGAGATTGAAGCAAATCGTTCTTCTTACGATGATTCATATTGGTCAGATTATCAGAAAGAAGAACGTGATATTGCAAAATATGACAAAGATATCACTAATAAAAAATCTGATCTTTCAGATTTAATGACAACTATTTCTGATACTTCGCAAGATTTCTGGGATGAACAAGGAAATTTAGTTGATAAGTCTACCAAAGATACAGCTGACAAAGTAAAGAAACTTGCAAATGATTATACATCAATTACTGGCGTTTCAGATATCGACTCTAAAATGAATAATTTGTTTGCTCGTTCACAATTTAAGGATGTAAAAGATCAACTTCTGGATATTGGTAAAAAGCAGGGTTCTAAAGGTATTGAGACTAAAATTGATGAAATCGATGGTCTGAAATTTGCTTTAGATGACGCTGGCATCAGTGTAGATGATTTTACTTCTGAGCTTATGGCTATGGCAGATCCAGACGCAAAAAATCTGGAAGGGATTAAAGAAAATCTAAAAGATATTTTCGGTGAAATCAAAGATGCAGACGGAAATTCTCTTTATGACTTCTTTAAAGATAAATCGAATAAAGATATTGAGGGATACTATGATTATTTTCTCAATCAGGGATTAAACCCACAAACCAGTGATTACACATGGAAAAAAGAAGATATTGAAAATAGTTATAATGATTATCTCAAATCTAAAGAAACTATCGAAGCAGAGTCTTCAACATTTTCATCCAAATTCAAAAATTCTGCCGAAGATACAGCAACCGACCTTGACACTGTAACTGATAACTTCCAAACAGATATGTCAAATATCAAGTCTTCAATGGATTCTATCAAATCCGGTACATTCCAGAATTCAGATATTACTGATCTTATTCAGCAGTTCCCGGAACTTGCTACAGAGACTGATAATCTCCAACAGGGATTACAGAATTTAGCGTTTGATAAAGCAAGTAATGCTATCGGCAAAATTAGAGACTCTGTAAAAGATGTAACTGATCCAAAACAGCTTGCTGCTGCTGATAAATATGTTCAGAGTATTATGGATACTATGGATCTGAGTGGATTTGATATGAGCAATGCTAAGTCTGCAATTCTTGGTAATTTAACAAAGAATTTAGCAGACAAACATATGGCCTCTGTTACAACACCAAATCTTGTAAATCAGTTAATGTCAGAATATGGAAATGATGAAATTGCAGTTCAAGCAATTATGAAATTGTCACTTGATCCATCAATGGCAAATGCTGATCTCGACACTTGGAAATCTAAAATTGAAGATACTAAAGTACAGATTCAGTTGGATACTTCAGCTAAAAATCTGGATAATCTCTCAAAAGAACTAACTCGTCTTCAAACTGATGCTTCCAATCAGCAGACAAGACTAAACAATAAATCTGCTTATAATATGAAAGCTACTGCTTCAGATTACACCAATTTAATTGAAAATGGTGACAAACAGATTGAGAATCTTAATAATCAGATTAAAGAATATCAGAATAATATCGATGCTTTGAAAAATAGCAAAGGCTTATCTCCTCTTTCTGATGAAGATAACGAACAAATTAAGCAGTGGCAAGATCAGATTCAAGCTTCTCAGATGTCTATTGAAAACATGAAGGCTTCTCAGGCCGATTGGACAAAAACAGCATTTAATCTTCCAGTAACTGATATGCAGAACACTGTTACCGCTCTTACATCAGCTATTAGCGAAATGCAGACAGAAACAGGTCTTACATCTGATACTATGGATAGTCTTAGAACACAATTCAGTGATCTAAAAGATGCTCATGTTGATAATGTATTCGATCGCACTGCAAAAGGTTTGAAAATCAACACAGAAAGAATGAAGGATTATCTGGAACAACAAAATGAATTCATGAATTCTGATTTTGCACAACGGATTCAGGATTATCAGGATCAATTATCAGCAGGTAATAAAGATTATACTCAGCAAGGATTAGAAAATCTTAAAAATCTGCAGGCACAGTATTTTGCTCAGTATCAGGAGGCGGCAAAACAATTCTCTGATTTCCAAGCTATGGTTAATGCCGACAATCTTTCTACTGAAGGCAATGAATATACTACAGCTAAGAGTTATCTGGATAACGCAAAAGATCTGTATGATAAAGGCTTAGTTGGTACTCCTCAGTTTAAAGCAGCTGCAAAATATTTCTCTCAGAATGGTTTTGAAGATGCTGATAATTTCATTGAGAACTACAACAAACTTAAAAATTATTACACTGATGATGCTTCCGGTCCAAAGAGATTTTTAAGCGATCTTGAAGCTAAGGGATTGGCCACTTACAAAACTCTTGAGGATGGAAATCAGCAATGGATGTACTCTTTCACTGATACTCAAGAAGCTGCAGATGCTATGGGTATGAGTCTTGAATCATTCGAATCTATGTTTGGTAGATTGAAAGATTATGGCGATACAAATAATTTTGTATCTTCTCTTGAAGAAGGTGCCCTGAAATCTGAAGAGATTGACGATAAACTCATTGATGCTCAGATTAAAATGGGAAAACTGAAAGCTAGTGGTGCAAATCAATCCGCTCTGGACGATCAACAAGCAGTTATTGACAATTTAATTGCACAAAAAACTGGTATTACTCAGGCTATATCTGATTTCAAAGATGGTACTGTTGATCGTAAGATTCAGGATATCAAGGATGCCAAAGGTTCTATTGACGAATTAAATCAGTACATAAAAGATAATGGTATTGATAAAGATTCTGATTTAGGCAAGAAATATATCGAATCAATTCAGGAACAAGCTAAGAAGACAGGCATTAAATTAACACCTGAATTTGAAGTTGATGAGGCTGCTTATAATGAAATGATCCAGAGTTATGAAGCGAAAGCTAAAGGCTCACAGATCAAACACTTCCAGGATGTCAACGAAGGAATTGAAAGTGGTAATACTGGAGATTACTCTGATTCTGATGTTGAACTGGTTAATAAAATTAAAGATGCTCAGGAACAGAAAAGTGAAGCATTACAGAACGTTATTGATGCTGTTAATTCATTGGATAAAGATCAATGGAATGAAGCAAACCAGATTGAATTAGGCAATGGAGCTTATGAATCTGAAGATCAGGGTATTCGTAATGTTGAAGATGCTCTTCAGGGACTTTCAGATCAATTTGGACTAACAAAAGAACAGGCAACTGCTCTTCTACCGGCTCTTGAAGCTTTAGGTGTTGTTAATATTGATCCTAATGTTGATATGACCGGGCTGGATGAATTGGATCAAGCTACTCAGGACGGAATGGCTTCATTGCGTCAGATGCAAGCAGATGGGGATATTAAACTCTCATTTGATGTGGATAGTAGTATAGAAGGATTATCTGTAGATAAACTACAATCACAAATTGGTGAATTAGAGCATATTAAAGTAAATTTTGACGTAGATTCATCTGAATATAAAGCAATTCAATCTATGATTGATCAACGTGAAATGCAAATGCATGTTCAGATTGCAGTAGATAAAACCGGTGATATTGATAAGTTATTATCTCTTAATGATGAAGAGTTGGCTCAAAAAGCTGAATTGGACGTAGATGTCAATACCGAAGATGGTAAAGCTAAAATCGATGAACTACGTTCAAGTCTTGAATCTTTATCAGGTGATACACCTGCTATATCGGTTAAAATTGACGAAACTCAATTCCAAGCATTGACAAAAGAACAACAAGGCCAAGGAACTGTAACTTTCAAACCAGAACATAAAGAAGTAGATGCTTACCTTGCTGAAGAGAAAAAAAGCGAAGGAAAAGTAAAATGGTCTAATGAGACAGGTTTAGTAGATGTTTATGCTGCTACCGAACATTATTCTCATGGTACTGTTCATTGGGGAAATAATATTTCTGCCGTTCAAACTTCATTCACTGCTACCGGAACTGTTAATTGGATAAATTCAGGTGGGCCAAGTGGTGGTTTGAGTAAAGAAGTTCAACTCTCAAGTGGTACGTTCAAAGCTAAGTCTACAGGAAGCGCTTACAATGTTTTAAACATCACACCAGCTCATGCAAGTGGGACAAATGTTGCTATTAAACAAGATCAGCAAGCTCTTGTAAATGAAGTGGGCGTCAACGGTCACGCTGAATCAATTGTTCGTGATGGTGTTTGGAGTTTAATTCCTGGCGGTGCTCATATAGAGAACCTGAAAAAGGGCGACATTATATTCTCTACTACTCAAACTGATGCTCTTCTTAAACACGGGGCTATTCAAGGACATGCCAGAGCTTATGCAAGTGGCACTGTTACTTCTCCAGGCGTTATGAAAGCTTATGCTGCTGCTGGTAATACTCCGGGATTCCACTTCCAAGGCGGGGCTGCAACTGTTAAACCTGCCGGATCTGGAAATTCTGGTAACTCCGGTAATTCTGGTCTTCAACATGCAATCGAAGATAATACAGATGCGGTATCAAACAATAGTGATGATACAAGTGACGCGGCTGATGAAGTAAGCGAAGCTCTTCAAAATGTAATCAAGAAGCTGAATGATAATGCTATGGATTGGGTTGAAATTGCTATGGATCGTCTTGATCGTATAACTTCTAGGTATACAGATCTTGCCGAAAGTGATTATAGTCATTATACAAAAGCTCAAAAGTATTATAATAAAGCTCTTGAAAATACAGATAAAGAAATCAAGGCTGCTAAAGAAAGCATCTCTGTTTATAAAAGGAAGTCCGAAGAAGTTGCAAACAATGGCGAAGTAAGCAAATATCTTACTCCTGCTCTGAAGAAAAAAGTTCAAGATGGCACTATTAATATAGAAACATTGGATGCAAATCAGAAAGCTGCCGTAGAAGCATATAAACAGTGGTACGACAAGTATCTTGATGCCGTTCAAAAATATAGAGATAAGAAAACTCAGGAACTTGATTTAGCTAAATCTAAAGTTGATAATGTTTACGATTCCTATGATCTGATCATTAGTAAGCGTAAAGCTAAAGAGGAATATTATGCAGCTAAAGCTGAAAATCGTATAAAGAGCGGAAAATCTCAAAAAGTCGGTTCGGTATATTGGAAAGATCTTAAAAAACAAGTAAGTTATGCTCAATATCAGAAAGACTGGATGTTAAAAGAAAGAGATAAAGTTCAGCAAAGCATGACAGATTATCTTAATGTGAATGGTCATAACAAAAAAGATAAAGCTTATCAGGAAATGAAGAAAAATCTAACTGATTTGAACACGTCTATTGTTGAGGCTGATACACACATCCAAGAAGCTAAAGCTGCTCTTGAAGAAACCAGAGAGAACTTAAAGCAATGGCAAATTGATCGTTGGGAAAGAGCTGGTGATAAGCAGGACGCTTCTCTTAGTTATAAAAAGAATGCTGATGATATTAATTATCAGCTTTCAGCCAATGATTATGAAGAACGTTTGAAAACTTATGATAAAATTATTCGCGCTGATGAAGCGAAAAGACAGCTTCTTGCAGAAGAAATTGCAGCAAATCAAGCTAACGGTGGAGCTTGGAGCAATGAAGAGATGCAGAAAAAGATTGAGGAATATGATAATCTTACTACTTCTATTATTCAATCTAAAGAAGCAATGCAGCAATTAGCTCAAGAAGAAATTGATTTTCGATTTAAACCTCTTGATGAAGCGCAGAATAAACTTTCAAATCTTGTATCTGAACTTCAGACTGCTCAGAAGTTGCTTGGCGATACCGAAAGTTTCTATAATGATGATGGAGCTTTCTCTACAAACGGTTTGACCAATATTTTATTGGTTCAAGAACAGATTGATGCTACTAAGGACAAAATAGCAAATTATCGTGAGGGATTAAATAAGCTGGACGAAATGTATAAAAATGGTGCAATTGGTCCAGAATATTATAAGACTAAAACTGATGAAATGCTTAAGAGTTTGCAACAAGAGTCTGCTACTCTTGCCGATCTTAAACAGAACCTTCTTGATATGTATACTACTCAGGTTACTAAAGAGAACGATCTGTTACAGGAGAATATTGAAAAACGTAAAGATGCCCTTGCTGCTAAAGAGAAATATTATGATTATGATAAGACTCTAAAGAAGAAAACTAAGGATATCAATACATTAAAGGCACAGATTGCTGCACTTGAAGGAACATCAAATGCAGCCTCAAAAGCTCGTCTTGAGAAATTACGTGCGGAACTTGCAGATGCAGAAGACGATATGGCCGATACAATGCATCAGCATGAAGTCGATATGAAAAATACCGGCTATGAGAATTTTTCAGATGAGGCAAATAAGGCGTTAGACAATACTCTTGATGCTGTTAAGAAAAATGCAGCTTTCCAAGAAGCTATTATTGGCAGCATGCTTTCTAATGTAAAAGCAAATTACGACAGTACCTATAAACATCTGGGCGATGTAATGGATCAGTATGGCATGAAAGTTTCTCAAACTTATAGTCAAATGATCACAAAGGCAGCTGACTTTAATACTGCTGCTGTAAATGCAACAAAAGCATGGGAAGGTGTTACAAAAATTGACACCAGTAAGCCTTATGGCGGTTCATCTGCTGGTAATAGTGCATTTGATAGCGCAATGAATAACGCAGGATCTTCTCAGAATGCTGGAAGTCCAAATATTAAACCAGATACAGACTATACTCTGAAGCTGAGTGATACAGATATTTATCTGACATACAGTCATATCAAGAAACAGCTTAAAGCAACATGGTCACCAAAGAAACCGGAACACTCTGATATTGAGTGGAAAAGTTCTGATGAATCTATTGCGAAAGTTTCTTCTGATGGTACAGTTCGTGGTGTGTCTTCAGGTCTTAATAAGAACGGTTTAATGGCGCGTGATGAGTCTAAAACAAGAAAATGTATCATTACTGCTATTGGCGGTGGTGGTCTTGCTAAAGCTACTTGTACCGTTCATGTAATGCCGGATTCTCATTATGAGAAGATCAAGGATTACGCAGATAAAGCTGGCATTAAAGATACTTCAGGCGATAATCTGAGAGATGCTATGGAATATGCTTATAAAAACGGCGCAAACCATAGCGATCAATCATATACCGCAGTTGAGGGATTTAAGAAAGCATATCTGAAGGACTGGACAAATTCTCTAAGTAATCGTCCAGATGGTGCAACAGACGTTCCTGCCGGAGTGAGTCCTTTGATAGGATATTTTAATGCTAAAGGTAAGAAAGTCGGACCAAAAGAAATGCAACAGCTTGCAGATATTCTTCAGATCAATACTCCGGGTGTTAAGAATTATGATTCTTGGGGATCTACTCTGAAAAATAAAATCCTGAAGGCATATAAATCCTACGGATTCTCTAAAGGTGGTGTTGTGCGGAAAGGTATTCCTGCCAGCATACTTGATATGATCGGCGTAGATGCTTTAATACCGCGTGGAGATTCTATGCTGATCGGTGCAAATCCGGGTGAAACTGTTTTGACAAAAGAATTCACAGATCAACTGAAACCTACAGTTGCTACTCTGAATGAATTTAATGCTAGAATGGCGAAACCAATTACCACTATTCTACCATCGTCTTCAAATGATACAAGTGTGAATAGTGAGTGTAATATTACAATCAATGTTGATAAAATCAATAATGAGCAAGATATTAAGAAACTTGCTTATCAAATTGGTGATATTATCACTGAACGTAATAAACGTGACTGGAAAAAAGTTCGCTAATTTAAAAGGGCTGTCTTTAAGACAGCTCTTTTAATATTAAAATATATGAAAGAGGTGAAAAAATGCTACAATTTGAATTTAATGGTCATACTTCTGATGAATATGGATTGATTGTGACTAGAATAGAAGAAAATGATACTCTTGTAAATCGTTCTTTGCAATTAGGAGAAAAGAACAAATATCGGCCAAAAGAAAATCAGTTCGGAACATTATATGGTGATAATTATTCATTCAAAATGGGCGTAATGAGAAATCCATGCAGAAACAAAAATGTAGTTCCAGAATTAAAAAATGGAATTTTAAAATACGATCCAACATATACTCCATATTTAGATAATGGAATTTTAAAATTTTCTATGAATTATACAGCTGATATAAAAAATGGAATTATTATTCCAAATGATTCTGATTATTTAACTTCAAATAATATTAGAATCATTAATGCATGGTTAACATCCCCTCAATATCCAAGGCTTCTTAAATTTATTGGAGACGATTATTTTTCAGAAGAAATCGAATTTTTTGCTACAATTACAGAGGTATCTACAGAACATGCATCTCTTCCATATGAACTAACATACACAGTAACTTGTGATAGTCAATGGGGATATACTCCTCTTATTTTATGTAAAACAACTTCCTCTTCTACTCTTCCTAGAGAATATTCTATCCAGAACAATTCTGATTGTTGGGAAGATTATGTATACCCCACAATTAAAGTTTCTCCAAAATCTCATGGGATAATTACTATAAAGAATAAAACCGATAATGATAGAACAATGAAAATTAATGCATTAAAAAGTGATGATTTCTATATAGATTGTAGAAATTTAAAAATTTATGACATCACAAATTCTATTGTATCATTTGAAGACTTAGGCATTGAGGATATAGATGACATTTATTGGCCTCGTCTTGCTTACGGAGAAAATATCTTTGAATTTACAGGTGATGCTACATTTGAAATATCATACAGAGAACCAAGAAAGGTTGGTGCCTTTGCATGAGAATGACTCATAACTATGATGTTTATGGAAATACAGAATCTGCAATCATTTATTTGGCTAAACCTGGGAAACGATTCTTTTGTGCATTAGGTGGAATTGATACTTCTACTGTTTCTGTTACGTTAAGAACTAATAATACTGCAGAATTAACTTTCACAGTTGATAAATATGTAGATGGCGTAGAATCTCAGGGATATGAAGAACTTGATGAAATGATGGAATTGTATTGTGACGGAATCTGGTATAAAATTATGGATCCTCCAACAGAGACAAATGACGGAACACAATGCACAAAGGATATTACCGCCGAATCATATGAAATCTCTCTTACCCAGTATAAATTGAAAAATTTTAAAATTAATATGGGCGAAGAAGATTCTTATGAAATGATGTACCAAAAAAATCATGACACAAGTAAATTTTATCAAATTAAATTTTATAATCCAGAGAATGAAGATTTAAGTTTTCTGCATATTGTGCTGAAGCATGCAGATGTACCTGGATGGAAGATCGGATATGTAGATAACATCACTCCGGATGATGATAAGGTATTACTTCCGAATGAAATTTGTAATTTCGATGTGGACGATCAAAATGTATATGCATTTTTCACCCAAACTGCTGCTCCTGCATATAAATGTGTTTTTGAATTTGATACCGAAAATTTATTAATTAATGTATATAAGCCGGATAGTTTAGGTAAAGATACAAATGTAGTACTTGGTTTTCGTAATATTCAAGATAGCGTAACAATATCAAGAGACGACAGTTTGGTAACACAATTTTATGTTGATGGACTTGACGATTACAATATCGATCTCGCAAATTTTGGAAACTCTGTAATTACAGATTGTTCTCATTTTTGTCGTGAACCATATATGAACATCATCCTACAAGAAAAATATACAGCTTGGCAAAAATACATAGAATCAAGAAGAGATGAATACTGTAATCTATCTAGGGAGTATAATAAAAATCTTGACATTCTTGCTGAATTGATGAATAGAGTCCCTATTGATACTGCTCAGACAAATTGGTTCGGACAAAAAGTTGAAGATCTAAAAGATGCATATGATTCAAACATGGCTATAATCAAAGGTTTTGAGTCTATTCATGTTGATGAAGAAGGAAATTTTGATCTTGAAGATTTGAAAAACTCATCCGATTGGCCTATGTACGAATCAATCATGAACTATACTCTTCCATCCATTGTGGCTGCGTTACAAGCTCAAGACGAAACTATAGAGGGTTTCGGTAAGGGAAACATCATCTCATGTGTAAATCCAGTTGTATTAGGTCAAGATTGGTATATGGTAGGTTCCGGAACTTCTTCGTTCCAAACAGTACAAATTAATGACGCACCTGCATACGGAATTACTCGTGGAGTTAAAGTAACCGGTACAGATGGTGGTATCTATCAACACAATATCAGTATCGAACCATCTCAGAGATATACTCTTAGTTGTTTTGTAAAAGGATCCGGTACATTTTATCTTGGTTATAATAACACCGGAGAGGACAGAAAGAATATTTCTTATAACATCACATCTTCTTGGACAAGAGTTTATACTTCTTTCAATCTAACATCACATCTTATTGATGTGGCATTTACAGGAAGTTCTGACTTTACTGTCTGTGGTATGCAGCTTGAAATGGGAGATGCCCCGTCTCAATTTGGATACTTTACTCAGTCTGAAGCAATCATGAAAGCGTATGAAACAGATTGGAAATTATACGGCATTGCAGAATTAAAAACTAAAATTGCCACATATGATTCATGTATCAAAGAACTAAAAAAGAATGGATATGCAGATGGATATAATCCTCTTTCTGGATACGAAGAGGCATATTTCACTCAAATGCATCAAAAATATCTGGATTATTTGAATTTAAAAGATCAGGCTGAAACTGCATTAAAGGAACGTCAAGCTGAATATGATGCGGCTAAGAAACCTGAAATTCAAGAAAAACGAAACCAGATTGCCAAAGATGTTTTAATGGAAAATTTTGGTAAAGTACAGGAAAAATATCCAGCGTTTACAGATAAGGAAACGTATATTATTAAGAGTCTATATAATCAAGCAACTTATTCAAATGAAAATATTATTATTACGACTCTTGATAGCACAGTTGATGCAGTTGATAAAGCGATTACATTATATAAAGATGCTGTAGAAGAATTGTATGTAGAATCTCATCCGCAATATACTTATACAGATGAAATTGGAAATATTTATGCTCTTCCAGAATTCAGAGAATATCATGATCAGCTTGCAGTAAATGATTTTGTTCGATTAGGACTATCTGATACACGATATGTAAAACTTCGTGTTGTAGAAATCAGATATAATCCTTGTGATATGGATGAAACGATGGAAGTTACTTTTTCCAACATGGTCCAATATAAATCAAAATTAACAAATGATAACGAATTTTTAACAAATGCATTAAATCAGACTTCTGACAGAACCGGTGGTCGTGTTAATTCAGTCAACAAATCTTCTACTTCTGATTATGTCATCACATCAGAAGCTATTAAACAAATCTTTTCAAATCCTCTATTCAATTCAATGTTAGGTGGAACTGTCACTGGAGGAACCGGGTCTGGCGGAACCATTACTGCTGATACAATTATTGCAGAACTCGTGAAAGCAAAAGAAGGTGTATTTGATAAGCTTACTGTTGATACTGCTTTCATGAAATATCTCGATGTAAAACTTATTTCCGCAGATAAGATCACAACTCGTATTCTCGAAGCGGAACAGGCAAATATTGAAAAGCTGTCAGCTAAGATTATAGAATCTAACCAGATTAATGCTGATATGATTAATGTGAAAAATCTTCTTGCAGGTCATGCAGGGGTTGGAGAATTACATACAATTCATCTTACTGTAGAAAATGCAGAAATTGATCAGGCTGTTATTACTAATCTCATCGCAAAGAAAATTGCAGTTGGAGATTTAATGGCTCAAAATGCTCTTGCAAATCAAATTGTACTTATCTCTAAAGACAATAAACCTACTATTGCATTTCAAGAAAGTACCCAACAGTTTTATGATTCCAAAGGAAATGTTCGTGTACAGATTGGTATGGACGGTAAAGGGGATTTCAACTTTATTGTTAAAAATGGAGACAGAGCCGCTTTATTTGATGAAAATGGTATTACCCAGACAGGTATTCCAGATAATACAATTCTTGGAGACATGATTAATAACGCCACCATTACCAAAGACAAACTTGGATTTCAAATCATAGAACCAAATGAACAAGGTGGTATTGACATCACTAATATTTATGATGGCAAAGGAAATCAATGGTGGGGAATAGAAAAGACGACTATTACAGATGACTACACAAAGCAGATTAAAAATGTTACAGATACTCTAACCGGACAAATCGAAACTAAGGTTAGTAATACTCAATATCTTAAAGATCAAGAATCTATCCGAACAGATTTTTCTGATATCAAACAAGATGTTTCTGGAATTACATCTACTGTAAGTAGTATGCAAACAGATCTTTCTGAAGCTCAAGAAAAAATTAAAGCAAACACCTCTTCTATTACTCAGAATGCAGATAAAATCAGTTTTATGGTAACTGGTGACAAAGAGTCTGAGTTCACAGTTACTGATAAATTTATTCAGATGATCTCTGACCATATTAGCATTGATGCCAGCACCATTGACATTAATGGTATTATCACTGCAATGAATACACACACTGGACCAGGTAAAACTAAAATCGACGGTGGTATTATTGAAACTAACACTATTACCGCTGATTCTATTAAAACAGATGCTATTATGTCTAAAGTATTTGAAGATAGTTTAGTATCTTGTTATTCAACTAAAGGAATATGGTTTGATTTATCTGACAGTGGAGCAATTAAAGCAAAAAATTTTGCTATTGATGCAAATGGAAATGCTTATATTCGTGGTGACAGTACAGTTGAGGGAACTATTATTGCTAATAAAGGTTATATTGGTGGTATTGGCGGTTTCCATATTGAAGCGGGAAAACTATATTCTGGTATGGATACCTTTCCTGAACAACCAACATCAATATCAAAAGATAAAAATGTGTATATTGGTACAGACGGAATTGCTCTTGGTGGTGGGAATTTCAGAGTTGATCCAAATGGTAAGCTTTATGCTAACTCTGGTACATTTTCAGGAACTATTTACGCTGATGGAGGAACTATTGGCGGTTGGAATATATCTGCAAATTCATTAAGCAACAGAGACGGATCCATAAGTTTAAATCCTGATGGTTTAAAACTTGGCAATCAGTTAAATGTAGATAATCAAGGGAATGCAACTTTTGGTGGTAAACTATCAGCTGCTACCGGAAGTTTTTCTGGTGAATTAGTTGCAGCAACAGGTAGCTTTTCTGGAGAATTAAAAGCTGCTACTGGCACATTCTCTGGGGATTTAAAAGCTGCAACAGGTAGTTTTAAAGGAGAACTTTCTGGTGCAACTGGAAGTTTTACAGGTAGTGTTATTGCTACATCTATTACTGCAAAGCAATCATATTCTATTTATTATAACGATGTTGGAACTGGTGAACCAACTGATTCAGTACAAGTAATTACTGCATTTGACTGGGGAACTAATACAACTCAAATTGGATTTGGGTTGATAGATTCATCTTTAGACTCTTCAAAAATGCATGGAATGCTTCTGATAAAAGAACAAGGCGCAAGAGTTCTAACATTAATTGCAGATGATATTAATACAAATGGATGGTTAAATGTTAATAAACTTAATATTACTGATTCATTCGGACAGTATAAAGGAGTGCCATATAAATCAATTATGTGGAAACCAACAGACACATTTGACTTTAATGGTTATAATCATCATCACACTATTCTTCCTTATAAGAATGGTAATTTTGCAGTAGGTATGGAGAGTACGACTACAGGAATGTTATCTATTAGTTTATTACCATATTTGTTATCAACTGAAACCGATACGTATGGTAATATTACAGTAAGTAAAACCAAAGATACTACTTCTCAGATAAGCATTGGAGCAACAGCTAATCCATATGCGTGTATTTATGTAGATGCCATTTATCTTACTGGTGATAAAAAAGCTTATACCTCACTGGCTAATTTAGGCAATGGTGGTACAACTAATTATAATGGACTTACAAATAAACCTAAAATTAATAATGTTGAATTAACAAGTGGAAATAATACATTATCTAATTTAGGGATCGCTGCACGATCACATTCTCATTCTAAGTTAAATAACAGTTCTCCTGTAGATTATAAAGGATTTGGTCATTGTCATACCGTAATTATGAATAGTAATCATAATATGTGGATTGCAATTAATAACGATGGTACACCCGCATTAACTCCATATAAATTAAAAACATCAACTAATTATACAGATGTTGATACATATTCATTAGAAAAAGGTGGCACTTGTAACCTCGGAAGCACAGATGCGCCTTGGAATGCTGTATATGCTAAGAATTACTATGATGAATATGGAAATAAGATTTCTACAGGCGGTGGTTCAATTAGTCTTAAAATTGATGGAGCTACACGTAGTTCTGGATTTACGAATTATAACCTTGCAACGCAAGATTGGGTGACTGGTAAAGGATATTTAACTCAGCATCAATCTCTTTATGGATATGCTACTACAAGTTGGGTGTCTAATAATTTTGCTCCTAAAGGTTCTGGTGGTGGAACAACGTATTATGGAGGTACAGGTATTACTATTTCTGGAAATACTATTTCTGTCGATAGTACTGCTTCTTCTACTCATACACATGATCATTTAACGGGATCATTTGATGTTACAGTTGGTTCATCAACAATGTTTCCAGACGGAGATGGTGTTTATTCATGTGGTAGTAGTGGACATAGATGGAAATATGTTTATGCGTCTAATGGTATAAATACTGGTTCTGATGAATATATAAAAGAAAATATCAAAAGCATTACCACTCTTTCATCTATTGACAAGTTTTATATGTTATTAAATCCAATTCAATATAAATTTAAACAACGTCCAGGTGATAAAGAAGCCTCTAAAATACATTTTGGATTTGGTGCAAGAGAAACAGAAAGACATTTAAATGAAAATAACTTTAATTCAGAAGAATATAGTTTGGTTACAAAAGCTATTTTAGATAAGCCTAATTTTGTTGGACGTACTGATGAATATTCAATGAATTATCTTGAATTTATTTCTCTCAACACTCACATGACACAGAAAGCCCATCATCGTATTGACTCTCTCGAATCTGAAAATCAATCCCTTAAGAATGAAATTCTTATGCTCCAGGGACAGCTCTCTCTCATTACTCAACGACTACAAAAAATGGAGGAAAAGTTATGTTAAAAATTAGTGAAACAAGAAATGTATCCGGTCAGGTTATGATCGGTGAAGGTGAAAACTCAAAGCAGGTTGCTTATCTTAATGCATCTGTTAGTAAAGATGGAAATGTAAATATCAATAAATCCATTCAGGATAGCGAAACATTTAAAACAAATAAAGAAGCAGTCCTGAAAGATTTTACAGAGTTTGAAACATACGTATATGGAATTATTCCTGAATAAATAAGAGGCCATGAGCAATCGTGGTCTTTTATTATGCAAAGAAGGTGAAATATTTGACCAGTCGAGAATATGAACTTGAATTAAAGAAAATTAAAGCCAAAAATCGGCAGATTGAAATGAAACGAAATCTGAAAGCAGCAAAGGTTAAAAGATTTAATTTGAAAAAACCAAATACAAGTAAGCTTATTGTGTTTGTAGTCTTTGCTATTTGCTTACAGATTCTTTGGTTTAGTGAACATATGATAAGTCTCACTGGAGATACGAGTTATATGTATGCGCTCATAGGTATTCCGGCAGCGTTGATTCCTACAATTTTAGGATATTATGCCAAAGCTAGTAAAGAAAACCAGGTCGGAGGTATTACCTATGATACTGCAATGTGCAATTTAGAATCACAAGAAAGGCCAGTCTTCGATCATGTATCTGAAGATGAGGCTGTAGGATGAATGGAGGTATGACTATGGACATCAAACAGGGTATTCAGGATGTATTATATCTGATCATTACTGGTATTCTTCCACTTCTTATTACTTATGGAATCCTCTTCCTAAAAGTAAAGATTAAAGAACAGGAAAAGAACTTGGAGAATGATCAGCTCGTAAAATATATAGACGCTGCTACTGATGCTATTAGTAAAGCAGTACTCGCAGTTAATCAGACTTATGTAGATGCTTTGAAGAAGGAAGGTAAGTTTGACGCAGAAGCTCAGAAAACTGCTAAACAGATGGCTATTGATAAAGCTAAGGCTTTGATTACAGAAGATTCTAAAGCGGCTATCGAAACATTATATTCTGACTTTGAAGCATATTTAAATGATGCTATTGAAGAACTCGTCAGAGAAAATAAAGTTACATATTAATATAAAAGGAGTACAAGGATTATGAAAAAAGTTATTGTAAATGCAGACATTATGGCAATGTATAAAACATTAAATTCTATGAAGAGTCGTGCGGATTTAATCGCAGGAGATGTTGATGTATTCTGGGCGAATACAATGAACCTGAAGACTCTTAAGGCGCAGGTAGATAAAATCTCAGAGGTCGAGCAGGAGTTAGTTGATTCTTATTTTACAGAGGAAAACTCACATTCTATTGTTGACGAAAACGGTAATGAAACAGGAAATCGTGCTCTTAATGATGACATAAAAGATAAAATCATCCCTGAAATCCAAGAAGGTCTGCAGAAAATTTATGATAAAACATGTGAACTTGATGTTGAGATGATCCCAGAGGAATCTCTCAAGAAAATGCTTAAATCTAATGAAGACAAACTGTCTATGCTTGATATGACAGTACTATATGAATTTGTAGAAAAAGGTGAGTAATAATGGCAACATATATTCAGGGAATTCAAACCTCTGTTGGTGTTGTTAAGTATGATTACAATTATCTGGCTAATCTCCCTGAATCAGATATGACATTATCTAAACAGGGTGCATTCGCTGATGCCCTTGTTGTTGGAAGAAAACTTACTCAGCTGGGAGCTGATGTGGATAAATTGAAAGAATCTATGACTGCCGTACAGAAATCTATCTCTGATCTGCAGTCTGCAGATTCTTCTTCTAACACTTCAATTGAACAGATCAATACATCATTACTTAGCATGACCAATAATATCGAAACAATACAGAACAATATTACTACTTTGACTCAGAATGCTGCTGAGATCAAGAAAAGTGCTGATAATGCGAATTCATCAGTCACAACACTGCAGGAAACTATTAAGTCACTACAGACTAGAATTGAAGCTTTAGAAAAAACTCAGACTAAATAAGGAAGGAGGCAGTTATGTATACACTAAAAATTACAGATGAAAATACTGTTGTAACAACAGTCAAAGAATCAATTGTGGAAAGAAGCAATTATGTAGATAAGATTCAGATTGTAACAAGTAAAATGTACCGGGAACAGATTGATATGTCAGATACAACTGTTTATATGAAGTATAAGCTCCCAGTGTCAGACAAAATTAAAATGACACAACTTATTATAAATAATCTTGAATATGAACAGAATTATATCCAGTATTTAATCCCTGTCGATGCAGCACTTACTGCTGAAGCCGGGGATATCGAAGTATCTTTCACGTTCTTAAAACTTGTTGCTAATGAAGATGGAACATACACTTCTTATATTCGAAAAACCACATCAGGTGTTATTCATATTACTCCACTTGTACAATTTGATAAATATGAACCTTCTGAATTGTTTACTGAAATTGATCAGAGGCTCCTTGCTATGGAAGGAATGATTAAAGATCTCAATGCTCAGAATAAAGCAACTTATGAAGGTATGGTGAAAGATATTCGTCTTAATACAGAAAACAGAAAAATCACTTTAACAGACAGAAATGGTGAAGATACCGGAAATGGTATCGTTGTAAAAGATCTTTCTGCTATGGTAGCCGAAGATATGACAGGTAAAGATCCTGATGGCACACAGGATGGAGTTGTTCATCTTGATCAGGTTGTCGATCTGGATAAATTATTAAAGTAAAGGAGTCATGATATGTCATTTAAAGATTCTAAAATTGCTGCTGCGGCTAATTCGGCAATGACTTTGAGTGCTGAGTTAGCCGTAGACACTGAGGAATATACATTATGTACTGATGGTCGTTATGAAGTATATACCAAATATCAAGACAATGCATATTCAACAGTGGATAACTTAAAAAATATTGCCGTTGATGCTACACAGATTAATATTATGCAGGAAGAAAACAGCCAGTATATGCCATTTAGGATTCCAAGATATTGGGATGGTATGGATCTTATGGATATGCTCATCCAGATAAGATATGAATCTGTAGCTGAGAAAAAAGGTAAAGTAGCGACAGTTATCAATGTAGCTTCCAACAATACTTATATTCGATTTGGTTGGCTGATTGATGCTGCTGTTACAGCAAATGCCGGAGATATAATTTTTGAAATTATGGCTACTGGCGTAAATGAAAAAGGAAACAATTATATTTGGAGAACCAAACCAAATGGTAAGTTTACTGTTCTGGAAGGATTAAATTATGACGGGATCATTGAACCTTCTGAAGATTGGTATACAAGTTTTGTAAATATGATTCTTGGTCATGTAGCCGAAGCAAAACAATACGCAGATGAAGCAAAAGCTTCCGCTGCTTCTATTAATGTAGATGATATAAAAGCAGATGTAAAAACATCTGTTATGAATGATCTTAATGGAACAGTAACTGAATCTCTGAAAGCATATTATACAAAAACAGAAGTTGATACAAAAGTCAAAGAATTAAACACTGCTATTTCTGGTATTGACAGTTTGAAGAACTTAAAAGTTGAATATGACAACACAACTGGAAATTTAGTGTTTAAAGATGGAACGGAACCTATTGGAGAACCTATTACTATTAACAGTCTTGCAAACCTTATAGTTGAGTATTCTGTTGTCAATGGAAAAGGTTCATTAGTATTCAAAGATGGAGAAACTATTATTCAGACTGTAGAACTTAGTTCTATTGAGCCATCTGCTGAGTGGAGAGCTGCATTGAAGCAGGAACTTGAAGCAGAAATGGACGAGAAAGATACAGTAATCTCTAATCGAATTGGTCCACTTGAAACAGCTAAAACTGAAATCGAAAAGAATGTAAATGCCAATACTGCTGCTGTCTCAGAGATAAAAACTACTATTTCAAACATTGAGAAGAAAGTAGAAAGTGCTACTACAAAATCTGATGAGGCCAAAAATGCTGTAGATATCTTGAAACAAAATATGACTTCTTATGATACTCAGTTTGAAGGAATTAATACAGATATTACAGATGTTAAGGCCGCTATTGAAGAAATCAAGAAAAATCCTGCGGCTGCAGAGTACGATGTTACATACGAAAATAGTATTTTTACATTTTTAAAGGATGGAGAAATCCAGAAAAGCTTTAAAATTGAAGGTGGTGGAGGATCTTCCTCAGATACTACTACTATTACTATTGAAAGAATCACAAATGCAGATGCTATTTTCTTACTTGGTTCAAAAGCAATTATTGAATATAGTTTTTCATCTGTAGATAATACTGGTGATACAACTGGAGCCGGTACTGCTGTGTGGAAAGTTGGTAATACTATTGTAGCTACGAATACGGCTGCGCAAGGAAACAATAGTTTTGATATCACTGAATATCTTAATGTCGGTGCAAATACTATTAGATTAACTATTACCGACAGTTTTGGGACACTTGCCACTAAGACATGGACTGTTACTATTGTAGAATTCAAACTTGAAAGCACATTTGATGATACTTTGTTATATACAAATACAGATGTAGTATTTAGATATACACCTTATGGAAACGTTAATAAGACTCTTCATTTTATTCTTGATAGTGAAGACTTAGGCACTGTTGAAACTCAGTCCTCTGGCAGAATTATGTCTTATAATATTCCTAAACAGGAACATGGCAGCCATTTACTCAAAGTATATATGACTGCGACAATTAACAATAAAGAAATAACCTCAAATACTATTTGTAAGGATATTATTTGTGTTGATCCTACAAATAGAACTCCTATTATTGGATGTGCTCAACAGGAATTTACAGCACAACAGTACCAAGCAACAAGTATTAAATATGTTGTATATGATCCTGATCACAATCCCGCCTCTGTAAAACTATCAATTGATGGTAAAGTACAGAGCACTCTTTCTGTAAATCGTTCTGCTCAAATCTGGAGTTATAAGTCATCCACTGAAGGAAAACATAACCTGACCATCTCATGTCGTAAAGTGACTAAGATTTTATCAGTTAATATCACTAAACTTGATATTGATGTTGAACCAATCACAGCCAACTTAGCATTTGATTTTAACCCTGTTGGAAAATCCAATGGAGATACCGACAGACTCTGGACCGATAAAAATAACTCTGCTATTACTCTTTCAGTATCAGATAACTTTGACTGGGATAATGGTGGATACCAGATTGATTCTTCTGGAAACCAGTATTTCTGTGTAAAAGCTGGAACAACTGCTCAGATTAATTATAATCTCTTCGGAAAAGACCCGAAACAGACTGGTTCTGAATTCAAATTTGTATTTAAGACTCAGAATGTTCGCAATGCTTCTGCTACTTTCTTATCATGTATTGATGGTACTGAAGGCTCTGACGTAGGTATTAAAATGGATGTTCATGAAGCATACGTGAACACTTCTACTGACAGCTTATATTTTCCATATAGCGAAGAGGATATTATTGAATTTGAATATAATATCAATACAATTGATACAAAAGACACATCTGCAACTTCTATCATTATGACTTATGAAGACGGAGTTGGAGGAAGACCTCTTATTTATGATAATTCTCATAGACTGCACCAGTATTCTCCTACCCCAATTTCTATTGGTTCTCCGGATTGTGATGTGTTGATTTATAGAATGAAAGCTTATTCTGCTTCTCTCACAGATTCTGACATTCTTGCTAACTTTATTGCAGATGCTAGAGATTCAGATGAAATGATTGCAAGATATAATAGAAACCAGATCTACAATGACAACAATGCTCTTACTCCAGATTCTGTAGCTAATGCTTGCCCGAATCTAAGAGTAATCAAAATTGAAGCGCCGCATTTCACAAATGACAAGAAGGATTTTGTTAAAAATACTTCTATGGAATGTATTTATAAGAATGGGGATCCTAAATTAGATAACTGGAAATTTATTAACTGTTTCCACGCCGGACAGGGAACTACAAGTAATGAATATGGTTTTGCTGCCAGAAATATTGATGTTATTTGTTGTGCGGATGGTGTACATCAGATCAATAGTAAGATTCCTCTTGATCCTAACTATAAGACAGAGTTAGTTCTTGGTGATGGCACAAAATATGAGAACGGAACTGGTAAGATTAGTCTTACAAGAAACTCTGTTCCAAATAATTGGTGGAATTTTAAAGTAAATGTAGCATCTTCAAATATGGCAACTAATGCATTAGGACAGAAGAGATTCAACGACTTTTTACCATATGAAAGTCCTGCGGTACGTAGAGATCCTAAAGTTAAAAACTCTATGGAATTTGTCAACTGTGTAATCTTTATTAAAGAATCTGATCCTGATATTACTACTCATAGAGAATTTCAGGATACAGACTGGCACTTCTACTCTCTCGGTAATATGGGAGATTCAAAGAAGACTGATATTACAAGAGCTTATGATCCAGAGGATATGAAAGAATTCTGTATTGAAATCAGTGACAATACTCTTCCAAACTCTGCATTCCAGACCGGTATAACAAACCAAGATGGAACTATGAAATATCCTATCAGTAAAGCTGAATGGAAAACTGGTAATACAGCATATGATGCTCTGTATAATAACTGGGATGGATCATTTGAATTCAGATATGATTGTTGCGGCGATTCTAAGGATGGTTCTGCTCTTACTTCTGATGAAGCAAAAAAGAAAATACGTACAGATAACAAACAGATTTGGAGAGACTTCTATGAGTTTGTAATTACGTCTAGTGATAAAGAATTTAAAGATGGCTTGAAAGATTGGTGTATTCAGGATGCAATGCTCTATTTCTATTTAGTTACACTCAGATATAGTATGATTGATAATAGAGCCAAGAATGTTTTCCCGCATTGGGCAAAACATTATATCACTCAGGAAGAAGCTACAACTATGGGTGATAAAGCTAAATATTATACTATAGATGATGATGCGGCTGCTCTGCATAATGGTTATAGATTTGATCTATGGGCATATGATATGGACACTCAGCTTGGTATTAATAATTCAGGTGAGCTGTCATTCCCATATGGTAAGGAAGATACTGACTATAAAGAAGAAGGAAATCCTTCATCTGGTTATGTTTTCAATGCTGCTGAATCTGTATTGTGGTGCAGAATACGTGATGTATTTACACAAGAATTAAGAAACATGTATCAGTCTGTAGACTCTAACTGTTGGTCAGACTCCCACTTAATCAATGAGTATGAAGCATGGCAGAATCAGTTCCCAGAAGAACTGTGGAGAATCCACTATGAAAGATTGTATATAAGAACATATCGTGCTGGAACAGTAAGATTCCTTAATGAGATGATGAATGGACGTGGAAAATATCATCTCAGACAATGGGAACGTGACCAGCATATTTATATGGGAACGAAATTCTTACATACAGATGTAAAGTCTGATCAGATTATGTTCAGATGTAATACACCTAAGAAAGTTGTAGTTAAACCAGATTATACTCTGAAGATCATTCCTTATTCTGATATGTATATTTCTGTACTTTATGGTAATTCACCAGAAACTACTCAGGTACGTGCAAAAGCCGGACAAGAATATAAGATTACTACGGACTTAACAAATATGGATGATACAGCTATTCTTATCTATGCTGCATCAAGAATCGAGGCATTAAATGACCTCTCTGCTTGTTATATTCATGATAATGATTTCTCAAAGGCTTCTAAGCTGAAAACTCTTATCATTGGTAATAATACAGCTGGATATCAGAATACTTTTATGACATCTCTTAATATGGGTAATAATACTCTTCTTGAGACTTTGGATATTCGTAATTGTCCAAATCTTACAGGATCTGTTAACCTGTCTGCATGTGAAAATCTTATTAATCTTTATGCTGATGGAACTATTGTAACATCTGTATTATTTGCTAATCATGGTAAGATTGCTCATGCTTCTCTCCCATCTTCTATCAACACTCTTACACTCAAGAACCTCAAAGACTTAACTGATCTTAAGGTTGCAGGATACGATAATTTACAGACATTTGTATGTCAGAATTCTATCGTAGATGCTCTTGCTATCTTAAATGCTGCTATTAATACTCTTCGTACCGTAACAATTACTGGTATCTCATGGAATCTTGATGATACTACGCTTCTTCTGAAATTATCAAAACTTGCCGGTATTGATGATAATGGCGCTACTACTGAGCAGTCAATTCTTACTGGATCTGTTCATGTTCCTGTAGTCAGACAGCAGGAATATAAAGAATTTGTTGGTTCTGAAGATGAACCTGGAATCTGGACAGACCTTGTTCTTACTTACGATTCAATCATTACTCAATTCAAAGTTACATTTATAAATGATGATGAAAGTAATACTATCCTTGATATCCAGTACGTAGATAAAGGTGGAAACGCTGTTGATCCTACTACAAGAGAAGTTAATCCGATTCCTATTCCTACAAAGAAAAGCACAATTAAGCTTGATTATACCTTCAAAGGATGGGAAGGTTCAATGACAGGAATCTTTGCTGACAGAACTATTACTGCTATATATGACAGTAAAATCCGTGAATATACTGTAAAATATGTTTCTAAAGGATTATCTCTTCAAGAATCTACTGCCCAGTATGGTTCTTATGTAAAATATACAGGTGATACTCCTGTATATACTGCTGAGGAATCTGCTTATAAGTACAATCTGTTTAAAGGATGGGATAAGTCAGGATTTGTCGATGGAAATAAAACGATCAATGCAGTATATGAAACATGCGAATACGTAGATGGATACTTTGATAGTAAGGATCTGGCCAATATGACACAGGTTGAGCTTTATACTCTTATGAAAATGGGACTTGAAGCAAAATCATTATCATTAAAAGATACATTAGATTTCAAACTTGGTGTTGATTATAGCTATGGCGACATTGAAGAGCATGAAGTTATTTCAGCTGCGACTAAATTTGATGGAACAAACTATATTGACACCGGATTAAAGATCATGGAAAAAGACAGAGACTTTACGATTGCTATTGACTTTGAATTCGATACAGACAATAGTGTAAATTCTACTCTTGCACAGTGCTTCCAGGGTGATGGTTCAAATGGATTCAGACTTTGGTATTCTCAGGAACCTCGTTTCTCATGGAATACTGATAGTATAACTCCATCTGCTGGAACAAATCGAGAGATTATTGTATTCCGTCATGAAGCTGGAAGTCAGAAGCTTTATGTATACAATTCAAACATGACTGGAAAAGAAGTATCTTCTACTACTCTGAATGCGATCAGGATTCCAGAGCATAGTTCCACTCTCGTATTTGGATGTTCTAAAGCTGACGACGGAGCATATGAAAACTTTGCAAAAGGCACTGTACATTGGGCTAAAGTCTGGTACGCAGATCTTGGTGAAGAACAATGTATGGATATTGCTTCTTGGATTCATGAAATTATTCCAATGGAAGTAGCTAAGTTTAAAGGATATTATCTATCTGACGTTGCTTCAAAGAGAGCTAACATTACATTTGTTGCTTCTAATCTACTTGGTACAGAAAAACCTTATAATAATAAGAGCACAAATGCAGGTGGATGGGCTGATTCTACATTAAATACATGGTTGAATACTCGTATGGTTAAGGCAATCTCTCCTTTATGGAAAGCGTTGATCAAACCTGTAAAAGTATACTCTTCTGTCGGTAACAAGTCTAATGACACTTCTGTATCTAATTGCAGATTCTATGTTCCATCTCTGTACGAAGTTGATCCTACTGCTACTTCTGAACCATATATTTCTGAAACAAATGCTCCTATTGCTTATTTCACAGATGATGATACCAGAAAGAAAGCAAAACCTTCTACTCCTGCAGAGTATGAATCTTATTGGACCAGATCTCCAAATGCTACAGTTGCAAACTGGCTGTATACGGTTAATGAATCTGGTGCAACATATGGATTCTCTTATCCAGGGCAGAATTCTGGAATCTTACTTATGTTCTCAATTTCAAGTGAGGGGTAACCATTCCCATCTTATAAGGAGGATATCACATGTATTATAAAGTAATCAAAAATGATGAAGTCGTAGATGTCCTTAATCATATCCTGTATATCAAATATCAGGAGAAACATAGTCTGTTGCTTCTATGTGATATCACAGAAGCACAGGCTATTTTAAGTTCAGACGGAAAATATGGATGGCACATTGAAGGTCTCTATAATTTTCCGCCTGATAATGACATTTATGCAATAAAAGAAATTTCAAAATATGAATATGACAAATTGAAGAGGTGATCACAGCATGGCGTTAATTCCAACCTGGTATTCTGCATCAACTAAGCAAATTGCAGAAAAGGCTTTACAAAGAGGGGTGCTAAAATACCCAGGACTTTGTTACATCCAAGACAGTAAGAGTATAGCGTGGGTGACCATCGACAACACATTAGAATATGTCAAAGGAGATAAACAGATTACAGATGTAAAATGCATCGGATCAAATCTTATGTTTTTCTCTGGAGATAAACTGCTTTTCTCTTATGACATATCTATGACTGATGAAGATAAAGATCATATTATTGAAGAGGTCAAAAAAACAATCGGATTGGATAATTATGTCAAGTCTTCTGAGCTTTCTACTCTTTTAGATAATATAATCGGTAATCTTGAAGATAAGTCCACTGTTGTAGACTATATCAACAGCCTATCTTATAACAAATTATCTGATGTACCTATTGTAAATCTTATAGGTACACTTACTGTTCCTGTGAAGATATCATCACTCGATGATGGTATTTATAAAGTAAAAGGCCAATGTATCATTGGTGGAAATAATACTACTGTTCAATCTTCTGCAGACGATGTTCTGTATCTTGTATCTCATGATGCTGATACTTCCAGCACAACAATCACAAAAATGCAAGGAAAATCTATTACATTGTATTTCATTCAGCAGGATGGTGAATATACGACTGATCGTTATGTCACTGAAAGCTGGATTAATGAACAGAATTTTGCAAGTGCTGATTCTGTAAAAGAATATGTTTCAAATATCATTGAGGAAACCGTTTTAAATGTTTTAGATGATCATATTGACGCTGCTTTAGAAAGAAAACTTGGAGGTATTGATTCCGAAGATTTAACAAATATATTTCAAGGAGGAAACTAATTATGGCAAAATTACAGTTCGCTACACTTTCTAATCTTCAGGAGTTCTTAAATCTGCATAATGTACAGATTGACTCAAAAATCAGTGAAGCTGTTAAAAGCTCAATTAAAACAGTATCTCAGTCAGAAGACGGATACACACTTTATTTCTACACAAAAACTGCTCCAGTAACTATTGATGAAGCAGCATTCACTATTACTATTCCTCAGCCGACAGGAAAAGCTGACAAAGTAAAAGGTGCAGTAAAAGGTCATCTTGCAGGATTAGACGAAAATGGTAATCTTGTAGATTCTGGAAAGGCGGCTACAGATTTCGATGCAGCCGGAGCTGCTAACACAGCAAAAACAGAAGTAATGTCTTATGTTGGTACTATTCCTACTGGTGCTAAAGCTAAAGATGTAGTTTCTTATATTAAAGAAGCTGTAAAGACAGGCACATATGATGATTCTGCTCTGAAATCAAGTGTTGCAGCTAATACCGCAGCAATCAGTACTCTTAATGGAACCGGGGCTGGATCCGTAAAGAAAGCTGTTTCTGATGCAGTTGCTCAGATTGTTAACGGCGCCCCAGAAGCATATGACACACTGAAGGAAATCTCTGATTGGATTTCTTCTCATGCATCTGATGCAGCAGGAATGAATAGTCAGATTACTACCAATAAAGAGGATATCTCTAAGCTGAAAACACTTATCGGTACTCTCCCAAACACAGCAACATCTAAAGATATCGTAAGTTATATTGCTGAATATGTTTCTAAGGCTCTTGCAGATTCTGACCTTTCTCAGTATGCGAAAGCTGAAGATCTGACAGCCGCTGTAGGAAGAATTGATGCTATTGAAAAGAAATTACCTACATTAGAAGCTGCTGATAAAAAGAATGCTGGAGATATTACTGCTGTTAAAGGCAGAATGGATACTGCCGAAGGTAAGATTACTGCTCTTGAAAAAGATCTTGCCGCTGAAAAACCGAAGATTGCTAAGAACACATCTGATATCACCGCTCTTAAGGGGCTTGTTGGAGATGGATACGAAGCAATTCCAAGTGCGTCTATCAAAGGTTTATTTAGTGCGTAAAGTAAGGGGTTACTCCCCTTGCTTTCATTAAAGCGAAGGGATGTGCAGATAATGAAAGAACAATTTCTTAATTTACAAGGTCTTACTGAGCTTGTTGATTATATTAAAAAATATATAACTGATCAGCAAGAAGTCATCCCTTATGCATCTTATACATTGTTTCCAACAATTGGTAAAACAAATGCAATTTATGTGGACACAACCACAAATGCAATCTATAGATGGGATGATAATAATATCAAATATTATGCATTGGCATTTGATCCTGAAAAGGAATTCATCATGCAATGCGGTAGCTCGAAAGGATGATGTGAATGGCTACACAGACATTGAATACTCGTATTGCCCTTAAATCGGACACAACCGCTAATTGGGCGAAATCTACGCTTGTTCTATTAAAAGGTGAACAAGCGATTGAAATTACAGAATCTGGCGCTTACAAAATTAAAATTGGTGATGGGGTTAAAACATTTGCTGAATTGCCATATGCGACTATGACACCAGAAGAAATCTCTGCACTGATTGGTAATGGTTCAGTACAGAACGTAACTCTTGCTTCCGGTACTAACAACGGTACATTAAAACTGACTGTAGATGGAACAACTACAGATAATATTGCGGTAAAAGGATTAGGAAGTGCTGCATATACAAATACTTCTGCTTATGCAACTGCCGCACAGGGTACTCTTGCTACAAACGCAGTCCGTAAAGTAGTTTCTGGCACTGCGAACGGTACAATCTCTGTAACAACAGGAACTGGAGCAGCAACAGATATAGCAGTAAAAGGATTGGGATCTGCTGCATATAAAGGAGCTGGAGCTTCACAGGGACAAGTTCCTGTAAATGGAGCCGATCTTGGAACGACAGCCAATGTTCCTGTAGTAACAAATACTTCCGGACAGTTAGTTCCGCATGCCTCTGGTGCTCTTGGTTCTGCCGCATTTAAAGGTGCCGAGACATTTGCAACAGCTGCACAAGGTGCTAAAGCAGATAAATCAGTTCAGTCTGTATCTATTACTTCTGGAACTAATAACGGCACAATTAAATTAACTGTTAACGGCAATGCTACTGACAATATTGCTGTTAAAGGGCTAGGTTCTGCTGCTTACACAGCTTCAGGTGCCTATGCTACATCCGCTCAGGGTGCAAAAGCAGACGCGGCTATGCCAAAAGCCGGTGGTACATTCACAGGTACAGTAACGCTTGCAGCCGATCCAACTGATGCTTTACAGCCAACAACAAAACAGTATGTAGATGCCAAAATTTCAAGTTCTATTGCTGCTTCTGATGCAATGGTGTTTAAAGGAACACTTGGAACTAATGGTACTGCTACTGCTCTTCCTACATCTTCTGTTGTAATAGGCGATACATATAAAGTAATTACTCAGGTTTCTGTAGTTGCTGATAATTCTTATACAGGAGCTGCTGTGACAGCTAAGGTCGGTGACTTAGTAGTCGCTATGTCAAAGGATCCAAAATGGATTGTTGTACCATCTGGTGATGAAATCGTTACTACTGTTAAGTATTCCACTACAACACAGAATCTTACAACAAGTGCTAAGTCTGGAGAGATTACAGTAGGTGAAGCTGCTACAAAACAGGTAGATTCTTCTATCGCAGCTGCTTCTACTTCTACTAAGCTTCCAACTTCAAAAGCTGTTGCCGCTTTTGTTGAAGGAAAAGGTTACAAAACAACTGACCAGAAAGTAAAGAATACTCTTAATACTACTGCAAAGGCTTATGTAACTGGTACTACAAGTGCAGCAACTGGTATTGGAGAACAGGTATTTGATACAGGTGTATATCTTGATACAACTGCTGGAAAACTTGTTGCTACTACTTTTGCAGGTGCTCTTCAGGGTAACGCAACGACTGCTACTTCTGCAGCTGCTTGTACAGGTAATGCTGCTTCTGCAACAAAACTTGCAGCATCAAGAAATTTCTCTCTTACTGGAGGTGCCGTTGCTGATGCTGTAGCATTTAACGGTGGAGGAAATGTTGCTCTTAGTGTTAAAAGTTTAAATACTGATTATTTAACTAATGGAGCCAATACTCTTATTTTAAATTGTGGGACATCTGTTTAAATGAAAGTGGCCTCTTTTATGAGGCTGCTTTACTAAATATGAAAATTATAGATTATATCTATTTAAATAAAAATTAAAAAAGGGAGGTGCACAATGGGAGAACAAAATCTCAATATACGAATCAAACATAAATATGATACGGAAGCTAATTGGAATAAAAATAATCCTGTTCTTTTAAGTGGAGAAATAGCAATTACAAGTGATAAATTCGGTAAACATAAAGTGGGAGATGGAACACATAAATGGTCTGAACTATCTTATGCAAAAGCTGAACTTACAAAAGGCGATGTAACAGGCGCTCTTGGCTATACGCCTCCTTCAAGTGACACTTGGCGAGGTATTCAGGATAATCTAATAAGCAGCTCTACAACTGAGTCTCTATCTGCTGCACAGGGTAAAATATTAAAAGAGTTAGTTGACGGGAAAGCTCCGTCTTCACATACGCATACTAAAAGCGAAGTCGGATTAGGCAACGTTGACAATACTGCCGACGCCACAAAAAGTGTAAAATATGCTACTTCTGCAGGTAGCGCATCATCTGCCGCTGCTCTTACTTCTAATGCTGGATCATCAACTCAGCCAGTATATTTCTCAGGTGGTAAGCCAGTAGCTTGTTCATATACACTTGGTAAGTCAGTGCCTGCAGATGCATTATTTACCGATCATACTTATGGAAACATGAAGGGTGCTACTTCTTCTTCTGCCGGAAGTGCTGGTCTTGTTCCTGCACCTAATATAGGAGAACAATTAAAGTTTCTTCGTGCAGATGGTGCATGGGTAATCCCTACAAATACGACATATTCTGTAGGTACATCAAGTTACTTAGGAATAACTAAGCTTTATACTGAAACTGGGTCGGCTACAGATGGTACCATGACTCAAAATGCTATTACTTCTGCTCTTAACGGGAAATCTCCTACCTCTCATACGCACAATTATGCAGGAAGTTCTAGTTCTGGTGGTGCTGCAAACTCCGCAAATAAACTAGCAACTGCTAGAACCGTATCTGGTGGAACTGACATCACGCTAAGTTTTAACTATGATGGTAGTGGTAACTCCTCTGCAAATATCGGATTTTATAGTTCGTCTGCGAGTGTAGGCGACAAAAACAATTATCCATTCCATCGATTCGCAAAACTGGATACTATTGCTGCAAGCTATTCAGATAAATCAACCACATTCTTTATCTCACAGGATTATAGTGGTGGTGGCTTCGGTATTGTACGAATTGTATTACGTACGAATAACAGCAGCTTAGCATCGACAGTTGAAGTAAAATGGCTGGTTCGTTGTGGCTTAAGTGCGGATAGCGTACAAGTCGGAATTTACAATGTTTTTGGAAAGACTTACGCAGATGCCTTCTTTAAAACAGGAGGATCGTATGCTGGAACTTGTTTCCGTACACTTGCAAGTGGTGCGCGTGGTGGTATTAGCAGAACTTGGGTGCTGGTCAATTCTTCAGAAGTAAGTGGAACCTCTGCAACAGATGCAAAAACATCTACCGAGTGTTATGCTACTATTGCAGCTGCTGGTACCGCACTTCATAAACAAGCATATAGTAGTATCGTTTCTGGTACTGATAGCGGTACTGCATCTTATGCGAATAGTGCTGGCAGTGCAAATTCTGTTGCTTGGGGTAATGTTACAGGTAAGCCATCTACATTCGCACCATCATCTCATACTCATAACTATGCAGGATCCTCTTCTGCTGGCGGTGCTGCTACATCAGCAATTAAATTATCCACACCTAGAAAAATTGGTAACGCATCTTTTGATGGTACTGCTGATATTACCTTATCTCAGATGGGACTTAATGTTCCTGTTGAAATTACAAAAGCTAACTATCTTGCAAAAAAGAAAGCTGGAACTTTAAATGCAAATACCTATTACAATGTTATTGATGAATATGATTCTGCAAATGTTATTAACGACTCATCTGTAACAGCCAACAGTGCGTTTTCAAGTACTAAATCAGAAAAAACATATGCGAAGAAAAGTACACTTGTTAATACTACTCTCACAGCAAGTAAATGGACTGGATCTTCTGCTCCATATAGTTATGTATTATCCGTATCTGGAGTAACTTCTTCAAATATTGTAGAAATAGATTATGCTTCTAATGCTTCATCTGCTGCTATTGAAGCTTATCAAAATGCAATGTTAGCTGACGGAGGACAGACTACAAATCAAATTACTATAAAAGCAACCGAGAAACCAACTGTAGATATTCCCATTACTATTGTTATAAGAAATGATTTATAAAAGGAGGCGATAACATGGCAATTTATAAAGGTGAACAATGTCTTGCCGGAGTTGGTAAGAATGCAACTATTAAAATTGGTACTGCTAAAACAGGTACTTCGGCTGCGGTAACTAATTCTGGTACTGATACAGATGCTATATTGAATTTTACATTACCTAAAGGTGATCAGGGAGTTGGAATTTCAAGTGTTATCCCTCATTATCTTGCAAGTCCTAAATCGCAGGGAGTGACCAGATCAACTACTGGATGGGCGACTTCCGCTCAAGTTATGACATCTACAAATAAATATTTGTGGTGTTATCATGAATTTGTTTTGACAAACAATAATCATTTGTATACAGATGCAACCGTTATAGGTGTTTATGGAGATAAAGGTGATCCGGGTACAACTGATTACAATGGATTGAAGAATAAACCGGTCGTTAATGGAGCTGTAACTGCTTATCAGTCAGATATTATGAAATCTCAGTTGAGAAATGTGACATTCTCTACTGAAGAACCTAAGACAACTGATGGTAAACCTGGTGATATGTGGGTGGTGTATGGCGATGAGTAATATTAAAACTGGTGATATTTTAAACTTTGATTATACTGGTACTGTCCAAACTGTAACACTTCCTAAAGGTACATATAAGTTGGAGTGTTGGGGTGCTCAAGGAGGATACAGTTCTTCTAATTCAGGAATAGAGGTTGGTATGGGCGGAAAAGGTGGATACTCCGCTGGAACTATTACACTAAACCAAAAAACACTTATATATATTTATACTGGTGGAGTTGGTAGCATAAGTGGCAACGGTAAAGCAGATGGTGGATTTCCTAATGGTGGTTCATCTTGGGCTTCCAGCACAAGCGAAGGTGCTGGTGGTGGCGGTGGATCATCCGATATCCGTATTGGTACCGATTCATTGTATGCTCGTGTTATCGTAGCTGGAGGTGGCGGAGGTGGCGGTGAAGACAACGAAACTGGCGGATATGGTGGCGGTGAAACTGGCGGAACTTTAGGTTCTGGAACACCTGGTAGTCAAACTGCTCCAAGTGGATATTTTGGAATCGGTGGTCATACTTCCTATGATGGTGGAGGTGGTGGCGGTGGATGGTATGGTGCTTATCCAGCCGGTGGTCAAACAACTCCAGCTACCGGTAGCAGTGGAAGTGACACATCTGGCTCTCCTGGAGGATCTGGTTACGTTTATACTTCTGCTACAGCCTCTAATTACCCGTCAGGTTGTTTATTAAACTCTTCTTATTACTTATCTGCTGCTAAAACCATAGCAGGTAACACTTCTTTTACATCTCCCACAGGTTCATCTGAGACAGGGCACTCTGGGAACGGCTATTGTCGAATTACTGTTATTGAATGCAAGAATACGGCGCTATATACCAGAATAAACAATTCAATGAAAAAGGCTACTGCTTTTTATTTCAAATTAAATAATAACAAAATGTACGGCGTTGGATCTGCTAATTATAATGGTTCTGTTATGAATTTTGATTATACTGGTTCGGTTCAAACTGCTACATTGGCTCCTGGTACATATAAACTTGAATGCTGGGGCGCTCAAGGTGGGAATGGATCATCTAATGGTAATTCTAATATAAATGCAGTTGGTGGTCTTGGTGGATATAGTGTTGGCACCATTACATTAAGTAAAACACAAAAAGTATATATATATTCTGGTGGAAAAGGACAAACTAAATCAAATACCGGTAGCTATTCTACTGTTAATGGTGGATTTAACGGCGGTGGGTCAAATTATACTTGTGGTTCCGGAGGTTCTGGTGGCGGTGGATCGGATATAAGGATCGGAACTGATTCATTATATGCAAGAGTAATTGTTGCAGGCGGCGGTTCTGGAACAGGATGGACAATTAAAGGTGCCGCTGGCGGTGGAATATTAGGCTTATCAAACTATAATTCATCTTACAATAGTACTCAAACAGCAGGAGGAATAGCTTATACTTCAGCTTACAATATAATGCCCACAGCTGGCACTTTTGGTATAGGTGGCAATGGTTCCGGTTCTTCAGAAGGCGGTTCTGGCGGTGGAGGCGGCTGGTATGGAGGTGGCGGAGCCGGATATACGGGCGGTTCTAGTGGTGGATCAGGTTATGTCTACACTTCTGTCACTGCTTCAAATTATCCAAATGGTTGTTTACTTAACTCTTCTTATTATCTTTCTAATGCTCAAACTATTGCCGGAGATCAATCGTTCCCTGCTCCTTCTGGTTCTACAGAAACTGGTCATTCTGGTAATGGACATGTAAAAATCACTAAATTATCAGATGTAATATATCTTACTCATGCTAAGAACAACATAATGGATTTTAATTATACAGGTTCAGTACAATCTAAAACTCTAAAACCAGGTACGTATACAATAGAATGCTGGGGTGGCCAAGGAGGAACTTACAGTAGTTACATAGGCGGATACGGTGGTTATTCCAAGGGTACTATTACTCTTACTGAAGCAACTACTGTTTATATATCTGTTGGTGGGGCTGGATCTTCCTCTTCTACTGCTGCAGGATTCAATGGTGGAGGAACTGGTATTTCTTCTGGTAGAGGTGGCGGCGGAGCTACAGATGTTCGTATAGGTCAAAATTCTCTATATTCAAGAGTTATTGTGGCTGGAGGAGGTGGAGGCGCTGGTGTAACAAGTACCAATGCTAATCCTTGTGGTTGTGGCGGTGGAGAATATGGTGGGGATGGTTATTATAATAATACTACCGGTTCTTATACTACTGGTCAAAATAGATCTGGCGGTAGTGCCTCACAAACTGCAGGTGGTATAACTTGGAGTACAGGCACTCAGGCTACTTTTGGTCAAGGCGGAAATGCTTCCGGCTACTCTTGTGGTGGCGGAGGCGGCGGCTGGTACGGAGGTGGCGGAGCCTATGACAGTGATTCTGACTCTGATGGACGTTGGGGTGGAGGAGGCTCAGGATATGTTTATACCTCTTCTACAGCTAAAAATTACCCTAACGGATGTCTACTAAATTCTACTCATTATCTCACAAATGCTCAGACTATCGCAGGAAACACTTCTTTTACTTCTCCTACAGGATCAGCAGAAACTGGTCACACAGGCAATGGATTCTGCAGAATTACAAATTTGAACCCAACACAATATGGATTATACGTAAAAACGAACTCTGGTTGGAAACACATAGATTTATAAAAGGAGGGCTTAACTATGCCGATTATATTTCACGGAACAGGTAGTGGCGGCTCTGCTAAAAAACTAAAAACCGCACGAACTATTAATGGTACGAATTTTGATGGTACAGCTAATATTACTACTGCTAATTGGGGAACAACAAGAACCGTTACTGTAGGAAATACAAGTAAATCTGTAAATGGATCTGGAAACGTAAGTTGGTCGTTAGCTGAAATAGGTATTCATCTTTCAACAACGGAACCTGCAGCTAGTGACGGAAAGAATGGAGATATTTGGATTACTTATGAATAAAAGACTGAAAGGAAGGTGAGGCTTATGGCTTGTAGTAATGGATGTGGAACTTCTTGTGCTACTGACTGCACTCATTCATCATCTGGTGGATGTGGTGGTTCTTGTGGTGGTTCTTGCTCTACTAACTGTACTGGTGGATGTTCTGGATATTGTGATGGAACTTGTAAGGGAGGTTCAGGAAGTACTTGTTCTGACTGTACTGCCAAATGTGCTAATGACTGTACTGGAGCTTGTACAAGTGCTTGTGTAACCGGATGCACTGGCTGTGGGAACAACTGTGATGGAGACTGTACAAGCGCCTGTGCTCAAAGGTGCTCTAATGATTGCAATGCTGCATGTACTGCTACTTGTGCTTATGATTGCGAGCATACTTGCACTGCTTCTTGTGCCAACGATTGCACCAGTTGTGGTGGATCTTGCTCAAGTAATTGCTCAGGAAATTGTGATTCCGGTTGTTATACTGGTTGTTATGGTTGTGATTCTACCTGTTCTGGTGGTTGTTCTGGCACTTGTAATACTACTTGCACTACCACTTGCGCCAATGACTGCACTGGCGGATGCAAAGGAACCTGTACAGGTGGATGTGGTGGTTCTTGTGATAATTCATGCGGCTTTTCTTGTGAAGCTTCATGTGATAATAATTGTACTGCTGTTTGTTCTGTATCTTCTGTGTACGGTGGAAACTCGGAAAAGAGTGTATTGAATTTTGCTTATACAGGTAAAGCTCAATCTGTAACCCTTGAGCCTGGAAAATATGTTCTTGAATGCTGGGGAGCACAAGGAGGTTATCGTTCTAATTCTAGTTATGGTGGAAAAGGTGGCTATTCTACAGGAACTTTAACATTGACTCAAAAAACTACTATATACATATATGTTGGTGGATCTGGAAATTCTGTTACATCAGCATCAAATTCAATCTATCCCGGAGGTTTCAATGGTGGTGGATATAGATACAATTATAAAGGTGGTGGTGGCGCTACTGATATTCGTATTGGAAGTGCTTCTTTATATGCAAGAGTAATTGTTGCTGGTGGTGGTGGTTCTGATGGTAGTTCTGGATATAGTGGCGGATATGCTGGCGGCGTATCTGGTGCTAGGGGTAATTTTGGATGTGGTTCATATGGATATGGTGGATCTCAAACTGCTTCATATTCATCTTTAAGTGCTATTAATTCACAAGGCACCACAAATTCTTCTTCTAACTGTGCTGCTGGTTTTGGTTTCGGTGGTTTTGGATGTTATTACGCTTCAGGTTACGGCGGTGCTGGCGGCGGAGGATGGTACGGTGGACAAGGTACTTATCCTGATGGTTCTGGAGATGATGATGGTGGTGGCGGAGGTGGTTCAGGTTACGTTTATACTTCCTCTTCTGCTTCTAACTATCCTCAAGGCTGTCTTCTAAATTCATCTTACTATATTTCTGATGCTTCTAATTTATCTGGCAATGAATCTTTTAAATCTCCTTCTGGATCTACAGAAACAGGTCATTCTGATAATGGCTATTGTAGGATTACCTGTTATATCAAAAAGAAAACTCTACATTGTAAAATGAATAATGAAATTAAAAAAGCAGCTCCAGTATTTATGAAGATGAACAATAAAATTTATGATGCTGGCGCTAATGCTGTAATGGATTTTGCTTATACAGGAACAGCTCAAGCTATATCACTTCCAAGAGGACAATATATTATAGAGTGTTGGGGTGCTCAAGGCGGTTCATATAGTAGTTATTATGGTGGTGCTGGAGGATATTCTGTCGGAACAATAACTCTAACTAAAAATTCTACGGATTTATATATTTATGTTGGTGGACAACCAGAAGCTACAACTTCAACAGGTGAAACACCTGGTGGATTTAATGGAGGAGGAAAAGGTTGTTCAAGAACTTATAATTATAGTAGTTATGGACAAGGTGGCGGCGGTGCAACCGATGTTCGTATAGGAAAAAATGATCTTTATGCTAGAGTTATTGTCGCAGGCGGCGGCGGAGGTTCATCATCAGAAAATTCGCTTACAACAAAATATGGCGGTGGAACTACTGGTGGTTCTTCTGCTTCTGGATATGGAGCTACACAAACTGCTGCAGGTACAAATGGTTCGTTTGGTCAAGGTGGTTCTGCAACAACTTCTGGAACTAATTATAATTATGGTTCCGGCGGCGGTGGTGGCGGATGGTATGGCGGTGGTGCATGTTCTAATTATAGCGACAGCACTAACTACCAAGGCTATAATGGCGGAGGTTCAGGATATGTTTACACTTCAGCTACTGCTGCTAATTATCCAGACGGAAACTATGTAAATTCTTCTTACTACCTTACCAATGCGCAAACTATAGCAGGAAATCAATCATTTAAATCACCTGATGGAACAAATGAAACAGGGCATACCGGAAATGGTTTCTGTCGAATCACCCGTAAATCAGGAAAAATATTTGTAAAACAAAACGGATCATGGATCAAAGTGTAATGCTTTGGTCCATGTTTAAATTACAGGAGGAATTGTTATGAAACTTATTTTAAAAGATGGACAAGAACTAACTATTACTCGTGCTAACGATACATATTCATATGAAGGATATAAAGATGGGTTGGGAAATGATATGAATAGAAATATCGTGACTACTATTTCTATCTTCAACTCTGATAAATCTTTAAACACTATTAAGGATATGATTACTGATGAAAATAGAACAGGTTTTAAAATTATTTATGGGAATACCCAGAAAGATTATACTGGAATGAAAATTGAAAGTATTTCAGAAGAAATCTCCAATGAAAGAAGTGTTATTAATATCTCATTAGCTACAGATAAAACCATAGCTCCTACTGAGACCACTGAAACAACAACAGAAAAAACTAAAGAAGAAACTAAAGAAAAAACGGAAACAGCTTCTGATAAATAATTAAGAATGAAAGGAATATAAGGATATGAGAAAAATAATCGTAAAGGTTGATAAAGAAAAAGCTACAGAGCTTGAAAGAGTTAATTTTGAATTAAACTTCGTAAAAGACATTGTACAGAGAGTTATTGAATCACATCCAAGCGATTTAGAACTCATCAATGGAGATACTCTTATGTCTTACAATAAACGTGGTGCAGAATTACAGAGAAAGTATGCTGCTCTTGCAAATGAGATGGCAAAGGAATACATCCCAGAATACCTCGAAGGTCATCAGTATAGTTGGATTATTCCAAATAATTCTGATGAAATGACTATTACTATTAAATGTAATTGTGAGATTCCAGAATTAGAGGGAATAGCATGAAAAGAACAGAACAATATTCGGATCAGATAGCTAGACTTTATCCATCTAAGAAGGTAAAAACCGATGACGGACAAAGAATATTAACACAGAGTATCACTTTTCAAGTAACTGATGATTGCAACCTTGCGTGTCTATATTGTTACCAAGGACACAAAGGAAAAAATCGAATGTCGTTTGAAACAGCTAAGAAATTCTTTGATTTAGTTGTATCAGGTGAAAAAGGTTTTAAATCTTATATCAATCCAGAGAAATCTCCTGGATTGGTTGTAGATTTCATTGGAGGAGAACCCTTTCTTGAGATAGAACTTATAGATCAAATCTGTACTTATATTATGGATAAACTCATAGAGTTGGATCATCCTTGGGCCATGAAAACTATGTTCTCTATTTGTTCAAATGGTGTTTTATACAGAGACGAAAAAGTACAAGCATTTCTTCGTAAGTGGGCCAATAGATTATCTTTCTCAGTTACTATTGATGGGAATAAAGAATTACATGATTCCTGTCGAGTTTTTCCAGATGGTGGTCCAAGTTATGACATAGCTGTCGATGCTGCGTCAGATTGGATGAAACGTGGAAATCATATGGGAAGCAAGATCACAATTGCTCCGGGCAATATCAGCTTTCTATACGATGCTATTAAGCATATGGTCGATCTTGGATATGATGAAATCAATGCCAATTGTGTATATGAAAAGGGTTGGACACCTGTACATGCAACTGTTCTTTACGATCAAATGAAACGCATATCTGATTATTTCTTGGAGCAGAATTTTGATTTTGAACGTGATTTCTTCTGTTCCCTTTATAATGAAGACTTCTTTCAGCCTAAAGATCCTGATGATTTACAAAGTTGGTGTGGAGGCGTTGGTAATTCAATGATTGCTTGCGATCCTCAAGGTCGCATATTTCCATGTATCAGATATATGGAATCTTCTCTTAATGGAGAGCAAAAACCGTACTCTATTGGTGATGTAGATAATGGTATAGGATGCACAGAATGTTATAAATGCAGAATTAATTGTATGGCAAAAATAGATAGAAGGACACAGAGTACAGATGAATGTTTCTATTGTCCTATAGCTGCAGGATGTTCTAATTGTTCTGGTTATGATTATCAAGTGAATGGTACTCCTGACTCAAAAGCTACTTATATATGTGTTATGCATAAAGCTCGTGCTCTTGGGAATCTGTATTTCTGGAATAAATATTATAGAAAAAATAATATGAGTAAGCGAATGAAAAACTATGTGCCAGATGAATGGGCGCTTGAGATTATTTCTGAATCAGAACTTAATATGTTGAAAGAACTTGAAAGAGAGGATTAAAAGCCTCTCTTTTTTATTGACTAAAAGGAGGCTTGATATTATGCCAGAAATCAAAGGTATTGATGTTTCCAGATGGAATGGAAAAATCGACTGGAAAACCGTTGCTAATTATGGAATGGGCTTCGCTATCCTACGAATCACAGAAAAAGGAAATATTATTGATAGCACATTCGAACCTAATTATAAAGGCTGTATTGAGAATAAAATTCCTGTTGGAGTCTATAAATACAGCTATGCTACTACTATTGCTCAGATTAAAAATGAAGCAAATGTAGTTATTAAAACATTGAATAAAAGAAAACTGGATTATCCTGTGTTTCTTGATATAGAGGATAAATGTCAGGAGAATTTATCTGACAGTTTAATGATGAAAATGATTGAAGCATTTAGAGCTATTATTGTCAAAGCTGGATATAAATTTGGTATTTACTGTGGTTATTCTTGGTATCAGTATCAACTACCAGAAGGTGCTAAAAAGTATGATTGTTGGGTTGCCCGATATCCTAATAATGATACCGGTGAATTACAGGAAAGATTAAGAGTTCCTGCTTCTACTGGTGTTATTGGATGGCAATATTCTAGTAAGGCAACCATTCCTGGAATGCCAACAAAAACCGATCGAAGTGTATTCTATAAAGACTATTCTAAATCTTCTACTACTTCTACAGACTCTCCCAAACCAACAACTACACAAGGAAGTGATACTATGAATAAAGATAAAGCTATTGATGCTCTTATTGCTTGCGCTAAAAATGAGGTTGGATATTTAGAGAAGAAATCTAATTCTCAGCTTGATGATAAAACTGCAAATGCAGGTTACAATAACTACACTAAATACTGGAGAGACGTATATCCTCAGTATCAGGCACAGGCTTGGTGTGCAGCGTTTGTGAGTTGGTGCATGATGAAAACATTCGGTCTTGATGTAGCTAAAAAACTCCTTAAACATTGGCCTTATGTATACTGTCCTACTCTTGGAAATCTCTTCACAAAGTATGCAAATCCACAGCGAGGAGACATTGTAATCTTCTATCGTAATGGTACATTCGCTCATACTGGATTAGTAACAAAAGTCGAAGGAGATAAATTTTATACTATTGAAGGTAACACTTCAGGAGGCTCTTCTATTGTTCCAAATGGTGGTGGAGTTTATGCTAAGAGTTATTATAATTCAAATCTCCCTGGGACAAAGTTTTGTCGTCCAGACTATTCTATTGTCACATCCATCTTAACTTCTAACACCTCTTCTACATCATCTCCTGCACCTGTACAGCCATCTTATACTGCATGGGTAGGTTCTTGTACAGCTAATGGAACAGATGTATTCTCAGGCGCTACAGGAGCTTCTAAGTTAAGTACATATCCTAAACTTAATGCAGGTAATCTTGTGGATATCATCGGTGAATCTGGTACAAGATATCAGGTTCGTATCGCTGCAAAATATATAGGGTATGTAGAAAAATCTAACATTAAAAATCCTAATACTCCTGCTGCAACAACTACAAAAAAATATCCATTTGTAGGAAAAGTAACTGCAAGTAAATTGAATGTTCGCAAAAAACCCGGTACTGAACATCCGTTACTTCCAGAGTATCCGATGTTAAATAAAGACAATCTTATTAATGTCCTCGGAGTTACAAAAGATACTAAAGGTGACAGATGGTACAAAGTATCAATCACTAAAAAAGAATATGTTGGCTATGTATCAGCCAAATATATCATTAAGGCATAAGGAGGTACGTCATGGGTATTGAACAGATACAGAAAATCCATGAGTTTGGTGAGATCAATGTGATCATATCTTTACTTCTTTGTGCAATGCTTGTTATAGCTTTAAAAGCTGGATGGGAGAAACTTCTTGATGTTCTTGGTCTCGAAACAAAAGCATCTCTACAGAAGAAAGCTTTAGAGAAGAAGTTGTCTGATATGGAACAGAAAATTGCTGATTTTGAGCAGTCTCAACATAATTATCATGACCAGTCCATTAATATCAGAGATGATCTGAGAACAAATCAAAATACTCTGAGCACACAGCTTACTGATCTTACAACTTTGATGCAGAACTTTATAACTAATCAAGATGAGTGTACTGTAGCATCATTTAGAAGTTCTCTCTGGAGAATGCATAGAGACTTTATGGCACAAGGGTACATCACACCGGATGGATTAAAGACATTCCTAGAGATGGGAAAGCTTTATGAAAAGGCTGGTGGAAATGATATTTATCATGAGAAATTACTTCCAGATATTGAATCTCTGGAAGTCAGATATACAAAAGACAATGTACTATAATTTATGGGTAGTCAAGCATTATACTTGGCTACCCATTTTTTTTACTTTGATTCTTTATCAAGCATATTCCGAACGTCTTCTACAGAAAGTCCTTTTTCTCGAAGTAATTTGGCAAGATCTTTCATAGACTGTTCTTCTTTTACGGCTGCTTCTTTCTTCTCTGCTGCAACAAAATCTTTAGAAAGATTCTTTTTCTGCACTCTCAAGCCTTTGATATCTTCTGTAAGCTTAGTAATTTGTTCTTCTATAGATGTAATTTGTGCCTTAATTTCTTCTGATGTAAGCTCTACTTTTCTTACTCTTGCCATTTTTTAACTACCTCTTTTCGATTTAATAAGGGTGAAATAAGGGTGAAGTTTTTAAGAAGTGCTTGTTTTATAAGGCTCTAAGTCGGTTTTTCATGGGTACCGGAAACCACTGCTCTATCCACTGAGCTACAGGCGCGTATCTTGAAAATCTGATTTTCAAAGGATTTATATAATTTATTTAATACAAGGTCTATATTATCATAATTACCGAAAAAAGTAAAGTTTTTTATTTTGTTACAAAAGATGCATTATTTTGTTACAAGTCAAAAATTATGGGCAGTCATGCATTGTGCTGACTGCCCGGTTTTATTTACATTTTCAGATCGTCGAATTTTAATCGGATGATCACCAGGGTGATCGCCATAAGAATGATTCCTGCCGGAAGTGCGATCCATGCTGTCTGTACAAATCCTGCGATAATATAAGTCAGGAAAGATACTGCTGCTGCAACCATTGCATAGGGAAGCTGTGTGCTGACATGATTTACATGTTCACACTGTGCACCTGCTGATGCCATGATGGTTGTATCGGAAATCGGTGAACAGTGATCTCCACATACAGCACCTGCCATACATGCAGAAATAGAGATGATCATCAGTTCATGATTTGTTCCTGAGAATACATTAACAACAATCGGGATCAGGATACCAAAGGTTCCCCATGAAGTACCTGTCGCAAATGCGATAACAGCCCCGATCACAAAGATAATTGCAGGAAGGAAATTCATCAGCCCGCCTGCAGAGCTTTTAACAATTGCAGATACAAATACAGATGCACCAAGGCTGTCTGTCATGGCCTTCAATGTCCAGGCAAAAGTAAGGATCAGGATCGCAGGTACCATTGCCTTGAATCCGTCCGGAATACACGCCATACAGTCTCTGAAATTCATAACACGACGTATCAGATATAAAACAATCGTGATAACCAGTCCGAAGAAGCTTCCAAGCACCAGTCCCACAGATGCATCACTCTGTGAAAATGCAGTTACAAAATCAGTTCCGCTAAAGAAACCACCTGTATAGATCATACCGATTACGCAGCATATTACAAGGCTTACAATCGGGATCAGAAGATCGATCACCTTGCCACGCGGATTACTTTTCTCATCTTCAGCTGCGTTTGCATAAGGACGTGCAGGTGTTGTGTAGATATCGCCTTTTAAAGCATTTGTCTCATGAACACCCATTGTTCCGAATTCTACTTTCATAAGAACCATTGCCACCATCATGAAGATCGTAAGCAGTGCGTAGAAGTTATAGGGAATTGCATGTACAAACAGGGTAATTCCATCCTCTCCTTCTACAAATCCGCTGACTGCCGCAGCCCATGAAGAAATCGGTGCAATGATACATACCGGTGCTGCTGTGGCATCGATCAGGTACGCCAGCTTTGCGCGGGACACATTGTGCTTATCTGTCACAGGACGCATAACGCTTCCTACTGTCAGACAGTTAAAATAATCGTCAATAAAGATCAGTACACCAAGAATGATGGTTGAGAGTTCCGCACCAACTCTGCTTTTAATCCTCTTACCGGCCCAGCGTCCGAATGCTGCGGAACCGCCTGCTCTGTTCATCAGGCATACCATGGTTCCCAGAATAACAAGGAAGATCAGGATACCCATATTATAAGAATCTGTCAGAACGCTGATCATTCCGCCTTCAAAAATATGAAGGATTGTTCCTTCGAAATTAAAATTAGAGTAAAACAGTGCACCAACCAGTATTCCTACAAACAGTGAACTGTATACTTCTTTGGTGATCAGTGCCAGTGCAATGGCAACAAGCGGCGGAACCAACGACCAGAATGTGCCGTAAAATTTCGCAGATGCAGCCACCTCTTCCTCTGCTGCAAGTACAGTCAGCGGACTTGCCAGTATCAGCAGCATCAGTGCTGAAAGGCAGAGCGAAAGTCTTTTTATGTTACTTTTCATTTCTTTTCTCCTTCTCTTGTAAGATATATGATATTTCGATCATAGCACGCCTCTTAATTAATGCATTTGAAACAGCTTGGCAGAATTTCACGCTCTGATGAGCCGGATCAATATGCATTATTTACGAGGATTGCTATAATCAAATCTGTAAATGTAGCAGGATTCCGTCTGTGCGATCAGTTCACAACCACACTCTGTCAGAAAATCATGGTCAACCAGCCCGATCTGTGTTACTACGAAATCTGTCTTTGATTTCTTCAACGCAGCCTGAAACCCTTCTTTATCTTCATAGATATGATAATCGATCACATCCAGCAATGCTTTCTGTCTTTTATAGAAACTGCTGTTCTCATCATAGTTTCCCGCCACTGTACTGCCTGATCTGTAGATACTTGCATTTCTGCTTATTACAGTGGCGATCCCCGCATCATACTGTCGCACAATGCTGTTAAGACTGCCGTCAAAAACAACCCTTGGAAAATCATTCTCCTGGTTCTGGTGGATCACGTCGCAGACTGCACGCAGATCATTGGGCACCTTATAAATATTCTCTGCCATTGCAAAATTGGTCACTACCCCGTCCAGCGGATTTCCCAGGATCACAAAACCTGTCAGCACAGCTGCAGCCATAAGAACTTTTATCCAGGTCTTTCTAAAAGCGGTCACAAGTCTGACTCCATAGTAGGCAACCGCCGGGATCACAGGAAGAATCCAGATAAACCGGTAATATTCATTCTCAAACTTCACCTTTGCGATAAGATATTTTACAACCAGCGGATTATATACTGTCAGCAGCAGAAATACTGTATAGCCGATAAATATCCCGGACTTTCTTTTTCTCCCCAGGACCAGTGTGCAGATCAGTCCTACAGCAAACAGAAGAGGATACCAGCAGGAACCCCAGTACAGCTTCATACATGCATCAACAAAGCGCAGTCCCAGTTCCTGAATTGTTACACCTGCCATTTTTTTCTCCTTTCTGTATTATGATGCAGCCAGCGTCAGCAGACCGATTCTGCATGCAAAAAATACAGCTGCATATAATGCCGACGGAAGCATACACACTGCACAATATACCAGCCCTGAAAATCTCTTATTCATAACTGCCGCCGGAGCCATTCCCGCTGCGATCACGATAGGAAAGATGATAGCAGAACCGGAAAATGTCAGCGCACTGACCGCTGTGACAAACAATATGATCCAGACATTCCTGCTGTTTTTCTCCTGCAGATACCAGACGGCACACATGAGAACTGCAGGGATGGCAATGTTGGCAAGGATGGCTTTTCCCTCGTAGCTTCTGGTAAAGAAAAAAGTTCCGGAGGAATAAATCGTACCGCAAAACAGCTGTAAAACACAGACAAAGACAAGCATCAGATCTGCTTTCTTCCTGTTTCCGTCAAACAGTCTCTTACCGATCTGATAAATGATCAGATTGGCAGTCACTACATTCATACATGACATTACCTGCTTTGCCTGCACAATGGGATGGATTCCCAGAAGTCTGCACCACACTGCATTATGCATCGGATATGCGGAAAAAACATATCTGGCCTGAAATGCCTTCTGGATCGCTCCGTTAAAGGGATTATATCTGCCAAGAGTATCTGTGTATACAGAAGTACTCACTGTACCTACATAATACGCCGCATCTACTGTTGTATCCTCGTAAAAGATCACAATCAGACACTGCAGCAATACTACGGCACCTGCAAGGATAATCATCACAGAGTGATTTTTCCATATTTCAGAAATGCTTCCAAAAATCCCACTACATGTTTCCGTTTGTCCGGCACGTATTCTCCGTTGTTTTTTTATTGTGCAGATCACAGCTGCGCAGATAACCAGAGCCATGATTCCTGCCCATATATAAGCCGCAGCTGTCAGGGATACCCATTTCAGTGTCATCGGTACGATCACCAGTTCAAACACTGCAAAGTAAACCAGATATCCCAGTATGAAAGTCAGGGAACAATCCCCTTTTACTTTCAATATCCGGACCAGAACAATGCCTGCTGCATAAAAAACTATAAACTCCAGGGCAAAACCTGCACAGGCAAGGCATAATTCTCTCATTCTTCCACCTTTGTCCCTGACCGGATGGATTCGCGGTTTTTCAAAATCTCCATGGCAATCTTCTCAGGAGTCATCGGAAGCTCTGTCAGACGCACACCTGTTGCATTATAAATTGCCTCAGCCAGTGCCGGACATGGAGTATCAATTACAAGCTCACCAATGGATTTGGCACCAAAAGGACCGCTCTTTTCGTAACTGCACTCGAAATCCACGCGGATATTTCCGATATCCTGTCTGGTTGGGATCTTATACTGCATAAAAGAGTTGTTGCGGATCTTACCTTTATCTGTATATTGTACATCTTCCCAGAGAGCCATGCCAATTCCCTGTGCAATACCGCCCTCCGTCTGTACACGTGCAAGATTCGGATTGATCGGTGTACCGCAGTCAACAACCGCCACATAATCCAGAACATCCACACTGCCTGTCTCTGTATCCACCTCTACTTCTGCCATACCTACCATAAACGGCGGCGGCGAGATTGGTGAAGAATGCTGTTTCACAACCTGAAGCTCGATATTGTTAAAGAAAGTGCTCTTTAATGCAATATCTTCCAATGAAACTTTCTTCTGGGCATTTTCAGAACTGATGGCATCCATATCAACACTATAGCCCTCTTCTGCATCTGCCATATGACCTGCTGCATTTCCGTCTGCCCCATCGCTTATCTCAAGTGTCTCATCATAGAATACACAGGATCCGTCAAAATCAACTTTTCCCTCATCTACTTCCATCATCTCTGCGCCAAGCTTACAGATTTTTTTCTTCAGCTCCTCACAGGCCTTCATAACCGCTACACCGGTGGTATAGGTTGTGGCGGAAGCATAGGAACCGGAATCATAAGGAGAAATATCCGTATCCACACTGAATACTACTATGTTATCCATAGGCGTATTCAGACAGTCAGCCGCAATCTGCGCCATAACGGTATCACAGCCTGTTCCCATATCCGTACATCCAAGTGCCAGTGTATAAGAACCATCTTCATTCAGCTTAATATCTGCGCCGCCTACGTCAACTCCTGCAATAGAGGAACCCTGCATAGCCATGGCAACACCGACTCCGCGGACCTTTCCATTTCCCATATCCCTGCATGGATATTTGGAATCCCAGTCCATCATCTCTTTGGCGCGCGCCATACAGCGGTCCATGGAACAGCTCTGTGCATAAGGAACATCCGGATATCCCGGAAGAGGACCGCCCTCTACAGGCATATTCATTTCTTTTACCTTAACAGGATCCATTCCCATCTTATGTGCCAGCTCATTTACTGCAGATTCCACTGCAAAAATACCCTGGGTTGCACCATAACCACGATAGGCACCTGCAGCCTGCACATTTGTATAGACAACATCAAAAGCAAACCTGTGGGCTTCTGTATGTCTGTAAAGAGCGATTGATTTATGACCGCTGAGTCCTACTGTTGTAGAACTGTGTTCTCCGTATGCCCCAGTGTTGGACAAAGTATAAAGATCAATTGCCTTGATGATACCATTTTCATCTGCACCTGCGCGTACTGTGATCTCCATCTCATGGCGCGGTGAAGAGCAGATCATGGACTCATATCTGGAGAAGATCATCTTGGACGGGCGGCCTGTTTTCCAGGTCACGATCGCCGGATAGATCTCACTGACAGAGGTCTGCTTTGCACCAAAGCCGCCACCGATCCTTGGCTTGATCACACGTACTTTGGAAGCAGGAATGTCCAGTGCCCTTCCAACGATCCTTCGCACATGGAATGGGATCTGTGTTGAGGACAGAACGATCAGTCTGCCGAAATGATCCATATAGCAGGCTGTGCGGAAAGTCTCCATCATAGTCTGCTGGTTTGCTCTTGTATGATAAGTGCGCTCTACAGTATATTTACACTTTGCCAGAACTTCATCTACATTTCCATGTTCTTCCACTGCGGATGCACATAAGTTTCTTTTGTTGTCTCCGCCAAGAGGGATTTTCAGTTTCCAGTCATCCTCCGGATGGACCAGGATCGGATTATCTTTTGCCTTGTGGATATCCAGAACCGGTGCCTCCACGCGGTAATCTACGCGGATTCTCTTCAATGCTTTATCTACCGCTTCTTCTGTCTCACCCGCAACAATGGCAACTGCATCTCCCACAAAACGTACATGACGGTCAAGGATCAGTCTGTCATCCGGACTCATCTCCGGTGCAGTCTGGCCGGCAAGGGTAAAACGTTTCTGAGGCACATCTTTATAGGTAAGGATACATGCAATTCCGGCCACCTTCTCGGCAGTACCTGTTTTAATATCTTCCACCCAGGCGTTGGCGTGGGGACTTCTCAGTATCTTCACGATCAGGCAGTCCCTTGGTGCCAGATCATCTGTATAGACAGGCTTTCCGGTTACCAGTGACATTGCATCTGTTTTACGTACAGGTTGATTTACATATTTCATCTTTATGCTTCCTCCTGTGCTTTCTTATATTTCAGGAACTTCAGGATACTCCTTGTCTGGGAAACAAAACCGGAACATCTGCACAGATTTCCCGCAAGATATTCTTTGATCTGCTCCTCTGTGGGATCTTTGATCTCGTTGAGCATCGCAAATACATTCATGATAAATCCCGGATTGCAGAAACCGCACTGTTCCGCACCTTCATTCGCCAGAAAGCTTCCAAACTCCTGCGCTTCTCTCTGCATTCCTTCCAATGTAACGATTTTCTTTCCCTCAATGCGGGCTGCAAGTGTACTGCAGGAAAGCACCGGACGACCGTCCATAAGAACTGTGCAAAGACCACAGTTCGCAGTTTCGCAGCCTCTTTTCACGCTGAAACAGCCCTGTTTTCTTAAGAAATCGATCAGCAGTGCATCCGGGGAGATCTCTGCGTGGCGGTTCACTCCGTTAAGCCAGAAATTAATATTCATTTTTCATCCCTCCTACTGCTTCCCAGGCTCTTCTTGTCAATACTTTTACAAGAAGGGTTCTGTATTCCTTTGATCCTCGCATATTGCCTGCAGTAGGAACGTTCTCTGCCGCATATTCTGCAAAGGCTTCGATCGCCTCTTCCTTCTGCTTTTTTGTCATGTTCCGGAAATTCTTCAGGATCTGCTTCTTATCTTCCACGATCATGGCACGTGCAGGTCTGGCACCTATCACAGTCCTTGCCTCATTTCCGATCACAGAAGCTGCACAGGTCAGCACCGGGAAATCTGTTTTTATGTTTCTCTGACTTAAGTAACAGGTAAGAAGTGGCTCTTTTCGCACGATGATATTTACAAGGATGTCATTGTCCTTCTTCATATTTACAAATTCAGTCAGTGGAATACGGCCTGCATCATATAATTCTACCCATGTATCCATTCCCAGGAACATGGTCAGAACATCTGAGAAACCATATCTTCCATAAATGCTTCCTCCCACAGTGGCACAGTTTCTGAACTGTACGCCTACAATGTGGCAAAGGCTTTCTTTCATAGCTCCATGTGTGTAGGTATTCAGAGCTTCATTTGTCTCCAGGTCATGAAGCGGAGTCATACATCCGATGACAAATTCGTCATCATTCTCCGAAATCGCATCCAGCCCCAGACCGGAAAGATCAATCGCTGTGGATATTGCTCTGTTGCCCATTTTCATCCAGACCATTCCCCCAAGAATACGGGCTGTTTTCTTCTGGTTCAGTTCATAAGCTTCCGCCAGACTGTTTACCTTTACATAGCTTTTGATTTTCAGCATTATGTATCGTATCCCTTTCTTACATACTTTTCATATCTCTTGTAATATTTTGACTCGGATCTGTCGTCAGACAGCCAATTTAATATAATACCATAGCTTAAAGAAAAAATCTATAAATATCCTCTATTTCATAAATAAATTTTTGTTACTGTTCACTCCGTTCTCAGTAACGTAGCCAAAATTCATTCCAGATTGCCTGCGGCAATGGAATTTTGGCTTGTATGTCTCGGCAGTAATCCTGGTCAGGCGGACAATATCATCCGCTTTGCTGCTTGCTGTAAATATTACTCTAATTCTAGCATATGACAGCCAAAAGTGTCTATTGATAAAACTATCCAAAAAAACACTTTTCAAAATATTATCGGATTAACTGCATCATTTGTTTCATTGTGAATCGTTTTTGTGCACTGTACCTAAATATTTTCGTAATATATTTGGTTTTTTATATATTTTACTGGATTTTTTCAAGTATCAATGTTATAATGTTCACAAATAAAAGACTTATCACTGTTAATTGCAGATAACAGGTACAATTTGCGAATATCCGCCTGAATCTATATCGTTCAATAACAGAGATGTCATAAAGGAGGGTTTGATTATGAGTAAACGCGTGATTACAATAAACAGGATGCTCGGCAGTAATGGCCGCCTGATTGGTAAAGCTCTGGCAGAAGAGCTTGGATTTGCTTTTTATGACAAAGAGCTGATCGATATTGCAGCTCAGAAAGAGAATATTCCTTTTGATCTGCTTGCCAAGGTTGATGAGAAACGTGGCAGCCAGTGGCGTTTTCCCATTGACCATGAACTTCAAATGGACAGCGATTTTCACTTTGTTCCCATGAATGATGTGCTCTTTGATCTTCAGCGAAAGATTATTCTGGATGCTGCTGAGAAAGAAGATTGTGTGATCGTTGGCCGATGCGCCAATCACATCCTCGACAATAAATGCCTGAGCGTATTTATCCATGCACCATTTGAGTATCGTGTACAGACTGTCATCGAGCGTACGGGACGGGAAGAAAAAAGTGCACAGAAGCTGGTTAAGAAAGTGGATAAAGAACGGCGTACTTATTATGAGTACTTTACAGATAAGAAATGGAAAGATATTTCCCAGTATCATCTGGCATTTGACAGCAGTAAATTTGAGCAGGATAAAATTATACAGATGATAAAGATGGCATTGTAAAATCAAACAGGGTTCCAGATTCAAAAGTCTTATCATGCAGGCACGAACGACTTTTTGAACCTAGTACATCGTTTCGTAAATAACTATACCAATCGCGTAGGATGCGGATTCGAGT
>ERZ1673750.62-NODE-62-length-112122-cov-7.396138_pt1 | contig 112122 bp, 88 predicted proteins | sample MGYA00580203_ERZ1673750 | MGnify/ENA primary metagenome ERZ1673750 (study PRJEB41218, sample SAMN15661763) | gut metagenome | host: Homo sapiens | place: Canada: London | collected 2015-08-20/2019-03-30 | study: EMG produced TPA metagenomics assembly of... | reverse complement strand
TAGCGCACTTCCTTCACACGGAAGGGGTCATAGGTTCGATTCCTATATCACCCACAATATTGTTCAGTTTCGCGGTATGATATACCGCATTTTTTGTATCTACTGGTATGCCTCGGTATTAGTTAGCATTTTATTAATACATTTTTCGCGTATAGGTTGATTTAAGAATAAGCGTAGCATCAAAATTAAACACTATTTTTGAGTTATGCACAAAAATAGTATTGGATAATGTAACGGTGCTGAATAGTGTAATTCCCAAAATCTCGCAGTTACGCTGCTCGGTTACGCTGCTCGTTCATGTTGCTTAATCACGCTGCTCAGTTCTACTATTTAGCTTTACTTATTACTTGATATCCGTGTTTAATTAACACAGATTCGAGTTGAGAAAGATACGCAATTGCTGCAGGAGAAAGATTCGTGCGCTCATTCTTAATCCACCCAACAAGCATGGTTTCTTCGCAATCCAGCGGAATAGTCACGATTTTCTCGTTATTCAAGTCGCCATTGTCGATTCCAGTGCAAATAGTAAAACCATTAAGGCCAATAATAAAGTTCAAAATGGTTGCGCGGTCTGTAACATTAATCTTTTTAGGTGGATGTTGAGGCCATACCGCTTCCTCTGTAAAGAAGAAGCTACCATCCTCACCCTGCTCATACTGAATAAACGGATATGGTCGCAAATCCTCCAAAGTGAGTTTTTTATGACCCGCAAGTGGATTGTTTCTAGAAATAAACACATGCAATTTAGCGCGGAAAAGTGGATGGAATTCAAGATGCTTTTCTCGAAGCATCTTTCCAATAACGTCTTTGTTGTAGTCGGAAAGATAAAGCAAACCAAGGTCTGCGCGCATTGAAGTCACTTGATTAATAATATTTTTTGTACGAGTCTCCCTTAGTGAAAACTCGTACTCGTTAGAATCAATGCTGCGAATCATGTCTACAAAAGCTTCAACAGCAAACATGTAGTGCTGAGTTGCAACGCTGCAAAGCTGTTTTCTAGGCTTAGTGCTGTTGTATCGCTCTTCAAGCAAATCTGCCTGGTCTAAAACTTGTCGTGCGTATGTTAAAAACTCAGCTCCGTCAACAGTTAATGCAATTCCTTGAGAAGACCTTGTAAAAATCTCAATGCCAAGCTCTCGTTCCAATTCTTTTACGGAAGAGCTTAACGCTGGCTGTGAAACATAAAGTTCATGCGAAGCTTCGTTCATAGATCCACACTCTACGATTTTCACAATGTACTTTAATTGCAGCAGCGTCATTATTAAGAGCCTTCCGATTTTGGGATTTATACTTGACTATTTCCAACTATTACAACTATAACAACTATAAACTAACGCCTATAATCTTGCGATTAACGCCTATAATCTAACGCCTAGCGATGCTAAATCTTTGCGAGCTTGTTCGGTAGTAGTAAAAACAAACCCATGCATTCCAACGTTATGCGCGCCATCAATATTTACTGGCTTATCGTCGAAGAAAACAGTTGTTTGCGGTTTCAATCCAAATCTGCTCATAGCAAGTTCAAAAATCTCGGGCTGTGGCTTATGCAATTTTTCAACGCCAGAAATAATCGTACCTTGTAAAAGCGTGTTCAATTCTGGGAATTTACGCAATGCGAGTGGGAAAGTTTCTTTAGACCAGTTAGTCAATCCCCAAACTCCGTAGCCAGCTTTGCGTAAATCGTGCAATAAATCAACCATTCCAGGCATCATTTGCGTAAGAACTTGGTCATAGTGTGCGCAATACCATTGAAAAGCGTTACTAAGCTCCTTGCCAAAGCGCCTTTCATATTCTGGCAAAAGGTCTTTTAGTAGTTCGCCGCCGTCCATGCGGTCTTCAAACTCATAGAATCCAGCCAAATCGTCTTTTCCAAAAGTACCATTAGGGCAAATCGTGTCTACTAAATCCGGGAACTGTTTTTGTAAACAATTCCTGCAATTCCACTCGAGTAAGACCTTACAATAATCAAACATTACGTCGTGAATTTCAACAGATTCTACATTTTCATTTGTGTTGATATTTGTGTTGATATTTGTGTTTTTCATTTTTTCTTCTTTCACTAATTAAGATTCATTAAAAGACCAATAATGTAAGGCAGCGCATTAATAATATCGCTTGCTACAATTGGGTGATCTGAAGTTGAAGCATCATTTGATTCCACTATGTCTTGCGCCAATTGAGTGTAATTGTTTTCGCTGTTGATTTTAGATGCTAATGATGCTGAAATTCCGTGGATTACAGCTGCGCTCGCTGCAATAAAAGCATAGTTTTCGTTTTCTGCGTAATTCGCGTAGTTTTCTGCATAATTTTCTGCACAATTTTTATTATTTTCTTTTCTTTCGCGTTGCGCTAATAATGCTCCTAGAATTCCTGCCAGTACATCTCCTGAACCTGCGGTTGCGAGCCAAGATGGAGCGCATTTTGCAATATAAATGGGAGAGTGTAGTTCTGATGGTGATGCAACTGCTGTTGTTGCGCCTTTAACTAGCACAGTTGCTCCAGTAAGATCGGCTGCTTTTTGAGCGTAGTGTGTTGGATTGCTAGATATTTGTTGTGCGCTTATATTCAAGTCGTATCTAGTAAAAAGTGAGCTTAATTCTCCTGCGTGTGGAGTGAGAACCACTTTTGTGCAAACCTGTTTTGGCAGTAAATCTAACGCTCCAGCATCTACGCATAGTGGTGGAAGATTATCTTTTTGACTTATTGATTGTTCTTTCGAATTATTATTTTCTTTCGCATATTGCGCAAGAATGCTCGCAATGTATTTTCTTTGATTTGCGCTAGCTTCAGTATTGCAATGATCCGCATCTGGTATTCCAGATCCAACTGTTATAGCGTCGATTTTTCCAGTCAATTGTTCCGAGGCTACTACTTCTGGAGATGTTTGTAATACTAAGTTTTGTGCGCGAAGAGGACCGGCATAACGAACCATTCCAATATTTGCGTGTGACGCAGCACTCGCGCTTAATATTGCAGCTCCAGGATACTCATTAGAACCCGTTACTAATCCCAGAACCCCACGCGAGTATTTATTGTAAAAAGGCTTAGGCTTTTTTAGACATTTGCTTACATCTTTTGCTTCTATGTTTAGAAGTTCACTCATGCTTACGATTGTAGTGAATATCTGGGATTGTTATTTGTGGTTTTGTTATTTGTGGTTTTGTTATTTGTCACATTGCATTCGCTATATACACCATTTATTTATATAACGCAAGAAAAATCGCAATTATATCAGACAAAAAATTTGCGACACGCCACTTTTGAAAAAATATAATAAATTTTCAAAATTTCATTGACCATCCATCATATTTTTTCTATGCTTTTAAACGTTATTGCTAACGATAATCTTTCCTAATTAAAAATAATGGAGAAAGTGAAAACGCTTTTTAAACAGATTACAAGACTTGCAATAATGTGAATTCATAGATTCCGGAAAGGAAAATAGTGAAAACTGCACGAATTTTTGCCACCGCAGCCACCGCCGCTTTGCTAACTGTTGGCTTGTGCGCATGTGGATCAACAGCTAAGACAGCAGATCAAAAGACTAACGGTAATCAAGTAAACGTAGTTGCAACCACCACTCAAATCTGCGATTATGTAACTCAAATCGCATCCACTGCAGATGCAAAATCTGGATTAAGCCTTAATAAAACCGATTCTCAAGGCAAAAAGTCTGTGATTGGCGCGCCTCAAGACAAAGCAAAGTCAACAATCAACCTTACATGCTTACTCGCGCCAAACGCGTCTGCACACGAGCATGAGATGACTCCAGCGCAATCCAAAGCGCTTTCTAAAGCAGATTTAATGCTTGTTTCTGGAGTAGATCTTGAGCACTTCTTAGATCAGGCTGTAAAAGCTACTGGATTTAAGGGCACGATGGGAGTAACTTCGGGCATTCTTACCGCAGACGAAATCAAGGATTCAAAGGCAGAAGCTGCTAAAGAAAAGAATCTTCCTTACAAGATTGACCGCGGTGTTGAAAAGGTTCATGCTGAAAAATGGCCATTCCCACCAGAAGAAGGCGAGAAAGAGCCAGAATTCCAGTATGATCCACATATTTGGACTAGCACCAAGAATACTATGATTCAAGTCAAGAATATTGGTAACTTCCTTGGCAAAGCTCTTCCAGAAAGCAAGTCAATCTTCGATGAGCATGTTGAAAAGTTCGTTAAGTCTCTTACTGATTTAGACTCTTGGGCAACTGAAGCTTTGAACAGCGTGCCGCAGGAACATCGCGTTCTGTTTACTTCGCACGACGCATTCGGATACTTCTCACGCGACTACAATGTTAAGTTTATTGGCGCAGCTCTTTCTGACTTCAACAGTCAGCAGGATGCAACTGCAGACCATATTAAGGAGGCTGCAGAAGCTGTTAAAAAGTCTGGTGCCGTAGCAATCTTTGCCGAAAATTCCAACAATTCAAAGTCTATTAAGGCTGTGGCTGCTGCTGCAGGCGTAAAGGCGATTATTGGCGACGATGCGCTTTATGGCGATTCCCTTGGTCCTGTTGGCTCTGCTGGCGAGACCTATATTGGTTCCATTGTCCACAATGTTCAGACTCTTGTTAAGGCTTGGGATGGCAAAGTTCCAGACCTTCCAGAATCTGTAAAAACTGCTTTGAAAAAGTAGTTAATAGGTGGCTATATAAGTAGCTGAAAATAATAAATCACTACAAAAGTAGTTACAAGAAGGTTAATTTATAGTGAATAAGAGCGTCCTAGCAATGAAAGATTGCGACCTAGCATACGGTTATAAAACTGTTGTGACTGGGCTTAACGGAAGTGTAGAAGCTGGAGAGGCTTTAGCTTTAATAGGACCTAATGGTTCTGGAAAAACAACGTTTTTGCAGGCGATTATTGGTATTGTGCGAGTAAGCCATGGAAGCTTAACAATGCCAAAAACGGTTTCTATAGGCTACGTTCCTCAACAAGTTGATTTGGATTTGACTTTTCCAATCACCGCTCGTCAGGTTGTAGCAATGGGCTTAAGCAGGCAAACTGGATTCCTTGGTTTGCTTAAAAAAAGCCAGAAAAAATCTGTTGAGGACGCTCTTAATCATGTTGGTTTGCTAAATAGAGCAGATGTGCGATTTGGTGATCTTTCTGGAGGTCAGCGCCAGCGAATATTGCTTGCTAGAGCTATTGTTGCGCGCCCTACGTTAATTCTTTTAGACGAGCCTTTTAACGGATTAGACGAGCCGAATCGAAAAGAACTGCTCAATATTATGAAGTCCGCAAAAGAAGATGGGATTTCGTTTGTTGTCTCTACTCACGACTTGGTAATCGCGGACGCGATTTGCGAAAAAGCCTTGCTTTTGGCTGGTCGTCAAGTAGCTTTTGGGCCTCTTAGAAAAGTCATGACTAAAGAAAACATATCTTTGGCTTATGGTGGAAGTATGCCAGCTGCAAGTGCGGGTATTACTTTGAATCAATTAGCAAACAAAGATGATTCGTTAAATGCGGCGAGTGTCACAAGCACTTTTAGTGATTCAAGTATTTCGGGCACTGCTTTAGGAGACGAATCCAATGCTAGCTGAATTGGTTGAGTCTTTGCGCAAAATCCTCGAGCCTATACCAGGATTTGACTTTATTGCATCCGCTCCATACATTTTCAGACCTTTCTGTCTTCTTATTGTTCTTGCGATTGCTAGCGGAATAGTTGGCGTGTTTGTTAACTTAAGATGCGCCGAGTTTAATGCGGAGGCTTTGGTTCACGGGATTTTTCCTGGAATCGTAGTCGGAGCGTTATATGGTGGAATTGGGCAAATTATTCCAGGAGCTTCGATTTGCGCAATTTTTCTGGTTGCCGCTCTTGTGTGGGCATCTAGGTCTCAAAAAATCAACGAGTCAATAATTGCAACAGTTTTAACAACATTTTTTGCGCTTGGAATCGTAATATCTCTTAAAAAGGGAGATATGTCTGGACAGCTTGAAGCACTTATGTTTGGACGTTTGCTAGATGTTACAGATGATAGAATGACTCAAGCAATGCTTATTTGTTTATTTGCAATCGCATTACTTGTTCTAACTTGGAAGAAGCAAATTGTTGTTGCGTTTGACCGCGCTAGTGCTCCTTTAATGGGTGTTAATACTTTACTTGTAGATATTGTGCTAAACGTTGCAATTGCGTCTGTTGTAGTTTCTGCATCTTCGGCTGTTGGCGTACTTCTTGTTATTGGATACCTTGTTATTCCTGGAGCTAGCGCAAGATTGGTTTCTCGCACTGTTGGGCGTATGGCGTTTGTTGGCGTTGCGGTTGGTATTTTTGGCGTTTTATTAGGCATGTACGCTATGAACTTGGAACTTGATCATCCAGTTTCTCCGCAAGCTGCAGTGGCGCTAAGTATTTGCGCAATGTTCGTAGTCGTTTTGATTTTAAGATTCTTATACAGAGTTACATACGCACTAGTGTTTTCTAAAAAGTTTTCTAAAAAGAAAAAGTCTAGCGCAATAGATGGTGGTGGAAAGTAATAATGGTAAGTATTTGGCAAATTATTGCTCTTCCGATTGTAGAGGCAATTGCTGTTGGAGCATTATGCGGTTTTGTTGGATCCTTGGCTTTGCTTAATCAGCGTATTTTCTTCACCGAGTCTATAACTCACGCTGCTTTTCCAGGAGCTGTTATTGGAGTTGTAGTTACATCTGTTTATACGATTGACCAAAACGTTTTGTCTATTGGTCTTTTTATTGGCGCTGCTTTGGCTTGTATTGTTTTGTCTTTTATGATGCATGTGCTTTCTAAACTAAAGGGCATATCTTCTCAAGCATCTGCTGGAATAACTCTTACTGTTGGTTTTGCAAGCGGCTACTTTTTAAACAAGTGGTTTGCTCCTCTTCCATTGCGAATTGAGGGTTTTTTAACAGGATCTTTGCTTAATTGCACTCCTGCAGACGTGATTTTTGCGATTATTGCATTCGCTCTTGCACTAGGATTGTGGAGTTTTAATAGTGCTAATTTGATTCACTGCTCTTTTGACTCCACTAATTACAAAGCTTTAGGAGGCAGAAGCGGATTAATGCAAGGAATTGTTCTTGCGCTAATAATCATTACAGTTTCGGTAATTATTCCAGCTGTTGGAACTGTTGTTTCGGTATCTTTAATCGCAGCTCCTGCAGCAGCACTAAAGAGCAGAATGCGTTCCATTAACAAATTTGTGTTTGCGTGCGTATTGTCTTCTATTTTTATAGCGCTTTTAGGACTTGCCTTAGCTGTGATTTTAAGACTTTCTGCTGGCGGAACTATCGCGATTTGCGCTGGATGCTTCTATTTAGTTGTAAAGCTTAGTGAAAGTATCTTTTTGAAAATACATGAGATTTATTCTGGTTTTTGCAAAAAATCATTGTTAAAAAGTCGCTCTGTTGTTCTAGAGTAACAGAGAATTGCACGTGAAAAATGCGTGCGATTGACGTCGTTTTTTGCGCGTTTTATTTATGTTTTAATCGCGTAAGTTTATCGACGCCACACAAGTCCAGGTCTGCACATTAGTAACGCAAGACCCCGATAGAAAAGGACAATTATGGCTGAAAATACCATCTCCATTACAGTAAACAATGAGCGCAAGGAGGTGGATGCAAGCTTCACTGGCGTTGAACTTTTCGCGGAAGATAAGAATATTATTGCCGTGCGTTTAAATGGCGAGTTGCGTGATTTGTACACGTCTCTTCATAACGGCGATACCGTGGAATCAGTAGCACTTGATAGTGAAGATGGCATCGCAATCATGCGTCATTCCGCTACACACGTGATGGCTCAAGCTGTTCAAGAAATTCGACCAGACGCAAAGTTGGGCGTAGGTCCTGTAATTAAAGACGGCTTCTACTACGATTTTGATGTTGATACTCCATTTACGCCAGACGATTTGAAGCAAATCGAAAAGTATATGCAGCGCATTATTAAAGAGTCTCAAAGCTTCCGCCGCCGCGTTGTAACAGAGGATGAAGCGCGCGAAGAAGAAGCAAATCAACCTTATAAGTTGGAGTTGATTGGGGATAAGGAAGCGGCTCTTGATCCGGCTGCTGCTGGCGAAATCAGCAAGCATGAGCTTAGCATGTACGACAATTTGGATCGCGAAGGCAATAAGGTCTGGAGTGATTTGTGCCGTGGACCTCATTTGCCAAATACGCGCTATATTAAGGCTTTTAAGCTTGAGCGTGTTGCTGCAGCTTACTGGCGCGGTTCGGAGCATAATCCTATGCTTCAGCGCATTTACGGAACTGCATGGCCTAGCAAAGAAGAGCTTAAAGCTTATACAACTCGCATGGAAGAAGCTGCTAAGCGCGATCATCGTAAGCTTGGCCAAGAAATGGATTTGTTCTCATTCCCAGACGAGATTGGTCCAGGCTTAGCAGTGTTCCATCCAAAGGGTGCTGCAATCATTAACGCAATGGAAGATTATTCGCGCGAACAGCACAGAAAGCATCACTACAGCTTCGTACAAACTCCGCATATTACTAAGGGCGGCTTGTATGAGACTTCCGGCCATTTGCAGTGGTACAAGGATGGCATGTATCCTCCAATGAAGCTTGACGAAGAGCGCGACGAGAATGGCAATGTAACCCGCCAGGGTGCTGACTACTACTTGAAGCCAATGAACTGCCCAATGCATAATTTGATCTTCAAGTCTCGCCAGCGTTCGTACCGCGAGCTTCCTTTGCGCTTGTTTGAGTTTGGTACTGTGTATCGCTACGAAAAGTCTGGCGTTGTGCATGGCTTAACTCGCGTTCGCGGATTGACTCAGGATGATTCGCATATTTACTGCACTCGCGAGCAGATGCGCGATGAGTTAAAGAGCTTGCTTAACTTTGTGCTTGGTCTTCTTAAAGACTTCGGTTTGAACGACTTCTACTTGGAGCTTTCCACTAAGGATGAGCACAAGTTCGTTGGTTCCGACGAGATTTGGGAAGAAGCAACTAACACTTTGGCAGAGGTTGCTAAAGAGTCTGGTTTGGAACTCGTGGACGATCCAGGTGGAGCTGCATTCTACGGCCCGAAGATTTCTGTGCAAGCTCGCGATGCAATCGGCCGCACTTGGCAGGTTTCTACTATTCAGCTTGACTTCAATTTGCCTGAGCGCTTTAAGTTGGAGTATATTGCAGCTGATGGTAGCCACCAGCGCCCAGTTATGATTCACCGCGCACTCTTCGGCTCTATTGAGCGCTTCTTTGCTATTTTGCTTGAGCATTATGCCGGCGCGTTCCCAGCATGGTTGGCTCCAGTTCAGGTGACTGGCGTTCCTGTTGCAGACGAGTTTGCTCCGCACTTGCAAAAGTTTATTAGCGATTTGGAAGAGAATATGGTTCGTTGCGAAATGGACAGCTCCGACGATCGCTTTGGCAAGAAGATTCGTAACGCTTCTAAGTCTAAGGTGCCTTTCACTTTGATTGCTGGCGAAGAGGATGTGAACAACAATGCTGTGAGCTTCCGCTTCCGCGATGGTAGCCAATTGAATGGTGTTCCAGTTGAGCAAGCTAAAGAGTGGATTTTGTCCATTATTAAGCAGCGCGTTCAAGTGAATACTGCAGAAGATTTTGAGCGCTACACAAAGTAGCATTCGCGATGCAACTTACGTAGCATAAATCAACGTAAGTCAATACAAAACAAACCCGCACTTCTTAACGTTGTGCGGGTTTATTCCTTTTATTCTTGATTTATTACGAGTGACTTAGTTACTTAAGCAGCGCACGAATTGCTTCGATTTGCTCGCTATTAACTTGACTTGCAGGCTCGCGAACAAGCGTGCTAATCGGCAATCCCTTAAGATTTACAGCAGCTTTAATAGCAGAAATAAACAAGTCGGTAGTGTTGTAAACTGCCATCAAATGGCTGATTCTTTTAGCACATTCAATAAGATGTGCAAAATCGCCAGCCTCATACGCCTTATGCAAAGATGCAAAAGTTTCTGGCTCTACATTTGTAAGACCACAAATTACGCCGTTTCCTCCAGCAATCCTGTTAGGAGTGTAATACTCATCAAAGCCAGAGAAAACAACGAAATCTGGGTTTACGCGTCTAGTGGCTTCAATCATTGCGCGAGTATGGCTTATAGTATCTACCGTATCTTTAATACCAACAATATTCGGGTATTTTTCAGCAAGACTTGCAACTAAGCTTGGTGTTAAATCGCTGCCAGTTCGAGCAGGGAAGTTGTATAGAATAACGGGCAAGCTAGTTGCGTTAGCTATTGCGCCAAAGTATCGTTCGGCAGTTGGTGCAGTTGGTCCAAAGTAGTATGGAGATACAGCTACAACAGCGTCTGCTCCGCAACTTTCCGCAAACTTAGTAAAGTCAAGTACTTCGTTAAGATTTGTGTTTCCAACGCCTATAAGAACTGGAACTCTGTGATTAACATGTTCAATAGCAAACTTAGCAGCTTCCTTTTTTATGCTAAGTGGATATGCGTAGAATTCGCCGATGCTGCCAAAAATCAATATGCCATTAATCCCAGCATCAATCAGATGGTCTAAGTGCTTTGCCCATAAGTTGTAGTCAATGCTTCCGTCATCTTTGCTTACAGTTATTGATGGGCAGAAAACGCCCTTAAAAGCATGCAAATCAAGCTTTGCGATACTAGAAGTAATCATAAAATTCGTCCTTTTATTAATTATTTTGTGTATTGAATTATGGGGTATAAGACTTTAACTGGCAAAATCTTACACCCCATAAGCAATGATTATTCAAATCGATTATTCAAATAACTTAATTAATTACAGTTTAATACCATACGCCTTCTTTGCATTATTCATAAAGAAATCTTCGTCGTCGCCGAAAAGCTCAACCATTAAGTCAAGATGCTGCTTAAGTGAAGAATTCAACTTAACAACTGGCCAATTGGAGCTAAAGAGTAGGCGATCAGGGCTAAAGGTGTCTTTTACAAACTTAACAATATCTGGATTTACTGGATTATCTCCCGAAATCTTAATATAGCTGTGTGGAAGCTTTGCAAACGCACGCAAAGCATTGCAAGAATCGTCGTCTAATCCTGGAACATTGCCCAAATGGTTTAGAACAACAGTAACTTCTGGAACTTGCTCAAAAGCTTTAGCCATATCTCCAAGTTCTTCGCCACGATTGCAAAGCTCGAAAGGCATGCCCTTCTTCGCCATTGCCTTAAGACCACCAATAAACGAAGGCTCTAGGCAACGTCCGCGTGGCTCGCTTGGAATATGAAGAGGCTCGCGAATACCGGTTGCGTGAATTGGAACGCGCATAAACGGATCCAACGTGACTCTAAGCATTTTAGCTAGAATTTTAGGATTAGGATTTTCGCCAATAAGCCTATCTTCTAGCTCGTGGTCTGCAGCATCAACCTCAACGTATACGCCGCCGAGGAAGTCAACTCCTAAATCTGCATACTCTTTTTCTAGCTGCTCTAGAGTAAAAGTGTGGTTTAACTTGTCTAAGCCATCAAGCCAAGGCAAGACTTGCTTTGTTGGATCCCAAATATGAAAATGTGAATCCAAAATACGAAGTTGAGACATAATAAATTTTCCTTTCTAAAGACTTTCAAATAAAAACTTTGTAAAGACTTTGTAGTTATTCGCGAATTATTTAGCTTCTACAAGACCAATCTTTGAGCCCCAAAGAGCGTACCAAGCAACATACAAGAATCCTGGAACTGTGAGCAATACGGCGGCTTCGATTCCAGCAAAATCTTGTACCAAACCGAAAACTAACGGAATGATTGCAGCGCCAACAATGCTCATAACGAGTGCAGAAGAACCAGTCTTTGCTGCTGCTCCATGAATTCCCTTAAGAGTAAGAGAGAAGATTGTTGGGAAGCCAATGGAGATAAACAAGTACGCTACAATGTAGGCGATTACAGAAATCTGACCAAGTCCAAGGAATGCAACAAACATAAGCACTGCGCTTAAAGTCATGTACAATCCAAGAATCTTGCCACCATCAAACTTTGCCATCAAAGGAGTTGTAACAAAGCGGCCGATTGTAAACATTAAGGAAACGATTGCAAGCATAGAAGCAGCAACACCAGTGGTGATTCCAGTACCCCAATGCTTTAGAGCAAAGTCGGAGAACATTGCCATTCCAGCAACTTGAAGTCCAATAAAGATGAATTCTGCAATAATTCCAAGAGTAAAGTATGGCTTGCTCATAAGATGAATGAAGGAAGAATCACCCTTGCTTTCCTGGTCTGCCTCAACGTCTCCTGGAGGAGTAGGGAGTTTAAAGCAGAAGAAGATTGCAATAATCGCAATAAGAACAATGCCAATAACAATGTAAATCAAGCGAGTATCGCCAAGGAACTTTAGCTTAGCAACGTCGAAGCCTGGCTCGTTCTTAGCAACAGTTTTGCCTAAAATTTGACCAAGAATAAGAGGTCCAACAATGTTTCCAACTCCGTTGAAGCTCTGTGCCATGTTGATTCTAAAGGATTCGCCCTTCTCATCGCCAAGCTTAGTAATGTAAGGGTTGCAATTCGTTTCCAAAGTTGCTGCGCCCAACGCTATAACAAACATTGCAACTAGGAACATTGCGTAGCTTGCGGTAGCTGTTGCAGGGATTACCGCAAATGCGCCAAGAGCAAAGAGTGCGAGGCCACTAATAACGCCGCCCTTGTATCCAAAACGCTTTGCGATTAAGCCTGCAGGAATTGCCATAACGAAGTATGCGCCAAAATATGCTACCTGCAGCAATGCTTTTTGAGTATTATTCAGTTCAAGATAATTGCCAAATGGTGAATTCAGTGCATTGACCAAATTCATGGTCAAGCCCCATACAAAGAACAAAGATGTTACCAATACGATGGCAATCATAGCTTTTGAGCCATTTTTACTATTCTTAACGACGGCATTGTCGTTTTCTTTTGTAGTCATCGTCACTCCTGTGTGAGAATAATTCTAAAAGTTTAAGATTTTAAGTTCTTAAATGATTTTGTGCAATGGTGCGCAAACACACATTCGCATTGCGCACCATTTACTAGCTAAACTGCATTAATCTTAAATTTGGATTTGTGATTTAAGACAAAGCTCGATCAAGATGCACGTAGCCTCCATCAACGAATACCCACTGACCAGTGGTGTGCGAAGAGCGATCCGAAAGCAGGAATGCAGCTTCGTTTCCAATCTCTTCCGTAGTAGTCATGCGGTTTTCCAGAGGAATCTTGTCTGTAATAACCTTCAAGCGAGCTTGCTGAGCAGCTTCGTCACCAAATGTCTTAATCCAATCTGCATACAGTGGAGTCCAGCATTCCGAAACAACAATCGCGTTTACGCGCACGCAATCATGGACAAGAGCTGCAGCCCATTCGCGAGTCAAGCCTAAGATTCCGCCCTTTGCAGCAGCATAAGCGCTAGTCTTGCCCTGGCCAGTTAGAGCAGTCTTAGAAGAAATGTTCACAACTGCTCCGTGGCTTTCCTTCAAGTACTTTACAGCAGCATGAACAGTTTCGTAGTAGTGAGTGAGGTTTCCGTGAATCGACTTCTCGAAGTCGCGCCAAGAAGTGGATTCCAAATCCTTGTTGTCGTTAACGCCAGCGTTATTTACAATGCCGTCAATATGACCATACTTCTTATAGGTTTCTTCAATAATTGGTGCAATCTCGTCCGTGTCGTTCAAGTCGAGAAGATAAACATCGTAGTTCTTTGTGTATTGCTCAATATCTTTGCGGAATGTTTCTTCTGCAGCATCTGCGCGGTTAATAACTACTGGAATTGCGCCTTCTCGAGCAAGTTGAAGCGTAATGCCTTTACCAATTCCCTTGAATCCACCTGTTACAATGAAAACCTTGCCTTCCAAATGCAAATCCATAATGAACTCCTTTGTTAAATGATGTGGTTTGCTTTTAGTTAATTTTTAAATTATAAAATTCTATGATTTGTTATTTTTACAAGTGGCTAATCGTTAATCACTATGCGATTAGCCACTTATTTTTTATTATTTTTAGCCGCGATAAAGGTACTTTTCGGCTGTTTCCAGCGTCATCTCAGTGCCATTACCTGGGGCGGTTGGCGCAACGTAATTGCCATTCTTGATTTGTGTTGGATGTACAAAGTGCTCGTGCTGATTGTCTACGTATTCAATCATGCGACCTTCCTTTGTTCCAGAAACTGCAACATAATCAAACATTGCAAAGTGGCATACGGCTTCGCATAATCCGACTCCGCCTGCGTGTGGGCAAACTGGCTTGTTAAACTTACGAGCAAGCAAGTATTCGAGAACAACTTCTTGTGGACCTGCAACTCGAGTTGCGTCGATTTGCATTATTCCAAATGCGTTTGCCTGCAAGTATTGCTTGAACATGATTCTGCTTTGCATTTGCTCGCCAGTTGCAACTGGTATTGGGTTGATTGCGCGAGCGATTGTTGCGTGTCCAATAACGTCGTCTGGGCTTGTTGGCTCTTCTACCCAAGCTAAGTCGAAGTCGTGGAAGCGATTAATCCAAGTAATTGCTGTTGGAACATCCCACACTTGGTTTGCGTCTACTGCAAGTCGAACATTTGGGCCGATTGCTTCGCGAGCGAGTGCGAGTCTTCTTAAATCGTCGTCTACATTTTGACCAACCTTAAGCTTAATTTGCTTAAAGCCTTTAATTTGCGATTCTTCCTTAGCGATTGCAACCATTTTCTCGTCGCTGTAACCGAGCCAGCCTGCGGCAGTGGAGTATCCTGGGTAGCCGTTTACAAGCAAGTCTGCAATTCGCTCTTCCTTGCCTTTTTGGCCATCTTGCAAGAATTCGATTGCTTCTTCTGGCTTTAAAGCGTCTGTCATGTAGCGGAAGTCGAGCGTAGAGACTAATTCCTTTGGATCCATCTCGGCAAGCAATCGCCACAATGGCTTTCCAGCTCTCTTTGCTTTAATATCCCACAATGCGCTCAAAATCGCGCCAATTGCCATGTGCTCTACGCCTTTTTCAGGACCTAGCCAGCGAAGTTGTGAGTCGTGAACAAAAAGATCCCATGCAAGTCGCATGTTGTCTAGTAATTCTTCTACGTTTCTGCCAATAAGCACTTGAGACATGGAGTCGATTGCTGCGCAAACAACATCGTTGCCGCGGCCAATCGTAAATACAAATCCAACACCTTTAATGCCATCGTCTAGGCTGGTTTTGATTTCTACGTATGCGGATGAATAATCTGGATCTTTGTTCATTGCGTCGGATCCAGAAAGCGTTTGCGACGTAGGGAATCTAAAATCATAGGTTTTTACTGATGTAATTGTACTCATAACGATTTGTGCTCCTTTGCTTTAAGATCGTTGTGACCTACTCCTATATTTTATAACAAAATAATAGAAAAATGTTCTAATTGTTAGGAAATTTTCGTAAATAATTTTTTGCGAATTTTTCCTAATCTCGCGTTTTGTGATAAATGTCATATTTCGGATTTTAAGAATATTGAAAAATTGAGCTTTTATCTTTTATAACTGTTAAAAAATGAATACTTTTGGCATCGATGTTATCTGTTAAATTCTGATTATTCGGCGTGTCATAAGAAAATTTCGCGACTTTGCATAGTCTGTAGCGAAATAACATATGATATTATTTCTATTAGGCTTGATATGTTAGGCAATAATGCGGTTTTTCTATTTTTTGAATTTTCGCATTGCTGAGAATTAATGCAAAATTAAGTAAGAAATTTTCTCTGCATTTGTTTGCGACTTAAGAAAATTTTGCGACTTATAAGCATATGAGCATAGGAATATAGGAATTAGGAGAGTGCATATGCCAACTCGTAGTCACGCAACTAGCATTGCTGAAAATGAATCTTCAAAACCTCGCATAACGGAGTTGGCTAAAAAGGCGGGGGTATCGCCTTCTACAATTTCAAAGGTTATTAACGGTAGAACTGGCGTTTCAGATGAGACTCGCAAAAAAGTAGAAGAAGTTCTTTTAAAAAGTGGGCGCGAGTATTCGCTTGTAAGCACTAAGGTATCTCCGACAATTGAATTATTAGTAGATTATGTGGCAAATAATGGCACGATTGAGATGATTACTTACGCATCTCGTTGGGCGCAAAGAGAAGGATTAGCTCTTACAGTCGCTCAAACCGATAATGGTAAGAAACGTGATGAATGTTTGCGTGGAATTGTAGATAGAAATCCTCTTGGTGTTATATCTCAAATGTCTGATCTTACGAAGAAAGATAAGGAATTTTTGCGTATGCGAAATATTCCGTTGATTATAATTGATCCCGTGTCTCTTTCTAATGGGGAAGATCACACGATTTCAATCGATAATTGGACAGGAGCTTATGAGCTTACAAAACATCTGATTAATATGGGGCATAAGAGAATAGGCGTTATAACTGGTCCTCTTAATGTTCAATCTGGTGTAGCCCGATTTGCTGGCTATAACGCTGCAATGGAGCAGTCTGGCTTGATGATTGATAAAGATTTGGTTAAAGAGGGGGATTATCTTCCTGAACGTGGCTATGAAATGGCTTGTAAGATTTTGGATTTGCCTGAAGAAAAGCGTCCTACTGCTATTTTCGCTTGCAACGATATTACAGCTGTAAATGTGTATCGCGCTGCTCGCGAGCGCGGTATTAAGTTAGGATCTGAGCTTTCTGTAGCTGGGTTTGATGACGTGTATCCTGCACAGTATTTGATGCCATCTTTAACAACCGTTAATCAGCCTTTTGATTCAATAGCAAAGAATGCTATTAGAATGATTCTTGAGATTAGGGAAGGTAAGGAGATTGAGAATCAACTGGTTCTTCCTGCGCATATTGTTATTCGAGAAAGTACTCAGACTGTTGTCGATTGATAGAAGAGTTATTAGATATAGAATTTGACTTATGATTTATGGCTTATGACATAAATCAAATAAATGTGGACGCAGCCTAAATTAAGATAAGTTGCGTCCACAAATATTGCGTATTTATTTATTATTTATTATTTTAGAAGACTACATCAAGCTTGTGTAAATCTTGCGAATGTCTTCCAAAGTTGCCTTGCGTGGGTTTCCTGGAGTGCAAACATCTGCCAAAGCGTCGTGGCTCAAGCCTTCAATATCTGCCTCACTAGCTCCAACTTCGCTAATCTTAGTAGGATTTCCAAGCTTAACAGTTAAGTCGTGAACTGCCTTTACAGCAGCATTACGCACGGTTTCGAGGTCATCTGTGTATGCGTTTGGAACGTCGAATGCTGCAGCAATATCGCGATACTTTTCGCCACTGTAATCCTTGTTATATTCCATAACAGGAGCAAGTAAAATTCCGTTTGCAACGCCATGAGCAACGCCAAGGCGACCACCGAGTGGGTGAGCCATGCCGTGAACTAAGCCCAAACCAACGTTGGAGTATGCCATGCCAGTTATATAGCTTGCGTAAGCCATTTGTTCGCCTGCTGGAACGTCTCCATCTGCGCTCTTTGCAAGGTTTTGTGCAATCATGCGAATTGTTTGCAAAGACAGGCAATCCGAAAGGCTCCATGCACCTGGAGTAATGAAACCTTCGATTGCATGGGTGAGTGCGTCCAAACCAGTTGCAACTTTAAGCGAGCGTGGCATGGAATCGGTGAGATCTGGGTCTACGAATGCAACGATTGGAATATCGTGAGGGTCTACTGCAACGAATTTACGAAGCTTTGCAGTATCGGTAACAACATAGTTGATTGTTGTTTCGGATGCGGTTCCTGCGGTTGTTGGCACGCCAAAGATTGGAACAGAAGGATTCTTTGTATCTGCAACGCCTTCAAGAGAAAGAACGTCGCCAAACTCTGGGTTTGCTACAATAATTCCAATGCCTTTGCATGTATCTTGTGGAGAGCCGCCGCCGAGTCCAATAAGGAAGTCTGCTCCAGATACCTTGAACTTTTCTACACCGTCTTGAATGCATTCAACAGGTGGATTTGGCTTTACATTGTCGAATACTTCGTATGGAAGACCAGCTGATTCTAGAACGTCTGTAACTTTTTTAACGGTTCCAGTTTTTACAAGAACAGGATCTGTTACTACAAATGCTTTTTTAAAGCCGTGTGCTTTAGCAACGTTTGGAATCTCTTTGATTGCTCCGCGACCGAAGTAAGCAGTCTGATTGAAAATCATTCTATAAACCATGCGAAAATCTCCTTTGAGTTTCATATTGGCATACGCCAAATTTTTGGTAGTCGATTAATATTTTACAATATTGCATGACATTTGGCGAGTGTATTAAATAAGCTTTTTATTACTAAACTTAACAAATAAGCAATTAAAATGAACATAAAGTAACTAATTTTATGCATTTTTATTTATTTTAGATATAAATAAGCACATTTATAAAAATTCGAGCACATGATTTGTAATGCTTATTTTGAAGGAAAAATATTAATCATGTTAAGAAAAATTCTTTAATTGATGGTGTTGTAGTTGCCAAATTGACTTATTTTGCATTAACTAATCGCTTGAAATGCAAATTTGAGCTTGTAGCATTAACAATCTTATGCAAGCTTCTCATACTAAAGTATGACGATTTTATATAAGAGCATTTTTATATCAAAATTTAATATCAAAATTCCTATTATTTCAATGAGAATATCAGCCTTACGCACTATAGAGAATGCGTTTTTAATCCCGTAAATTGTAATTGTAAGGTAATTCCAATACTTGTAAGGAACTGCAAAAGTAAGCGAGGTGCAAAATGAGTGTTGAAAATAGTCAAGATACGCGTTTTACGCAAATGAATTATTCCGCTCAAGAAGGTTTGATTGGTGAGACTGCGGTTGCAGCTTTGCACGTTGTTAAAGATTTTGGCAAGGGCGCAGGCATTGTTCACGCTTTGCGAGACGTTAGCGTAAGTTTTGAGCGCGGCAAGTTTACGGCGATTATGGGTCCTTCTGGTTCTGGAAAGTCAACTTTAATGCATTCTTTAGCTGGTCTTGACAGCGTTAATTCTGGAAAGGTTTTGGTTGATGGTTTAGATATTACGGGAATGAGCGATAATCAGCTTACGCTTATGCGCCGCGAAATGGTTGGATTTATTTTCCAAAGTTTTAATCTTCTTCCAATGTTTAGCGCTGAGCAAAATATTCTTATGCCTCTTACTTTGGCAGGCAAAAAGCCAGATAAGCAATGGTTTAATACTTTGGTTAATACTCTTGGCTTGCAAGATCGCTTAAAGCATAGGCCTGCTGAGCTTTCTGGTGGTCAGCGCCAACGCGTTGCAATTGCTCGAGCTTTAATCTCTAAGCCTTCCGTAGTTTTTGCAGATGAGCCTACTGGCAATCTCGATTCTGCTTCCAGCTTGGAAGTTTTGCATTTTTTGAAGAAGTCTGTAACGGAACTTGGTCAAACTGTGATTATGGTTACTCACGACGCTGTTGCAGCGTCTTATGCAGATAGAGCAATCGTGTTTGCAGATGGTCAAATCGTTGAAGACGTGCAAAATCCTACTGCAGAAGGAATGAGCAAGATGCTTATGGAACGCAGCGAGGCTGGTATTAATAATCAGCCTGCCCAATTGCAATAAAAGGTGGTGAAGTTAGAATGTGGAAAATCGCACTAAAACTTATGCGTAAAAGCGTGCGCATGCTAATTGCTTCTGGAATTGCAATTCTTATAGGCAGCATGTTTATGAGCGCTACTTTGCTTTTTGCAAACAGCGTTGATGACTTGATGGTTCGCAACGCAACAGATGAATTCGGTAGCGCAAATTATGCAATCTCATTTAGGAATCCTAACAGTTTTCCGAGTAGTAAAATTCATTATAAAGATCTTCATTTAGACGAAATATCGAAGATGCCTGGTGTTAATGGCATTCGTATTGATGATGCGACTGCGCTTGTAAGAGTGGAAAAAGGTGATAAATCAGTTACGAGTATTGCTTGGTCTAGTGGTTTGTATGGAAATCTTCCTGTGTATAAATCAACAGAAGGTAGAGATCCGCAAGGAATAGGCGAAATCACGCTTATTAAAAGTATTGCTAAATTAATACATGCAAATATTGGCGATACTATAACTTTGGTTAAAGTAGATGACACTGGCGGAGATAAAGAAAAATCGTACGATGTTCGTGTGGTTGGTCTTGTAGACGATGGAGAGCATTCTCAAATACCATTTTCAAATCGCGGCACGTATCTTGGTGGCATAACGAATGATTTTTGTGCAAAACTCGAAAATCTTAAGAATTTTGACAATCAAGTTGTGCAAAGCAAAGTATATATGAGTATTGATGAATCTAAAATAAACGATTTATCTCCTAAGATTAACTCTTTGCTTCCTTCGAGATTCTCTCTTATGTCTAGGCACGAAGTTGGTGTGAGATCTGTTCGAAGTGTGTCCAACGGCACTAATTTTGTAACCATGTTTTTGCTATCTTTTGGTATTCTAGCGTTGCTGGTTTCTTCGCTTGTTATAGCAAACACATTCCAAGTTTTGGTTGCTCAACGCAGACGCACTCTTGCACTTTTGCGCGTAATTGGCGCACAATCTCATCAGCTTTATGCTGCAGTTTTGCTTGAAGCTGCAATACTTGGAGTTATTTCTGCGGCTGTTGGCGTGCTTTGCGCAATAGGATTTATGGGCGCAATTAGTAACGTGAATATTAATTCTGGCCCATTGTCTAAGATTCCTTTGATTGTTTCGCTACCGGCGATTGCGTGGCCAATAGCAATTGGCGCGATTGTAACAGTTCTTGCATCTATGAGTGCTGCTCGATCTGCTACAAAAGTAACGCCTATGGAAGCTCTGCGACCAATGGATTTGATTAAAGATAAGCGTGCAAGCATTATTCGCGCTGTTTTTGGCGTTCTGTTTATTGTTGTAGGTATTTTAGCTACTGCTTTAAGTGCTACTTCTTTGGCAAGCATGATTGCGGGGAAGTCTCCTACTGCAGGTTCTGACTCTTGGATGACTTTGCTTGGAGCAATGTTTGGTTGTGCGCTTGTGTTCATTGGCATTATTATGACAGCCATATTCTGGATGCCGTTTGCTATGAAAGCAACTGGAGCAATCATGGCACTTTGTGGGCCAGCTTCTAAAGTTGCTAACGCAAACGTGCAAAGAAATCCTAGAAGAGTTGCAGCAACTGGAACAGCTTTGCTTATTGGCGTAACGCTTGTTTCTACAGTAGTAACGGGCGCAATATGTGGTAAAGCAACTCTTAAAGGTGTTGTTGATGACCGTTACAGTGTTGACATTATTATTCAAGGCAAGAATGTTGATGAATCTCTAGCTGCCGATATTTCAAAGATTAGTGGAATAAAGCATACTGAGTTGCTTCCTGCAGTTCCTATGACTTTTAAGAATGCTAAGGGCAAAACTGAGTATGCTATGGCAGCTGGAGTTGATAATATAGATCAACTTAAAAATGTAATGCACACAAATCTTGATGGCGTTAATATAAACAAAGATTCTGTGCTTTTGCCTAAGTTTAATGAAGAAGGTGGAGAACCTTTTGAGCTTAAAAAAGGAAACCTTAGTCTGCAAGCTTATGTAGAAAAGTACAGTTCTAGTGAAGATAGTGTAGATAGTATTACGCCATTTACCGGAATGAATATAGATCCGAGTAATAACGATAAGAGCATTACTGTAAAGCAAGTTCAGTTTAAGAAGTATAGAAATGTTAATATATATTCAAGGAATACTGCTTTTGTTAGCAAATCTTACTTCAATAACTACCTTAAGCCTACAACGCATATTTTGCTTATTTCGGTAGACTCTAGCAAAGCTAATCTTGTAGATATTGTTAAGAATATTAGAAATATTACATCTAGCTATGCGGAGGTTATGGCTGCTGGAAGCGTGTTCCAACGAGCGCAGTGGGAGAGTGCTATCGACATAATGATGATGTTGCTTGTTGGCTTAATAGCAGTAGCTGTTGTGATTGCTTTAATAGGCGTCGCAAACACATTAAGCTTGTCTGTTATTGAGCGCACTAAAGAATCTGCAACTTTGCGCGCAATAGGCATGACAAGAGGACAGGTTAGAAGATCTCTTGCGTTGGAAGCAACGTTGATTTCCCTAACAAGCACTGTTTCTGGCTTGATTGTTGGAACAGCGTTTGGATGGATTGGATCCTACATGGTGTTTAGCGCAATTGGCAAAGTTCCGTTTGTAATTGATTGGACTATTTACGCGGTTCTTGCTCTAATCGCTTTACTTGCAGCTCTTCTTTCCAGCGTGCTTCCAGCTCGTAGAGCAGTGAAGTCTTCGCCAGTGGTTGCGCTCGCAGAAGAATAAACTGTATGTTGTTATAACATATATTAAATTAATTATAAAAACAGAAATAATGCTGGTGTAATTGTGCATCAGCATTATTTTTTTCTACATAACGTGCGACACGCAGAAAAAATAATGTGATGTACATCAAAAAAATAAATAAATTTTATGCATAAAATACAATTGTTTAGATATTATTAATATTGATTAATATTTTTTATCGAGAAAATAGAAAAAATTAAGTATTAAATATTTGTTATAACAAGTTAATCGAAAAATTTTTCGATTATTTGACGTTGGAATCTTATTTATTTCTCTGTTATGCTCTTTGGTTGACTGCTGACATAAGCATAAATTAAATATGAGGCCGCTACGAGCAAGGAGTAGAAGAATATGGTAACGGTCAATAAAAAATCTGCCGCAGTGATTGCAGGAATCGTGTTGTTATTAATGCAAAGCCCAATGCCAGCGTGGGCACAAGAAGCTGTAAGTGGATCAGAACCAAATAATGTTGTCGATGCTTCTGATAACAAATTCGGTAAATTAGAAGATTTAGATTTGGGTGCTAAAGATCCAGAGACACAAGATGAATTACTTTCTAGTCGTAAAAGTGCAAAAAATAATTTAAAGATTTATGAAAACAAGTTAAAAGAATTAGAAATAAAAGTTAAGACTTTAAATGAACTTGTAAAAAAGAATTGGAAGATAGTAATAATAAAACTGATAAAATTGAAGAATTAGAACACAGAATGGAATCTGCTTCTGAATCTGATTTTGATCGTCTTAATGGAGAGAAAATAAAGCTAGAAGCAGAGAGAAAAAATATAGAAAACAATCTTAGTGACAATGATAAGAAGTTGAATTCTGCTGACGAAGATTTGAGAAAATATAATATATATTTACAAAATGCAAGGCAACAAGTAGCAGAATATGAACGAAAACTTAAGGATAATTTTGGTGTAAATATTGATGAGCTTGATGCAGAAGAAAATAATGGTCAAGAAGAAACAATTAAGCCTGATTCTCCTACACCAGCTCCACGTACAGAGTCAGATACTACAGTTGATACGCCAAATGACTCTACTAAGTCGAAGAAAGAAGTTGAGAAGTCCATTCCAGAAGTAAAATCTCCAGATACTAAAGTTACTGAAGAAAAAGCTGCACAAGAAAAAGATTCTGTGCAGACTAAACCGAAGGATTCTAAAGTTGATTCGCGGTCTTCAGATAATAAATTTGCATCTTCTGAATATAGATCTTCGCAAGTAGAATCATTAGAATCTAAGAAATCTAAAGCGAAGAGTGTTGAAGCTGAATTGACTCCTTCTTCATCTGTAGCAGCACGCCCAGCAGAATCCTCTGTAACACCATTTGCTCCAGTTTCTGAACCAAAAGTTGTTCCACAGAATGCTACATCCAAGGAAACTCCTGCGGCTTCTGTTGAAAACTCACAAAATGCATCTTCTGTTTCTGCTACACCTGCTGTTTCTGCTGCTTCCACAAATGTGAGCACTCCTGCGGCTTCTGTTGCACCTGCTACACATGCTGCATCGCCTGCACCAGTTGCAGCGCAGCCAGCATCGCCGGTATCTCATCCAGCAGAATCAGAAGCAAATAACGCTTCTAGTAACGAAAAGGCCGATGCTAAAAATAATGAAGAAAATAAAAAAGACGAAAATACAGAAAATGAAGATGTAAAAGAAGATTCAAAAACTGTTGAAGAAGCCGATAAGTTATCTGAAGCTAAAAGCGATAACTCAAAAGCACCATCGAACAACAATAATCTTGTAGTTGCTGGCGCTGTTGTAGGAACAATGGCAATCGGTGGTTCTGCAGCTGCAGGTATTTATATGAGTCGCGGTGGCAAAATTCGCTTTTCTAAATAAAACTTAGGATTGCGGATAATCAAATACAGATAGCTAAAATAGCTTAATGCGAACATAAATAGCACAAATAATATAAATAAAATTAAAATGCGGTTGCAATTCGATCGTTCAATGAAGAATAGATTGATTTTGCAGCCGCATTATTTTATAGAAAAGATTTATTGTTTATAAGAACAGACGCATTATTTTTTATTTGTATAAAAATGATTAAACAAGACCATTTTCGTAAGCAAACACAACAGCTTGAACTCTGTCTCTTGCTTTGATTTTTCCTAAAATATGAGCAACATGCGTTTTAACTGTTGGCAAGCTAATAAACAGTTTATTAGCAATCTCTTGGTTAGATAGTCCGTGAGCAATTTCTACAAGAACTTCGCGCTCGCGATCTGTTAAATCATTTAAGCAAGAATTGTAAGCGTTTGCGCTTTGCTCGTTTTTAGTAGCAATCTCTTCTTTTGATTTTTCTTCATCGTTAGGCTTAGAGATCATTGACTCAATTAAGCGCTTTGTAGCAGTTGGAGCAATAATTGCGTTTCCTTGATACACAGTCCGTATTGAATTAAGCAATGTTTCTGGCTCTGTGTCTTTAAGCAAAAATCCCGATGCTCCCGTATGAATCGCAGCCATAACATATTCGTCTAAATCAAAAGTAGTTAAAATAATAATGCGCGTATTGGCGTTAGTGTCTTCTTTTAAGATTTTGCGCGTAGCTTCCAAACCGTCCATGTTAGGCATGCGCACGTCCATCAAAATAACGTCTGGATTTTCCTTTAACGCAACTTCTACAATTTCATTTCCATTCGCTGCTTGCGCAACAACTTGCATATCTTTTTGCGAGTTGATTACCATAGCAAATCCTGCGCGCACAAGCTCCTGATCGTCTGCTATTGCTACGCGAATTACTTCATTGTTTTCCATATGTTCCATAGTATCAACTTACTGTTGCTTATTTAATGTGTTGTGTTTAATGCGTTGTGTTGAATTTGCTCATCAAGTGGTGCAGCAGGGCGAACCGCAATCTCAGAAACATTTGCACTATTATTTGCTGAATTAACGCTTGATCCTGTTTCTCGCAAAATTCCAAGCAATTTTCGCATATATTTTAGTGCTGAACGACCTTCGTCACTAATATTTTTGAAAGCTTTACTAATTGCTTCACTTTGTTCTTGTAGTTGCTCAGGTTCTTTTGACTTTTGATTTTCTGCATTACTATTTGTTTTTTCGTATTTATTAAGCATATCAATTCCGCTATTTGCGGCATCAATTACTTTATGCAATGTAACTGCAACTTTTTGCTGAATATTTGCGCTAATACGCTGCCTTTCGGCATTTGCTGCAAGTACTTCTAGCTGTTTTTGTTCTTGTTCTAATTCTGTTCTGCGCGCTTTTAGAATCAGCAAATTATTGTCATCGTTTCTGCGGTAATAAGCAAATGCAATAGCAGCAAAACAAATTAATGCAACTATAAAACCAAAAATTAATCCTACGGACGCCATTTGCATAATGTCATAAAAATTAGTTGTGTACGCATTAGATGCAAAAAATCGTATTGGAGTTTCATTTTGTGGAATATTTTTTGATGCAACACCAATTTTTACAGCAAAAATAGCAGATTCGGCGAGCACTACTGCGCTAACCCATTGCCATGCGTGCTTTTTGCCATAGAGCACAGCCGCATAAACAATGGTTGGTATAAAGAAATTAGCAAATAAAATATTAGGCAAGCATATAAGTTGTATTGCAGAAAATGCTGCTGCAACAATTGCGCACGTAGTCGGAGCTTTTCTACGAAACATAAATGGAATCATAGTAGTAAGCGTAAGTATTCTATAAAGTATTTGTAATGAAAGCGAGCTTGAATATTGTGAAGTCATTCCAGTTCCAACAGTAAAATCGTAAGTTGGTATAAAAAGCATTAGAACAGTCCAAGGTGATGCATAAATAACATCGCCAATAAGCCAATGTTGTTCAAACCATTGTGATACTTTCTCAATCCTATTTTGTGAATTATTTGTCGCTGGCAAAACTTTTGATGAGGTTTTATCGCTTGTATTTTCTGGTTTTTCTTGCGTTGATAATGGATTATTAACTTTTACGTTTTTATAACTAACATTAGGAATACTATTTAGTGCAGAAGCAGTAGTGTTTGATTGGTCTGTGCTGTAAAAATATGGAATAAAAGCAACAATACTAAACGTTCCATCATTGAGTTTTCCATAATCAAGCGTTCCGTGAAGATTTTCAATGCGCTCTTTCATGCCAATCAAACCATAACCATTTTTATGTGGCACACCACTATTTTGCTCTTGATTAGCTTCAAGCTTGTGTACTTCGTTTGTGATTTTTAGTGTTAATCCTTGTTCGTTCCACTGTTCGTGAATGTTTATTTTAATGCCATTTCCTGCGTGCTTCCGAATATTAGTAAGAGATTCTTGAATAATGCGGTATGCAACGGTTTGTGCGTCCGTGTTAAGTCTATTTTGAGAATTTATGCCATCAACAGTGTGCCAAAAAATGTTATTAGGAGATGCAATTTTTGCTTGCTCAATAAGCGAAGGTATGTGATTAAAATCCAATTGAGCGGATGGAGCGTCTGTTAAAGCCTCTAGCAGTCGACGCATGTCGTGAACGGCGCGCTCTGCTTCGTTTTTAATAATATGCATTGTTTTTTTAGCAAGCGAAATATCTTTGGTTGCTGCATAACGACCACCATCTGCTTGAACAATAATAATAGAAAGCGTGTGAGCAACAATATCGTGCATATCTCTTGCGATTCTAGCGCGCTCTGCAGTAACAGCAATATTTTGAGCTTTCTTTCGGTACGCGCGAATAGCATTATTGTTCTCTTGTAAAAGTTGAATAGTATGCACGTGAGTGCGCTGCCAGTAGCCAATAATAACCGTAATTGTAGTAATAATAATCGCAAAAATTATGGAAGGAATTGCAAAATCAAGTACATTTGAAAAGCAGTTTCTTATGTTGCTGCTATTTATATTTTGTACACTACAAGAATAACTAGCTTTTAAATGATTGATGCCATATATTGGCCCCATTACAATATTCCACGATATTGCTGCGCAAGATAATACTGTTGTTACGTAAGCTGCAATAACAAAAGCTTTTGAATGTTCTGGATTTCCGCGAGCAATAGCATTAACAAGCAGCACAAAACCAAAGAAATCAGCAAAAAGTTGAGTAGGGCCAAATATTACTTGCAAAATGCATGCAACAATAAAAATAACAGCTGTGTGTTCGGGCCATATTCTTCGTACTGAAAGTAATGATGCAACAACAATATTTATAAGATAGGTTGTAATTAGTGAACTTTGCGTCAAGAATCCGTCAACATTGTTTATAGGATACCGATTGCTTGAAAGTGTAAAAAGAATAAGTGGAATAATGCCCCACAATATATCGTTTAGCGTAAGCTCAGTGCGTAAGCGTTGTATGGCTTTGTTAAACGTGTGAGATATTTTCATAACTACTAGGCTAGTACACGGCACTTTATAGAACAATCGAACTTGAGTATGATTTATATAAGAGTGTGTATTTTTGTATGTGATTTGTTATTGCAACGTTGCATGCGAGTGCAGAAAGGAATGTTTACAATGGCACTGCTAGCAAAGTATTACGTACCAGGATTGTATGTAGAAGAGCGCGCAATCGATGTTCCTTTAGACTGGGAGCAAAACACTCCAGGCGATTCTATTAAAGGGGAGACGATTCGCCTATTTTGCAGAGTTATTTGTGCTCCAGAACATGTGCATGACGATTTGCCTTTGCTAGTGTTTTTGCAAGGAGGCCCAGGGGGTCAGTGCCCTCGTCCGCTTTCGCCGTCTAGCGATGGTTGGATTCAAGAGGCAATTAAGCATTTTCGTGTTGTTCTTCCAGACCAGCGTGGCGTTGGGCGCTCTTCTAGAGTAGATGCTTCTACGATTAAGCGCATGGCAGACGACGGCGTGAGTGTAGAGAGGCAAGCATGGTATTTAAAGCGATTCTTAGCTGATTCTATTATTCGCGATTTTGAGCATTTGCGCTTAACTGAGTTTAATGCAAAGCCGTGGGTTTCTTTGGGTCAAAGTTATGGTGGATTCTTAACGCTTACGTATTTGTCTCTTTTCCCACAGGGCTTACTTGCAAGCTTTACAACGGGCGGTATTCCTCACATTCCAGCTAATGCTCTAGAAGTTTACGAGCACACGTTCCCGCGTATGGCTAGAAAAACTGAGCAATTCTACGAGCGTTATCCGCAGGATGTTGCGCGCGCTGCAGCTATTGCAGATAGGATTTCTCAAGGAGATGTTTTCTTGCCTAATGGCGAAAAGCTTACGGTTGAGCGCTTTCAGACTCTTGGTTCATCTTTTGGCATGAAGCCAAGTTTTGAAAGAGTTCATTGGCTTATTGACTCTGCATTTTCGGATGGAGATGGCTCTCTTAAGGCGTTTAAACATGGTGGTGGAACAGCAGATGGCTATTTAAGCGATGAGTTTCTTTATGGCGTTATGGATGCAACATCTTCTAGTCCGCTATATTGGCCACTACAAGAGTTCATTTATGCGGATGGCGAATTAGATCATCCAATTCGTTGGGCAGCTCAGCAAGTTCGAGAAACAATGCCAGAGTTTGCTGGCAGTGCGCGTCCGCTTTTGTTTACTGGCGAAGCTGTGTTTCCGTGGATGTTTGATCAGCAAAAAGCTTTGCAACCGTTCTTGCCAGCTGTTGATTGCATGATGAACGATATGCAATTTGGCAAGATTTACGACTTAGATCAACTCGCAAATAATGAAGTTCCTTTGCAAGCAGCGGTTTATTTCGATGACTTGTATGTTGATTCTGGTCTTCAGCTAGACACTTTGTCTCATATTTCTAACTCTCATTATTGGACTACTAACGAGTTTGAGCACGATGGTGTTCATGGCGACTTTGTGTTCCGTCATTTGCTAGAAGAGGCAAAGAATCGTGGAGATTTAGAGACTATATATAAGTGATATAAGTCGTAATATAAGTGATATAAGTCGTATAAGCAACTTTTGATTAAAGTACCTAACAAATGATTAGATATACAAGTTGTATGTACAAATGATTAGATGCTTAATAAAAAGTTAGTGTTTAGTTTATTGTTTACTTATTAGGGAGATTTGTTAATGAGTTCTAACTCAATTGGAACCGTTGGATTTATTGGCTTTGGAAACATGGCTCAAGCGATTGCGCAAGGCTTGATTCGCGCTAATGTTTTGCAAGGAAAAGATATGGTTGCATGCGCAGCCCACTTTGAAAAACTTGTTAATACTACGAGCAAATTTGGAGTAAAAGCGTTAAAAAGCGCGTGTGAAGTTTGTGATGCTAGTGATATTTTAATTCTGGCTGTAAAACCAAATCAGATTGAAGAAGTTCTGCATCCTATTGCAAAAACTATTGTGGACAGAAAAATAGCAATCATATCCGTTGCAGCAGGCTGGAGTCTTAAGCATTACCAGAATCTACTTGGCAAAGATGCTAACGTGCAATGCATTATTCCAAACACGCCAATCGCAGTTTGCCAAGGAGTTACTTTAGCAGAAGACGAAAATACGCTAACCGATAGTCAGCTAGAAGCTTTTAATGCGATTTTTAATCCGATTTCTTTAGTCGAGCGAGTAGATAGCGAGCACATAAATATTGCAATGTGTGTTTCTAGTTGTGCTCCGGCTTTTACTGCTATGTACATGGAAGCTTTAGCGGATGCTGGCGTAAAGTATGGTCTAAAGCGAGATTGCGCATATCGTTTGGCTGCAAAGATGATTGAGGGAGTCGGTGCTCTGTATATGGATACTCGCATTCATCCAGGCGTTATGAAAGACGCAGTATGTTCTCCTGGCGGCACTACGATTCGAGGTGTTTCAAAGCTAGAATCGTGTGGTTTTAGGGGAGATGTTATTAGCGCGGTTGATGCAATTCAACAAAAATAAAACAATACGAGTATAGTAGAGTCGTCAATTCCTCTAGCTGGTCTAAAGTAGGTAATTATGTCTTTAACAATTGGAATCGTAGGTTTACCTAACGTTGGTAAATCGACTATGTTTAATGCTCTAACAAGAAATAACGTTTTAGCAGAAAATTATCCGTTTGCAACAATCGAACCAAATACTGGTATTGTGCCTTTGCCAGACAAACGTTTGCCTGTTTTAGCGAAGCTTGTTAAAACCGAGAAAATAGTTCCAGCAACCGTTACATTTGTTGATATTGCAGGAATCGTTAAGGGTGCAAGCGAAGGCGAAGGCTTGGGCAACAAGTTTCTTGCTAATATTCGTGAAGCAGATGCCATTTGCGAAGTTGTTCGTGCATTTAACGATGATGACATTGTGCATGTTAATGGCAAGGTAGATCCAGCAGACGATATTGACACAATAAACACGGAGCTTATTCTTGCTGATTTGCAAACAATCGAGAATGCTTTGCCAAAGTTAGAAAAAGATTTACGTGGCAAAAAAGTTACTCAAGAATACGTAAATGCTGTAAATAAGGCTAAGGAAATTCTTGAATCTGGTAAGACGATTGATCAGGCTCATAATGAGAAGTTGATTAATAAAGACGACGTTTACGATTTGCATTTGCTTACTGCTAAGCCTTTTATTTACGTGTTTAACGTTGACGATTCGGAGCTTTCGGATGACTCTTTAAAGTCTAAGCTGGCGGCATCTGTAGCTCCAGCAAAGGCTATTTTCTTGAATGCGCAATTTGAGTCGGAGCTTACTGAGCTTGATGAAGAAGATGCTCGAGAAATGTTGGCTGATGCGGGCTTGCAAGAATCTGGATTGGATCAGCTTGCGCGCGTTGGCTTTGATATTCTAGGTCTTCAAACCTATTTGACGGCTGGCGTTAAAGAAGTTCACGCATGGCAAATTCATAAGGGTTGGACAGCTCCGCAAGCTGCAGGCGTTATCCACACTGATTTTGAGCGTGGATTTATTAAAGCAGAAGTTGTTTCTTACGATGATTTTGTTGAGGCTCAAGGCTCAATGGCAAAAATCAAGGAAGAAGGAAAGCTTCGTCTTGAAGGACGCGATTATGTTATGCAAGACGGAGATATTGTTGAATTTAAGTTTAATGTGTGATTGTCTAAACAATTCGTCTAAACAATAATCATATTAATGTGTAACGGCGCTGCTTAGGTACTGTAGTATAGTATCAAAGTAGCGCCTTTTATCTTGTTTATTATGGAGATTTTATGAATATATTTTGTGCTTTAAAAAGCGTTCTAAGGTCACTTATTGCGCGATTAGTGAAATATATTATTAGCTTAAAATCTCCAGAAAATCGCAAAATTTTCTATAAGCGCGTTTCTACTGTTCTAGTTATTTTAATCTTTTTCAGCTTTGTCGGTTTTCAGGTATCTCACGTAATTGAAGAAGCAAATAGTCGAATCTCTAATAACACAAAATCTTATTATTCAAAACGCAAAAACAATAAGAGTAATAAAAACAATAAAAAATCTAAAACAAAGATAGATTATTCAAATAAGTCTTTAGATAATCCATTAATTAAATCTTCTGATTTATGGAAAATTCCTACAGGAGGTCAGTATCCGAATCTTTCTGGGGTTGATGCAAATCATTTACACGTAAAAGTAAATCTTAAAAAACAACGTGTTTATATTTATGCGAATAATAATCTTGTTTATACGATGATTGTTAGTGCTGGAATGGATGAATCAACTCCTAAAGGTGATTATAAAATTGGTGCGCGAGGTGACCATTTTTATAATGATAGAGAAAAGATGGGTGGCGACTACTGGGTTGGCTTTATAGGTTCCGAATATTTATTCCACTCTGTGCCAACCAGGTTTAATTTTGGTGATTATATTGTTCCAGAGGCTCAAAAGCTGGGTGTTCCTGCATCTCATGGATGTGTTCGATTAAGTGTGCCTGACTCTAAGTGGTTCTATTCGTATATTCCAGATGGAACTTCTGTACACATTGAATAACTAAAATATTTATTGATTATATATGCAAAGAGGATTCCCTTAAAGGGAATCCTCTTGTTTCTTTTATGATGTCTGTTCTATTAGAAGAACAAAATACTTGCACCACAAGCTAACACAACTAGCACTATAGAAGCCAAGAAGCTTGCCAAGAATGCTGCTTTTCCTTGCTTAAATATAACTCTAAAGTTTACGTTGATTCCAAGAGCAGCCATAGCCATTCCAAGGAAGACGTATCCTGCGTCAACAAGGAGGGATGCGTAAGACGAAACAAAAGGCACATACGTACCAATAACGGATGCTGCAATAAATCCAAGCATAAACCATGGGAAGTTGATTTTGCGCTTTCCGTTATCTTCTACTTGGCTGTGACGAGCATTCCACCAAATTGCAATAAAGATTGATGTAGGAACAAGCATAAGAACTCGTGTAAGCTTCATGATTGTTGCAACGTCAATACTCCCAAAAGCTCCGCCTGCTGCAACAGCGTGTGCAATTTCGTGAAGGGACGCTCCAGCAGCAATTCCAAGCTGCTGCTTAGTCATTCCAAAATGAGGAAGAATAAAGATTTCTGCCAAAGCATAAATTGTGCCCATTATTGCAACTGTTGCAACAGCCATAACTTCGTTTTGTTCTTTTTCATCCTCTTCTTGTGGAGGTACAGGCATGGAGCCAGAAAGACCCATAACAGCTGCCGCTCCGCAAATACTTGTTCCACCTGCTGTTAGCATTGCAAGCTGAGGACTTACTTTAAGAAGTTTTGCAATGTTATAAGTAACGCAAACCATAACAGCAACGAGTACAGCTGCGATTGGTAGGCACTTTAAACCTTGAGTAAATAGAACGTGCAAATTTAGCTTAAAGCCTAGCAAAATAATACCTAGTCGAAGTAGTTTATTTGCAATTAGACCAGCAGAAGATTTAACTCCAGCTCTTCTAGAATCATTATTCAACTTGTATACGTGCAAAGGCAGCTGCAGGGCCATGCCAATAAGCAACGCAATGATAAGTGCTCCCAAAAGGCTTAAGCCTGGGAACTGCTTGAGCCAGCTACCAATTAAGGAAGCTAGAAGAGTCAACACTGCTATAAGAGCCATGTTGATGGTGCAGATTTTCTTTTTCCATGTATCAAAGAAATTAACCATTTAGCTAAGTATTCTCTCATAATCGGACAAAAATGAACAAAAATTCAAAAAAATTTAAACATTTATTTGCATTTCGGCTTGATTACAAGCAACACGCTAAAAATAAAAATCACATAATAAAACATATTCGATAAAAATCTATCGTAGTTTTGTATTAGTTCCATTCGGATTGTGATTAATTAAATCTTGTTGAAAAAAATCATAATTGTGTAATCATTATATGTAGTTAAAGAGGTAATGAGGTAATTATGTGCAATATTAATATTCAAATTAAACGCATTTATGAATCATCTGATGAACATGATGGCTTGCGAGTATTAGTAGATAGATTGTGGCCTAGAGGGATAAGTAAAGAAAAGGCAAATCTTGATTTGTGGTGTAAAGATATTGCTCCATCAAGTGATTTGCGAAAATGGTTTGGGCATAAGTCTGAGCGTTTCGAAGAATTTGCTAATCGTTATATTGAAGAGTTGGACGAGAATCAAGATTGTGTAAACCAAATCGTAGATATATGTAGAAAAAATAAAAAGTAACGTTTTTATATGGCGCGAAAGATCTGCGTATAAATCATGCAATTGTGTTAAAAGATTACATTCAAAATGTTTTGCAAAATTAAGATTGTAATAAGCAGATTTAATACGTAAGCAAAAGTTTATAAGTATAAACTTTTATTAGTATTAATTAGTTGTGTTTTATCTGTTTTCGACACACCGATTTTCCTTGATATTTCAATGAAAATCACATGTAAATTTGTTATTTTTAAAATTGCCTCGACACTTTATGATTAGTACATTAGAATGACCATTTGGCTAAGGGGCGGCGGTTGATGGCGACCTCTGCGGAAGCTGCCAAACCTGCGCTCGAGTAGTGCTTGTTTTTTTTTTTTAAGCTGGCGCTTGTTTTTTGTAGTTGTTCGACTACAAACATATATACGAACTCGTTTTACACAAGGAGAAAACGATGAAATCGTTGTTTACATGGCAGCTTCATGGTGACGGAAAAACTTTGAAGCCAGGAGAAGTAGTAGAGCCAGATGAGCGTCTAACTTGGACTCGTACTGCTGGTATTGGCGCTCAGCATGTTATTGCTATGTTTGGCGCAACATTCTTAGTGCCAATTCTTACAGGCTTTGATCCGTCTACTACTTTAATGTTCACGGCTCTTTCCACAGCACTGTTCTTGTTGATTAACGCAAATAAGCTTCCTAGTTATTTAGGAAGCTCTTTTGGTCTTATAGCACCTGTTATGGCTGTAACTGCTGCGCATAAAGGTATTGCTGTAGCAAGCTTTGGCATTATGTGCACGGGTATTCTTCTTGCTTTAATCGGTGTGCTTGTGCATTTTGCAGGAGCAAAGTGGATCGACATTATTATGCCTCCTGTTGTTAACGGTGCAATCGTTGCAATCATTGGCTTTAACTTGGGTCCAGCTGTTTGGGGTAACTTCCAAAAGGCGCCAGATACTGCTTTAGTAACTTTGGTTGCAGTTATGCTTATTGCAGTAATTTTCCGCGGTCTTCTTGGACGTTTAAACATTTTGCTTGGTGTTCTTGTTGGCTACGCTTACGCATGCTTCCAGGGTCAAGTTGACTTTAGTAAGATTGAGCAAGCTTCTTGGATTGGATTCCCTAAGTTCCACACTCCGCAAGTTGACTTCTCTGTTTTGCTTATGTTCTTGCCAGTTGTGCTCGTTCTTATTGCAGAAAACGTTGGTCACGTTAAGTCTGTAGCTCAGATGACTGGCCGCGACTACGATTCCAAGATTGGTACCGCTTTGTTTGCAGACGGCTTAGGTACTGCAATTGCTGGGTGCTTTGGCGGCTGCGGTACTACAACATATGGTGAAAATATTGGCGTTATGGCTGCAACAAAAGTGTATTCTACTGCCGCTTATTGGTGCGCTGCATTCTTCGCATTCGTATTAAGCCTCTGCCCAAAGTTTGGTGCAATCGTAAACTCCATTCCAGCAGGCGTTTTGGGCGGCGTAACCACTTTGCTTTACGGCATGATTGGCATGATCGGCGTGCGCATTTGGGTAGAAAACAAAGTGAACTTCGATAAGCCAGTTAACATTATGATTGCTGCAATCGTTATGATTATTGGCATTGCCAACTTCCAATTTGCTATTTCTGGAATTCAGTTCAACGGTATTGCAATCGGCACTGTTGTTGTGTTGGTTGTGTACCACATTATGAAAGCAATTGGAAAGCTTACTGGAACAATCGCTAAAGACGATCCAGATGTTGCTTAGCATAAATGCTTCAATATGATTTAATTTAATCGAATTAGGCGCGTTCGCTACTTTGTGAGCGCGCTTTTTTGTAAGTATTTTTGATTACACAACAAACACAACAAGTAGATTGGGAATAATTAGTATAGTATTATTAACCTTATGTTGAAAGTCATCATAGAAATAATCATTGGCGTTGCACGGGCTGCTTTTGGCGAGTATATGGCTAAAAAACCTAAAAACACTAAGGTGTATAAGCGTTCTGATTATTCAAGCGATGGAAAGAAAAAGAGCAATCAAAATAATGATTTTGCCGATACTTCTTCCGATACTTCTACGTATGATTCCAGCGATCAAGATGTAGTTATAGAAAGCGTTGATGAAGATAATAGCAATGCAAATGTTGTTGCTAAAGATGCTTCTAATGATGAGTCTAATAGTGAAAACAAAGATAAGACTTTTCCAAAGTTTGCAAAAAAAATAAAAGATTTGGCAGACTATTATAGTGACGATGATGACCTCGGTGACCTTTTTAGTGATCTATTAGAAGCTAAGAAAAAACTAGAAGACGAAGGCGATTCGCCAAAAAATAGCGATACTAGCGAAGATAGCGAAAATAGCAAAAATAGTGAAAATCGCGAAAGCAATACTAGCAATATTAGCGATAATAGTAAAAGCAATAAAAGCGATAATAAAAGCTCAAACAGTAAGGAGAATAATCGCTATATGAGAATAGATTTTGATGTAAATAAGTTTGTTGGAAAATCAAGAAAATGGCGTTGGATTATTGTTGCAATAGTAGTCGCAATAGCGTTTATATGCTCAATTATTTTTGGTTTTTCTACTTTTATTACAGATTGCATGTGGTATGCGCAACTTGGATTCGAGAGCGTAATTTGGATTCAACTAGCCGCTAAAATCGGCGTTTGGGCTTTGTACGCTCTGCTTATGGCTGCGTTTGGGTATTTGTCTGCATATATTGCGATTAAAAAACGCCCTGGAAGCGAAGATGGCGTATATGTTAAAGAAAAAGGCAATATTTTAGACACTAAAAAGGGAATAAGTTCTAAGCTTGCAATGCATGTTGCAGGAGTTGTGTCTTTGATTGTAGGCGCTGTGTTTGGAATGCAATTCTACAATCATTGGGTGCAAATTTTGCTTATGTTTAACTACCAATCATTTGGTATTAAAGATCCGCAATTTGGATTTGATAACGGTTTTTACGTGTTTGTTTTGCCAGGATTGCGTCTTTTTACTAGAGCGTTTATTGTTCTTCTTGCTGTTTCTTTGCTATTTAGCGTTATAACAAACGCTTTAATGGGAGCTGTAAGGATTACGCTGCCTGTAGGAGGCAAGGGCATTTTTAACATAACTAAAAGTGCAAGGCGCCAAATTTCTGCATGGTTTATGCTCGTTATTATTTTCTGGTCCGTTTTGCAAATATTAGATGTATTTGCGATTGTAAATTTGGATGGTTCTAAGATTACTGGCGGATCTTACACAGATATGAATGCTGGCGTTCCTTCCAGCATTGCAATGGCTGTAATAACACTAATTGTTGGAATTGTTATAACAGCGTGGTTGCTAAAGTCTCATGCTCTTAATGGAAATGTAAAAATCGGTACGCGTTTTGCTGTAGCTGTTAAAGCTTGGCGCACGCCTGCTATAGCTGTTGCGTCTTTAGTCGTATGCGCTATGGTTTTGTCTTTTGCTTGGCCTGCTCTTTTGCAACGTTTTAAGGTAGCACCGAATGCTCAAGAATTAGAAGCCACTTATATTCAGCGAAATATTGATGCAACTAAGTTTGCGTATGGCTTAAATAATGTTAAAAAAGAATCGTATAACGCTACTTCGGAAGGAAAGTCGGGAGCGCTTGCAAAAGAAGCGGAGTCTACTGCACAAATCAGGCTTTTAGACCCTCAAGTTACTTCTCCAACATTCCGCCAATTGCAGCAATCTAAGCAATACTATACTTTTGCAGATACTCTTTCTGTAGATAAGTATGACATTGATGGCGTGAGTCAAGACACGGTTATTGCTGCAAGAGAGCTTGATTTAGCTGGAAACGATAATCGAAATTGGGTTAATGACCATACTGTTTACACGCACGGATATGGCGTGGTTGCAGCATACGGAAATAAGGTTACTGCAGATGGTCAGCCGCAATTTATGGAGTATGGAATTCCAACTCAAGGAAAGCTTACAAAGTTGAAGAAGTATGAGCCGCGTATTTACTTCTCGCCAAATGCTCCAAAGTATTCTATTGTTGGTTCTCCAAAAGGCACTGCTTCTTGGGAATTTGATTATCCAACTGGTTCAAATGGTGCTTTAACAACGTTTAAGGGAAATGGTGGACCAAGAGTAGGAAACTTCTTCTCTAGGTTGTTGCACGCTATTCGTTTTGAGTCAGATCAGATTCTGTTCTCTGATAGAGTTACTTCTGATTCGCAGATTTTGTATGATCGTGATCCTAAGACTCGCGTTTCTAAAGTTGCTCCATACTTGACTTTAGATGGACGCGTTTACCCAGCGGTTGTTGACGGACGAGTTAAGTGGATTGTTGACGGATACACAACGTCCGATTCTTACCCATATTCGCAAATGACTGATTTTGGTCAGGTGACTCAGGATTCTACAACCACAACATCTCGTTCTATTAAAGGCTTAACGAATCAGCGAGCAAACTATATTCGCAATTCAGTTAAAGCTACTGTTGATGCTTACGACGGTTCGGTTGATTTGTATGTTTGGGATAAAAAGGACCCTGTGATTAAGGCTTGGAGATCAATATTCCCAGGTCATTATCACGATATTTCTAAGATTTCTGGCGATTTGATGAGTCATATTCGATATCCAGAAAGCTTGTTTAAAGTGCAAAGGCATTTGCTTGCAAAGTATCATGTTGACAGCGCAAGCCAGTTCTTCTCGGGAGAAGACTTCTGGCAGACTCCAGTAGATCCTACAGAATCTCAAAGTCTTCAGCGAGAAGATATTTTGCAACCTCCATACTATTTGACTTTGCAAACTAGAGGAGCAAACAAACCAGTATTTTCGCTTGTTTCCACATATATTCCTGCTGGAAAAATCACTCGAGAAATCCTAACTGGATTCTTGTCTGTAGATTCCGATGCTGGAAATGTTGCTGGAAAAGTAAGCGAAAATTATGGCAAACTAAGACTTCAAGAGTTACCTAAAGTTTCAAATGTTCCAGGACCTGGTCAAGCTCAAAACAACTTTAATGCTAATGCAAATGTTTCTAAAGAGTTGAATTTGCTTGAATCTGGCTCAACCAAAGTTAAGCGTGGAAACTTGCTTACATTGCCTCTTGGTGGAGGATTGGTTTACGTAGAGCCTGTTTACGTACAATCTAGCGGTTCTACGAGCTACCCATTGCTTAAGAAAGTATTGGTTGCTTTTGGAGATCAAGTTGGATTTGCTGACACTTTGGATGAAGCGTTAAACCAAGTGTTTGGAGGAAACTCCGGCGCAAACGCTGGCGATGCTTCCAATAATTCTGGCTCAAATGAAAATGCCTCCAATAAAAACAATGCAAATAATTCCAATAAGAGCGATGCTAAAAGTAGTGCAAATGCACCTGCAAAATCTAATTCTATTAGTGAAAAAGCTAGGATTGCACTTAAACGAGCAGCTCAAGCGTTGAAGGATTCTGATTCTGCAATGAGATCAGGGAATTGGCAAGCATATGGAAAGGCTCAAAAAGAGCTTAGCGATGCTATTAATGATGCAATGAGTGAAGAAGCTGTTAAGTAGAATTAGAAGACAGTTTTGGAACAATAAAAATTAATGCCGAACATAATCGATTACATTATGCTCGGCATTAATTTTATATATCAGTTTTACAGTTGATTATCTGGATCTTCATCGTCTTCCACAGGACCTAGAAGAAGTTTTTCGGCTGCATTTATAACAAGCATTAGAAGAGCTGTAAGAATTATTATTGCTATAGTTGCTGAAAAAATAAGTGGAGTTCTAAAAGAGTTATATGCGGATTGAAGCCAAATGCCCAAGCCGTTTCTAGCTCCTAAATATTCTGCTGTAGCAGCTGTTCCTAAAACATATGCTGCGCTAATTTTAATTCCTCCAAAAATTTGCCTAGCCGCTACGCGCAACTTAACATGCCACAAAGTCCAAGTAGCATTAGCTCCACAAGTTAATGCAACATCGGTATAAAAACTAGGAACTGCGTCTAATCCTCGAACAGTTTGAACAGCAATAGGAAACATGCTAAAAATCATTACTATTACTATTTTCCCAGACATTTCAAATCCAAACCAAATCAAGAAAATTGGTGCAATGGAAATTAAAGGCATAGTTTGAGCCGCGCACAGTAATGGGAATAAAGCAGACTTAACTAGCTTAGAAACGTGGAAAAATACGCCCAGAAGAATTCCGCATATTATTGCTAATGCAAAGCCAATAACTGTTTCTTGAGTTGTTATTAGTGCAGCAGGCAATAGAGTAGGGAATGATTCAATTGTGTCTTGCGCAATAGAAGTTGGTGCAGGAATAAGATTTGGCGATATCTTATAGTATTGGCAAGCAAATTGCCATAGAATCAGCACAATTGCTATTGATATTACAGTTGGCAGACACTTTGCAAGCGTAGTCTTTAAACGCGATTGCGTCATTTATTTTCAATCCTTTTCTTGAATATTAAAATAGTGACATAAAAATAGCGACTGCTGCCCCAATCGCATAAATTCAGAAATAAGAATAGCACGTGTATTCTATCAGAATCTTATGTTTGTAACATGATTACTAATTTGTCGATTAAATAGTGCATAATCAGAATGTTTCGTGAGTCAATGTGTGGCAAACCTAGTCAAACTCTTAGAGCTTGATAGGGGGCATTGAACGGCGCGGGCTAGGCCCTTGATACCGTTTTCTGCCAAGTCTGTGCTGCATTTCCCAGAAAATGGTAAGTAAAAACAAAGTAGGGAACTCATGAATATGCGTGTTTTAAAGCGTAGTCTTGCGTTTATTCTTTCTGCATTTTGTGCATTATCTCTTTCTGCATGTGGATTTGAGGGTAATAATCAAAACTCGAATCTTCGTAAAGTATCTTTTATGCTTTTTTGGGCACCAGATACTAATCATATTGGTATCTATGTTGCAAAGCATAAAGGTTGGTTTAAGGATGCAGGATTAGATGTAGATATGCTTGCTGTTGCTCCAACTGGTTCTGAACATGCTGTAGACAGTGGTGCAGCTGATTTTGCTCTTACTACATTAACTAATGTTGCTGATTCTTCTACAAAGGGAGCTAATCTTGAGCAGGTTATGCAAGTGCAGCAAAAACCAAGTGCAATCTGGTGTGCTCTTGCTAAAAACAATAAGATTCATTCTCCTAAAGATTTTGATGGAAAAACTTACGCGTCTTTTGGTGCTGCAGAAAGTGATGTTGTAATTAACAGAATGATTCAGCATGATGGCGGCAAGGGTAAATTCGATAAAGTTACTGTTGGAACCTCAACTTTCCGTACTCTTGAATCTGGAAAAGCAGATTTTGGTGGGTTTTATGCGACTTGGGAAGGTGTCCAAGCAGATATGTTCGGTCCTAAGCTTCGTTGTTTTAGGTCTAGAGATTATGGAGTTCCTGGTCAGCCAGATACGATTGGTATTATTACTAATAAGCGAACAATTAAACGTGATCCTAAGCTTGTTCGCGCATTCGTTAAAGCTGCAAAGCGTGGGTATGAATACGCGTATTCACACCCAGATGAAGCATCTGACATTTTGGTTAAAGAAGCTAAAGATGCAAATCTTAATCCAAAATTTGTTAAACGCAGCATGAAACTGATCGTCGATGGTCAGTATTGGGGAAACCACGCAGATATTAAAAGTGGAAAGTTTGTGTTTGGTACAAGTGATGTTAAAGGTGCTCAAGACTACTTTAACTTCTTAAGCCAAGGAGGAGCTTACACTGATGCAAAAGGTAAGGTAACTCATAAAACTCCTCAAGCTAAAGAATTATCCACCGACGAATTCTTAAAATAGTTTTTGCGAAAGTTTTAAACAATAACCGCATTATTTAAACAATGACCGTCTTATTGGTAGAATAGTGCACAGTATATGAGGGCGTATCGAGAGCCTACGTATTTAAGTAGTATTCAATCGGTACGCCCATTTCGTTGTTGAGTTTATGAGTTGGAGTGTGCGCTATGGCATCGGATTTTTGGCTGATTGTAGGACTTGGAAATCCTGGATCGAAGTATGAAGGTACACGTCATAATATGGGATTTATGGTTTCAGACGTGCTAAGTGAGCGTTGGTCAATATCTTTTTCCGACCATAAGGGCTTGTCAAAATTAGGCAAGGGAGTAATGAATTTAGACGGTAAATCGGCGAAGTTTTTCCTCGCTAAGCCGCTCACATTTATGAACGATTCTGGTGCTGCTGTTTCGTCAATAAGCTCGTATTATCAGATTGAAACTGACCATATTGTGATTATTCATGACGATATGGATTTGGATTTTGGTCGGATTAAAGTAAAATCTGGCGGTTCTGCTGGAGGTCATAATGGTATTCGTTCTATTGATCGCAGTCTTGGAACTCCGCAATATGCTCGTGTGAGAATGGGTGTGGGGCACGCTCAACGCGGAGCGCACGCGCATGATAATACTGTTAATTGGGTTTTGGGTGGTTTTGCTGGTGCGCAAAAATCTGAACTTCCTAATTTTTTGGCAGATGGTGCTGATGCAGTAGAAAGTGTGATCTTCCGCGGACTTAGCGCCACTCAGGAGCATTTCAATGGCAAATAAATCTGATTTTTTTGCTAACAATATGTCAGATTCTAAAGATTTTATAAATTCTAACGTTTCTTTTGAAAATATACTTAAAGATATTTTAGATAAAAATGAAGCGTTTAAATCTTTAGTTTCTAACGTGCTAGATTTTCCGAATCCGCTTACTGTAGCATCTCCTTTAGGTTCTAGACCTGCTATAGCAGCTGCAATATCAAAGAGTAGTCCTGTTGTTCTAATTACTCCATCAGGTAGAGATACTAGTGACGCTGTTTCTTCAATACGCGATTGGTATGATGGAGATCCTCAGGATATTGCCGAACTCGAGGCTTGGGAGACTCTTCCTCATGAGCGTCTTTCTCCTAGAGCAGACACTGTGGCAAGTAGAATGTCGGTTTTTAGAAGATTAAAACATCCTCAAAGTGGCAAAAATAGAATGTTTAGCCCAATTCGTGTGCTTGTTATGCCAGTTCGTTCTATTATTCAGCCAGTTGTTGAAAATATTTCAGACATGGAGCCTCTTGTTTTTGAATGTGGTAAAGAAGTTCCTATAGATTCTGCTGTAAAACGTCTTGTTGAAAACTCATATAATCGCGTTGAGTTGGTTATGAATCGTGGAGAATTTGCAGTTAGAGGTGGAATAATAGATGTTTTTTCTCCAACGATGAATCATCCTGTTAGAATCGAATTTTTTGGAGACGAAATCGACACGATTAAGCAGTTTCATGCATCTGATCAACGCACATACGGTGAGAATATTAATAGTATTTGGGCTACTGCTTGTAGAGAATTACAGCTTACAAAAGATATTCAAAATCGTGCAAAATCTTTGATTGGTAAAATTCAAAATGCTGACGACATGTTGGAATCCATATCGAATGCAATACCAGTAGAGGGTATGGAGTCGTTGCTTCCAGCATTAGTTGACAAAATGGAACCAGTAGAAAATCTGCTTCCAAAAAATTCTATAATATTGATTTCTGACCCAGAAAAATGTAGGCGCGCAGCTCAAGATTTAAGTAGAACTGCTAATGAATTTTTGGCAGCAAGCTGGCATGTAGCTGCATCTGGTAGAGGAGCAGGTGCTCCAATCACATTCGATCAGGCGAGTTTTCTTGATTTTGATGAAACTTTAGCAAGCTTAGAAAATAAGAATCATCAGGTAATAAATTTAACGAGTTTTGGATCTGATAAGTCGCCAGCAACCGTAGATATTAAAGAATCTAGCGAAAATAAAATTGTAAAAAATAGCCGTCTAGAATTGAGCATTAAATCTCCTCAAGAATTTAGAGGAGACAATGAAAAGATTTCTAGTGGAATATCTGGTCTTATAGCAAACGGATTTAAAGTTTACATAATTGCATCCGCATATGGAACCTTATCTAGACTAAGTCGCGCAATACAATCAACTGGAATTTTTGATTTTGTACCGATTCAATCGCAAATAGTGGACGGATTCATAGATGAACAAAGTAAAATCTCTATTCTTACAGAAAGAGATTTGACTGGAAAAACATCTTCTGCAAGCGCGCTTAAAACTCCTAGGAGAAGACGAAAATCAATAGACCTTCTAGATCTTAAACCAGGCGATTTTGTTGTTCACGATCAGCATGGAATTGGCAAATTTATAGGCATGAGGCAGCGAAATATAAAAACCTCAAGTGGAGAAGCTACTCGTGAATACTTGGAAATTGAATACGCGCCAAGTAAACGTAATGCGCCTGCCGACAAGCTTTTTATTCCAACCGATCAACTCGACTTGGTTAGCAAATATATTGGGGCTGAAATTCCAAAGTTAAACAAGCTTGGAGGATCAGATTGGGCTGCTACAAAGGCAAAAGCTAAAAAGCATGTTCAAGAAGTTGCAGAAGATTTAATCAAATTATATTCAGCCAGAGCATCTACTAAAGGTTTTGCCTTCAGCTCTGACACTCCGTGGCAAAAAGAGCTGGAAGATGCGTTTCCGTATCAAGAAACGCCAGATCAGCTTACTACTATTGACGAAGTTAAACAAGATATGCAGAAGCCAATTCCAATGGATAGGTTGATTTGCGGAGATGTTGGGTTTGGTAAAACGGAGATTGCTGTTCGAGCTGCATTTAAAGCTGTTCAAGACGGTAAACAAGTAGTTGTTCTAGCGCCAACCACTCTTTTGGTTCAGCAGCATTACGAGACTTTCACTAACCGTTTTTCTGGCTTTCCTGTAACAGTTGCCGCAATGAGCAGATTCCAGAGTGCAAAAGAAATAGATGCTACAATGCAAGGAATAGAATCTGGGCAAGTAGATGTTGTTGTTGGAACTCATAAACTTTTAAATCCAAATATAAAATTTAAAGATTTAGGATTAGTGATTATAGACGAAGAACAACGTTTTGGTGTTGAGCACAAGGAGACTTTGAAAGCTCTACGAACAAATGTAGATGTGCTTAGCCTTTCTGCAACGCCTATTCCTAGAACGCTTGAAATGGCTGTTACGGGTATTCGTGAAATGTCTACGCTTGCTACGCCTCCAGAAGATCGTCTACCAGTCTTGACTTATGTTGGAGCATATGAAGATGCACAAGTTGCAGCCTGTGTTAAACGTGAATTATTGCGTGGAGGACAAGTATTTTACGTTCATAATCGCGTAGAAGATATTAGTAAAATTGCCTCTAATATTCAAAAACTTGTGCCAGATGCTCGAGTGGCGATTGCGCACGGAAAAATGGGCGAGAAGCAACTTGACACTATTATTCGTGATTTTTGGCATAGGGATATTGATGTTCTTGTTTGCACTACGATTATTGAAACAGGATTAGATATTTCTAATGCAAATACGCTTATTGTAGATCACGCTGACAGATTCGGTTTAAGTCAGCTTCATCAATTACGAGGGCGAGTTGGCAGAGGTCGTGAGCGCGCATACGCATACTTTTTGTACGATCCTACTAAGCCTATGACTCAGCAGGCTCACGACAGACTTGCAACAATCGCTCAATATACTGCTCTTGGCTCTGGTTTTGATGTTGCTATGAAGGATTTGGAATTGCGCGGAACTGGCAATTTGCTTGGCGATGCTCAGAGTGGGCATATTGAAGGAGTCGGATTCGATTTATATGTTCGTATGGTATCTGAAGCTGTTGAAAAATATAAGGAACCAGATCATAAAGAGTCCATATCTGTTTCTATTGATTTGCCAATAGAAGCCTCAATTCCAGTATCTTATATTGATTCAGATAAATTACGTTTGGAAGCTTATAGGAAGCTTGCTGAAGCTCAGAATGATGAAGACTTAAAAGAGATTTTCAATGAGTTAAGCGATAGATATGGAAATCCTCCTAAATCCTTACAAACATTATTTGATGTTGCAAGATTGCGTTTTAAAGCTAAACAAATGGGTGTTAATCAAATAAGCATGCAAGGTAAAACTGTGCGCGTTATTGGCGTAGATCCAGCTCAATCTGTTTGGATGCGTTTGAGTAGGATCTACAGGGGAGCACAGTTTAAGCCTGTAACTCACACAATGATTTTTCCATCTCCTTTTGCGTCTGTTTTAGGAGATTCGTCGTCTATGAGTGAAAAAGAGATAGTCGAATGGACTAAACAACTTTTAGAAGACATTGATTGGTAAAAATTAATCGGTGAATTTTAAATAGTGAACATGTCACTTTAAGGCAAGTCTTAAATCATCTTCAATAGAAACATGATTTGTAGGTCTTCCTTGCGAATCAACACTGCTCCTATCGATATTCCATTGCCTTGATATTACGCCATTTTGAAGCATTAGAATACGATCTGATAATCTTACAGCTTCCGCAATATCGTGAGTAACCATGATTGTGCTCCAGCCGTTTTGTGTTCTTAGCTTAGCTAGAAGATCTTGCATGTCTAGTCTTGTTAAAGCATCTAATGCGCCGAAAGGTTCGTCTAAAAGCAATAGCTCTGGGTTTCTTACTAATGCTCTAGCTAAAGAGACGCGTTGAGCTTGACCGCCAGAAAGTTGAGAAGGCCATTTATTGGCGTATTCTTCTAATTGCATTTTGCTAAGAGCATTATTTGCAAGTTTTTTAAGATTGTTTTTACTGTCTGAAAGACCAAAAACAACGTTTTCACCAATTTTTAGCCATGGGATTAATCTTGCATCTTGGAATCCTATAGCCTGCATGTCTGTAACGTTTATACTGCCGCTTGTAGGTTTTAATAAACCAGATATTACTTTAAGAAGCGTTGTTTTTCCGCAACCTGATCTGCCAATAAGTGAGACAAACTCGCCTTGCTTAATGTTTAAATTAATATCTTTCAAAACCTTATAAGTGTCGTCAAATGCTACTTCAATATGCGTTAAAGAAACACAGTAGGAATTGTTGACATTATTAGCATTATTTTCATTGTTTTGAATGTTCATATTAACTCCTACTGTGTTTTGATTTTGAAAATTATTTAGCGTATTTTAAAGGTTTAGGTTACTTGCTGCAATCCATTACGGAATCATCCAAGTTTGTTGGAGCTTGCTTAATTAAACCATATTTTACGTATTCTTTTGCCTGAACCTTCATCATTTCTAAGCCTTTCTTATCGATTGGCTTAATTGTTGGATTATCGAATTTTTCAATCTGCTTAATGATTGTGTCGCTTGCTCCAAGTTGCTTATAAGCATTCCCGATAACATTCTTTTCTTTATGTGACTTATTAGCTTCGCGAACAAGAGCATTATACATTTTTTTAACGAGCTCAGGATGCTTCTTAGCAAATTTTCTAGAAACAATGTGAATGGTAACATTCATGTTGCCATACTTTTTAGCGTTAACAAGTAATTTTGACCCAGGGGTTGTCATCGCTGCAGCAAGATTCTGATCGAATGAGGAAATTGCATCAATCTGTCCAGATGTAAATGCTGCCTGGAAGTTCTTAGGGCTCATCTCTACTTTATGCACTTTAGAAACGTCTAATCCGCTTTTATCGAATGCGCGGTGAAGCATGTAATCGCCAGTATCACCGTTGTGAATAATAGCAACTTTCTTTCCATATAAGTCTTTTAGTGTTTTTGCGCCGCTTTTTGCGGATGCAACGATTCCTTGAGAATCACCATTGTAATATTCGAGCGCAAATGCAACCCAAGGTTGACCTTCTGCAATCAAATCAATAAATCGTCCAGTTCCAGTAGTTGTTGCATCAGCGCTTCCGCTCATAACTGCGGTAAGACCATCAACTGGAGTGTATGGTCCAGTATAGGTGACTTTTGCTTTTCCAAATTCTTCCTGAAGGAATTTTTCATTTTTTAACGTTGTTAAATAGTTTGCTGTAGAAAGATAAGCAACCCTCATTATTCCCGTATCTTTGCTAGAAGATTGGGAGTTATTTGCAGGTTTTTGAGCTCCGCCGCAAGATGCAAGAGCGATAGTTGCGCAAAAAGCGCATATTGCTGCAATAGAGCGTTTGCTAGCAATTTGTATTTTGAAATTAGCCATGATTTGGCTCCTTTACCTTTATTTTGTGTTTTTCTTATTTGGTTTATTTGGTTGTTGATTAAATTTTGTTGATTAAATTTTTATAAAAATTGACTTATTTTTAAAAGTATCGTTAAAAGTATCTCTAAAATTCACAGAGGATTTTATAAATTCTTTATTTACGTGAATTTCTAAAATCAACTCTTTGTTAAGATTCTCTATTTACTCTACGTTCTGGCATAAGCCAATATTCGAATATGTTTGCAGTAACTTCTGATCCAAGTCCTGCAATCGCATATAAAATAATGCATGCCATCATTTGATCTGGTCTAAAGAATTGTTGAGCTCTAGAAAGAATATATCCGATTCCTATTGAAGAATTAACTGTTTCACAAGTAACTAAAGCAACCCATGCTACGGAAATTGAAAATCGCAATCCTGTCATAAAATTAGCTAGTGTTCCTCGCATAAAAATTGTTGTAAAAACAGTCGATTTTTTAACGTTATAAGCCTTTGCAAGTTCTATTAGTTTAGGGTCAATGTTCCTTACTCCATCTCGAATATTGACATACATTGGTCCAAAAACACCAAGCGCTATAAGCATTATTTTCATCATTTCGTCCACACCGAGAAAAATGATCAATAAAGGTGCTAATGCTGGGAATGGGATGGATCTGAGCATATGACTTGGTTTATTTATTACTGATTCTCCTATTTTGCTTCCGCCAGAAATGATTCCAGATGGCAAAGCAAAAGCAATTCCTAAAAGAAGACCAGCTACAACTCTAAATATGCTTATTGCAAGAGACGGTAGTAATATTCCTTCGTTGTTTAAGTCAACAAATGCTTTTATTACCTCGATTGGAGATGGCAAAGCGCGATTTTCGGCAGGAGTTAAGGTTATTAAAAACCATAAAAAAAGAATCGCTATAGTAGAAAGCCAAGCTTTTAAAGAAATAAAAGCTTTATGATGCAGTTTTGCAATCGCGCTAAAAAGGTTATTCATAACGACATTCCCTTCGATAGTTTTAGCTATATCAGGTTCGACGGGTATAATCTCAGCAATTACAATTAAATAATTGCACCCCGTGTCAGTTTGTTATTATCGTATAAAGGCATGGACAAATCGCGAAACGCTTAGATTATATAGGCTTGTATCTTTAACGACTTACGCTACGAAATAACGTCCATAAAACGCATTAATCTTGAATATGTTACACAACCAACAAAATGAATAAGGAGTAGTTGTGGCAGCTATTGAAAGCGTATATGCACGCGAAATTTTGGATTCTCGTGGAAATCCTACCGTTCAGGTTTATTTGGAGACCGAAGATGGCGCTCAGGGTATTGGCTTAGTGCCTTCTGGTGCTTCGACTGGTGAGGCTGAGGCTTGGGAGCGTCGTGATGGCGACAAGTCCCGTTATCAGGGCAAGGGTACTTTGGAAGCAGTTAAGGCTGTTAATGAAGTAATTGCTCCAAAGGTTATTGGCATGGATGCCTCTGACCAGCGTGCTCTTGATGAAACCATGATTGAGCTTGATGGCACTCCAAACAAGGGTAAGCTTGGCGCAAATGCTATTCTTGGCGTTTCTCTTGCTGCTCTTTATGCAGCTGCTGAATCTGCAGAGCTTCCATTGTATCGTTACATCGGCGGAACTAACGGACATATTCTTCCAGTTCCAAACATGAACATCATGAACGGTGGCGCTCACGCTGATTTTGCAACTGATATTCAGGAATACATGATTTCTCCATACGGTTTCGCAACTTACAGCGATGCTTTGCGCGCTGGTGTTGAGGTTTATCACACCTTAAAGAACGTTTTGAAGAAGGAAGGCTTGGCTACTGGTCTTGGTGACGAAGGTGGCTTCGCTCCAAAGATGAAGTCCAACGAAGATTCCTTGAAGTACATCATGGATGCAATCGAAGCTGCAGGTTACGAGCCAGGAAAGCAGATTGGTATTTCCCTCGATGTTGCTTCTTCTGAGTTCTACAACAAGGAAACTGGCAAGTATCGTTTCGACGGCGAAGAGCGCGAATCTGCTTACATGCTTGATTATTACGAGAAGCTCATCAACGAGTATCCAATCGTTTCCATCGAAGATCCATTCCAGGAAGAAGGCTGGGATGATTGGGCAGCAATCACCAAGCGTCTTGGTGATCGTTTGCAGTTCGTTGGCGATGACTTGCTCGTCACCAATCCAAAGCGTTTGGCTAAGGGTATTGAGCTTGGAGCAGCTAATTCCTTGCTCGTAAAGTTGAACCAGATTGGTTCCGTTACCGAAACCCTCGACGCTATTGAGCTTGCAACCAAGAATGGCTTTACTTCTATGGTTTCCCACCGCTCTGGTGAAACCCCAGATACAACCATTTCTGATCTTGCTGTTGCTAAGAACACTGGTCAGATTAAGACTGGTGCTCCTGCTCGTGGTGAGCGTATCGCTAAGTATAACCGCTTGCTTGAGATTGAGGAAGAGCTTGGCTCTACCGCTCAGTATGCTGGTTACAGCGCATTCAAGGCTTGCAAGAAGTATATGAAGTAATATACTAGGGCTTTTATAAGTTATTCATAAGACTTGTTTAAGCTTTTTAAGCTTTGAGCTGAAGCTTATTTTCGGTCAGTCGCAATAAAATGCGGCTGGCCGTTTTTGTATATTTTCAATGATTTCTTAAAATTTTAAAAAAATTTTTCTAAAATTACTTTCATTATCTCCAGAATAGTGCTATTTTTATGAAAAACTAAAAACAGAAGGAGATGTTTCATATGAGAAAAGTCGCTGTTATAGGCATGGGTAATGTTGGTGCTGCAGTAGCCCATCAGCTCATTATTGGTGGTCACGTTGACGATTTGTATCTTTATGATTCAAATGAAGCAAAAGTTAAGGCTGATGCTCTTGATTTTGAAGATTCAATGGATAATGTGCCTTTTAACGTTAATATTACAGTAAATGATTATGAAGCATTAAAAGACGTAGAAGTAATCGTAAGCGCCTTGGGTCATATAAAACTTTTGGATGTTCCTCATCCAGATCGTTTTGCGGAGCTTAAGTATAACCGTAAAGAGGTTGCAGAAGTTGGTGCAAAAATTAAAGCTTCTGGATTCCATGGCGTTTTGATAGATATCACTAATCCTTGTGATGCTATTTGCCAGCTCTACAAGGAAGCTACTGGACTTCCATACGAAAGAGTTATTGGTACTGGCACTCTTCTTGATTCTGCCCGTTTGCATCGTGCTGTAGGAAAGTTCTTCGGAGTTCATCCTAAGGCAGTTAAGGGTTATAGTTTAGGCGAGCACGGCGATTCACAGTTCGTTGCATGGTCTACGGTAAAAGTGTTAGAGCAGCCAATTACTGATCTTGCTGAGGAAAAGAACATTGACTTGGATGCTGTTGATGATGAAACTCGCGAAGGCGGTTTCACTGTGTTCTATGGAAAGAAATATACCAACTACGGTATTGCTGCAGCAGCTGTTCGTTTAGTGAATGCTGTAATGACGGATTCTAGAGAACAGATGCCTGTATCCAATTATCGTGAAGAATATCATTCTTATCTTTCTTATCCAGCGATTGTTGGTCGAGATGGCATTATTGAGCAGTGCAAGCTTGATTTGACTGAAGAAGAGTTGCAAAAGTTGCAGCATTCTGCAGATACAATTTTGAGCAAGGCTCAAATGGAATAGTTGGAAATCTAAGTTTTAAAGAATGTTGAGTATGATTTTGTGACCAGCTCCTATGTGGATAGCTGGTCACAATTTTTGTATTTTAGCGTGTATGTTATTCATATTGTGTAATAATGATTTTTTAGACTAAAAGTAAATATAAGGTGTATTTACACGTCGAATATTTAAAGTAACTTAGAAGTATGGTTTTGAGAAATCGCCGCACGGCAACAAGTACAGTTGATGAATCAAATCAGCCAAAGAAAAAAAGGCTGTTTTCTGGTTCGTTCGTATTTGTTTTTATGATAGTAGTGGCGTTTCTTTGTTCTATAGAATTTGTTTCAACAATTCGAAATTATGCGTTAAGCTTGGCTGAATTACACGCTTTGCAAAGAGATGAGGCTGCTCTAAAAGACAAAAAACAGGAGTTGGATAATAATATTGATCGCTGGAAAGATAAAGCGTATGTTACTGCACAAGCTAGGGATAGGCTAGGATTCATATTCCCTGGAGAGCAGGCTGTTAGAGTTGAACACCCAGAAGCTGTTACAGGAGTTGTGCCAGAATCATTTAATAAAGATGAATCACAGTATGAGGAAAGAAAAGCTCTTCCTTGGTATAGTGATTTGTTCTATTCACTTCATAAAGCAGATAAGCCAGATGATATGAGTATGAAATCTCAAGACGATGACGTTAACGATTCTAATAAGGATAAGACTTCTAAGCATAATAAAATGGATAAAAGTCGCCAGCAAAATAAGCACCAGAAAAATAAATCGTCAAAATCTACAGATAAGAAACAGAGTAATACAAGTAGACAGTAGTAAGAAAATATTAAAGTACTTTATTTTAAAATCATGCAAATGCATAGGGGAGTTAAAAACATGGATTTGAATATACAATCCTTAGTGGATAGTTTGTTGGAAAACCCTGCAAGTGATGCAGATAAAGACATTGTTAAACGTCAATTGGGAAGATTCCCTAGGGGCATGGTTGCAGTTGGAGCTAGATGCGCTTGTGGACGTCCTCTTGCTGTTATTACAAGACCATGCTTAGAAGATGGAACTCCTTTTCCAACTACATGCTACTTAACAAGTCCAGAAGCGGTTAAAGCAGCTTCGCATCTTGAAGCACAAGGTTTTATGAAGGAATGCAACAATTTATTGAATAATGACAATGATGTTGCTAAAAAATATGAGCAGGCACATAAATACTATTTAGAGTTTCGTCACGAATTAGCTATTCGATTAGAAGATAGTGAAGAGCATATTAAAGATATGAGTGCTGGGGGTATGCCTGTTCGTGTTAAGTGTTTGCATGCCTTGCTTGCGCAAAGTCTTGTAATGGGCAAAGGTGTGAATTCTATTGGCGATATGGTGTTAAGCAAGGTAAAAAATGAATTTGACCCTAATGTTTGTAAGTGCACTACTCCTTGGAGTGATGATGCTAATGAAATTGAAACTGAGAAATTATTAAATACAAAATCTTTTAGCACCAATACAATCATTGGAACTAATAAATCGGTTTGCGTAGCTGCAATTGACTGTGGCACGAATTCGATTAGATTAAAAATTGCAAAAGTTAATGCTAATGGTATGCGCGATGTTGTTCCTAGAATGCTTAGAGTTGTAAGGCTTGGTCAGGGAATCGACGAAACGCATATGTTTGCTGAAGATGCCTTGCAGAGAGTTAAATCTGCTGCCAAAGAATTTGCAAAAGTGCTTAGCGAACACAAAATAGATGCTATTCGTTTTGTAGCAACATCTGCAACTAGGGATGCGCTAAATAGAGACATTTTTGAACAGATGATGTTTGATGAGCTTGGCGTACGCCCTGAAGTTATTAGTGGAACAGAAGAAGCTGCTTTGAGCTTTTTGGGAGCAACAAGTGTGGTTTCTAGAAAAGATTTGCAAGCCCCTTATGTTGTTGTAGATTTAGGTGGTGGGTCTACTGAGATTGTTCTTGGTGGAGACGGTGTGAATATTGCAGAAGATAAAGTGGATTCCGCGTATTCAATGAATATTGGTTCCGTTAGAATGACTGAGAGGCATTTGCATACAGACCCTCCAACAGAAGAAGAAATTTCTTGTGCTATAAAAGATATTGACAAGAATATAGATGAAGCTTTTAAGCATGTTAATGCTGGTAAAGCTCGCACGATTATTGGTGTTTCTGGCACTGTTACAACTATGGCAGCCCTTGCTATTGGATTAAAGCATTATGATCATAAGGCTGTTGATGGAGTAAAAATCGCGTTGGATCAGGCATATACAGTTAATGACAGGTTCTTGCATATGACAAGAGAACGTAGGCGTACTTATGCCACTATTCATCCTGGAAGGATTGATGTTGTTGGTGGAGGTGCAGTTGTGTTGAGTCGTGTGCTTGAACGACTTGCAAAAGCTGCATATGAAGACCATGGTGGAGTTCTAGATACTTTTGTTGCTAGTGAGCATGGCTTACTAGATGGAATCACGTTAGATTTGGGTCGTAGAATTCTCGCCACACGCTGAGTTGTTTTTAATTGTATTATATGGCATAATAATTGTCTGTTGCCTCCGTGGCGGAATTGGCATACGCATCAGACTTAAAATCTGACGCCCTTACGGGCTTGTGGGTTCGAGTCCCACCAGAGGCACAAATGTTACGCTGCGAGTTTATTTTTTACGTATTTAATGTTAATTTTTTGTTGCAATTCGTAAGAATTTTGGTTTAATTAGTCTTTTTTCTATAAAAATATCTGTTTACAGTCTTGCGTTAATCGAGAATCGTACTAATCTATACCATTAATTGCAATAAAAGCAATAATAAAAATACAAGTAATATCGCAAATTAGGAAAAGAGACATAATGGCTGATTTAGAGGTTGCTCCAGACTTTAAAAATGCCTATGATTCTTACGATCATAGTGATTCTGATCTGTTGAACAAACTGGCTGGCAATTTTACTGTTTTGCCTAACGATAATCCTGTTTCGGATGCAAAGCGAGCAGAGCTGATTGATAAGCCTGCTTTTGGTCAGATTTTCTCCGACAATATGGTCCATATGTCTTGGACCAAGGGAGAAGGCTGGTCGGATAGACGTGTTGAGCCTTATGGGCCATTAAAAATGGATCCAGGTGCTTCTGTGTTGCATTATGCCCAAGAATGCTTTGAAGGTTTAAAAGCATACAAGCGAACTGATGGATCCATCTGGCTTTTCCGTCCAGATATTAATGCGGCACGATTCCAGAATTCTGCGAAGCGTTTGTATTTGCCAGATCTTTCTATCGACGATTTTATTGGATCTGTTGCAGCCTTAGTTAAGCGAGATAAAGAGTGGGTTCCAAGCCGACGCGAATATACTCTTTATATGCGTCCGTTCATGTTTGCTTCCGAGCCGTTCTTAGGTGTGCGAGAAGCTCATGAGGTTGAATATTGTGTTATTGCTTCTCCGTCAGGACCATATTTTAAAGGTGGCTTGAAGCCAGTTAGTATTTGGGTTGAAGATCAGTGGTTCCGCACTGGCCCTGGTGGTACTGGTTTTGCTAAGTGTGGTGGAAATTATGCGGCTTCCTTGCTCGGTGAATACAAGGGTATTGAACACGGTTGCGAACAGGTTTGCTTCGTTGATGCAGCAACTAAGACCTATTTGGAAGAGCTTGGTGGAATGAACGTGTTTGTTTTGCACAAGGATGGTCATTTGGAAACTCCATCTCTTACTGGTAGCATTCTTCCAGGTGTTACACGTCGTTCTATTATTCAGCTTGCAGAAGAAGCGGGTCACAAGGTTGTTGAAACTATGATTCCACTTCAGGGATTGCTTGACGATATTCGCTCTGGTGAGGTCACTGAAGTCTTTGCCTGCGGAACTGCTGCGATTATTACGCCTATTGGTCGCTTTAAGTCAGATGACTTCGATCTTAAGGTTGCTGATGGTGGAGTTGGTGAGTTGACTCAGGCTTTGCGTGATGAATTGCTTGGTATTCAGCTTGGAGATGTTGAAGATACTCACAACTGGATGTGGAAGGTGTGCGACTAGTTAAAAGCTGTTTAAGAGCTATTTAAAAGTCGTTTTAAATCCGTTAGAGTTTTTAGTATTTGGCGCGTCATTTTTTATATCTTATAAAAGGTGGCGCGCTAATTGTATGCTTAATTGGTTATAGGCTTATTAGGCGGATTTTGTTTTTTAAGTGTTTAACTAACCTTGGAAAGGAAATATTGTGGAAGGGGCTTTAGGAGATAACATTTTCTTCCTTGTTGTTGAATACATTGCTATGGGTTGCTGCGGAATGGTTGGCGGAATGTGGGCTATTCGCAAGAATTATGATATCTTTGCAATAATCACAACGTCATGGCTTACAGCATTGGGTGGCGGAATTGTTAGAGACGTTCTGCTTGGAGCTTTGCCGCCAGTTGGAATTGCAGATAGGGGATTTGTTTTTACTGGTCTTGCTTCGGGTGTTATTGTTGCTTTCGCTCATCTAGAAATTGATGAGTGGAAATGGCTTATGTTAACTCTTGACGCTTTAGCATTGGGGCTTTTTGCTGTAAATGGTACCGCTAAAGGCTTGGATTTTCACATGTCTGGAATGGCGTCTGTGTTTTTAGGCATGGCTACAGCTCTTGGTGGTGGATTAATTCGAGATATGGTTTTGAATCAAGTTCCTGTAATTGTTCGAGATAAGCATTGGTATGCGCTTCCTGCTGCAGTTGGGTGTGTTTTGACGGTGTTTGTTGTAAAAGCACAACGTGCAGGATGTTTTGACGTTATTACAGAGATGATTTTAGATACTCTTATTGTTGTGCTAGTAGTTGCGATGCGATTAATGTCTGTAAAGTTTGATTTAACGCTTTTTGGTGCAATGAACCGCAAATCGCCAATAAAAATAAGTAAATATCGCAGACATAATGCATATAGTCGTAAAATTTCCGATAAAGCCATAAAAAATACAGAAAAAAATAATCAAAATAAATAGAAAATATAGTCTAATCTGAATAAATATCGGTTAGTGTCTAGAGTTTGTCTTTGCCTATCTCAATAATGAAACACATCGACCAGAGGTCGCGCTCAACAAGAGTAGCAATCATTAGCCAGAAAGAGGCGTTAAGTGATTTGCAAAAGGGGAGAGCGCCGAAGTTTGTAGGTTATTCTTTCTAGCTTACAAGCTGGGACTTGGCTTAATAAGCCAAGGACTGTCGCAGCAATTTTGGCAATTTGCTGCGGAGTGCTATCGACATGCATACTGTTGCCTGTTTGCCTCTGTTTGAATATTGTCAAAAGGAGGAAACAATGAATAACGACAGTTCATCAACTACTGAATCTCAAACTGTGCATCGCAGTTTAAAAACACGCCACATTTCCATGATTGCTTTGGGTGGAAGCATTGGAACAGGCTTATTTGTAGCTAGTGGCGCAACAATCCACATGGCAGGACCTGGTGGCGCGCTTTTGGCATACGCTGCAATCGGTATCATGGTTTATTTTCTTATGACATCTCTAGGAGAGATGGCAACATATATGCCAATTAGCGGGTCTTTTGCATCATATTCTGGAAAGTTTATTGATCCTGCTTTAGGATTTGCAATGGGTTGGAATTATTGGTTTAACTGGGCAATCACGGTTGCTGTAGATATAAGTACGGCAGCAATTGTTTTGCAATATTGGCTTCCTAATGTTCCAATATGGGTATTTTCGCTAACAGTTCTTGTTGTTATTCTTTTGATTAACATTCTTACGGTTAAGTGCTTTGGAGAAACAGAGTACTGGCTTTCGATTATTAAAGTTGTAACCGTTATTATATTCCTTGCTATTGGTTTGCTTACGATTGTTGGAATTTTAGGCGGAAAAGCGCCATTTCTAAGCAACTTTACACATAAAAATGCTCCATTTGCTGGCGGAATCCCAGCTGTTTTAGGTGCGTTTGCAATTGCAGGATTCTCGTTCCAAGGAACAGAGCTTATTGGCATTACAGCAGGTGAATCTGCAACACCAGATAAGAGTATTCCAAAGGCTGTAAAGCAAGTGTTTTGGCGTATTGTTTTGTTCTACATTCTTGCAATCTTTGTAATCGCATGCATTATTCCATACACAAGCCCAAGTTTGCTTGGATCGGAAGCTAGCGATATTTCTATAAGCCCATTCACTCTTGTGTTCCAGCGTGCAGGATTGGCGATTGCAGCAACAATCATGAATGCCGTTGTGCTTACATCTGTTATCTCGGCAGCAAACTCTGGAATGTATGCTTCTACTAGAATGCTTTACGCTCTTGCAAAAGATAATCACGCTCCAAAGATGTTTGGAAACGTAGATAGAAGAGGTGTTCCAATGCAATCTTTGGTTGCAACGTTTGTTGTAGCTCTTTTAACATTCTTGATGAGTATTTTTGGAACTCAAATTTACATGTTCTTAGTTGCTGCAAGTGGTTTGACTGGATTTATTGCATGGGCAGGAATCGCAGCTGCGCACTACAGGTTCCGCAAAGCGTATATTGCTCAAGGAAAGTCTTTGGACGATCTTGTTTATAAAGCTAAGTGGTATCCATTCGGTCCTATCGTGGCTCTTGTATTGTGCATTTTGGTTATTGTTGGCCAAGATCTTGAATCATTCCACACGCTTAATTGGCAAGCAATTGGCATAACTTATATGTCTGTGCCGCTGTTCATTGTGCTTTATGTTGGATACAAGATTAAGTACCACACTAAGGTTATTCCTTTAGATCAAGTTGATTTAACAAAGTGATTAGAATATAAAAAATGCGCTCAGTGATTTTGCTGAGCGCATTTTTATATTGATTAACAGAGGTTATTATTTGTCTCCGTCGCTAGAAATTTTAGGATCTGGCTGTTCCTTCTTTTTCTCTTCCTCTTCCGTCTGCTTTCTTTCTTCTTCCTTCTTTTTCTCTTCCTCTTCAGCTTGCTTCCTAGCTTGTTCTTCAGCTTGCTTCTTAGCTTGTTCTTCTAGCTGCTTCTGTAGGTTTTCGGCAGCATCCCTAATTCGCTTTCTTCTTTCTAATTCTAAACGTCTCTTTTCTGCATCAGCCTTTGCATTTGCTTTAGCTTTAGCAGCTTGTTCGTCAGCTTGACGCTTTGCTTCTTCAATCTTTTTCTGCATGGCGTTATCTGCTTGAACTTTTTCTTCTTGAGTAGGAGGAATATTTTGAATAATAATATTCGGCTTACGCTTTACCTTAGGAGCTATACGAATAACAGGAGCAGTAATCTTCTGCAGTTCCTTCTGGCTTTCTTCAGCCTTCTGCTTCTCCTGTGCATTCGCTGTAGTATCTGTAGATGCTGCAGAAAGCTTATCAATCATTGCAGAAGTCACTCCACGAATACGCTGAGCATTGTCAGAATACCATTGAGTTGCAGCTATAGCTTGAGCTCCCTGAGACCCTAACTCTTCTGGAGAATTAGCATTGCATACAACTGTTTCTGGCAAACGCTGCTTCAAAAGCTTAGCAAGTAATTTTCCATTTTCTGAGTTATCTTGAGCAAAAGAGATAAGAAGAGAATTTTTAGTAAGTTTTTTCCATGACTGGCTTGCTTTGCTAACTTGTGCAACCTTAATTTCGCACTGTTTTCTAGCTTCTTTCATACGAGACGAGTGCTGAATGCTCCAGCAAATACCACCAACGCCTAATACTAAAGCTAATACAATGACGCCAGCAACGAGAATTATCATCTTCTTTTTATGGCCATTATTTGTGGCTTCGGAGATGTTTTCTAACATGTATCATCCTCTGTTTTATCAATCTTCGCCAAGAATTGCTTTTTGCAAAACAACACTTGTAGTTTACGCCAAACTAAGTACGTGATCCTTGTAGTTTGTAGCATTTTTGATGATTTGCAGGACAAGCAATATTATTTGCGATTCATTAGAATACAATATTCAAATAAATTCAAAACAAAAAACCACCAGGTTCGCTGGTGGTTTTCTTGGCTCCTGCGGCTGGGCTTGAACCAGCGACCATTCGATTAACAGTCGAACGCTCTGCCAACTGAGCTACGCAGGAATATCCTCTGTGCTTGGCTGTGTGCCGTGCACAAGACATTTATATTACACGTAATTTTATAATATGCAAATATAGCGTGTTTGGGCGTGTCGAAAACTCGTAATCGTTGGAATACCAATGATTTGCATGCTTTAACCACATTGATAAAAAAGTGTTCCTAAAAAAAGAATTTTGTGAAAAACTTTCAAATATAAGTAAAAACCTTTAAATAATGCAGATTTTCGCTGTTGAAGCATAAAACAAATTTGATTTATGAAAGGAGAAAAATAAAATATCATGAGAAAAATATTTGATTTAAAAATGCTTAAGCCCAGAATCTTAAAAGTCAAAAAATTTATATTAAAACAAAAATCACAGTTTGTTAGAATACTGATTTTTATGATTCTGATTGTAATCATGTTGATTATTCATAGTTGCATAAATCCTACAATAAACAAAAGTATTGAGTATGAATATTTGCAATCGAATCAAACTGATTATAGTGTGTCTTCATTTGACTCTGGTTGCATAGAAAAATCTTTTGTAGGTAAAAATCAAAAAATAGTCGCGAATACAGTTAGTCAGGCTTCAACAGCTTCAACACTAGAAGAAACTACAAATTGTAAATCAAGGATGGTATGGCCAGTAAAAAATGTAAATATTATTGAAGATTTTGATGCTCCAGCAAAGCCATGGCTCGCTGGTCATAGAGGAGTTGATTTGCGAGCAGAGGAAGGAACTGAGCTATATGCTCCATCAGATGGAATAATAAATTTTGCTGGACTTGTGGCTGGAAAATCTGTTGTAACAATCAAACATGGAGTTTTGTCTTCCACATTTGAGCCAGCATATACAGATTTACCAGTTGGAACAGTTGTTAGAAAAGGTCAATTTTTTGGTTACGTAACAGTTGGATCAGATCATTGTGACAATTTGTGTATTCAATGGGGTTTAAAACGAAGAGACAGGACTTATGCAAATCCAAGGAAAATGGTAGCGAAAAAACGAATAATTTTAAAGCCCAAAGAAGAGACAAAAGAAGAAAAAAATAGTCTGTAAAATGTGTGTCGTATAGTGTAATAAGAGTCTTGGGCTTAAGACATTGACCTAAGATTATTACATAAGATTTTCTTAAACATATTAGGGAGCGAATATGCAAAAGTATTCTCGTAATCTCGATGAGAAAATTGATTACAATGCAAACATTTTTTCGCTTCTTGAAAGTCGCGTAGAACGTAAGCCGAACGATTCATTGGTTGAGTATGTAGGACGCGACGGGGAATGGAATTCCTACAGTGCTAAAGACTTTAAAGATTTGGTTATATCGGTAGCAAAAGGATTCATAGCACACGGTGTGATGCCGGGAGATACTATATCGATAATAGCGCATACTTCATGGCAGTGGACTGTGCTTGATATGGCAATAATGTCTATAGGCGCGTTAACAGTGCCAATTTATGAAACAAGTTCTGCAGTGCAAATAGAAAATATTATTAACGATTCTAGAGTAAGCATGATTTTTGTTGAAGATGAAAATATGCGTGAAACTGTGGAAATATCAAAGAAGTCATGTCCAAGCCTTAACGATGTCTATGTATTAAGCAGAGACGCAATAGATGCGCTAATTGAGTATGGAAAAACAGTTACAGACTCAGAGTTTTATGAAAGAGAAAAAGCTGTTAAAGGCGATGATCTAGCTACAATCGTTTACACATCTGGATCTACAGGAGACCCGAAAGGTATAGAACTTTCGCACGGAAATTTTGTGTTTATAGCGAAATCTGGAATGCTTTCCATGCCAGATATAGCATTAAAAGGCAAACCAAGACTTCTTTTATTCCTTCCTTTAGCACATGTATTTGCAAGATTTATGCAGTTCTTCTGTTTTGCTGGAAATGTAACACTTGGATTGTCAAGCAACCTTAAAACAATACTAAGTGATTTTAAAAGTTTTAAACCAACTTTCATACTTGGTGTACCTAGAATATTTGAAAAAATCTACAATGCTGCCTCTCAAAAAGCTGGTAGAGGAGTAAAAGGATTTATATTTGCTCAAAGCGTAAAAGTGGCAAAAGAATGGTCAAAAGCTCAACAATCGGGGAGAATGATTTCGCCAATGCTGGCTATAAGCCACTCCTTATGTAAAAAGCTCGTTTACAACTCAATTTTGCAAGTTTTTGGAGGAGACGTTGAATATGGTGTTTCAGGAGGAGCACCATTAGACAAATCGATTTCGCATTTCTTCAATGGCATGGGATTGCCAATTCTCGAAGGGTACGGAATGACAGAAACATGTGCTCCGTCAATGGTAAATCCAACGAAAGGCTATAAAATCGGAACAGTTGGTTTGCCAGTACAGGGAGTGTCTGTAGCAATAGATGATGAGGGAGAGCTTTGTATTAAAAGTCCCGCTGTTTGCAAAGGATATCATAATCATCCAGAGATAACTGAAAAACAAATAGTAAATGGATGGTTGCATACAGGAGACTTCGGATCTTTAGATTCCGACGGTTTTGTAAAAATTACTGGTCGCAAAAAAGATCTGATAATAACAGCTGGCGGGAAAAACGTTTCACCTAGCATACTCGAAGCATCAGTTATGACTTCTTCAATTATTTCTCAATGCGTTGTTATTGGAGACAGAAAACCTTTTATCTCTGCGATTATTGCGTTAGATCTTGCAGAAGTGAATTCTTGGCTGAAATCTCGAGGAGCAAGCCCAGTGCGCTCGCTGGAAGAGGCAAGAAAAAATTCAATCGTCATAAGTTCCGTAGAACAAAGCATAGTTAAAGCAAATTCTAATGTTTCTAGAGCAGAATCAATCAGAAAATTTGAGATTGTTCCAGATGCTTTTACTCAAGAAAATGGTTTAGTTACACCAAGCCTTAAAGCAAAGCGCAATGCGGTTATAGAACGTTATAACGATCTTATCGAAAATAAGATTTACGCTCCAAGACCAAGAAAATAACGTACTTTACAGTCCTGCATCTGCAAGAGTTACGTATCCAGGGTCAATCAAAAGAGCTTTAAGATTAGTTGCGCTTACAGCGAGAATTGGTTCTGTTATTACAGGTATATCTTTTTCTGATCCACTGTTATTTACAAAAATAGAAATATCTTCGAGTTGAGATAATTTTCCATTAACATTTAGAGAACTACATTCTTGAGCAACATCAGTAGAGATTTTCTGAATGTTTTCGATAGAAGTCATCCATTGCTTTCCATTTACAAGATTTGGTAAAGCATCTTTGTAAGCGCCGTAGCCAGTAATAACAGGCCATTTTGAGTCGTTTAACAATTCATTCGCTGAATCTTTAAGCTCAGAATCTTCAGTATTTTTATTCTCTTTATTGGATTCAGATGAATTCAAATCATTATTTTTTGTGCTAGATTTTTGTGATTCATTATTTTTCGCAGTAGAAGCAGGCGTTGGAACCTTTTTCTTAGTCAAATTTCGTTTTCCTATAAAGCTTCCGATTATATCTGGAAGAGTAAAGGAAGGGTTGATATCCGCAGAGCTTCCCTTATACCCAAGGTCTTCAAGAGCTTTTTCCACTTGCATAACAACTTGATCATCTAAAGCAATAATGCCATCTACGTGTTTTGTGGAAGTTGTTCCGTTATCATTCTTTATTACTAATCTCGAATTAAGTTCTGCCTTAACAGAGTCAGAATTATCTGCGTCGAAAGCAGCATTTTCCCAGTCATTCTCTGTTGAATCCTTACTAAGTTTTCCAGAAGGTGAAATCATTAATCCAGATGCGAAATAAGGTTTTAGAATTTTCCAGATTCCAGCAAAAGCAAGTCGCGCGAATTCATCATCAAATTCTTGAATTTTGGAACTTGAATTATCAGAATCTGAATTACCATGAGTATTTACTCCAAAATGCATATGAACATCTTGTTTTTGATTGTGGCAAGGCAAAAGTACTTCTACGCTTTTTGGATTATCTTTAGAAGCCTGATTTAATGCTAATTTTTGCACAAGAGTATACGCTTGAATTTCTCCAATGCTCTGAGCAGAAGAAAGTTTGAAGAATGCATCTGGCTTAAAATCTCTAGTAAGCCTAGATAACATAACGACATGCATGCCAGCTTTTTTAGCCAAATCTAATGACGATGTAAGTCTATTTTCTGCTTCCTCTTGTGATTTTAGATCTTCTTCTTTTAGTTGCTCTTTAGGTGTTGTGGGTTGAGTTACGTAATCACCATAATTATTATTACCGTTTTTATTACTCCAAGGAGCAACAACAATAGTCGTATTAGAAAGTTGCTTTTTTACGATGCTATGGATATCTCTGATACTTGTTTTCTTGTTTTTATTTTTAGAAGAATTTTTTGTTTTTAAAGATGTAATCATGCTTACAACGTAATCTTGAATATCTTGACTTTGATCGTATAAGCTGCTGGACGATTTAGTAGTAATAGAATTTTCTGAAAATCCTTGCTTTTTTAACGATTTTACTATTTCTGGAACAAGATTATCCCATGTACTTAATGGAGTTTTTCTACTTAAATTTAGACCATCAGAAGGCGTAAAAACTATAACGTTGCCGTGATTCACTTGAGGCTTTGCGCTAGGCGATGCGTTTTTTGCATTGCTCGATCCGCATGCGCAAATCGCAAGAAGCATTGTACTAGATACTACAAGAGCAATAGTTTTGCGCAAAATATGCTTATGCGTGCGAATCATAGTAGTTAAGGCCTTTCGTAAATTTTAGTTTTGTGCTTACTTTTATATTAGTGTCTATTAAATTATCTAATGCAAATTTAGCGATTAAGCAAATCCAAGCACATATCTCGGTATTCGCTAACGTAGCCTCCACCAAAGAAGACACAATGTCCAGCAATAGGGTAGAGCTGCCAAATTGTCATGCGATTTTCAAAACCAGATTTTAATGGATGAACAGATTGATAGCCATCTAAAATCTGCTTAAAATAGCTAATCCCAAACAGTTGCAGCATTGCTAAGTCTTCCTCACGATGGCCGCCGTGAGCTGCAGGATCAATTAAAACAGCTTCTGTGTGTTCGCCATCTTCGCTTTTAGTCCAAAGCACATTTCCACTCCACAAGTCTCCATGGACTCGCGCTGGTTTATCTTCAGATGCTTTTCCCAGCAAATCTGGCATAGCATCAATAACTTTATTTGTAAGATCTAAATCGCTTTTTGTAAGGCTTCCTCTAGAAATACCAAGATTTACCATTGGTAAAAGTCTGCCTTCTGCCAAATAGTCAATAACATTACTCCAAGTGCCACAATCCATTTTTACAGGGTCGCTTAATGGTCCAAAATAGCATGTGCCATCATAATCTGCAGGTGGCTCCCCAAAATATTTCGCACCGAAATCGTGCATATGCGCCAAAGATGCTCCAAATTCAAACGATGCTAAAGGAGTAGGGCTTGTAGCTTCAATGCGTTCAATGTTTAAGTAGTCTTTTCCCCAATCAAAAACTTTAGCTACTTTAGGCCCGCCATAGTCGTAAGCTTCTCGAAGCCAATTAAGGCCACGACCTTCGCATTCAAAGAATCGTTCTGGTGCGTATGATCTACTCTTTTTATACGCGTTATTACTCATAGCAACCTTCTTAATGTAGTAGCATATGCGGCTTATAGTTACACACTTAATAAATATTTTATGAATAAACTAAATTATTCCTATCATCACTATTCTAATGAAGTATTAGCACAATGAGCGATGCTGCGTTTAATTTGCAATAAGATTAGTACAATACTTACGCCAAGTAGGATGTGTCCGATTCCTGCTAAACCAGTTATGGAAAAATCTATAGATGGACTGAGATGTAGACGCATTACTTGTGCAATTCCACGAGTAATCATCATTACTGCTGTTAGGTTGAGTCCAATATGATAAGTTATTAAGATTCTCGTAGTTTTTTCGTTACTAAAACTGAAGTTTTTCTCAAATAGTATGAGTAACAGAAAAACAACCATTCCAAGCATAAAGTAGTGTGTGTGAACTATAGCAAGCACAGTCTTTTCATGGAAAGCATTAAATTTTGTAAATTCGCGATAAAAGACGCCGCCAATCATGGCGAAGACAGCATACAACAAAGACGTATTAATATAACGTTTCATAACATGGTTCATAGTAACTTCCTTACGCAGAGTGATAGTCAAATATTTCTTAGTAATGTTGATGTTGTTACAAGTGTTTGTAAGCGCTATTGCATAGTATGAGTGTTTTTGTAACGCGGACATGCAGTTTTAGCAAAATGATACCCAAAAAGCAATCCTGCTAGAGTAAGAGCAGAACCTAATCCCGTATAAAATACGGCTATAAATTGTTCTGGAGCTATATTTGTTGCACGAAGAACAATTCCAAAAGTCATCATAAAAGCCATGATTATAAAAGATTTAACGTCAAAGAATTTAAGGAAAAATTGCTTGTTTTCTTTGTATGCGTTAATCCTAGCAGTATGTTTTTTAACAAGTTTTCCGAAAATAAACACTTGGAATATTGCAAAAACAGCTAAAGATAAAGCGAAATTAATAGGAGATAAAAAGTTTGAGTAAGCAATAATACCAATCCTAAGAATGTTGAATCCGGCAAAACACCATACAATGCATGCGATTAATAAAAGTGTGTTCTTTGATACCTTCATAACTAACCTCGTTAAATCACATTATTCTTAATAAAATCTTATGTTGAACGTTTAAAACAATTGTAGTAATGATTTTTATGAAAAACGCTAAATAAGAGTATTTTGTGAATTGTGCATTAAAACTTTCAAAAAACACAATAAAATATGATTAAAAGTTGTAAAAAGTGTTGCAAATTGACGATATGAGTCGCTATAGTGCTTGTTTATGGAAGACAACGATCAACAGTATTCAACAGCTGACAATAAAGCTACTATTGCTGAGCCAGCTTTTCGTTACAATGCGCAGCTCGCACAAGATATTGAGCAGCGCTGGCAAAAGACTTGGGACGAGCAGGGCACGTTCTGGGCTGCTAATGTTAAGGGCGATTTGAAGGATGGCGAAGGCAGATTGGCTTGTGGCCGTCCTTCTTTCTTTGCAATGGACATGTTCCCTTATCCTTCTGGAAAGGGCTTGCATGTTGGACATCCTCTTGGATATTTGGCAACGGATGTTGTGAGCCGATATCACCGTATGAAGGGTGAGAATGTTCTTCACGCGATGGGCTACGACGCTTTTGGACTTCCTGCAGAACAATATGCTGTTCAAACAGGTCAGCATCCTCGCATTACTACTGAGGCAAATATTGCAAATATGCGCAGGCAGTTGCATCGCATGGGATTGAGCTTTGACGATCGTAGATCTTTTGCAACTATTGATACAAACTACGTTCGTTGGACTCAATGGATTTTCTCGAAGCTTTATGACGCTTGGTATGACCCTGATTTTGTACGCAAAGATGGCGGTAAAGGTTCTGCTCGACCAATTGCTGAGTTAGTTGATGAGTTTAAGAGCGCAAAGCGCGGAATTCCTGGTTTTGCTGACAAAAAGTGGGAAGAGCTCAATAAAGTAGAGCAAGCGGATGTGTTGAATGACTTCCGCATTGCTTACATTTCTAAGTCTCCTGTAAATTGGTGTCCAGGATTGGGAACTGTGCTTGCAAACGAGGAAGTTACTGCAGAAGGTAAATCTGAGCGCGGAAACTTCCCAGTATTCCAGCGCAATCTTCGTCAGTGGTCCATGCGAATTACAGCTTATGCTCATCGCTTGGTTGAAGATTTGGATACTATTGATTGGCCAGAAAAAGTTAAGCTTATGCAGCGAAACTGGATTGGCGAATCTCACGGTGCTTCCGTGCATTTTGAAGTTGAATGTGCAGATGGTGAAATGCGCGATTTGGAAGTATACACTACTCGTCCAGATACGCTTTTTGGTACAACTTTTGCTGTTGTTTCTGTAGATCACCCGATTCTTGAGCACGTTCCAGAAGCGTGGGAAGCTAGCGTTCCAGAAAGCTGGAAGGGTGGCTACGCAAGCCTTAAGGAAGGATTGGCAGAGTATCAGGCTCAAGCTCGCGCTAAAACCGCTAAAGATCGTACGGAAGACGCTGGTGCAAAAACTGGTTTGTTTACTGGTCTTTACGCAATTAATCCTGTAACTGGAGCAAAACTTCCGCTGTTTGTTGCAGATTATGTGCTTATGGGTTATGGAACGGGCGCAATTATGGCAGTTCCTGGCGGTGACCAGCGCGATTATGATTTTGCTAAAGCTTTCGGCTTGTCTGTAATTTACACTGTTAAGCCTTTGCCTGATTCTGTCGAAAAGCTAGAAGATTATGATGGCAAAGCTCCGTTTGTTTCTCACGATGGAATTGTTATTAACTCTTCTGTGGAGCATACTTATAAGCTCGGTGACGCTTTGTCTATTAACGGTTTGCGCGTAGATGAAGCTATTAAAAAAGTGACGACTTGGCTTGAAGCAGCAGGCGTAGGCGTTGGTAAGGTTTCTTACAGACTTCGCGATTGGCTGTTCTCTAGGCAGCGCTACTGGGGTGAGCCATTCCCAATCGTTTATGATGAGGATGGTGTTGCTCACCTTGTGCCGGATAGTGAGCTTCCAATTGCATTGCCAGACGTTCCAGATTATCAGCCAAAAACTTACGCTCCAGACGACGCAAATTCTGAGCCTGAAGCACCTTTGAGCCGAAACGAGGATTGGGTTAAAGTTCAGCTTGATCTTGGTGACGGTGTAAAAACCTACTATCGCGACACCAACACTATGCCAAACTGGGCTGGTTCATGCTGGTATTACATGCGTTACTTGGATCCAAACGACGCTGAGCATATGGTTGACAGCGACGAATACGACTATTGGATGGGTACGAATCGACCAGGCAAGGAACATGTTTCTGGAGGCGTTGACCTTTATGTTGGAGGCGTAGAGCATGCAGTTTTGCACTTGCTTTACTCGCGCTTCTGGCATAAGGCGCTTTACGACTTGGGTTACGTTGATTCTGCTGAGCCTTTCCATCGCTTGTTTAACCAGGGTATGATTCAGGCTTACGCTTACACGGATGAGCGCGGGCAGTACGTGCCAGCTGATGAGGTTGAGGAAGGCGCTAATAACGGCGCTGGTGAGCCAACATTTACTTGGCACGGCGAAACCGTGAATCGCGAGTTTGGAAAGATGGGTAAGAGCCTAAAGAATATTGTGACTCCAGACTACATGTACGAAAACTACGGTGCAGACACGTTCCGTTTGTATGAAATGAGCATGGGTCCACTTTCTGAGTCTCGCCCATGGAATACGCGTAACGTTGTTGGAGGCATGCGATTCTTGCAACGCTTGTGGCGTAACGTTGTAAACGAAGAAACTGGCGCTTGCGTAGTAACAGAAGATGCTTTGGACGAAAAGACGCTAAAGCTTCTTAACAACACGATTGTAGAAGTAACTGTAGAAATGGAAGCAATGCGTCCAAACACTGCGATTGCTAAGCTGATTGTGTTGAATAATCACTTAACGTCTCTGCCTCACGTGCCTCGCGCAGCAGTTGAGCCGCTTGTTCTTATGCTTTCTCCAATTGCACCGCATATTTGTGAAGAAATGTGGAGCAAGCTTGGACATACTAAGTCGATTGCTCACGCAGATTGGCCAGTTGAAGATTCCCGCTACGTTGGTGCGGATACTGTTACAGCTGTTGTACAAATCAAGGGCAAGGTTCGCGCAAAGCTTGAAGTTGACCCGAATATTGATGCTAGTGAGCTTGAAAAGCTTGCTTTAGAGGCCGTAGCTGATCGCTTGGGTGGAAAGAAGCCGCGCAAGGTGATCGTGAAAGCACCAAAGATTGTGTCTATTGTGCCAGATGAAAGCTGAAACTCAATGTTTTCTAGGCAAAATAGCCTTTAACCACATTGGTTAATTTTACTTGAAAGATGCTTATCTTCATTTAATAGTGGAGGTAAGCATCTTTTTTTTTATTTAACAATCAAAAATAAATAGGATGAAACGAAGGAGGTGGTTAAAATGAACAAAAACAATAGTAACGTTCTAGAAAGATTGGCAGCTATTGATGCTTTAAATAATAATTATGAAAATTCAAATTATTTGCAAAATACTTTGAATGATGATTCTAAAAATCGCATATTGGCACAAGAGAAAAACAATTCTATAGATTATCAGCTTGCTGATTTTTGCATAAGCTCAAAAGATTCTGCTTCAAATATTGATAATCTTAATAAACGAAATAATTTTGAAACAAGAAATCTCGTTAGATTACGAATAAAACCAGTACATGCTTTGTCTATTATGCTAATTCTCGTAGTATTCTTAGCATCAAGTTTAACCATGCTCATATGTCAATCTAGAACTTATAACAAGATTTATTCTTATCAAGCAAAGAGAGAATCTAAAGTTAAATCTTTAAGTAAAAAATTTGAATCAAATAATAAAGATGATGATGAATATAGCAATGATTCTAAAGAGGATTCTAAAAAAGACTTATATACAAATGAGACTAAAGATTTAACTGTTAAAAATAAAAATGAAGATTTTAGTGATAGCACGCACAAAATTAATGAAAATGATATAAGCAAAAATAATAGTGTCAACAAAGATAAAAACGGTTGCATAAATATAAACACAGCAGGGTTGGAAGAATTACAAACTCTAAAAAGTATAGGGCCAAAAATGGCTCAAAGAATATTAGATATGCGTAAAAAGTTGCGTGTTTTTAAGCGGGTTGAAGATCTTATGCAAGTTAAAGGAATTGGGCAAAAGACTTTTTTAAAACTTAAATCAGCAATCTGCATTAAGTAAATTTATGTGATTTTTAAGGTTGGAAAATGAAAGAATTATATTGGGATCTTGAAAATGGAAACAAAGATTTTAGGCTTGTTCCTATTGCGTTTAGCGTATGGTTTGGTTGCTTATTCGCTCGATTTATAGTTGATTCACAACAAGATTTTTTCTGTATGATAATCGCAATATTATCATTTGCTCTTTTGTGCTTTTATACTATTTTTTCAATGGGAAATTGCATTTTTACGTGCCGCTTAAAGAATACAACTGATTACAAAAGTCGCATAAAATCAAAGTTTTATGAGTTAATTAAAAAATTAAAAATAATAGGATACAAGCATGCTTTTTTAACAAGTTTTTGTACGTTTCTAGCAGCTTTTATAATGTGTTCAATTATTCTAAACATAGAACATATGGACCCTGTTTTTAATGCTATTAAAGATCTAAAGCAAAGTGATACAGAATATAAATTTAATAGAAAAAACGATGTTCAATCCATCAGATTGCTTATGGATATAACGTCTCCTCCAAGAGTATCGCAATCCTTTAAGGGGGATTGCGTATTAAACGTGAATGTAAAACAGATTGAAATTATGGATAAAGAAAAAGTTATTAGTAGGAGTAAAAGCTTTGTGTCTGCTAAACTTTACGCTTTTAATCCAGATTGCAAAATAATGAACTACGGATACAAGATAAGTAGTTTTGGAAAAATTTCGATTTCAAAATTTGACTCTCATGCGATAGACATTCAAGTTCCTAAAGCAAACAAAACAGATAAAACGAAATTATATAAAGTAGAAGTTATTGAAAAAGCTAATCTTTTTAAGAGATTACTAAATACATTGTGGAAAGAATTTTACAATGTGACTAGTTCTTTAGATGAACAGGGTCAAATGCTTGTTCCTGGTCTTACTGTAGGACTTTTGGGACAAGAGCATTTAAGTGATGTAGAAGATTTACGAAAAGTTAGTATCGATAGCACTTATGCGAATACTATGAAACAAAGATTCAAAATAGCTGGAATAATGCACCTTATGGCGGTTTCTGGAGGACATTTTTTGCTTTTATCTTGCGTTATTCGTAAGACATGTGCTTTTTTGCTTTTGCCAAGAGTAGTGAGCGCAATATTTGAAGCTTGTGGTCATATTCTTTTATCGTGTATTGTGTATCCGTCAGCATCGGTTCTTAGAGCGCTTATAATGGGTTTAATTTCTGCCGGGGCATTAATGTTTTCTAGACAATACCAGTCTGCTAGTGCTTTAAGTATAACTGTTATAAGTGTTCTTTTTATTTGTCCAAAATATGCATGGGATTATTCGTTTGCTCTTTCTGTTTGCGCAACTTTTGGAATAATTGTTTGTGGAATGTCTTTAAGAAGAATCTTTTTAAGATATATGCCGTCTAGTCTTGCAAGCGCATTAAGCATAACGTTGTGTGCACAGTGTTTTACGCTTCCTGTACAAATATTAATGCAACCGCAAGTATCTTTTATATCTGTTATAGCGAATTTAATTGTTGCACCTTTTGTTGATTTTGCAACAATATTTGGTCTGCTTTCGCTTATATGCGCTAATTGGAGTTATTCTATTTCTCTGATTTTTGCCACAATTTCATCTTTTGGAACAAACATTATGGCAAATTGCGCATGGTATTTGGGAGATTTACAAATTGGAACAATACCTTGGGTTAATGGATCTTTAGGTGCGTGGCTAATTGCGTTTGCTGAATTCGCTATCTTTTTATTAGTACTTATCATAAATAAATATTTTAGAAAAAGTGAATCATATAATAGTTTAAGGATATTTTTACAAGTTAAGTCAAATCGTTTTAAGCAGCTTATAAATGATTCAACAAAACTTTTTGAATGATTAAGTGTTTTAAGTTTTATATAGTTTGTACAATTAATAGGCGTGCAAAATTAAGCGGATTAAATAAAAACAAGGATATTCGCGTTAGTTAAATCGTGAGAATATAAATATTCTTAAGGAGTACGTATGCAAGCGTTAAAAAAATTTGCGCCATTTACAGTTGTGGTTGGCGGTGATGCGTATTTAAATGATTTAAACGCGCGCGACTTAAAAACTCGCATATTAGGCTCCTACCCAGATGCAGATGTTATAAATTTAGACGCATTAAATGCCGATAAATATGCTTTTATAACTGCTACAGGACCATCACTTTTTTCTAGCGGAACAATTGTTGTTATTAATAATCTTGAACAAGCTAATGAAGATTTAGTTGAAGCGATAATAGAGTTTTGTACTAGAGAATCTAAATCTAATAACAATGATTACTGGGTTATTGCGCGCCACGAAGGAGGTGTTAAAGGAAAGTCAATTGTTACAAAACTTGAAAAAGCTGGAGCAAGTAAAATAACTGTACCAGATCTTAAAAAAGATGATGCAAGATTGAATTTTGTGCTAAGTCTTTTTGAAAGGCAAAATCGTAGTATAGAGCCTGCAGCAGCTGGACGCATAACAGAAGTCTTAGGCGGGAAAACCGACCAGTTGGCGGCTCTTTGTTCTCAATTGTGCTTTGATTTTGAAGATAACCCAATCACACTAAAAATAGTTGACCAATATTTAATATCGGATCCGCAAGTAACTGGATTTTTTGTAGCAGATAAAGCTGCAGAAGGTAACTATGCTCAAGCTATTCTTGCATCAAGAAGAGCGATTTTACAAGGCGTTGATGCTATAGCATTGATTGGGGCTTTAGCTGCAAAAATGCGAATAATTACAAAGGCTATAGCTGTTAAAAACGGGGAAATTTCTAATGCTCAAGCAAAAGTTAACCCTTGGGCGTTAAAAATGGCTATGAGGGATTTAGGTGGATGGAATGATGATGGGATTCGTAAGTGTTTTAAATGTTTAGCGTGGGCAGATGAGCAATGCAAAGGCGGAACAAGTGATGCTGATTACGCTTTAGAAAAATGCATTAGCATGATTGCTTGTCGTGGGCGTTAATGTGAAAATTTTAAAAGCATAAAGTGTTAAAACATAGAGCGTTAAAAGTCTAATATGAAAGTGTGTGATTTTGGAAAATCATAATATCAAAAAGCTAGTAATTCCAACTGATTCGTGTATGCGAGATCTTGGAAACACTATTGCAAAAATAGTGCATGAGACAGATGTTATTTTGCTTTCTGGTCCACTTGGCGCTGGAAAAACAACGTTCGCGCAAGGTTTTGGACAGGGCTTGGGAATAAAAGATCCGATAGTTTCCCCGACTTTTACTATTGCTAGAGAGCTAAAAGGCACATTTTCTGATGGAAAAGTTGCGAATCTTATTCATGTAGATGCTTATAGGCTTGGTGGAAAAGATTATGCTCCAGGGCAAGACACTGTTTCTAGGCTTTTAGATGAGCTTGAATCTTTAGGTTTAGATGAAGCATTGGAAGAACCAGGAGAGGGAACTGTTGTGCTTATGGAGTGGGGAGAACAGATGGCTGGTGTTCTTGCTGATGTTCGTCTTGAAATTCATATTGATAGACCGATTGATAAAGAAAAGTCAAATGAGTTTACAAGTGAAGGCAAGCGCGTTGTAACGCTTGTTCCAGTCGGAGGAGACTGGTGCGATCGCTTAAAAATTCTTGATTAAGAGTAAGCTAAATTGGTTGGTTAATTTAAGGAACAAAAATGAGCAATACGCTGATTATAGATACGTCATATGGTTCAACAGTTGGAGTTGTAGGTTATAAGCCAATAGTGGAAACGGATTCGCGTACACATGTTGAAAAGTTGCAAGTAAACATTGATTTTGCAGTAAAAAATGCTGATCTAGAGCTTAATCAAATAGACGAGATTGTAGTTGGAGTAGGCCCTGCTCCTTTTACAGGTTTAAGAGCTGGGTTGGTTGCAGCTAAGGCGATTGCTTTTGCGAATAACGCAAAGATTCTAGGATGCAACAGTTTGCTTCCACAAAGTTTAATGATTCGTTCTGGCGCTTTTGAAGAATCGCTTAAAGATGGCGTTATCTCTAATAGTGAAATAGTCGAAAATAATGAATCTTGCGTAGCTAAACACACGTATGTTCTTTCGTTAAATGACGCTAGAAGACGCCAAGTTTATATGAGTTTATATGACGATAGTGGTTGTGCAGTAATAGAAATGGACATTGATTATCCTGCAAATATTGTTGAAAGAGTAAATCAATATTTTGAATCAAATAATATTTGCGATTATTGCGTTTGCGTTGCAGGCCATGCTGCTAAAAAATACGCTGAAGATTGGAAGAAAATCGGGAATATATGCTTAATTACAGAGGCGAGTGCTCTTGATTTAGGCGTAAAAGGATTAGAGATATTTAAGCTGTGCGCAAGTCAAAAAGACGTTATTGAACCGCTTTATTTAAGAAGACCAGACGTATCTGTTCCAAACCCGTTGAAGCACGTTTTGGGATCTGGCGCTGCTACAAAAGTGGCGGAAAAATAGGATTCAAGCGAAGTACACATATGATTGTAGACATAACTCGCTCAAAATATCCAGCTTGTGCATCAAATAGTCAAAGCTGCGCAATAGAGAAAAATGATTATGCAAAATATGAAGCAATAGTTTCTCAAATTGCAAAAATCGAAGCAGACTTGTTTGGACCAGGATGCTGGAACAAGAACATGATTTTGCAAGAGTTACAAGCACCAATGCGCGCGTATTATGCAGATGTTGATCTAAACACAAATACGGTAGCTGGGTATGCGGGATTTTGGTTTGATGGCGACGACGCTCAAATAATGACAATAGGTGTTGCAAAAGAATATCAAAAGCGAGGAATTGCAAGCAATCTTCTAAAAACTATGATTGAAAATGCAAAATCAATAGGCGCAAAACGAATGCTTTTAGAAGTTAGGGTAAATAACAATCCAGCGCTAAAACTGTATGAAAAATTCGGTTTTACAAAAATGGGATTAAGAAAAAGATACTATATGCCAGAAGGAATAGACGCATATACAATGTGCGCACAAATAGACGACTTAGACGATTTAGAAAATTTAGAAGAATCTAGCGAAGCTTATAACAGCGCTAAAAGTGAGGATAATAATGAGCGAAACAATGAATAAAACAAGCGAGCCAATAGTTTTAGGCATTGAATCAACTTGCGATGAAACAGCAGCCGCAATCGTTAAAGGAAGAACATTAGTTTCTAACGTTGTAGCATCCTCAATGCAAGAACACGCACGCTACGGTGGTGTTATACCAGAAATCGCATCACGCGCGCATGCAGAAGCATTCGTGCCAGTTGTTTCAAAAGCATTAGCAGATGCAAATATGGATTTAAGCGATATTGACGCTATAGCAGTAAGTGCAGGTCCGGGATTAGCAGGATGCTTAGCTGTTGGAGTTTCGGGCGCTAAAGCACTAGCAAGTGCAGCAAAAAAGCCGATTTATGGAATAAACCACGTTATTGGACACATTGCAGTAACGCAATTGCAATTCGGCGATGTGCCTAAAGACGTTCTAGCGCTTATAGTTTCGGGTGGTCACACTTCTCTTTTGCATGTTAATAACATTGCGCGCAGTATAGATGTTGTTGGAACAACATTAGATGATGCAGCTGGCGAATGCTTTGATAAAGTAGCTAGATTGCTTGGATTCCCTTACCCAGGAGGCCCGCATATTGACAGGCACGGGCGCCTTGGGGATCCAAATACGTTGAAGGTTCCGCAAGGACTTACGCAAGGTCGTTCTGGCAAAGAGCATCCTTACGACTTTAGTTTTTCGGGAGTAAAAACAGCTGTTGCGCGTTGGGTGGAAGCTCGACAAGCACAAGGCTTAGAAATACCAGTTGACGACGTTTGCGCATCTTTAGCAAACTCTGTTGCGGATGTTCTTTCTCGCAAAGCTATGATGGGCTGCGAGCAATACGGTTCAAAAACTTTGTTGATTGGTGGCGGATTCTCTGCAAACTCGCAACTTAGAGAACATCTTTTAGAGCAAGGCAAAGAGCATGGAATCGAAGTTCGTTTGCCAGAGCTTAAGCTTTGCACAGATAACGGAGCAATGGTGGCAATGCTTGGTGTAAATTTGGTGGAAGCAGGCGTTCGTCCGTCCGCTCCAGATTTTGCAATCGATTCAGCAATGCCACTTACAACCGTTAGCTTATAATAGTAAAAGTCGTTCTGAAGATAAGCGAGGTGTTTTGTGTACGAAAGCTATGCACGTAGAGGAGTTTTGCAAGTTGGTGAAAAAATCCAATTCACCGATAGAAAAGGCAAGCGAATCACAGCACAGCTTACTAAAGGCGGAGTTACACAAACCGAACACGGCATTATTTTGCACGACGATGTTATTGGCAAAACTCAAGGTGTTGTAGTAACAACAGTTAGCACAAAACGTGATTTTGAGCGTAGCAATAAGCAGCTTGACGCATCTAAAGAATCAAACAAGCCATGGATGGCAGCCCGCGCAATAGGCGGATGGGATTATGTAGTTATGCGTCCGCGATTGGCGGATTACGTTTTATCTATGCCAAGAGGCGCTCAAATCATGTATCCAAAAGATATTGCACAAGTGATTTCTTTAGGAGATATTCGCTCTGGAATGCGTGTTTTAGAGTCGGGAGCAGGCTCTGGTGCAATGAGCTTAAGTCTTTTAGACGCTGTTGGTCAAAGTGGTGAGCTTACAACAATAGAGCTTAGACCTGATTTTGCTAGAATCGCGCAACTAAACGCAACAATTTACTATGGCGAAAAACCAGAATGGTGGAATCTTTTAACTGGAGATTTTGACTCAGTAGCAAAGTCTCTTCCAGAAGGCTATTTTGATCGCATTATGCTAGATATGCTTGATCCTTGGAACAGGCTTGAACAGGCTTATAGAGTTATTGCTCCAGGTGGAGTATTGGTTGCGTACGTAACAACCACAACGCAAATGTCTAGAATGGCACAAAGTTTGCGTGCTTCGGGAGTTTGGACAGAACCAGAGATTCAAGAAACGTTAGAAAGAACTTGGAAAGCACAAGATTTAGCAGTTAGACCAGATCACGCAATGATAGGTCATACTGGTTTTCTGGTTATTTCGCGCGCAATGGCGCAAGGATTTAATGCGTTAAAAAAGCGCGATCGTGCTACAAAAGATACTGTTAGCGATATTGATGACTTAACTCCCGAAGAGCGCGCAGAACAGTTAGAAGACTTGTCTCTTAGAGATATATCCGATAGAAAGCTTAGAAAAGTCCTTAGAGATTTAGATTTGCAAATCGCACAATTACCTAACTCAAATCCAAAGCCTGATAAGGCTAACTGAAGACTGAGGAGATTAAAATGGCGGCGTCAATCAAAAAAATCGTTAAAAAAGTAAAGCACGCAAAATATGTGCTGCTACTAATGCGCCACGCAAAAGCACAGCCGCCAACAATGGGAGACGATTGGGGAAGGGACCTTAGCGATAAAGGTTTAAAACAAGCAAAAATCATGGCAAAAGGTTTGCAATCTCTAAAGCTTGTTCCAGACTACATTATTTGTTCAAGTGCAAATCGCACCGAACAAACGATGCACAAAATGCTTAAAAAGTTCGGAGATTCTCCAATAGTAGCGTCAAGAAAAAGCTTATATGATGGCGGAATGCAGTCTGTAATGGATGAGCTTTGTGCGATTAGGAGCGATTCTAGAATAACAATGATTATTGGTCATGAGCCAACAATGTCGATGGCTGCGCAATGGCTTTCTTCTCCAGATTCAGATCCTGATATATTAGGAACAATGCGACTCGGGTTAGCTAATGCTTCGATTATTGTTTTAGTATCCGACGTACCTTTTGCATCTTGCGGTTTGCGAGGAGCTAAAGCGTTGGGAATTATAACCCCAAAGGATTTTGAATAGTAAAATACGCATAAATTTGCATAAAATCCTTATAAAATTTGCATAAAATCCACACGAATCATCTGCATAAATCTGCATATAAGTTTAGGTTATAACGACACCCCCAAATAGCTAATGACCTCATTAAGCCAAATGTTTGCTAGGCTGAATCAGGTTGTTAATTATTTGGAGGATATATGCATACTGTTCTTACGTCCGTACAGGGATTCCCACGAATCGGCGCAAATCGCGAGCTTAAAAAAGTTATTGAACGCTATTGGAAAAAAGACGCAACTCTAGAAGAAGTAAGACAAGTTGCAAAAGATTTGCGCAAAAAGCATTGGAAAATCCAAACAGAATCTGGAATAGAACTTATACCAAGTAATGATTTTAGCTATTATGATCAAATGCTAGACACAGCAATCCTGCTTGGTGCAGTGCCAGAACGGTACAAGAATCTAGAGTTTGAAAATGCAGAAGATACGCTTTTTGCAATCGCACGCGGATATCAAGGTGAACGCGGAGACGTAACAGCGCTTCCAATGAAAAAGTGGTTCACAACCAACTACCACTACATTGTTCCCGAAGTAGAAAATCCGCAAGATTTGCATTTAGCTGGCACAAAACCATTCGACGAGTTCAATGAAGCAAAAGCACTCGGAATTGAAACAAAACCAGTGTTGATTGGACCATACACCTTCTTAAAACTAGCGCGCACCCCGCAAGCACAAGAATTAGAAGCAAACAAAGAGACGATTGAAGCATTAGCAAACGCGTATTGCGATATTGTAAAACGATTTGCAAGTCTTGGAGCAAAATGGTTGCAATTCGACGAACCATACTTGTGCTTAGATAAAGAAGATGGAGATTTAAGGATTTTTAGCGACTTATATAATCCGATTCTTCAAAGCAGATTTGAAAGCGCGGATAATGCTGAAAACGTTAAAATTTTGCTTAACACTTATTTTGGCAATATTTTAGACTCGTACAAAACACTAAACGATTTGGCATTTGATGCAATTGGCTTAGATTTTGTAGAAGGCAAAGAAGAAAACCTTGAAGCTTTGCAAAAATATGGAGTAAACGAGAAAACAACTATTTTTGCAGGAGTTGTAAACGGCAGAAACATTTGGAAAAATGATTACGCGCAAAGCCTTGGCTTGCTAGATGCTTTGCAAAAAAACGTTACTAATCGCATAGCTGTTTCCACTGCATGCTCGCTTTTGCATGTTCCATTTAGTACGGATGGAGAAGAGCTTGGCGAAGACGTATTAAAGCATTTTGCGTTTGCTGTAGAAAAGTTGAAGGAAGTAAGCGAAATCGCTAAGCTTTGCGTTTTGAATGATGATGAGCTTAAAAATAGCGAGGAATTAGCGCAAAATCAGGCATTATTCGATGGGTCTAGAGTAAAAGTAGACGAAAATGTTAAAGCGCGAATCGCAAGTCTTAAGCCAGAAGATTTTGAGCGAAAGCCATCTCGCGCGGAGCGTCAAAAATTACAAAAAGAAGCATTAGGATTGCCTGATTTGCCTACAACAACTATCGGATCCTTCCCTCAAACAAAAGAAATAAGATCGATTCGAGCGCTTTATAGAAAAGGCGAAATTAGCAAAGAAGAATACAACGCGTTTATTGCCAAGCAAATAGACGAGTGCATAGAACACCAGGAGCGCATTGGCTTAGACGTTCTTGTACATGGCGAATTTGAGCGAAACGACATGGTTGAATACTTCGGCCAGCATTTGCACGGATTTAAGTTTACAAAAAACGCTTGGGTGCAGTCTTATGGAACTCGATGCGTAAAGCCTCCAATCGTTTGGAGCGACGTTTCTAGAGCGCAGCCAATCACAGTAGAGTGGAGTGCGTATGCTCAAAGCCGCACAAACCATGTCATGAAAGGCATGCTAACGGGGCCTGTTACGATTCTTAACTGGTCTTGGCCTCGCGAAGATATTACGCACGAAGAGCAAACTCAGCAGCTTGCTCTTGCTATTCGAGATGAAGTCTTGGACTTGGAGCGTGCTGGAATTCGCGTAATTCAAATCGATGAGGCAGCGCTACGAGAAAAGCTTCCGCTTAGACGTTCGGATTGGCATAAGAAGTATTTGGACTGGGCGATTGCAGCTTTCCGTCTTGTGCACTCTGCTGTAGCTGCTACTACGCAAATCCACACTCATATGTGCTATTCGGAATTCAACGACATTATTCGAGACATTGATGCAATGGATGCGGACGTGATATCGTTTGAAGCTTCGCGCGGAGATCTAGTTGTTTTGGACGCTATTCATAACGCGAACTTTGAAACAGAAGCTGGCCCTGGTGTTTATGATATTCACTCTCCTCGCGTTCCTAGCGAAGATGAGATTGTTAACAGGATTCACGAGATTTTGCACAAAATGCCAGCAGACAAGCTGTGGATTAATCCAGATTGTGGCTTGAAAACTCGCGGAAATGCAGAAACTTGGGTTAGCTTGCAAAATCTTGTTTCGGCAGCTAAAACAGTTAGAAGCGAATTGGGCGGTAGTCTAAAATGACGTACAAACCAAAGTTTTCGCTAGAGGTGTTTCCGCCTAAAAGAACATCTCCAATAGGTACGATTTACGACACTTTAGATGGCTTAAGGGGATTGGATCCAGATTTTATATCTGTAACTTATGGAACTGGAAAATCTTCGGATCGAACTGCTACTGCTAGAATCGCCAACACTATTCGATCGGAGTATGGCATTAAAACTGTTGCTCACTTAACAGCAAGATACTTGGATTATGACGATGTTGACGAAGCTTTAGATATGTTTGATAAGGCAGGCGTTAGTGGCGTTTTAGCTTTGCGCGGAGACGTTATTGAAAATCAGAATGCTGCTGGAGTATTTAATCACGCAAGCGATTTAGTATCATATATTCACTCAAAGCGCCCAGATTTGCCTATTTTGGGTGCATGCTACCCAGAAAAACATCCAGAAGCTGTTACTTTGCAAGAAGACATCGATAATCTAAAGCGAAAAGTTGATGCTGGAGTAACTCACTTGATTTCGCAACTTTTTTACAATAATGATGACTTTTTGCACTTTAGGGATTTAGCTAGAAAAGCTGGCATTAACGTTCCAATTGAAGCTGGAGTTATGCCTGTTGTAAATGCTAATCAAGTTAAGCGAATGACAAAAATGTGCTCTTCTAAAATAAGTGAGCCAGTTTTAGCAATGATTGAGCGATGGGGAAGTAACCCAGAAGTCTTGCAAGACGCTGGAAGCATATTTGCGTCTCAACAGATTAACGATTTAGTTGCGGAAGGCGTAGATGGAATACACTTGTACACAATGAATCGTCCTGGCGTTACCAGAAGCATTTGGTCAAACGTTAAGCCACTTTTTACTAAGATAGTGTAAATTTCTAGATTTGTGGTGCAGTGCAAGGATTATGTTGTACTGCACCACAATGTACAGTGGCGTTATGAGCAGTCAAAAAAGCAGTAATAGCGATCTAGATCATAATTTAGGCACTGATTTAAAACAGCATGCGGATTTTAATTTAAGTTTTGCTAAAGAAACTGACTTATCATACAGAACTCTAGTTAAAGCTGGATTTGCTCGTCCAGAATCTGCTCGTAAAACCATAGAAGATATTTGCAAAAATTGTGAGAATAACTCAATTAATGTGCTCAAAATCTTAGAAAGCATAAATAGAGTAGAAGATCCAGATTACGCAATTTTAGCGTTTAAAGATATATATCAATCTCAGAAAAAAACTGTTGAAAATATTGCGGAGAACTCGAATAATTCATTAATAACAAGCACACTTGCGTCTTTAATGCAAGTTCTTGGAGCATCTAAATCATTTGCGATGCTAATGAGAACGCACGCCGATTTAATAAACGCTGCAGCAAGTGACCCAAATCACTTACTACACATGACTTTAGAAGAACGTGTTTCGGATTTACTCCAAGCTATTCAATCTTACAGTGCAACAGTAGTAAACGAAGAAAAAGATGACGCAAAGAATTGCAATTCGTGCACTGTTCCAATAAGTTCTATGCCTTTTGCACAAGCTGTTTGTGTGCTTAGAGCGAGATATCGCCAGCATATTGCCGCAATTATGGCATATGATTTGGCGAGCGCAGACCCTGTAGAATTACAACCAGACATAAGTCGTAAACTTTCGGATGCTGCGGATGCGGCTCTTGAAGCTGCGCTTGCGATTGCGCGCGGGCAAATTTCTGGATCTTGTTGCTGCAGGTTTGCAATAATAGCAATGGGAAAATTGGGAGCGCAAGAAATAAACTACGTTTCAGACATTGACTTAATATATGTAGTAGAACCAACTAATGGCGTTAAACAAGATGAAGCTTTGCGAGTTGGGTCTTCTATTGCACTTGTTTTGCAAAAAGTGTGTCAATCGGTTGTTATGGGTTGTGCGGAGCCACCATTATGGCAAATTGATACAGCGCTAAGACCAGAAGGCAAAGATGGACCTCTTGTTAGGAGATTGGAATCACATAGCGAATACTACGAAAAGTGGGCAAGTAGCTGGGAGTTTCAAGCATTACTGAAGTCGAGATCAGCCGCAGGAGATGCGCAGCTTGGTAAAGATTATAGACAAATGGCAGATTCGCTTATTTGGAAAGCGTCTGGTAGAGAGCACTTTGTTGCAGATTGCCAACATATGCGACAGCGAGTAGAGTCTTTGATCCCTGTGTCTCAGCGAGATTTAGACATGAAGCTTGGGCGCGGAGGATTGCGAGATGTTGAGTTTACAGTTCAAATGCTGCAACTTGTGCACGGAAGTGAAGATAAGTCTTTGCGAGTTAGAGATACTCTAGGCGCGCTTAACGCACTATCTGCTGGAGGATACGTTTCTAGGTCGCAAGCTGCAATTCTGGCAGAACACTACCGTTTTGAGCGTGTTCTTGAACATCGTCAGCAAATGTGGAGTATGCAACGTACTCATTTATTCCCAGATTTAGGTGCCCAAGGAAATGGTGGATTAGATCGCGCTAGAAGCATTAGTGCGGAAGAGCTTAACAATAACGAACAAATCAGGCGTCTTGCTAGAGCTGTTAGACTTAACCCAGAAGAGCTTGTTGCGCGATTCGACAAAGCGCGCCGAGAAATTAGGCACTTGCATAAAGATATTTACTACCGTCCAATGCTGCCAATCAATGCGCAAACGGATGCGGATCCTATTGTGTTGTCTACAGAAGCTGCTCGCGCTCGCTTTGCATCGATCGGTTTTGCTGATGCAAAAGCTGCACAAATGCATGTTGAAGCGCTTACTGATGGACTTTCACGTGCTGCTAAAATCCACAGAATTTTGCTCCCAGCAGTGTTGAAATGGCTTGGAGAAGGGCAAAATCCCGACATGGGTTTGCTTGCTTTTAGGCGACTTTCCGAGCGCTTTGGTGGAAAAAACACATATCTTGGATTTTTGCGTGATTCTCCTAGCGCGGCTCGCAGGCTTTGTCATGTTTTGTCTGATTCGCGTTATTTAGGCGATGCAATGATGCAGTCAATACAGTCAATAACTTGGCTTGGAGACGATTCGGCTCTTACACCTAGAGGCAGAGAAAGTCTAGATATGCAAACGCGAGCAATGGTTGCAAGATATTCAAGCAGTATTGCGGATTTTGCACAATTTTTGCGCGCTTTAAGAAGGCAAGAAATTGAGCGAGTAGCTCTTGCTTGGATGTGCGGGATTATCGACGATGATACTTCGATGCAAGCGATGAGTGATGTGTTTGATGCTGTACTTGATGCTGCCCTGCAATGGTCTATGAAAGATGCGTCTTTAAAAATGGGCTTAGATGAGAGCAAAGCTTCGATTGCCATTATTGCCCTAGGACGTTATGGCGGAAGGGAAGTTAACTTCTGCTCGGATGCGGATATGATGGTTGTTTATAAGCCGACGGCGAATGATGATGATTGCAAGATTGAATATGATTCCGTATCTGATCTTGCTCACCGTTTCGCGCAGACTACTGTAGACATATTGCGCAATATTCTGCAAGGTCCTCTTACTTTAGAACCAAAAATCATGGTCGATTTAGATTTGCGACCAGAAGGTAAAGATGGTCCGCTTGTGCGTTCTCTAGAATCGTGTGAGCATTATTACCAAAAGTGGGCTAGTACGTGGGAAAATCAAGCACTTTTGCGCGCACGTTTTGCTGCAGGGTCGAAAGATTTGGCAGATGATCTGCTAAGCGGAGTAGTAAACGACTTGCGATATTCACCAGATCCTCTTAGCGAATCTCAATTGGCGGAAATTCGTAAGCTTAAAGCGCGTATGGAAGCAGAACGCTTACCAAGAGGAGTTAGTAGAGACAGACATTTGAAGCTTGGTCGCGGTGGTTTAAGCGATGTTGAGTGGACTGTTCAGCTTTTGCAATTGCAATATGCTGGGAAACACGAGTCTTTGCGCGTAGTTGGCACAATGCAAGCGTTGAAAGCGCTTAAAGAATTGAATTTGATTGAAGATGAAGACGCAAATGTGCTAGAGCGCTGCTGGCATATGTGTTCTGCAGTGCGAAATGCGAACTTCTTGTGGTCTGGTTCCTTGGAGCGCGCGGATGTTATTCCAACAGACTCTTATTCTTTGGGTGGAATCGCCACTTATCTTGGGTACGATCCAAACCAGGGTCGCGTTTTTGAAAACGATTTAATGGCTGTTATGCGTCAATGCCGCGAAGTCATGTCTCGTATTTTCTACTGTCGCTAATATTTAGAAACATTTTTATTGTGTCGCTAAGTCTGACAAATCGTGTACAATCTACAAGGTCGCGTGTGGTCGCGGTCGTTTGCCAACTAGCGAAAGGTAAGCGGTTCTATTATGACGAATGTATTTTCTGATTCTTCTAATCAAGTTTTTTCTCGTTGCGCAATTGCTCAATCGTTAGCAAACAAAAGCGTTGTTACTTTAGACGATATTTCCACGGCGCAAATACGAATGCTTTTAGACAAAGCCCGATATATTTACGAGCACAGAAAAGAAGTGGCCCACACTTGCGATGGCAGAGTGTTGGCCACTCTTTTTTATGAGCCGAGTACGCGCACGCGATTAAGCTTTGAAACAGCAATGATTCGCTTAGGTGGAAAGGTGATTGGCTTTGCAGGCGCTCAACTTTCTAGTGCAAGTAAAGGCGAAACTGTTAGCGACACTTTAAAAGTGGTGTCAAATTATGTAGATGTTGTAGCTATGCGTCATCCTAAAGAAGGTGCTGCATTTGTGGCGTCGCATGCAGGAAGTGTTCCTGTTGTTAACGCAGGAGATGGTGGTCATATGCACCCTACTCAAACTCTTGCAGATTTAGCTACAATTCTTGCACGATTTGGCAGGCTGAATAATTTAACAGTTGGTTTATGTGGAGATTTAACATACGGCCGCACTGTTCACTCGCTTATTGAAACTTTATGCCGCTTTGGAAACGTTCACTTTGTGCTAATTAGCCCAGATGAGCTTAAAACTCCTCAGTACGTAATCGACCGCATTAATGATACACCTTCGTGCTCTTACGAAGAAACGCGCAATTTGATGGAAGTTATTGGAAGTCTAGACGTTCTTTACATGACTCGCGTGCAAGAAGAGCGTTTTACAGATCGCGAGCAATACTTGCGACTTCGCGACACTTACATTTTGACAGAAGAAAAATTGCAAAAAGCAAAATCTTATATGCCAGTGCTTCATCCGCTTCCGCGTATTAACGAAATTGCTGTTGATGTTGATGACGATCCTCGTGCAGCATACTTTGAGCAGGTTAAAAATGGCATGCTTATGCGAATGGCATTAGAAAGCTCTGTTCTTGGAGATGATCTTCCAGGATATGAACCGACTGATTTTGTCAATGTTCCTAAAGATGAGTTGGAAGCTTACGATGCTCATGGAATTTCGTTGGCTAATCCTCGCGTTCACATATCTGACGAGCATGCTCCAGAAAATCTTATATGTCCTAACTCTCGTTGCATAACAAATAGTGAGTTGACTCTTAAGCGTAGATTCTATAAAGCTGAGTCAGATAGACATGAGTATCATTGCTTGTATTGTGATGAAGAATTGCAGTGAATCCAAGTAGAATACACGTAAATAACATAATTCAAAATCAACAATAAAACTGAATAAAAAATAGAAATAAGCAAAACTAGGAGCAATATGAACGACTCACGCATGTTAACCTTGCGAAATATTGCCGTTTGGGATACTGGCGAGCGAATCGATTTGGTTATAGATGGCGTTAGACAAGACGCTTTAATTGAGAAAAACGCTCGAATTTCGGGGGAAATTGATGCAAGCGATTGGATTGTTGCCCCTGGTTTTGCAGACCCGCACGTGCATTTTAGGGATCCTGGTCAAACTGATAAAGAAACAATGATGACTGGTGGCAATGCTGCGGCCGCTGGAGGATATACGAATGTGTTGATTATGCCAAACACAATTCCAGCTGTTGACGGTGAGTCTTGGAATGATGCTCCTTTTGATGTAGAAAACGTTATAGATTTTTTGCAAAGATACGGGTGTATTTATGGCGTAAAATTGCCAGTCCACTACGATTTAAGTGTTTGTGCTTCAATAAGTAGGCAAGGTTTAAAACCAAGCAATATTGAACTTTGGAAAAAATATGTTCATGGTGTTGATGATAATCAAAAAACTTCGCCTATGAAAAAGCATCCAATTACTGCCATAAGTGATGATGGTTCTGCTGTTACAGATTCGATTTTGCTAGACGTTCTTAAAATGGCTAAAGAAACAGGATTGCCGCTTCTTGAGCATTGTGAGCACCATGATTATGGCTCGGTAAACGAAGGACCAGTTGCTAAAATTCTAGGTGTTGGCGGAATTCCTGCATCTACAGAGCTTGCGATTGTTAATAGGGATATAGAAGCAGTTCGCAAAATAGGTGTTCACGTGCACTTCCAGCATGTTAGTACGGCTGCTGCTTTTGAAGCTATTCGCAAAGCCAAGAAAGAAGGTTTGCCGATTACTTGCGAAACAGCCCCACATTACGTTGCTCTTTGCGATGAGGATGTGCTTAAGTATGGGTCAATGGCAAAGATGAATCCACCGTTAAGATCTAAAGCGGATCGACAGGCAACTCTTGCTGCTATTGCAGATGGCACTATAGACATGATTGCCACGGATCACGCTCCTCACACAGCAGGTGATAAAGCTGGCGATTTTGCTAATACTCCAAATGGGATTATTGGTTTGGAATGTGCTTATGGCGTATGCCGTAAAGTGCTTGTTGACGCGGGGTATACGGATGATAAGCACTTAATTGAACTTATGTCGATTAATCCTATGCAATTTATGAGTAGAAGGCCTACAGATGTTGCAGCTTTGCTTAACGTGTCTTCTCGTTGCGCCGTGAGACGAACATTAAAATTAAGTGAAACTGAACATCCAGAAAATATTGATTTAGTGCTTATTAATATGCGTGAAAAATGGAGCGTTGATGCGAATTCATTCCATTCAAAGGCTCGTAATACTCCGTTTGAAGGATGGCAGTTACAGGGAAGACCAGTGGCTACTATTGTTGGCTCAGAAATCGCCTTTTCTCGCATGTAATTTGTGTATTTTATAAGTCGTGTTTTATAAGTAAAGATAAAGACTAAAAACTAAAAAATAGTTTGCGGCTAGTAGAGGAACAATATGGACGAACTGATAGAAGAAATCGCAGCGAAGCAAAACCCTACTGTTGTTGGATTAGATCCAAAGCCTGGGATTTTGCCTGCGCAAATTTTAAGTGGATTATCTGATGAAGTTTTGCAAGAAGTCGAAGATGAAGAGGCTTTGCCAACCTTGCTTGCTGCATCGTACTTTGAGTTTAATCGTGCGATTATTGATGCGATTTATGACATTGTTCCAGCTGTTAAGCCGCAAATTGCAATGTATGAGGCGCTTGGTTCAGCTGGAATAGACACTTATGCTATGACTTGTGATTATGCAAAATCACGTGGGTTATTTGTTATTGGTGACGCAAAACGAGGCGATATTGGTTCCACTGCAGCTCAGTATGCAGCACATTTGCGAGGATTCGCTAATCTTGATTCGTATTTCAAAGATGATTCTTACGATTTTAACGAATCTTTAGTTAATCTTCTTAAAAGCGCTAGTACAAAAGATGTGTGGCACGAGGATTCGCTTACTGTAAACCCGTATATGGGTTCAGATGGTGTTAAGCCATTTATAGATGAGGCAGTAGCGCGTAATAAAAATATTTTTGTTCTTCTACGCACATCTAATCCTTCTAGCAAAGAGCTTCAAGAACTTGTTGTTGAAGATGGCAAACCAGTTTATGAGCATATGGCAGGTTTGATAGAAAAATGGGGTGAATCAAATATTGGGACTAGAGGGTATTCGCGAGTAGGAGCAGTAGTGGGAGCAACTCATCCAGAAGAAGGTAAGCGTTTGCGCGAGATTATGCCGCACACTTTCTTCCTTGTTCCAGGTTATGGCGCACAAGGTGGAACGGCACAAGATGTTGCTGGAATGTTTGATGAAAATGGTCGAGGTGCAATAGTGAATTCTTCTCGCGGAATTATTGGTTCTTGGCGAAAATCGCAAGATTATGTTAAAAACAAGTCTTCTCTTTCTCTTAATAATATTCTTGAGATTGTATCTGATTCTGCTCGCAAATCTGCTTTAAACATGAGGGATGATTTAAGACAAGCAGTATATAAATAAATCGTGTGTTAGTGTTAATGCAAAGCGAATCACAATTCGGAAATGTTTCAAAGTCATTGTGTCAAAATTGTGAATATGCGCGTGTAAAAACAATTATGCATGTATAACTAAATATAACTAAAACTAAAAATAGCTAAAGATAACTAAATTACGCAACGATACGACTACATAAGGTAGGGTAAAACTAGATGAGTGATGGCATGTTTATTCAAACTCGAAAATCTTTGAGAAACGCCATATTTACGTTACGTGAAGACGCTTATGATTCTTCGGGCGCAGATTCTTTTAGTGCAAAAAGTTTGCACGCTGATGATTTAAAATACACTCGTCTTTTAGGTCGCCGTGCTATAGAAGTTCTTGATAATCAAAAGCTTGATGAAGGTGTGTATCGCTTAGTTTTGCGCGATGATGCTATTGCTAAAACTGCCACTCCTGCGCAATTTGTTAACTTATATTCTCCAGATTCTACGACTATGCTTCCTCGACCATTTGGTGTTGCAAGCGTTGATGGAGATACTTTTACTCTTATTTTTGCTGTGATTGGTAAGGGCACTGCCGAGTTTGCGCAGCTTAAAGCAGGAGACACTGTAGACGCTTTAGGACCATTAGGATTGGGCTTTGATATTTCTAAGCCAGCGCACTATGTTCTTGTAAGCGGGGGATTGGGTGTTCCTCCTTTGATTTGTGCTGCACAGGCGATTGCAAAAAACAAGAATTGCAAAGTGACTGCGGTTCTTGGATATCGCGATAATCATTTTGCTGACTCATTTATGAAGGAATACGTTGATAATGTTTATAGCATTAGCAACGCGCAAGGAACTGTTATTACTTTGCTTAATGAACTAGAGCAAGAAAATCATTTTGATTTTAATGGCGATTTGCCTATTGTTGTTCTTTCTTGCGGTCCTATGCCAATGATGAAGGCTGTAGCTCATTGGACGCATGAGCGTAATGTTAAATGTCAATTAAGCCTAGAAGCAAGAATGGGATGCGGATATGGAACTTGTGTTGCTTGCGTTGTAGATACTTTAGAAGGCAGACTTAAAGTTTGTAACGAAGGACCAGTGTTTGACTCTGAAAGATTAGGCTGGGAGTAAAAAGATATGAGTAACGAAATGAATAATACTTTAGAGAATGTGCAAAATAGCGCGCAAAATAATGCATCAACTCTGGGATTTGACACAAGCCACGTTTGGAAGCACTCAACTAAAGTTGCTGGAGTTGAATGGAAAAACATGGTTGGAACAGCGTCTGGCACGTTTCAGCTTGCGGCTTGCGCTCACTTTTACGACGTGAGTCAGCTTGGTGCAATTTGCACAAAAGGTGTTTCACCTGTTCCTTGGCAAGGAAATCCTGCTCCGCGCACTGCAGAATCGCCTTCTGGAATGGTGAATGCTGTTGGTTTGCAAAATCCTGGAGTTGACCACTATTTAGTAGACGAGCTTCCAAAGTTAAAAAAGCTTGGAGCGCTTGTAATCACAAATGTTGCTGGCCACAGTGATGACGATTATGCTCAAGTTGTTGAAAAGCTTGCAGATTCTTCTGCAGACATGCTTGAAATTAACGTAAGTTGCCCAAACGTGACTCACGGCGGAATGAGCGTTGGCACGGATCCAGTGGCATTGCACCGCTTAATTAAGCGACTTCGCGCAATGACAGATAAACCAATGATTGTAAAAATGACTCCAAACGTTACTGATATAGTCTCGATTTGCAAAGCTGCTGTTGATGCTGGAGCGGATGCGTTAAGCATGATTAATACGCTTGTTGGTTTGCGAATTGATATTCGAACAGGCGAGCCGATTATTGCAAACCGTACTGGCGGTGTTTCAGGTCCTGCTATTTTCCCGATTGGACTTGGGTTTGTGTGGCGAGTGCGTCAAGCTATGCCAGATATTCCAATTATTGGCATTGGTGGCATTGATTCTGGCGAAAAAGCTTTGGAATACTTGTATGCTGGCGCGAATGCTGTAGAAGTTGGTGCTGCCGCTTTGGTAGATCCTACTGCTCCTATTCGCATTGCACGCGAGCTTGACGATTTGCTTGATTCGCGTCCAAAGCTTGCGTCTTTACTTGCCGAAGGAAAGACTTGGCGCTGAAATTAAGTATTTAGAAAGTATTCAAAATTATTTTAAGAAAGAGAGCTAATTATGGCAGAATTAGACGAACGTTTTACAAAGTTTTTGCTTGATTCAGGCGCACTTAAATTTGGTGACTTTACGCTAAAATCTGGTCGTCAATCACCTTATTTTATTAACGCTGGAGCTTTTGACGACGGAATGAAAATCGCGAGCTTAGGGGCATATTACGCTCAGCGCGTTGTTGCAGCAATTGAAGATGGCAAACTTCCGAAAGATATTGATACTGTTTTTGGTCCTGCTTATAAGGGTATTCCTCTGGCAGTTTCTACGGCAATGGCTTTGACGAATAATCACAATATGCCTGTTGGTTTTACTTTCGATCGCAAAGAGCGAAAGGACCATGGCGACGGCGGAATTATGGTTGGAAAACCGTTAAAAGACGGCATGAAAGTTCTGTTAGTTGACGACGTGATGACAGCTGGAACTGCAGTTCGTGAAACTTTGCCAAAGCTTAAAGCGGAAGCAAATGTGCAAGTTGTAGGCTTGATTTTGGCAGTAGACAGAATGGAACGCACGAAAGATAGTGAGCTTTCTGCAGTAAAAGCAGTAGAGCAGGAGTTTGGATTCCCAGTGTTGCCAATTGCTAACGTGCGTGAAATTTTTGCTGCAGCACAAAAACTTACTAATAATGACGGAAGTGCTGTTATGGATGAGAATTTAGCTGCTCGAGCTGAAAATTATTTGCGAGAATATGGTGCGTAAATTGTTTGTGCAATATAGACTTATACAATTATAGACTTATATAATCAAGCAATTATATAAGTCATGTATGAGTTGTGTTCTTGCTATTTTATTCATACATAGGTTTGTTAAACAGGAATGGCGGATTATGAAAGAGGACAATAACGAATATCAGAATTTGAATGATATAGCTTCATTTAATAATCCGCCTGAGTATGAGCAAGATGTCATTTTTGATCGGTCTAGTAATGATTCAAACAGATCATTATTAAGCGATAAGAAAGCTATTGCAGTGATTATATCTATTTCACTTACTGCAGTGGCAATTGTTATCGGAATATGGTTATCTTTGTTTGCGCATAGTTCTAGTAATATAAACGCGGGCGAGCCATCTAAAAAGTGCGTGCAGTTGCGTACACAAGTTCTTTCAGCTAAAGCTAATCTTAAAAAAATCATTTCAAGCCAAAACGTGCATGATGCTTCTGAAATAAAATCTTCCGATTTTGATGCTGATTTTGATTCAGTTAAGGATGCTGTTGACGATTTTCAATCTTCCTTAAATTATGCCAATGATGATTTGAAAAATGATATTTCAGATTGTCCAGTTGGAGCCAGTTCTTACGATTCACCATCAGTCGAAAATAAGCTTTCCAACCAGTTGGATACTTTGAGTAAAGATGCGGATTTGCTTAAAAAATCTTCTGATAATCTTTTAAAAACAAGCAGAACTTCTTTTGGCGATCAATTGTTAAATCTTGTTAAAAAAGCTAGAGAGCTTGTAGAAAAAGCGAAAGATTTGCCTATTTTAGCTGTTGCTTCTAAAAGTCTAGAAAATGCTATTAATGATGCTGGTAATGCTCTTGCTAAAAGCAGCAATAATTATCAAGAGTTAAGACAGTCTTATCAAAAAATAAAAGCTGTTATAAGCCAGTATGAAGATAGAATTAAAAAAGTGAGCGATAGATTTTTAAGTAGAGATGGCAATGGGTATCCTTTTGATGCTCCACATCCTCAGGATGATCAAGGTGGCTATATCCCAATGGGTCGTAGTCAAAACTCAGAGTCGTCGGAACAAAACGATCAAGAGTGACGAATAATCGCGTTAAATGCGTGTTGTTATTTTAGTTGTTATTTTAATTAGTTGACGCTTTGTGGCATAATAGGCAAGGTTTATTTCTTAGCTGCGTAAATTGCAGCTTTAATTAACGAAAGAAACGGATAACTCGTGGCACAGACTACCAATGATATTAAAAATGGATCGGTTTTGAACCTTGAAGGTCAGCTTTGGACCGTCATCAAGTTCCAGCATGTTAAGCCAGGTAAAGGTCCTGCTTTTGTGCGTACCACCATTAAGAACGTGCTCTCGGGCAAGATTGTCGACAAGACTTTTAACGCCGGCATGAAAATGGAGTTCGAGACCGTTGATAATCGCACGTTGCAGTACTCTTATGAAGATGGCGATAACTTCGTCTTTATGGATATGAACACTTATGATCAGGTTTATATTCCTAAGGACTTAGTTGGTGAACAAAGCAAGTATTTGCTTGAAGGCACCGACTGCATCGTAAGCTTCCATGACGGCACTCCTTTGAGCGTTGAGCTTCCAGCTTCCGTGATTTTGACTATTACTCACACTGAGCCAGGCTTGCAAGGCAATCGTTCTAACGCTGGTACTAAGCCTGCAACCGTGGAAACCGGTGCTGAAATCCAGGTTCCACTCTTCGTGGGTGAAGGCGAAAAGGTGAAGGTCGACACTCGTGACGGCTCTTACCTTGGTCGTGAAAACTAATTAAATTTTTTGTATAAAGCGACTCGGCGGCGATTCTTGTTGCTGAGTCGTTTTATTTTGCAATAGCTATTTTGTGCAATATTTGATATATATTGATGTAAGTTTAATTCTTGTAGACTTTAATGATCTATAAGACTATGTAGTTTGATAGAAAGACGATACTATGGCACGTTCCACCGCTCGCAAAAGGGCTTTGAATACGCTGTATGAAGCAGATGAAAAGAATCAAAATATTCTTTCTTTGCTTGAAGAACGTTTGAAGGAGCCAGGTGCGCAAACTCCTCTTCCAGATTATGCTGTTGATATTATTCGAGGAGTTGGTGAACGTAGAAATAGGATTGATAAGACATTGAATCGTTATTCTACTGGCTGGAAAGTCGGAAGAATGGCTGTGATTGATCGTAATATTTTGCGAATAGCCGTATGGGAGATTCTCTTAAACGACGAAGTTCCAGATAAGGTAGCTATCGATGAGGCTATTTCTCTCGCAAAAATGTATAGTGATGATGATGCTATTGCGTTTATTCATGGCTTGTTAAGCGCGATTATGGCAGACAAAGAAGCTTGCTTAGCAAAGTTTAATGGCGAGGCATCTGCGGAAGATACTGCTGGAGAAGTTAATGAAACTGAAGCAGCTGATTCTTCAGATGTTGAACAATCTTCTAATGAATTTAATACTGATTCTGTTGAGTGAATTTAAAATTGCGTATAATCCGTTTAGTGCAGTAGCGTTAAGCGGATTTTTTTTTTATTATGAATTCGTAATAATGAATTCGTAATAATGAATTCGTAATAATAATTTGCATTGAGAAATTGTTGATAGCTATTATCGGCGCGTCGCCGTCCGCCAATATGAGTAGACTTGCCACGAATAACCTAAAGCCATAAGGGGGTTAAGGTGGACTATAACGACACCTTCGCCGGATTCGGCACTGATGATGCAGTATTAGTATTGGAAGACGGGCAAGTTTACGTTGGTAAACCATTTGGCGCAAAAGGTTCTACACGCGCTGAAATCGTGTTCTCTACAGGAATGACTGGTTACCAAGAAACACTTACTGATCCAAGTTATGATCAACAAATAGTTGTTCAAACGTTCCCACACATAGGAAATACGGGAATAAACGGCGAAGACCCAGAGTCGTCAAAAATATGGGTTGCAGGATATGTGGTAAAAGCTCCAAGTCCAAATGTTAGCAATTGGAGAGCCACTGGTTCCTTGGAAGATGATTTAGAAAAACAAGGTATTGTAGGAATCAGTGGTATTGATACAAGAATGCTGGTACGACATTTACGCTCAGTTGGCGTTATGCGTGCTGGCATTTTTTCTAATGATGCTCTTATAGATAAAACTACTGGAGCAATTCGCACAGTCTCATCTTTTGTAAATGAGATTAAAGAAACTCCTCAAATGCAAGGCTTGCGACTAACAGACGAAGTTAGCACACAAGAAGCTTATACGATTGAGCCTTGCGGGGATTATGAAGGCAAAGAGCCTCTTTACACTGTTGTAGCTGTTGACTTTGGAATAAAAGCCATGACTCCTCACCGTTTGGCGCAGCGTGGATGCCGTGTGCACGTTGTAAGCTCCTCAATAAGCTTTGAATCGCTTCAAGCGCTTAACGCAGATGGCGTGTTCTTCTCGAATGGCCCTGGAGACCCTGCTCAAGCAAATCGCGAAGTGGAATTATTGCGTAACGTGTTAGATGCTGGCTACCCATTCTTTGGAATATGCTTTGGAAATCAATTGCTTGGTCGCGCGCTCGGCTTTGGAACATACAAGCTTAAGTTTGGTCATCGTGGCATAAATCAGCCTGTAAAAGACGTTACTACTGGAAAAGTGGAAGTTACGGCGCATAATCACGGATTTGCTGTAGATGCTCCTATTGGTAAGACTGTTCAATCGCCTTACGAAAATGGCCATTTTGGTCGCGTAATAGTGTCTCATGTAGACCTTAACGACAATGTTGTAGAAGGCTTGCAATGCCTTGATATTCCAGCTTTTTCTGTGCAATATCACCCAGAAGCAGCCGCAGGACCTCACGACGCATCATACTTGTTTGATCGCTTTGTAGAACTTATGCAAAATCACAAGAATAAGAGCGAAAAATAGTAGGTATAAAGAGATAAAAGGAATTTATAATGCCAAAACGCGATGATATTAAGTCTGTAATGGTGATTGGTTCTGGCCCAATCGTAATTGGTCAGGCTGCAGAATTCGACTATTCGGGAACGCAAGCTTGCCGAGTGCTTCACGAAGAAGGAATCCGCGTAATCCTTGTAAACTCTAATCCTGCTACGATTATGACGGATCCAGAGCTTGCAGACGCAACATACATTGAGCCAATAGACACGGCGATTTTGGAGCGCATTATTGCTAAAGAGAAGCCAGATGCGCTTCTTCCAACATTAGGTGGTCAAACTGCTCTTAATGCCGCAATGGACTTGGGTCGTGCAGGAATCTTAGAAAAGTATAATGTAGAGCTTATTGGTGCATCTCTTGAGGCAATCGACCGCGGAGAGGACCGTGAGCTTTTCAAAAAAGTTGTTGAAAAAGCTGGGGCAGAAAGTGCAAAATCCTTTATTGCTCACTCAATTGAAGAAGTAGACAAAATTGTTGAAACACTAGGGTACCCAGTTGTTGTGCGTCCAAGCTTCACAATGGGAGGTTTAGGCTCTGGAATTGCTCACAATCAGGAAGAATTACACCGCATTGCAGGAGCAGGCATTCACTATTCTCCAACAAACGAAGTGCTTATTGAAGAAGGCATTGAAGGTTGGAAGGAATTTGAGCTTGAGCTTATGCGAGATTCCAAAGACAATGTTGTTGTTGTGTGCCCAATCGAAAATGTTGATCCTGTAGGCGTTCACACAGGCGACTCGATTACAGTTGCTCCATGCTTTACGCTAACAGATCGCGAGTATCAAAAGATGCGCGATATTGGCATCGCGATTATTCGAGGTGTTGGCGTTGACACTGGCGGATGCAATATTCAGTTCGCAATCAATCCTCGAACTGGTCGCATTATCGTAATCGAAATGAATCCGCGAGTTTCGCGTTCTTCTGCGCTAGCATCTAAAGCAACTGGTTTCCCGATTGCAAAAATCGCTACAAAACTTGCCCTCGGGTACACTTTGGACGAAATTCAAAACGATATTACGCGTTCAACTCCTGCAAGCTTTGAGCCAACGATTGACTATGTGGTAACTAAGATTCCGCGCTTTGCTTTTGAAAAGTTCCCTGGAGCAGACACTACGCTTACAACTTCTATGAAGTCAGTCGGCGAAGCAATGGCTTTGGCTGGGAATTTCCAGGAATCTCTTGGCAAAGCAATGCGATCAATCGATAAACGTCACGCTTGCTTTAATTGGGACGGCGAGCGCCCAAGTAAAGAAGAAGTTGCTAAGCTTCTTGAAGAAATTCATACTCCAACCGAGCACCGCTACTTGCAAATTCAGCGCGCGCTCTGGGGTGGGGCTACGCCTGAGCAGATTTTTGACGCAACAAAGATAGACCCATGGTTTGTTGAGCAGCTTTCGTTAATCAATAAAACAGCTTTAGAGGTTCGTGAAGCAGAAAATTTGACGCCAAAAGTGTTAAAGAATGCTAAGCTTGCTGGTCTTTCGGATGTTCAAATTGCGCATTTGCGTAATCTTGGCGACGAAGGCGAAAACATGGTTCGTGAGCTGCGTTGGGCGTATGGATTGCATCCTGTTTACAAAACGGTTGACACTTGCGCTGCCGAGTTCGACGCTGTAACACCTTACTACTATTCTTGCTACGCTGACGAAAGCGAGCTTAAGCCACGCGATCGTGACGCTGTAATCATTCTTGGCTCTGGTCCAAACAGAATAGGTCAGGGTATTGAGTTTGACTACACTTGCGTTCATGCTGTGCAAGAGCTGGGTAAGGATTACGACACAATCATGGTCAATTGCAATCCTGAAACAGTTTCTACAGACTACGATATGTCGGATCGCCTTTACTTTGAGCCGCTTACTTTTGAAGACGTGCTCGAAATTTACCAAGCAGAAAAGAAGCTTGGTCCAGTAAAAGGTGTTATTGTGCAACTTGGCGGCCAAACTCCACTTTCGCTTGCTGCACGTCTTAAAGCTGCAGGAGTTCCAATTTTGGGCACTACGCCTGAGGCTATTGATTTGGCGGAAAATCGTGAGCTTTTCGGTGAGGTTCTTCGTCAAGAAGGCATGAATGCTCCGCGCTACGGAACTGCATTAAGCCTTGAAGAGGCTAAAGATGCTGCTCACGCAATTGGTTACCCTGTTCTTGTGCGACCAAGTTATGTGCTTGGCGGTCGAGGAATGGAAATCGTGTACGATGATGCTCAGCTTGCAAAATATGTGGATCGTGCTTTACAGGAAGCTCAAGCAGACACTGTTGTTTCTGGTCGTTTGCCTTCGCCGCTTTTGATTGATAAGTTCCTTCAGGACGCTATTGAGATTGATGTTGACGCACTTTACGACGGCAATGAGCTTTATATTGGCGGAATTATGGAGCATGTTGAGGAAGCTGGCGTACACTCTGGTGACGCTGCTTGTACTCTTCCTCCAAGCACGCTTTCCGACGATCAAATTCGTAGACTTCGCGAGGGCACGCTTTCGATTGCTCGCGGATGCTCAGTTCGTGGTCTTATTAATGTGCAATATGCTTTTATGGCAAACACTTTGTACGTAATTGAGGCGAATCCTCGAGCATCTCGTACTGTTCCGTTTGCGTCTAAAGCTACGGGAGTTGCTCTTGCTAAAGCTGCTGCTCGAATTATGGCTGGGGAAACAATCGCACAGCAGCGAAAGCGCGGTCTTCTTCTTCCTAAGGGAGATGGTGGAGATATTCACCCAGGCCAGCAAGTTGCTATTAAAGCTTCCGTCTTGCCTTTCAAACGTTTCCGCACGCCTGTTGGTCGCACAGTCGATATTTTGCTCGGACCAGAGATGCGCTCTACTGGAGAAGTTATGGGCTTTGACCGCGACTTCCCACATGCTTTTGCTAAGAGCCAGCTTGCAGCGTACAAGGGCGGTTTGCCTACAAGCGGCAACGTGTTTGTGTCTGTAAGTGATGCAGATAAAAGACAATTGCCGCTACTTGCAGTGCGCCTAGTAGAGCTTGGATTTACGATTTGGGCTACAGAAGGTACGGCATCTGTTCTTAGACGTTACGGCATTGATTCCGTTATTGTTGATAAGCTTTCTAGCCTTGGCGACACGGCGAAGGATGTGCGAAATGACGTGCCTTCGCATGAAAGAATCGGCAAAAACGTGGTTGAGCTGATTGAGAATGGTAAGATTGATATGGTGTTGAACACGCCGAATTCCAGAGGGTCGCGTACAGATGGTTATGCTATTCGTGCAGCTGCTGTTGCAGCAGACCTTCCGCAATTCACTACAATTACGGAGTTTGCACCAGTTCTTATGGCTATAGAAGCCGTTAAGAACAACGATTACCAAGTGATGAGCATTCAGGAGCATGCAAAGCAACTGTTTGCAATCGAGAAGGCAGAAAACGAAGAAAGTCGGGCTTAATACATGACCGAAAGCATACGAGAGCAGGAATTGCAGGCGCAAAGATCCGATTTTGGATTGCGTCTAAAAAACGCTATGGCAAAATATGGGCCATTATGCGTTGGCATAGATCCGCACCGCAAGATGCTGCTTAATTGGGGATACAAGATGGATGCTCAAGGAGCAGAATTGTTCTCCATGCGTATGCTTCAGGCCATGAACGGCAGAGCTGCTGCCGTAAAATTCCAGTCGAGCATGTTCGAGCGTTACGGGTCTAAGGGGTTCGCGGCGCTCGAACGAGTGCTGTATGCTGCAAGACAAATGGACGTAATTACTATTGTTGATTGTGGTCATGGTGGTTTGTCTACAACAATCTCTGCGCTTGCCGACGCATACTTTAAGCCAGATGCGCCTCTTCTTACTGATGCTATTACACTTCTTCCGTATTACGGAGCTAGGTCAATGGGTGGGTTGATTAATGAGGCTCTTAATAATGGCAGGGGCGTGTTTATTGCTTCTCTAACGTCTAATCGCGAAGGCGCTAGCTTGCAAACTGCTATTCGTCAGACTGGTTCCTACCGCGGCACAACTGTTGCTCATGGTATTGCTCAAACTGCGCAAATTTTTAACAATAATACAAAGGGCATGGGTTCCGTTGGCTTAATTGTTGGAGCCACTATTGGAGATTGGATGAATGGCGGTGGAATCGATTTAACGAGTTTTACTGGTCCTATTCTTTCTCCAGGGTACGGTTGGCAGGGAGCGGAAGCTAACGATTTGAAAACGGTTTTTGCTGGTACGCATGGAAATGTTTTAGTAACAGTTTCTAGGTCTATTGCTTCTCATGGTCCAGATATTGGTGCATTATCTACTGCAACTGAACGAATAGCTTGGGATATTCGTCAAGCTTTAATGGATTCATGAAAATTATTTAAGAGAGTCAAATATGGTTAGTTTAAACGATACACAGAGTATGCCAGTCGCTACTAAAAGGCGTTTGATTGTTCTTACTGGTCCTACTGCAGCTGGTAAGGGCACTGTTGAGGGAGTATTGCGCGAAAAACATCCTAATATTTGGCTTTCTGTTTCTGCGACTACCAGAAAACCTCGTTATGATGAGTTTAATGGAATTCATTATTGGTTCATTGATGAAGAAGAGTTTGAGCGCAGGAAGAGGAACGGAGAGTTTCTGGAGACTGCTCTTGTTCATGGAATGGCACATTATGGCACTTTAATTCAGCCTGTTTTAGATCATCTTGCTCAAAACGTTCCAACGCTTCTAGAGATTGATCTTCAGGGAGCTAGGAGAGTTAAGCAGGAAGCTTCTAGATTAGGTTTAGAAGTCGTATACGTATTTATTGCCCCTCCTAGCTTTGAGGAGCTTAAGCGTCGACTTATTGGTAGAGGCACTGAAACTCCTGAGCAGCAGGCTAAGCGTTTGCAAACCGCTAAAGTAGAAATGGCTGCGTCTAGCGAGTTTGATTTTGTGATTGTTAATGACGATGCTCAGCGCGCTGCAGATGAACTTTGGAAGATAATAGCTAAAGAATACGATTTAGATTAATTTAAATTAATTTAGATTAATCTAAATGAGTAATTCCTAAATATCCTTGCAATAGCTTACAATAGTCTACTTGGAAACTATTGTGGCACCATAGAATATGGAGAACATTATGGCATTGGGCACTAAGCCAACACCTACGGGACTTGCAAATCCGCCTATTGATGATTTGATGCAGCATGCGGATTCCAAGTATGCGCTTGCCTTGTTTGCCGCAAAACGAGCACGGCAGATTAATTCTTATTTCACTCAGCTTAACGAAGGATTGTTGCAGAACGTCGGTCCTCTTGTTGATTATAGAAACCAGGAGAAGCCTCTTTCTATAGCATTCCGAGAAATTAATAAAGGTTTGCTGGTGGAGAATCTTGGTGAAGATGATATGAATGAGGGAAATTAAGTTTTCTTTACATTTTTAATTGCAGCCGTATTATCCTATGCTTGTTGGTATTGGATATGCGGCTGTTATTGGTTTTAGCGCATAAGTTTTAATTTTTTAATTAAAGGGGAGTTATGTCGGAAGCTAAACTTATTTCTGCAGAATCTGTTACAGAAGGTCATCCTGATAAGCTTTGTGATCAGATTGCAGATGCGATTCTAGATGATATGCTTCGTCAAGATTCTCATGCGCATGTTGCTGTTGAAGTTTGTGCATGCGTAGGACAATTTGTAGTCTTCGGGGAAGTTAGGGGAGAAGTATACACCGACATACCAGGCATTGTTAGAAAAGTTGTACGCGAAGTAGGATACAACAGTTCAACTGTTGGATTGGATGCTGATTCATGTGGAGTAATGGTTTCGCTAACTGAGCAAAGCGCGGAGATAAATCAAGGTGTTTCTAGATTAGATTTAGAATCCGAAAGTATTGCGTCTAAAGAAGATCGTTATAAAAGCCAAGGCGCAGGCGATCAAGGCGTTATGTTTGGATATGCTAGCGATGAGACAGACGCTTATATGCCACTTCCAATATATCTAGCTCATCAGCTTGCCCAGCGCCTATCCTACGTGCGAAAATCTGGAATTGTATCTAAACTTAGACCAGACGGTAAAACACAGGTTACAATCGAATATGATGAATTTGGGAACCCTGTTCGTTTAGATACTGTTCTTATTTCAACACAGCATGACCCAGATGTGAGTCATGATTGGCTTAGAAATCAACTTGTCCAAAACGTTGTAGAGCCTGTTCTTAACAAAGTGTTAGGGAAAAACGTAAATCATAATGATTACAGAATGCTTGTAAATCCAACTGGATCTTTTGTTTTGGGTGGTCCTGCAGCAGATTCTGGTTTAACAGGCAGAAAAATTATTGTAGACACTTATGGAGGGGCTGCACATCATGGTGGTGGAGCTTTTTCTGGCAAAGACCCTAGTAAAGTGGATCGTTCTGCAGCCTATGCTGCGCGTTGGGTTGCTAAGAATCTTGTTGCCGCAGGTTTAGCCCATAAAATAGAGGTACAAGTTGCATATGCGATTGGAATTGCAGAGCCTGTTAGCGTGAATGTAGAAACTTTTGGAACCGAAGCTAATGGAATTACTCGTTCAGATATTTCTAAGATTGTTCGAAAAGTCTTTGATTTACGCCCAGCAGCAATTATCGACGAGCTTGATTTGCTTCGACCAATCTACTCGAAAACTTCTGCTTATGGACATTTTGGAAGAACAGATGTTGATTTTCCTTGGGAAAGACTTAATCGTGTTGATCAGATTAAGAATGAGGTAAAATCTTTAAAAAATTGATTTGAGGATTTAAAAGGATGTGCTAATGCTTGAGCAGCCTTCACTTGATGGTTTAGCGCGCAAACCACGTAGGCGTAAGAAGAGTGATTCAACCCAGAGTCAAGCTGATAATTGCCCTATTGCTCATATTGTGCTGGATGTTCAAGCATCTCATCTCGGTAAAACTTTTGATTACATTGTTAGCAAAGATCAGGATGATTACGCTAAGCCAGGGTGTATGGTCCGCGTAAAATTTGGTACTAGACGCGTAAATGGAATTATTTGGAGTAGGAGTGAATCAAGCACAACACCAATATCTTCATTAAAGTTTATTGAAAAAATTATTCCAATAGGGGAAGTAGTTTCTAAATCTTTTATGGAAGATATTTCTTCAATAGCTGATGCTTATGGTGGAACAAGAGCTAATATTATTAGACTTGCTTTACCTAGAAGAATTGCTGGTGTAGATAAAGAAAATTTGCTGGACGATATTCATTTATCTAAAAGAGTAAAATGGATTAATGAATTACAAAAAAATTTTAGGTCTAATGATACTTGCGCGATATCTCAATACGATGGAAGTGAGAATCTTAGAAAAACAACATATGCTCGTATGATTGCAACATACAATAATGCGAATCTTCTTAAACAATCCTTAGAAGATGTTCATAAACCGTATTATTTGCATCATGAAAATAGTTCGCTTTCGAATAATTATAAGAATAATTGCAAAGCTTTTCTTATAGATGCCTTACCAGGAGCAATGAGATGGGCTCAGGATTTAGCGTGGATTATTGTAACTGCAATAAGAGCTGGTCGTCAAGTTGCTGTTGTTCTTCCTACAATTCGCGAAGTAAACGATGTTATGCGTGCCCTTATGGTTTATGGTCTTAAACCTTATAAAAAATCGCAGAATCCAAGTGGAACTTTAAGTGGAGATGTTGCTCGTCTTTGCGCATATGATTCTCCAGCAGACAGGTATAGAGCGTGGAGAGCTATAGAAAAAGGAATTGTTCCATGTGTTTTAGGAACAAGATCTGCAATGTATGCACCAGTTGAGTCGCAAGCGCTTTTTGTGATTGTAGAAGATGGCGCATATCAGTACGCAGATGGTATGATGCCTTACGCTCAAGCTAGAGGAGTTATGCGATTGCGCACACAAAATCATAATGGCGTTTTCATAACAATGTCTTTTGCTAGAAGCGTAATAAGTCAAAACGAATTAAAAGGAAAAAATCTTGCTGCAAAAGTAAGTGGACCTTTAATTGAAATTAAACCATTTAATACTATTGTTAGTAATGCTTGCCCATGGGTTCGTCTACTTAATTTGGATAACCTTAATAAGATAAATGACCCGAGTGCAGGATCTAGAATACCGTATACTGCACTAGCGTCGATTAGACAAACTTTAGACGCAAATCTGCCTGTTTTACTTGTTACAGCACAAGACGATACTGTTCAGCGTGCTGCATGCAAAAAATGCCATAGTATGGCTCGTTGTAAACGCTGTACAGGTCCTCTTGACTTACCTATAGATGGTTCTGCTCCTAAATGCGCATGGTGTGGAAGTGCTGCGATTGGCTGGAAGTGCTCGAATTGTTCTAGTGGATCTAACTTTATCGAGGCTATTCGTGTTGGCGTCAATTTTACTGCCAAAGAAATATTTAAGATTTTCAATGATGTTCCAATTATTATATCTTCCGCGAAGCAGAAAAGTGGTGTTATAGAGTGGATTGACCAGAAGCCGATGATTGTCATTTGTACTTTAGGAGCAGAACCTCGAGTTTTAAGCTCATCTAAAAATTCTTGCGGAGAATATGGTCTTGTTGCGATTTTAGACGCGTGGACGAGTCTTTACAACACTGGTTTAGATTCTCGAATAGACACTTTGAATGCTTGGATGAAAGCAGCTTCAATGTGTGCGTCAAAAAACAGAGGTGGAAGCGTTCTTATTTTGGGTGAAACTTACGATATTCTCGCTAAATCTTTGGAAGAATGGGATTCATCAATTCTTTCTAAACAAGAGTTGCAAGAAAGAAGTGAAGCACTTCTTCCGCCAACTGTATGTGTCGCAAGAATATGGGGTTTTAGGCAGGCTGTAGTAGATACGCTTAATGCGATTGGCGCAATGAGTGTAGATGTAAGCGAAGATATTACAAAAGTTGTAAGCAAAAATGGTGATTTAGATAGTTCTAGTAATCTTCCAATGTTAAAAGTCGAAACTAAAGATAGTGAATCTGTGGTTTCAGGCGATTCGAGTGAATCCGAATATCTTCCACCTTTACTTGGAATTGTTCCAATGAAGCCTCCTTCAACATTGCACGAGCAAAATTCTCAACGCTTTGAAGAGTTAAACGACAGAGTTAAAGCAGTTGTAAGAGTGCCATTAGAGTATAGAGATGAATTAGTTAATCGTTTGAAAAAAGAATGTGCAAAGCATTTTGCAATGCGAAAAAATGGTGAATTAAAATTTAGTGTGGATCCTAAGGATTTGTAAAATCGCATAAACTTATTAATAAAGACTTATAAATAAAGAGGTTAAAATGGTTGAAAAATGCTACAATTGCGCGGTTTTGGGCAATCCTATATCGCACTCTTTATCTCCAGTTCTACACAATGCTGCATATAAGGCATTGGGCTTAAATAATTGGCATTATGGTAAAGAAAAAGTTAGCGAGGAAGACTTAAAAGATTTTATTGCGCATCTTGACGATTCTTGGAAAGGCTTAAGCCTTACAATGCCACTTAAAAAAACAATTATGAGCCTAGGTGTAGCTTGCGATTATTGGTCTAAAACGCTTGGTGTTGCAAATACTGCTGTGTTTAGTAAAAAGCCATGCTTAGAAAATCCTGAGACGATTGAGCTTTGTAACACAGATGTAAATGGTATTGTAATGGCGTTAATACACTCTTTAAAGTCTCAAATATTAAACGCTAAAAGTGCGGTTATTATTGGCAGCGGAAACACTGCGTCTTCTGCAATGGCAGCTTTAATAGAAATTGCTCAAGGTTCAAAATTGAGTAAAGTTAGTGTTGTTGCAAGATTGCAAAGCGATGGTAAAACTGTTAAAGGCGTTAGTAGATTTAACGATTTAGTAGATAAATATAAATTGGATTTTCCAAATAGCAGAAGAATAGAGCCGTCTAACTTGAATCTTAAAAACAAACGTGGCTACAAGCCTGTTTGCGGTATAGAATTCCCTACTATTGATCCTGAGTTTATAAAAATATCGCAAGATATAGAAAAATGTGATAAATCTCACATTCTAGAATCTATTTCTTCGTTGGATGCAATTGAAGCAATTGTAAACGCAGATATTGTTATAAGCACTGTTCCTGCTCATATAGCAGACGGATTAGCGCTCGCTTTGTGTGAATATTGCAAGGAAAAGTCAATAAAACATTTAGGAGCTTTGCTAGACGTTGTATATGATCCTCGACCAAGCCAGATGCTTAAAGTTTGGAGAAAATATGGCATGGGTATTGGTGGAGAAGAAATGCTTTTATATCAAGCACTAGATCAAGTAAAACTCATGACTTTTGATTATAGGCATTCAAGTGATGATTCGTGTGATGATTCTTGCATAATCAAACACCAATCTGACAAGGCTACAGATTACGATTACATAAGAAGTTGCATGGAAAAAGCATTGAAGGAGGCGTTATGATCACTGAAAATAGTGAATTCTCGCAGGTGGCAAGCGATTTTGAAGTAATGCTCATTACTGGCATGAGCGGCGCTGGCAGATCTCATGCAGCAAATGCTTTGGAAGACATGGGCTGGTATGTTATTGATAATCTTCCTCCAAAGTTACTCATCCCTCTTGTAGACATGATGACATCTTCTGGATCTAAAGTTCATAAGCTTGCAGCAGTTATTGACGTAAGATCACGCGGATATTTTGATGATTTATTTGTTGTTTTGGGTCATATAGATGATTTAGGCGTAAAAACTCGAATACTATTTTTAGATGCATCTGATTCTGTGCTCATTAAAAGGTATGAGTCAGTGCGCAGACCACATCCTTTGCAGCGCGGAGGAAGACTTATAGATGGTATTTTGGAAGAGCGTGAGCTTTTATGTCATCTTAAAGATTGCGCAGATATTATTATCGATACTTCAAATCTTAGTATTCATCAGCTTTCCACTAAACTTTATGAGGGGTTGCTTGGAAAAGGATCTTCTACAGTATCTGTTCACATTTTTAGTTTTGGGTTCAAGTACGGAATGCCTATGGACGCCGATTTTGTGGCAGATATGCGATTTTTGCCCAATCCATTTTGGATTCCAGAGCTTAGAGATTTAACTGGAAAAGATAAAGCAGTTAGCGATTATGTTCTTAAAAATCCAGCGGCAATAGAATTCTTAGACTATTACGAAAAAGCTCTTCTTACGGCAATTGATGGTTTTGCAAAAGAAGATAAACATTATGTAACAATTGCTGTTGGATGCACTGGGGGTCAGCATAGGTCTGTAGCTATTAGCATAGAGCTTGCAAGAAGACTAAAATTAAGAGGATTGCAGGTTACAGTATCTGCTAGAGAGATGAGATCTAGAACATGATTTAATTTCTCCTATAGGATTATGTAATATAAAAAGCAGAACTATAAAAAGGTAAAATGTCCAAGTCATTGGGTATCACAGAAAGCCGAGCATGTAGGTGTTTTGCACATCGTGCAACGGCATCTTGTATGAATCCCAACGCATACTCTAAGAAGAACAAAATAGGAGGTTTCCCTTGGCTCTTCTTGACGACGTAAAGAACGAACTCGTCGCAAATAATAGTGAGCTACCAGCGGTTGTTATGGCTCAGGCAGCAGCAATGATGCGTTTTGGTGGCGGCTTAAGGCCGGTTAATAATCAGGCTGTGATTCGTGCACAGTTTGATTCTCTAAGCGCAGCGCAATGGCTTGTAGATACGCTTGTGACATGTTTCCAAAGAGAAGCAACGATTTCTCAAACTACTCGTCAGACTCCTACAGGTGTTGTTACTCGTTACGATGTTCTTGTGGAGCGAGGTGCTGCAGCTTTGGCTCTGCAATCAGGTTTGTTGGACCGTCGTATGCATATCGTTGCTGGTCTTGCCCCTGAAATTGTTGGTGGAAGTATTGCGCAGGTTAAAGCTGCGTGGAGAGGTGCTTTCTTAGCTCATGGGGCTATATCCGATCCTGGAAAGGCAAGCTATTTAGAGATTGTTTGCCCAACTCATGAGGCTGCTACAGCGTTGCAAGCAATGGCAGCACGACTCGGAGTTGGTGCAAAGGCGCGCAAAGTTAAAAGCTCTGAGCGTGTTACTTTGAGAGATTCTGACGCTATTGAGCGTATGCTGATTTTGATTGGAGCTCCTCGTTCTGCTCGAGAATGGACTGGTAAGCGTTCTGATGGTGAAGCAAGAGGCAAAGCTAATCGACTGGCAAACTTTGATGATGCTAATATGCGCAGAAGTGCTAAAGCTGCTGCAGAAGCTTGCGAAAAGGTTCGTCACGCTTTCGATGTTCTTGGGGACGATATTCCAGAAAATCTTTTGATGGCAGGAAAGTTGCGACTGCAGCATAGTGATGCAAGTCTAGAAGAACTTGGTCATTTAGCGGATCCTCCGATTACAAAGGATGCTGTTGCTGGTCGTATTCGTAGGCTTTTGCAGCTTTGCGCTAAGGTAGAAAAGTCGCGAATGTAATTGCTTTTTTGACTGAGTATTTATTCGTATTGGCCGCATACTTTGAGTATGCGGCATTTTTTGTAGTTTTTTATTATCTAATTTTGGGCGTGCTTGTTGCGCACATGCGATATAATTGCTCATGGAATTTATAGACGTTTTAGCTTTGCTTTCGTCTTTTTTCTTGTTAAATTCGCCATCATGATTGGTTGAATCATGTTTTGGAAAGGATACCAATGAAGACACTTAAAGATTTGGGAGATTTGAGCGGCAAGCGCGTACTCGTTCGTGCTGATTTTAATGTTCCTCTCAAGGGCACGACTATCACAGACGATGGTCGAATCAAGGCTGCTTTACCAACGATTAAAGCTTTGCGTGAGCAGGGTGCCAAGGTTGTTTTAATGGCCCATCTTGGACGTCCAAAGGGTCAGGTTGTTCCAGAGCTCTCTTTGGCTCCAGTAGCGGCTCGCTTAGGTGAACTTCTTGGTGTTAATGTTGTTTTGGCTGCAGATACTTATGGTGAAGATGCTCAGGCTAAGGTAGCTGCCATGAATAATGGCGACGTTGTGTTGCTTGAAAACGTTCGTTTTAACGCTGAAGAAACCAGTAAGGATGCGTCCGAACGCGCTGAATACGCTAAGAAGATTGCTGCTCTTGGAGAAGTTTTTGTTTCCGATGGTTTCGGTGTTGTTCACCGCGCCCAGGGTTCAAATTACGATGTTGCTGCCGATCTTCCAGCTGCTGCTGGCTTGCTTGTTGAGAAGGAAGTTAAGGCACTTTCTCGCGCAACCGAAAATCCAGAGCGTCCTTTGACAGTAGTTCTTGGTGGATCTAAGGTTTCCGACAAGCTTGGCGTTATTGAAAACTTGCTTTCTAAGGCTGATCGCCTTGTTATTGGCGGCGGAATGGTGTTCACATTCCTTAAGGCTTTGGGTCATGAAGTTGGTACTTCTTTGCTTGAAGAGGATCAGCTAGAGAAAGTTAAGGGATATATCGAAACTGCTAAGAAGAATGGCGTTGAGCTTGTTCTTCCAACCGATATTGTTGTGAACGCTGGCTTCCCAGCAGGCGATACTCCTGTTGCTCCAGAAGTTGTTCCAGCGGATGCTATTCCAGCAGACAAGATGGGCTTGGATATTGGCCCTGATTCTCAAAAGCTTTTCCACGACAAGATTGTTGATTCCAAGACTGTTGTTTGGAATGGACCAATGGGCGTGTTCGAAGTTGCAGAGTTTGCTGCTGGTACTCGCGCTGTAGCTCAGGGTTTGGTTGATGCAACGAAGAACGGCACTTTCACTATTGTCGGTGGTGGAGATTCCGCTTCTGCAGTTCGTAATCTTGGATTCCCAGAAGATGGCTTCTCTCACATATCCACTGGTGGTGGCGCTTCACTTGAGTTCTTGGAAGGTAAGACGCTTCCAGGTTTGAGCGTGCTTGAGTAAGTGATTTTAAAATATTGTGCCGACTTCGATTTTATAAATTCTTTTTGTAGATCGGGGTCGGCATAATGTTAATTTTATCTTTATAACTAATTCTTAAGGGTGATTATGGTTGTCAATAGGAAACCGCTAGTTGCAGGCAATTGGAAGATGAATTTTAATCACCTCGAAGCCACTCATTTTATTCAAAAATTCTGGTGGCGTCTATGTGATTCTCGCTTCGATTGTAAAAAATGCGATATTGCTCTTATGCCATCGTTTACGTCCTTGAGAAGTGTGCAAGTATTAGTTGAGTCTGATAATCTTCCTATTCTTTATGGCGCGCAAGCAGTTTCCGTTACAGCTCAAGGCGCGTTTACTGGAGATGTTTCTGCAGATATGCTTGCAAGCTTGGGCTGCTCAATGGTGATTGTAGGTCATTCTGAGCGACGTAAGTATCATCCAGAAGATGATGCGAATATTGTTGACCAAGTGCGAGCTGTGCTTGCTGCTGGAATGCAACCTATTCTTTGCGTTGGTGAAAGTTTTGAAGAGCGCAAGCAGGGTATAGAGCTTGATTTTGCAGTTGGACAGGTTCATGACGTTACTCGCGATTTGGATTCTAAGCAGGCAGAGCGTTTGATTATTGCATACGAACCAGTTTGGGCTATTGGAACTGGAATGGTAGCTACAGCACAGTCTGCTCAAGATGCTGCTAAGGCTATTAGGGATGATCTGCAGGAAACTTTCGGGGATACTGTATCACAAAAAGTTAGAATACTTTATGGCGGCTCTGTAACGTCTTCTAATGCAGCAAGTCTTATTTGTGAGCCAGACGTTGATGGATTTCTTATTGGTGGAGCTTCTTTAGACATTGAGGAATTGGCTACTATTGTTCAATTGTCGTCTTACAAAAATCGAATTTAATACATAGGTCAATGGCTTTTACTATGCTTTACAAAGTACTCTAAAACAGGAGGTTACTTGTGTCCGCTGTGAAAATTGTTTTGCAAGTGTTGCTTGTGCTGACCAGCATTTTGTTGACATTGTTGATTTTGATGCACAAGGGCAAGGGCGGCGGTCTTTCCGACATGTTCGGCGGCGGTTTAACGAAGAACGCTGGTAGCTCTGGTGTTGCAGAAAAGAACTTGAATCGTTGGACTGTTATTATAGCGTTGATTTGGGTGGCTGTTATTGTTGCCTTGAATCTTATGACTAAGTTTTCACTTATCTAAGTATTCTTTTAAGCGCGTAGTCGAAAGATTGCGCGCTTTTTATTTTATAAGCAGAGCAGGTGTACATTTTGCTATGCTTTTTAAGATGTTAGAAGATGTTAGACTAATTAAAATACATTAGGTTATTGTTATGCTTCATTTTTCTCCTTCTCTTGTGGTAGCAGATCTTGATGGCACTATGCTTCATGATGCTAATGCTTTTGAAAGCAGATATTTAAGCCAAGAAACTGTTAGCGCTTCTAAGCGTTTGAGTGAATGTGGAATTCCGCTTGCGATTATTACTGCTCGACCTGTTGGAAGTGCTTTTGATTTTATTCACGATTTGAATGCTCAAGTTTGCGCGTACCTTAATGGTGCTCTTATTGATTTTGACTGTGCTCACAGCACGATAGGTGAGCTTACTTCGCAAAGAAGCCTTGATACTCTTACGCGTTTTGGATTTGATTCTCAACATGCTTGTAGTGTGTGTTTGCGCTTGCTTAATGAGATTCCTACGCTTCGCATTGGCATTGTTATGAACGATGTTCGTTACACTAATTTTGATGTTCGTATGCTTTGGAGCGAGCAGGATTTTATTATTACCGATTTTTCTAATGTTCCAAGTGGCATTGCAGACAAGATTATTATTGTTCCTCGAGAGAGTGAGAAGGAAAAACTTCAGAGCATTCTTCCAAGTGATTTTTCGCTACACATTAGCGAAGATGTTTTGTGGATGCTTACGAATCCTCTTGCAAACAAAGGTCATGCTTTGAACGTTATTTGCGATCGTTTGGGTGTAAAGCCTAGTCGCACAGTCGTTTTCGGAGACGATATTATAGATATAGACATGTTCCGCGCAGGGGGATACGGTGTAGCGGTATCGAATAGTAATCCTCGGTTGCTTGCGATTGCGGACGAGGTTTGTGATTCCAACAACAATAATGGCGTTGCTACCTGGCTTAATTCAAATCTTTTTACTAGATTGTGAATAACCCACCTTTCGTTACCGGCGAAGTTGTGTGACGAATTCTTTCGTAGAGAGTCAAACGGAAAGCTTGGTGACATTATCAGTGAAGAGAAGAAATCTACCATTAAAGTCGGAGCAGCTAAAGATCTCAATGGAGAATACCCATTTTTCATTAGTGGTGATGCTGTACTTTCTTGTGATAAACCACTAGTTAATAATCGACCCATTTATATTCCAAATGAGATTGAACTTAAGGTGTTTAATAGCATTGGATATGCCTGCTTATACGACTATATCGTATAATCAACGCGAAAATAGAGCTTTGATAGCTCTCCGTGATTGGCTTTTACCTATGCTCATGAACGGGCAAGCGACAATCGAAGATTAGGCAGCTAAATTATCATTTCTCTATCCATTAATTTCTTCTCCTTAATCTATAAATTTCAATTAAAAAAGCGACTGAACTTATATTTCAATCGCTAAATGTCTTATATATTAAATTGTTTTAAGTGTGGCTTCTTATCCTTACCATTTTTACATCCTAATTTTGAGTATAAAAAAAGACGATAGAGTTTTAACTGTCTATCGTCTAATACCTTTACTATGATATTTTTAAATCTTTTTTGACCAATATACTTTTAATAATTTAGAAAATATTATTTGCACAAATGCAACTATTATTAACGCTAAAAAGGCTTCATAACTTACATATGCTACAAATAAAGAAACAGTTACAATAGCCATTGAAAATATAGGTATTATATTTGATCCTGACTTCATCTTTATTAATATCATTCTTTCATCTGTTTCTTTAGTATGCATCTTCTCCAATATATCTCTATTTCTATATGCTCTACCAAGCATTGACATGTAGAATACAGATACAAGTTCAAGTCCAATAAAAAATACTGCTACATAATATGTCACATCTTCTTTTAATGGGAATTTATATTTTAAGTAAAAATTTCCAATAATAACTGCGAGTAAGGCAACCATACATAATAAGACTAAAATACTAATTCTAAATCCTATTTCTTTTTTATATTTTTCTAATTTGTTCATATTAATCATCCTCTTCTATACTAAATATTTCTTCAATACTCATATCAAAAAACTTAGCAATTTTAAAAG